>JADMIO010361898.1_pt1 | contig 10019 bp, 7 predicted proteins | sample 8958161 | NCBI WGS metagenome assembly JADMIO01 (sample SAMN16585339, study PRJNA669376) | soil metagenome | isolation source: Crop rotation soil | place: USA: Cullars Rotation, Alabama | collected 2011
ATTTTCCTCTCAGTTCCATTCGCTTCGAACGGCTAACCGACGGATCTTTGGCAAAAATGTACGGACGAACAACCTGCAGGAGCTCCTCCGCGGTTCGCCTGGGCTGCGTGGACTTCTGGTTGGGTTGAATACGAAAAGCGGCGAGTTCCGCGTCGATGAAGCCAACACGACCTCCTCCGCGCAGAATCCGCAGCCAATACTCATAGTCCATGACCCAGAACAGGTCTTCACGAAGGGGACCGATTTTTTTCCCGATCCGTTTGGTCCAAAATACTTCTGGCTGTACAAAGTTGCGCCGGTTCCACCAAACGTCCCAAAGATCCAAGATTTCGTCGAACCGTGTAATCGAACCGATTCGCTCGTCAACCTTCCTCCCATGCTGATCGACTACGCGGCAGCGGCCGTGGAACAGATCACAGCCCGGGTCGAGAGCATAACAATCGGCCACGCGCGCGAGAGCACCATCTAGGTAGTAATCATCACTATTCAGATACGCAACGATGTCTCCGGTCGCGTGCCGCAGACCTTTGTTGATGGCATGGGTTTGGCCACGGTCCTTCTCGCTCACCCAGTAGGTCAGCCTATCTTCATACTTGCGAATGATGTCAACACTGCCGTCGGTACTTCCTCCATCGATGATGATGTATTCTAGGTTGGGATACCCCTGACCAAGTACCGAGCATATCGTTTGCTCGATAAAGGGCGCCTGATTGAATGACGGTGTAACAATGGATATGCGAGGCAGCGGTGTCACTTTTCGGCGCGTCCTCTGTTACTAGCTCAGATTTGCAAATCCGGAGACGGCATGTTTTCGAGCACGCAAGTTAACGACGCTTCGGTTTGTCGTCCGCAGCAACACAGTCAAACAGGAGCAGCGTCCCAATCGAGGATCGGCGCGACCAGGCCCGGCCGACTTCGCTCATTCAACGAATTCCACAACGGCGAAACTCCGTGTCCCAGGTTCACTCGGAATCTCAGAGCTGCGTCCTCACTTACAATCCATGAAACATTGTGAATGCTGATACGAGGGCTCACAAAGAAGTCACCGCCGTTCAGAAGACCTCTGGGAATTCGGCAGCGCCAGCGATTATGCCCAGCTTGTATCGATGGCCAGCGCTCCCGTGGCAAATCGGTCTGATAGGTCCGAAAAATCGTCACGCCCTCAGAGTTCATTAAGTCGAAGCCGACACAAAGAGTGGCGGTCTTTGCCTGTGCTACGAAGTCGAGCTCCACGTAGACATCTTGATCGCTATCCAGAACCCCACTCGCCTCGCCATGTGACGATAGCACCCGCATAGCCAGCAACGAGACGCTTCCATTTCCAGGCGCCTCATCTCGGCTCCAGATTTTTTCGCCGCTACATGATTGAGTGTGCGCCAAGTACCGCGCGACGACCAGTCGTGACTCCTCTTGCATGTCAATCGTTCCGCCCTCTAACAAGATCGCGCGATCACACAACGACTGAACAGCCGGTAAGTTGTGACTTACGAAGAGCACCGTACGCTCCTCTTCGACAGCTACGGAGCGCATCTTTCCAAGCGACTTCTTCTGGAAATCCGCATCACCGACTGCCAGCACCTCGTCAACAATCAGAATCTCCGGCTCCAGATGCGCAGCGATGGAAAAGGCAAGCCGCACATACATGCCACTGCTGTAGCGTTTGACCGGCGTATCAAGAAACCTCTCTACCCCGGCGAATTCGACTATCTCGTCCAGCTTGGACTTGATCTCGGCCCGGGTCATGCCAAGAATCGAGCCGTTGAGGAAGATGTTCTCCCGACCGGTGAGTTCCGGATGGAAGCCAGTGCCCACCTCGAGCAGGCTTGCGACGCGACCGCGAAGAGTGGCCCGACCACGGGTCGGTTCGGTGATCCGGCTCAGAATCTTCAGCAAGGTTGACTTCCCTGCCCCATTCTTCCCGATGACCCCGAGTACCTCGCCCCGCTTGACCTCGAAACTTACGTCCCGCAAAGCCCAGAATTCCTCGACCTCATCGCCCTGAACGATCTGCCGTCCACGAACAAGATCGACGGCCTTGCGGGTGAAGTTTCTGGCCTCGCGGGCCAAAACATCGCGTAGCATCGAATAGCCGTCGGACCGGGTGGATTGATGACCAACCCAATAGCTCTTGGACAAATTCTCGGCGGTGATGACGACGTCGGACATGGCTTGAGGAGACAGCAGCGATCAGATCAAGTCTGCAAAACTCTTTTCCATTTTCCTGAATTGTCGAATGCCCAAGCAGAGGAAAAAGATAGTGACACCAACGCTGAGAACGAGGCTGCTCCAACGGAGTTCGCCTTCACCTCCGAGCAGGCACCAACGAAATCCATCGATCACGCCGACCATCGGATTGAGGGAATAAATGAACTGCCAATCAGAGGGTATGATGCTGGAACTAAAACCAACGGGTGACACATAAAGGCCCAGCTGCACCACAAAAGGAATGACGTAGCGGAAATCGCGGTATTTCACGTTCAGCGCCGTGATCCACAGCCCGACTCCCAGGCTTGCCACAAACGCGATGGCCGCGAAAAATGGCAATAACAGAAAGTGCCAGCTCGGCACAAACTGGTACCACACCATCAGGGCGGCCAGAATAACAAAGCCAATGAGAAAGTCGACGAAGGCGACCATCACGGCGGCCATGGGCACGATCAACCGCGGGAAGTAAACCTTGCTGATGAGATTGGCGTTGCTGATGAGGCTATTTGATGTGTCGCCAAGCGCCGTCGCAAAGAAGCTCCAAGGCAGCATGCCTGCAAAGACCATCAGGGCATAGGGGGCTGCACCTTCCGAAGGCAACTGAGCCAACTTACCGAACACGATTGTGAATACGACCATGGTTAGGAAGGGGCGGATGAGAGCCCAGGCAGCGCCGATGACCGTCTGCTTATATCGAACCGATATGTCTCGCCACGCCAGAACCTGAAAGAGCTCGCGGTAGTGCCACAGATCACGCCAATATTGTCGATCACCGCGGCCGGCTTCGATGACGAGCTCGTATGCTCCACTTTCTGCTTCCTTACCTTGCTCATTTACCGAACAAGGGATACCGGATACCCTTTGTATGAGTTCAAGCCGAGCGCTGGCCATCAGCGAAAAGCGACCTTTCCAGCTGGCTTGGAGCGAGGATCATCCAGCACACTGAACCTGTCGCGTTGAATTTCCCGCTCCCATAAGTGCAAGGTGCTTACAAAGCTGTCCACGTCGTCCACATTGACACGTTCATACCGATTGCTCGGTAGAGCTTGATGCGCCAAAAGATGGACATCGGAGTCTTCGCTCCCGACGAAAAGCACCCTCTTGCCCGACTCGATGCAAGCGTGGATTTTTGACGGAAGCACATAGCCAACGAAGGCATCCCGCAATGTGACCAAGTGCACGTCCGCGGCCAGAAGAAGCCGGGGGAGATCCGCCAATGGGACTAATGTCGATCTATAAACGGGAACACCCCGTAATCTCAATTCAGCTTCGACTCGATCAGCTTTTGCGCCAGTGGCATTCAGCCAAAATTTCAGTGGGCGCTTGGATTGAATGACATACTTCGAATATCCCTCAATAAGCGTCAGGTCATCATGAGCCACTCCCCAATTTCCCGAATAGAGAATGATTCCGGCGCCCCCGCGCAGTTCTTCGGGTATTGGTAGTGGCTTTATTCCAACAGAAAATGTGACCGGTGAAGCGAGGCGCCTGAGGACAATCCGGCGTTCGGATATTCCAATTTCGGTCAACCGGCGGCCTTGATCATAGCCCAGCACCTCAAACGTATCGATCCGGCGTCGCCAGAAGTGAGTGAGGCGAAGTACAGCACGAAGGAGAATTCCGGCTCTCCCACGCTCAGCAATGAGGCACTCCGGGTGGAAATCCATAATGCGATAGATCAGATGCTTCTTAAGTAGAAAATTGAGTGGAGCGATAAAATGTAACATCAAGGGCGGGCTTCCAGTGAACAGCACCGCATCTGCCTGGCGTATACTTCGATACGCTTTGCCGAGCAAAAGAAGATTGGATGCGCAGGTCCAGAGCATCCGCAGCAAGAGCTTTTGTTTTTGGTAGCTTCGACGATGCACCCGAACGACAACAAGCGAGCCAGCCCTCCCAACGTCCTCAATTGCCTCCTGACTTGAGGGCCCACTTGTTAAACCAACGAGGGTAACATCCCAACCCTTACTGGCCCAATCGCGCGCCTCAAGAAGAGCATATTGCCCAACTGCCCCGAAATCTGGCGGCAGCCAGTCACAGAGATAGACGAGCCTCTTAGTCATTTTCACGAACGTTTTCCCACGCTACCGCACTACGGGTGAATCGGTTCACCCGGCCGGTTAACGTTAACGGCACGCCTCAAGCCAGAGGCAAAGATGTCAAGCTGCCGGCGACAACACCGACCGATGAGTCGTCACGGGAACAGCCGTTCCCATCATTTCCAGCAACACTTGGACGCGCCCGCTTTCATCCAGCCGTTCGAGCGTGCCAATGAAACCTGCGAAGGCGCCGGACAAGATACGGACACTTCCACCAGCTCGAAGATCATCATCCAATCGCGTCACATCGCCATCGGAGTGTTCAATCAGCGTCTCGACGATACCCGTGGGCACGGCGACTGGTCGACCATCCTGCTGCGCGAAAACACGCGATACGCCAATGGTGCTGCGCACCGATAGCCAGCGATCGCGCTCGAGGTCGAGAATGATAAAAAGATAGCGCGGAAAAAGCGGCGACTTCACGGTCCGCAGCTGACGGGCGTGACGAACCGTTCTCAGGATCCTGGGGACGTGGGTTCTAAAGCCTTGGGCGTGCAAGTGCCATTCGGCCTTCGTCTCACTCTTCGGCTGCGTGTGGACGAGAAACCATCTCTCGTCTCCAGCAAGCACTCGGGAACTGGAACCAAACGCCGACATCATCACTGCACTGTGGGATAGCTTTGACCATAATAGTAGCGCGAACCGTAATTATCATAACGTCCCATCATGGCCAAATCTACTTTATTCAACACGGCACCGACGATTCGGTCCTGTAGCTCAGGTGCATTCCGCAGAGCATACTGAATGGCATCGACTTTGGTCTGCCCCCATTCAATCACAAGGAGATATGATTCAACGACACGTGACGCCGCGCGCACCTCGAGGGTCGATACAGCTGGCGCCAAGTCAACAATCACATAATCATACTTGAGTTGAAGCGTATCAAACAATGACTTTCCGGCCTCCGAATTCAAGAAGTCTATCGCGTTTGGCAGCCGCGCCATCGGGCCTGGCGGAAGGAACGACAGCTTCCCGTCGGCATATGTCCTCATGACGTCGGGCAAACTCGCCCGACCAGCGATGACGTCGAGAAAACCGCGCTGCGCATCGGGGGTCAATGTGCGCGACAACGTCGGATTGCGTAGGTCGCAATCAACCAACATCACGCGCGACCCACCATGCGCAATCAGCATGGCCATGGCCATGGCCAAAGTCGATTTGCCTTCGCTTGGCAGGCACGATGTCAGGCCGACTACCTTCGTGTACTTATGGGGCGCCCCCAGATCTATCGTCAATTTCATCAACCGGATGGCCTCGGCATAAGGAGAGTTTGGTTCGTCGACGATCGAGCGCAAGATCTTGGGAGCCGATGAGAGATTGCTCTCACCGACACGAACCGCCATTTCAGCCTTCCATCCCGGGATTGGAAGGGACCGACGAGAAGTAGGCTTTAAGCCCGCCTCGTTGAGAAGCGGCACCAACGCCAGACATTCGGTCTTGAGAACGGTTCGAACTTGCTCCCTTGTTCGAAACCCGCGGTCCATAACTTCACGCAGTGCACCAAGCCCGATTCCCGCACCTCCCCCTAAAAAAATGGTCATCAACCAGATTTGCAGGGCGCGTGGACTGGTCTTAACTGCGTAGGCCGGCGACAAAAGTCGCGCATCGCTGGTCGGATAGGACTGCTGCTGAACCGTCTCGGTATGGCGCTGAAGAAAACTATCGTATAGCTTGCGATAGCTCTGTGCCGCAGCCTCCAGGCTAAACAGCGCAACTTTAGCCTGGTTGGTCTCCGTCGTCTGCGAGACGATCTCGGTCAATCCTTTCTCGAGCTCATCCTGACGCTTCTTCGCGATCTCGTGCTCGCTTCGTAGTGTTTCTTCTATCCGCCCCAATTCATCTCGCATGGATTTTCGAATGTCGCGGATCTGGTTGCGTACGTTTATGACCGCCGTGTGGTTCTGACCATAACGAGATGACCAGTCGGACTCGCGGTTCATCAAGTCGAGGTACTTTAGCCGCAGGCTGTTGATAATCGAACTGTTCGTGGCCTCCAGAACGGTTTCATCGACCGCAGCAGAGGGCTGCTCCTGCTGATAGGCCTGTCGGACAGTTCCGATCCGCTCGAGCCGAAGCTGCACGTCGGAGGTCTGCGCGCGCGCCGCAGCTAGCTTTCCGCTGAGATCGGCCAGCTGCTTCTCGTTGATCAAGATGCCGCCAGTAGCAACGATGTTGTTCTTCGCCTTGAACTCAAGGACAGCGCGCTCGGCCGCCGCAGCCTGCTCGCGCAACGTTTGCAACCGCTCCTGCAACCAATCGCCGGCGCGCCGATTGGCTTGGTATTTGGCATTTAGTTGATCGTAAATATAAGCATCGACAATAAAATTCGCGACTTTGGCAGCGTGCTCTGGGGTGCTGGCCCGAAAGTCGACACGCAACATGTAGCTTTGGCCAAGACGCCGGACGTCAAGGCCACCACTGACCTTTTCAATCGCTTCTGCCACGCGTTCCGGCTCGGGGCGAGGTTCTGGTGATCTGCCAAGACGGCGCAAAACTTTTTCGAAAAGCCCGGGATCGTATCGAACAAAGTCCGGATCATCCGCGAGCCGAAGCTGCTTCACGACATAAGATGCAACACCTTGCGACCTGATGACGCCAATCTGGCTTTCGATCCACCCTGCATCCGGAGACCCCTCGCCCAACAGCGATTGCTGCAAGGGACTTTTGCGGGTTTCAATCATCATAGTGGCGGTCGCTGTATAGACAGTCGGCGACGACAGAAGATAAATCGCCCCGAGCGGAAGCGCAGCAACCAAACAAACCAAGATGATGAGGTATCGTCGCCGAAGGAATGAAACAACGGAATCAATACGCTCGCCAATTCCAGGCGAGTCTGCGAGCTCTTGAGGGGAGACTTGATCTAGTTTCTCTGCCTGAGGCACGAGGTTCACTCACCTGGTTGATGTTTTTCGCGCTGGTCCCGCCGCGCGCCCCTAGCTCCCCGGGATTGCCGCATCTCCACTTCCGGATTCGCAATAGCGGTAAGGCAATGCTTTCTACCGCAAGATACCCCTCGGCGCAAAGACCTCACGGGCGCTAATTTTTGAACTATGGCAAAACGGCAACGCGCTTAGTAACGGGCAGCAAACAACAATTCAGCCCAAGGCAATTTTTCGGCGTCACACACCTGCGACGCTACAACTGCGAGAGCGGGCTGCGCCGAGACCCTGAGTCCAAGCTCGCGTTGCAAACGCGCCAACAGGAAATTGGTCACGGTGCGCCACGTTGGCTGCTCTGCATAGACGCGGCCTTCGAAAACCGTGAAAACAACGTCGTTTAGCGTCTTGTATTGACGAATCAAATCACGATCCCAACCCATCGCCGGGGAGCGAGCAATGAAAATGCGGCATTCTCCCGCGGCTGCCCGCACCATGGGCTGCCCCTCTTTCACATCCTCTGCAATTGAGACTGCAAAGCGCTGGCGCGTCAGGAAATCAACAACCGTCTGTTGAGCAGCCCTTTCTGAAGAATAGACCAAATTAGCTGGTCGAATCAGCAGCTTACCACCTAAGGAGAGCAGCAGCAAAAGCGCAAAAGCAACAACAAGCCACCTACGCTCGCGAGAAGAGCTCACGCCGAACACCCAAAAAACTGAATGTGACCATGAGGGCCAGCATGAGCGAGTTGGTGACGAGGTCACCCCATTCGTTGTGGATCGCATCATAGTAACTTCGGCCCACACCCATCAAGCTGATACGCGTTACATTGACCGCAATCACCGATGTGCAAGCCAAGCCAGACCATAGAAGATCTATTGGGATCCACCGATGTTTGGCCCATTGAGTGATGCTGATCCAGCACAAGAACGCAAGCGACATATTGGCGAGCGAGGAGCACGGCGCCAAGACGACCATATGACCGGAGCCGTCGGCAAAGTTCACCATGTTGCCAGACCGGTCGGTTCCGAGCATCGACGCGACCAAAAAGGCGTCGGCACTTAAAATGAACTTGGCAAAGAACTGAAATATCAAACGGCTCCATAGCATTGGAACCGTCAGGGCGAGCATAACGATTGCCCCACGAAATCGCGGCGCGCCCCCTCGAGCAAACAATAGAATGTACGCGCTCAGACCGGTGACCGCGACCCAACTCACGGCAAATATTGGAAGAATAACTAGTCCGACAAAAAAGAAGGCAACAGTGAGATCAACAGGTGTTATCTTATCCCGGTCGTCTTGATCATCTCCAAGCAATGCGGAGATCCCAATAAAACACGCAAGCAGGACAATTACATTTATGTCGAGGCCAAGGACTGCCCCAACCCAGCCGTCGTCGTAACTAATGGATTGAATGAAACGACCTAGCAGCCCATTTGCGCAGCCCAGCACAAAAAGCCCAGCAAAAAAATCATTTCGTCGAATTGGTTCTAGTAGCTGAGCTTGAACATTTCGAACATCTGGGCGCCTGCCGACTGCACTGAAGAACATGTGGCACCCTCACAGCTCCATCCTCCAGCTTGCGCGGCGAACTCAAGAGCAAATGGCGCAGCTTGTAACTGATGTGCCTTGAGACATCTTAAGCAATGCCCAAGGCGCTCTTTTCCTTCTTGACGGCAGCAACAAGGTACGCACTCAGCCTCACAATCTCGCAACAACTCTGCTCGGTCAATATATCATTTTTTGGACAATTGAACTGAAGCACGTCCAAGATTCTTTCGGAGAAAACAATCGTTCAGCGTGCTATGGCTCCGACCCGGGTGGACGCCTAGGAGCAATCTCGAAAACGCGCCACCGTGAACGCAAATCCAACGTAGGGCTTGTTGTACCATGCATATCGGTAAGTGGTGCTTCGTTGTTGGCTTGACACTGTCTTGCAGCGCTTGCTCCGGGAAGGCTCCTACAAAGGAACAGTTGTTGGCGAGCGCCAATGAAGCGTTGGCCGCAAAACAATATATTGTCGCAGAGCGCCACTACCGCGAGGTTCTGCGCGTATCACCTGATGAACCCACGGCCGTACGACAGCTGGCGATTCTATATGCCACGCAAAAACAACTGCCACAGGCGTATCCTCTGCTTGAGAAATCTGCGGAGTCCAAGCCCGACGACATTGAGATCCAGCTTAAGCTTGCTGAGCTGCGACTGTTATCGGGCGACCGTCTACGCGCCCGCGAGATCGCAACTGGGTTGCTCGAAAAAGCACCCGGAAATGAAGAGGCCTTAATACTCTTTGCGGGGACGGCTTTCTCGGCCAATGAGATCGCAGACACAAGAAAGAGCATCGAGCGCTTTCGAGAGCGTGACCAAGACAGAACCGGGTACAATTTGGCCCTTGGCATGCTCGACTTGCGAAAGCAACAGCCGCGACAGGCGGAGAAGCAATTCAAGGAGGCGCTCAATCTCGATGGCAAATCGATCAACGCACTCTTGGCTTTAGGCGAACTCTATTGGAGCCTTGGGGACTCGCGAGCAGCCGCCACCGCATTCAAGACTGCAACCGAGGTGGACACCTCGCATTCATCCGCTCCGCTAAGGTACGCCGATTTCCTTTTGAAAACCGGTTCTGTGGAGGAAGCGCGTTCGCTCCTGGAAGAACTGAATCGCAAGAATCCGGACTACTTGCCTCCGCGGGTCGCCTTGATGAACCTTGCTTGTCAGCAGAAGCATGACGAATCCTGCACCACTCGCGTGCAAAAAATCCTCGCCCAAGACTCGAACAACTACGATGCAGTCCTCCAAGATGGGATTCTGAGCCTCGAGCGCGGCGAGTCGGGAACGG
>JADMIO011426327.1_pt1 | contig 10019 bp, 11 predicted proteins | sample 8958161 | NCBI WGS metagenome assembly JADMIO01 (sample SAMN16585339, study PRJNA669376) | soil metagenome | isolation source: Crop rotation soil | place: USA: Cullars Rotation, Alabama | collected 2011
CGCCGGCCCGAAAAGCAGTCCCGCCGGTGGAACCCTTGGGTGTTACGCGGCCCGAGCGGCCCGGGCTGCGGCTTGCCGGCGCCGGCGCAGGCGGCGACGCTCGGTCTCGTCGAGGCCGCCCCACACCCCGTCGTCCTGACGGGTGGCGATGGCGTACTCGAGGCATTCCTCGCGGACGGGGCACGTGGCGCACACGGCCTTGGCCGGGCCCGCCTCGGCATCGGTAGCAGGGAAGAAGATGTTGGGGTCGAGATCGCGGCACGCGCTCTGCTGCCGCCAGCTCTCGAGGGTTCGTTGTGTCTGTGCCATAGCCCCCCTTCCAACCCATATCACGCTCGTGTCATTCCATCGCCCGAGGTCGCTGGCGATCACCCACAGTCACTACCCTCTCCACCCGTGGGACTCACCCGACTCGTCCACCAAATCCGGGAGATCGAGCTCGGAGACCGGTTGGCCCTGGCCGACGGCGTCCTCACCGTCGACCGGGCCGCCGCCGAGGCCTGCTTCGACTCGCCCGCGCTGGCGTCGGTGAGGCTGGCGGTGGTGGCGCCGGGCCAGTCGGCGCGGATCGTCAAGGTGCTCGACGCGGTGGAGCCCCGCACCAAGGGCCCCGGTGGCGGCGGGATCTTCCCCGGGTTCCTCGACGGGGGCCAGGCCCCCGACGGCGCCGCCGGCCAGGGGCGGACCCACGTGCTGCGGGGGGCGGCGGTGGTCGTGGCCGGGTACCTGCCCCGGGCCCAGGAGGCGGTGGTCGACATGTCGGGGCCGGCGGCCGAGCTGTCGCCCCTGGCCCAGACGGTGAACCTGGTGGTCGAGTTCACCCCCGCCGACGGGGCCCCGTGGGAGGACGTCGACATCGCCCTCCGGCTGGGGGCGCTGCGGCTGGCAGCGGCGGTGGCCGAGGCCGCCCTCGACACAGAGCCCGACGCGGTGGAGGAACCCCTCGACCCGGCTGCGGGCGACGGCCTGCCCCGGGTGGCGGCCCTCACCAACCTCCAGACCCAGGGCACGTTCAAGGACGTCTTCGTCTACGGGAAGTCCTTCGCCGGTGAGCAGCCCCGGGTGATCGACCCGGGGGAGGTCGACGACGGGGCAGTGGTGAGCGGCCAGTTCGGCCACCCGTCGCTCAAGAACCCCACGTGGGTCCACCAGAACCACCCGGTGGCGGCAGCCCTGCGGGCCCGCCACGGCGTCGACCTGTGCTTCGCCGGCATCGTCATCTCCCCCGAGCCGGTGGCCATGGCGGCCAAGGAGGACATCTCCGCGGCCGCGGCCCGGGTGTGCGCCGAGGCCGGGTTCGAGGCGGTGATCGTCACCAAGGAGGGCGGGGGCAACGCCGACGCCGACATGGCCCTCAAGATGGACGCCCTGGAGGACCTGGGCATCACCGCGGTGGGGCTGTTCGCGGAGATGTCGGGCATCGACGGCACCGGCCCGCCCATCGTGGTGCCGCCGGAGAAGGCCACGGCGATGGTGAGCACGGGCAACTACGACCACCGCCTGTCGCTGCCCGCGGTCGACCAGGCCTACGGCGGCGAGCGGGTGGCGCTGGTCGACCAGCCCGCCACCGAGGCCATGGAGCTGCCCACCGCCGTCATCTACTGCTCACTCAGCTGTCTCGGTTGGGGGAGACTGCGGGCCGTCGTATGAGGTTTGCCGTATGAGAGTCGTCCACTACATCAACCAGTTCTTCGCCGGCGTCGGCGGGGAGGACTCGGCCGCCTCGGGGCCGTCGTCCGCCTCCGAAGCCAAGGGGCCGGGCCGGAAGCTGGCCGCCCTCCTGGGGCCCGACCACCAGATCGTGGCCACCGTGTGGTGCGGCGACGACTACGCCGTCGGCACCGCGGGGGCGATGGACGAGATCCTCGCCCTCATCCAGGCAGCCGAGCCCGACCTGGTGGTGGCCGGCCCCGCCTTCACCAGCGGCCGCTACGGCCTGGCCTGCGCCCGGGTGGTGGCCGCGGCCACCGCCGCCGGCCTGCGGGCGGTGGCCTCCATGCATCCCGACAACCCCGGGCTCGACGAGGCCGGCGCCGCCCCCGTGGTCGCCTCGGGCGAGGTCGCCCGGTCGATGGGCCCGTCCCTCGACACCCTGGGCGGGGCGGCCAAGTCGCTCCTGGCCGGGGCCGAGCTCACCACCGACGACGGCCGTATCGGACGCCTCCCCCGCCGCTCCGTGTTCGACGAGGCCAACGCCGCCACCCGGGCCGTCGACCTCGTCCTGGCCCGCCTGGCCGGCGACCGCGACGCCACCGAGGTCCCCCTCCCCCGCTTCGACCAGGTCACGCCGGCGGCCCCGGTCGACGACCCGTCCACCATCACGATGGCCTTCGTCACCGAGGGCGGGCTCGTCCCGGACGCCAACCCGGGCGGGCTCGAGTCGGCCCGGGCCACCCGCTGGCTGCGCTACCCCATCGACGAGATGGTCCGCTTGGAGACGGGCGAGTGGCGCTCGGTCCACGGCGGCTTCTCCACCGTCTACGCCAACGCCGACCCCAACCGCATCCTGCCCCTCGACGTGGCCCGCGAGCTGGAAGGCGAGGGCCGCATCGGATCGCTCATGGCCGAGTACTTCGTCACCACCGGCAACGGCACGTCGGTGGCCAACGCCCGTCGCTTCGGGGTGGAGTGGGCGGCCGACATCCGCCGCTCCGGGGCCCGAGCCGCCATCCTGACGGCCACGTGAGGCACGGGCACGCGTTGCGGGGCAACGCTGGCAAAAGAGCTGGAGCGGGCCGGGATCCCCACCGCCCTGCTCTGCAACCTGGTGTCCATCGCCCAGCGGGTGGGCGCGCCCCGGATCGTCCGCACGAGGGGCATCCCCTACCCGGCCGGCGACCCGTCGCTCTCGGCCGGCGACGAGCACGCCTGGCGCCGGCGCCTGGTCGAGCAGGGCCTGGCGGCCGTCACCACCCACGTGTCCAAACCGACGATCTTCGAGGTAACCGAAGCCAGTGAGTAGCGAAGCCATCATCACCGCGTCGACCCAGGTCCTGGCCCACGTGCCGGGGCTCGCGGAGCACGGGTCGAAGCCCCGCCGGGAGCTGCCCCGCAGCGCCGAGGTGGCGGCCGACTTCGCCGCCGCCCTCCGCTCCTACGACGACGCCGTCGCCTACGGCCCCCACCAGGCCTACATGAACGCCATCCACCCCCGCGACCTGCCGCCCCGGCCGTGGGTGGGCCATGGCCTGCCGGGCGTGGGCCGCTTCGCCCCCGCCGGCGAGATCATGCCCGAGGACGAGTTCCTCGGCCTGATGGCGATCCTCGACGACTTCGGCCTGCTCGCCATCTCCCCTGCGATCGCGGAAAAGGCGGCGGACGCGCTGGCCGGCCACCCCCTGGCCAAGGCCCTCGACCTCGACCGGCTGGACAAGGCCGCGGCCGACCTGGAGGCGGTGGCGGCCGAGCCCGGCAGCACCCGCATCGGGACGGCCGACCACCTGCGGGGGGTCATGCGCTGGGGCGAGGGCTTCGACGAGTCGCTGGCGTCGGTGGTCCTGCTCGACAACCTGGCGGCCAAGGCCACCGCCACCCTGGCCCTCCTCCACCTCCTCGACAAGACCGACGTCGACCCCCTCTCCATCCCCTACGTCCTCGGCTGCGGCGAGGAGGCCATCGGCGACCGCTACCAGCGGGGCGGGGGGAACATGGCCAAGACGGTGGCCGAGAAGGGCGGGCTGCTCGAGGCCAGCGGGTCCGACGTCAAGAACTTCTGCGCCGCCCCCGTGCCCGCCCTGGTCATGGCCGGGGCCCTGGTCAGCAGCGGGGTCTTCGACCGGGTGGCGGTCATCGCGGGCGGGTCGATGGCCAAGCTGGGCATGAAGTTCCAGGGCCACCTCAAGAACGGCCTGCCCATCCTGGAGGACGTCCTCGGCGGCACCGCGGCGCTGGTGGAGCGGGCCGACGCGGCCACCTCCGCCGGCCGCCACGGGCCCAAGATCCGCCTCGACGCCGTCGGCCGCCACACCGTGTCCGCCGGCGGGTCGCAGCCCCAGGTCATGGCCGCCCTCGCCCTCGAGCCCCTGTCCCGCCTGGGCCTGCCCTTCTCGTCCGTCGACGACTTCGCCACCGAGCTCCACAACCCCGAGATCACCGAGCCCCAGGGCTCGGGCAACGTCCCGGAGCGCAACTACCGCACCATCGCCGCCCTGGCGGTGAAGGCGGGCGACATCGAGCGGGCCGCCATCGGCGACTTCGTCTTGGAGCACGGAATGCCCGGGTACGCTCCAACCCAGGGCCACCTGGCCTCGTCGCTCTGCTATCTCCCCCACGCCGTCGAGCGACTCACCAGCGGAACCGCGGAAAGGGTCATGTTGATCGCCAAGGGAAGCCTCTTCCTCGGTCGGATGAGCCAGCTGTCCGACGGCATGAGCGTGCTGCTGGAGCGCAGCTCATGAGCAGCGAGCTCGTCGCCGAGGCCACCCGGGACAACTTCACCGACCTCGTCGCCGAGGGCACCGTCCTGGTCGACGTCTGGGGTCCCGACTGCCAGCCGTGCCTGGCCCTGAACCCCACGGTGGAGGAGTTGGCCGAAGCCCACGCCGGGGAGATGAAGTTCGTCAAGCTGGAGGCGCCCAAGGCCCGGCGCCTGTGCATGTCGATGGGATTGATGGGCTTGCCCGTCTTCCTGGTGTTCAAGGACGGCGAGGAGGTCGACCGCATCGGCGGCCCGGCCGCCAACACGCCGGCCCAGCTCACCGCGTTCGTCGAGAAGAACTTGGGTGGAGGGGGGTGAGCAGACTGTTTCAGGACAAGTTCGTGATCGCCATGGGTGAGCGCGACGGCATCTCCGGTCCCTCGATCGCGGCGTGCGTGAAGGCCGCCGGCGGCAACGTGGTCTTCGTGGCCACGGAGTGCTTCGTTTGAACGGCTTCAGGGGCCATGGACCTGCAGAGCCAGGAGACGATTCTCCGGCTCTCTGAGAAGCACGGTGCTGCCAACCTGATCGTCCTGCTCGGTGCCCCCGACCCGGAGGCAGCCGAGATCTCGGCCGAGACGGTGATCCTGGGAGACCCCGCTTACGCAGGTGCGTTGGCCGAGGTCCAGTTGGGCCTCGACGTGTTCCACATCCTCGAGGACGAGGTCCAGGCCGCCATCCCGGACGACGTCTGGGAGGACCAGATCGGCGTCATGGCCGATGTCCTCGACGCGGAAGGACTCAGCGCGGCCGTCGCCGGCATGCGGGCCCAGAAGCCGACCTAATGGGGTCCACCGCCTACCGGACGAGATCCGAGAGGCTGTGGCCGAGCCACCGGCGTCTCAGCACTCTGCTGGCCAGGGCCTCGAGCCCCAGGGCTAGATCGTGCGTCTGCCGGTCGGTGAGGTGGACCTTCGACAGCTGGTGGGATGACGTGCCTCGAGCACTGAACCATTAGGAAGCTGCTGGTCGCCTCGGGCTCGACATCCGACGACGACCAGGAGGTGACGGTGGCCAAGGTGTTTGTGGGCCATGACTGGGCCGAGGCCCATCACGACGTGCACGTGGAGGACGGCGACGGAAAGCGCCTGGCCAAGGCCAGGCTCCCGGAGGGCATCGAGGGCGTGGCCCGCTTCCACGAGCTGGTGGCGGCCTTCGTCGACGAGGCGGACGACGTGACCATCGCCACCGAGACCGACCGGGGGCTGTTCGTGACAGCGCTGGTGGCGGCCGGCTACCGGGTGCTGGCGGTCAACCCGATGTCGACGTCGCGCTACCGGGAACGGCACTCGACGTCGGGGGCGAAGTCCGATCCCGGCGACGCCTTCGTGCTGGCCGAGCTGGCCCGCACCGACTCCCACAACCACCGGCCGGTGGCCGGCGACAGTGAAGAGGCTGAGGCGGTGAAGGTGCTGGCCCGGGCCCATCAGTCGATGATCTGGACCCGCCAGCGTCAGGTCAACCAACTCCGCTCCACGCTGCGGGAGTTCTACCCCGGCGCCCTGACCTGCTTCGATGACCTGGCCTCGGGCGACGCCCTGGCCGTGGTGGCCATCGCCCCCACGCCGACCCTCGGCCGCCAGCTGTCAGTCTCCAAGATCGCCTCAGCCCTGCGGCGGGGTGGACGCCAGCGCCGCATTGAGCAGCGGTCGGCCGAGATCCAGGCCGCGCTGCGGGCCGAGGCGCTCGAAGCACCGGGTCTTGTCTCCGAGGCGATGGGGGCATCGGTGGGCGCCCTGGTGGCGGTGATCGCCGAGCTGGTCACCCAGACCGCCCGGCTCGAGACCACCCTGGACGCCCGTTTTGAGAAGCACCCGGACGCTGAGGTCATCCGATCCCTGCCAGGACTGGGGATGATCCTCGGCGCCCGGGTGCTGGGTGAGTTCGGGGATGACCCGAACCGCTACGCCGACGCCAAGTCTCGCAAGAATTACGCCGGCACGTCGCCCATCACCAAGGCGTCGGGCAAACACCGCGTCGTGCTCGCCCGCTACGCCCGCAACACGCGCCTGGCCGACGCCACCTACCAGTGGGCCTTCTGCTCGCTCGGCGCCAGTCCCGGGGCGCGGGCCTTCTACGACCAACACCGAGCGGCCGGTGCCACCCATCACAAAGCGCTTCGGGCTCTGGCCAATCGCCTCGTCGGAATCCTCCACGGCTGCCTCCGCCACGCCACTCTCTACGACGAGCACACGGCCTGGGGGCATCGGATCGCCGTCGCTGCTTGACAACTACGGCCCGTGGGATGTCTAGCCCGCCGGGGTCGTAGGTTGGGGGCGACATGCCCACCATGAACACCAACCTCGACGAGATCGCCGACGGCATCTTCCAGATCTCCACGTTCCTGCCCTACGTGGGCGAGCGGGGATTCACCATCAACCAGTTCCTCATCCGGTCGGACGAGACGCTGCTGTTCCACCTCGGTCCCCGCCGGCTGTTCGAGAACATGACCGAGTTCGTGGGCCGGGTGACCAAGATCAGCCGCATCCGCTTCCTCGCCTTCAGCCACGTGGAGGCGGACGAGTGCGGCGCCCTCCCCCTCTGGCTGAAGGAGGTCCGGCGCGACGCGGAGGTGGTGATGGGCGACGTGGCCGCCACCTGGACCGGCACCGACCTCACCGACCACCCGGTGACCGCCCTGCGCAACGGCTACCTCCTGGAGCTGGGCGACAAGCGGGTTCGCTGGAAGGCCACTCCCCACGTGCTGCACGGATGGGACGCGGGGATGTTGTTGGAGGAGACCACCAATACCCTCCTGTGCGCCGACGTGTTCACCCAGCTGGGCGAGCGGCCGCCGGTCACCGACAGCGCCGACATCGTGGAGTGGGCCCTGGCTGCGGAGGACGTCATGCAGTCCACCGCCATCACCCCCGCCCTGCACACCACCCTGCTGGAGCTGGCCGAGATGCGGCCCGACACGCTGGCCGTGATGCACGGGGCGTCGTACAACGGCGACTGCCGCGACGCCCTGCACGCCCTGGCCGAGGCCTACCTCCACCGCCTGGAGAACCAGATGCCCTAGGCGGGGACGGGTAGGCTCGGCCGCTGGTGTGCCGGGAAGTCTGGTCGGCGTCCGAGTTCGACGCGACCGTCCGGAGCCGCCTTGCCCCAGTCCCCCGACCGCCCGTCCCGGAGTCTGCCGCGGCTGCTCCATGCCGAGGCCGCGGGCGGCGTCGCCCTCCTCCTCGCCACCGGAGTGGCCCTGGTCTGGGCCAACTCGGGGTGGCACGACGGCTACCGCGCCGTCTGGCACACCGCCGTCCGGCTGCAGCTCGGCGGCGTCGGCTTCGACGGCGACCTCCGCCACCTGGTCAACGAAGGCCTCATGGCCCTGTTCTTCTTCGTCGTGGGGCTGGAGATCAAGCGGGAGCTGGTCACGGGCCAGCTACGGGAGTGGCGGACGGCGGCCCTGCCCGCCATCGCCGCGTTGGGGGGCATGGTCGTGCCCGCCGCCGTCTACCTGGCGGTGAACGGGGGCGGCGCCGGCGCCCGGGGATGGGGCGTGCCCATGGCCACCGACATCGCCTTCGCCGTCGGCGTGGTCTCCCTCCTCGGGCGCCGGGTGCCCTCCTCGCTCAAGCTCTTCCTGCTCACCCTGGCCGTCGTCGACGACCTGGGCGCCATTCTGGTGATCGCCGTCTTCTACGCCCGGGGTATCTCCTTCACCGCCCTGCTGGCGGCGGTGGTGCTGGTTGCGGCCATGGCCGGGCTGCGGGCGGCCGGCGTGGCCCGGCTGCCGGTCTTCGTGCTGCTGGGCGTGGGCGTGTGGCTGGCCGTCTACGAGTCGGGGGTCCACGCCACCATCGCCGGCGCCGTCCTCGGCCTGCTGGCGCCGGTGGCCGTGGCCGAGCGGTTGGAGGACCGGCTCCAGCTGGTGACGGGCTTCGCCATCATCCCCCTGTTCGCCCTGGCCAACGCCGGGGTGGTGCTCTCCGCCGACGCCCTCGCCGGGCCGGGCGGGGTCCGCATCGCGCTGGGCGTCGGGCTGGGGCTGGTGGTGGGCAAGTTGGTGGGAGTGAGCGGGGCGTCCTGGTTGGCCGTGCGCCTGGGCGTCGGGACGCTGCCCGAAGGCGTCGGCTGGGGACACGTGGCCGGCATCGCGGCCATGGCCGGGATCGGGTTCACCGTCTCGTTGTTCGTGGCCGGACTGGCGTTCACCAGCCCGGGGGCGGAGGACGCAGCCAAGATCGGCGTGCTGGCGGCATCGGTCGTGGCGTCGGCGGTGGGCGTGGCGGTGCTGCTGGCGGCAGGTCGTCACCGGTGGCCGGACGACCACCCCGCCGGTACGCTGCCTCGGTGACGGCGCCGGCCACCGACCTCCCTGCGGTGGGCGTCGACGAGTCCCGGCTCCCCTACCTGCCGGCCGTCGACGGGCTGCGGGCGCTGGCCGTCTCCGCCGTCTTCGCCTACCACGCCGGCATCGGCTGGGCCCGGGGCGGGTTCCTGGGGGTCGACGTCTTCTTCGTCATCAGCGGCTACCTCATCACCGCCCTGCTCCTGGCCGACCACCGCCAGACCGGCCATCTGCGCCTGCTCCGGTTCTGGGGGCGGCGGGCCCGGCGGCTGCTGCCGGCCCTCTTCCTGGTGCTGGTCGGCGTGTCGGTGGCCGTCCCCCTGCTGGCGTCCGACCAGGGCTACCGGCTGCGGGCCGACGTGCTGGCCGCCCTCGGCTACGTCAGCAACTGGCGGCTGATCTTCGAGCACCAGTCCTACTTCCAATCCCTGGGCCGCCCACCCCTGCTCCAGCACCTGTGGAGCCTGGCCGTGGAGGAGCAGTTCTACCTGGTGTGGCCCCTGGTCCTCGCCCTCCTGCTGCGGTGGCGCGAGCCCCGCCGCCTGGTGGGACCCATCCTCGGCCTGGCCGCGGCCTCGGCCGCGCTCATGGCCGTCCTCCACGACCCCACCGGCGACCCGTCCCGCGTCTACTACGGCACCGACACCCGGGTGGCCGCCATCCTGGTGGGAGCGGCCCTGGCCTGCATCCCGCTGCACTGGAGGAGGGCCGCGGCCGCGGCGGCGGGGGCCACGTCCGGGCGGCCGGATCGGGTGCGGGTGGTCCGCCGGGCCGCCCTCGAGGTGGCGGGCGGGGCGGTGCTGTGGGGCCTGTGGCTGTGCCTGTCGCGCGTCGACCAGTTCGACCCCCAGCTCTACCGGGGCGGGTTCCTGGGGGCGGCGGTGCTGGCCGCCGCCGCCATCGTGGTCGCCACCCATCCCCGGTCGTGGGTGGCCGCCGGGCTCGCGTGGCGGCCGCTGGTGTGGCTGGGACGGAGGTCGTACGCCGTCTACCTGTGGTTCTGGCCCGTGTTCATGCTCACCCGGCCCCACAGCGACGTCCCCCTGACCGGCACACCCCTGCTCGCCCTGCGCATCGCCATCACCCTGGCGCTGGCCACCGCCTCCTACCGGTGGGTGGAGCAACCCATCCGGGAAGGGGCCCTGGGCCGGACCTGGGCCGATCTGCGTTCGGGCCTGGCCCGCCGGGCCCGGCCCTCGGTCGCCGCCACCCGCTGGGCGGTGGGCTCGGCCCTGGCCGTGATGGTGGTGTCGACCGCGATCGTGATCGGCCACCCGGTGCCGGCGCCGCCGTTCTCGGTACCGGCGG
>JADMIO012779348.1_pt1 | contig 10019 bp, 10 predicted proteins | sample 8958161 | NCBI WGS metagenome assembly JADMIO01 (sample SAMN16585339, study PRJNA669376) | soil metagenome | isolation source: Crop rotation soil | place: USA: Cullars Rotation, Alabama | collected 2011
CTTTCCCCCAAGGCGGGTTCGGTCGTCGACAGCGTGACGACCAGGTTCTGGTAGATCGGGTTCCGGCCGGGCTGGCCGGGCTGGGCGGCCCGGATGCCGGACTTCAAGAGGTTGGGATCCTTCGACTTCACGGCCAGGTCGATCACGATGCCGTTTCCGCAGACACCCTGCACAGAGTTCGCCTCAGGCGAGTACACCGTCAGGGTCACCGGAGTGGCCGCGCTGGTAGAGGTCGTGCTCTTGGCCGCCGTGCTCTTCTTCGAACCGCCGGACGAGCAGGCCGCCAGGACAAGCAGGGCCGCCGCGGACATCACCATGAATCGCTTCATGGGATGCAAACCCTACTTGTAGACCTTCCTCCGAAAGAGGGATTCATGCGAAGACACACGGTCGAGGAACAAGAGACCGTCGAGGTGGTCGAGCTCGTGCAGCAGGGCCCGGGCTTCGAAAGCGTCGGCTTCGATGACCCGCTCGGCCCCTTCCACCGTGAGCCCGCGCATGACAACTGTCGACGCCCGTGCCACGTCGCCCGTGAGGTCGGGCACGCTCATGCATCCCTCGCGCGCCACGACCGGACCGTGGGCGAGCAGGACCTCCGGGTCGAAGAGCACCAGCTCGCCGTGACACGACCGCGCCTTCTTGTGGCCGCTGACGTCGACCGTGAACGCCCGCCGCGCGACACCGATCTGGGTCGCCGCGATGCCCACGCATGCGGGCGACGCCCGCATCGTGTCGACCAGGTCGACGGCCAATGCTCGGGCCGCGTCGTCGATGCGGCCGACGGGAGCGGCCGGCTCCTTCAAGAAGTGGTCGGGGAGCCGCAGGACCGGCCTGACTGCCACGCGGTCAGAGAATGTCGGCTTCCGAGGGATGCAGTGAACACTCGACGCCGAGCTCCTCGGCCAAATCGGCGAGACTGCTCTGCAGCGCGGCGGCGTCGGCTCCCCCGGGCAGCGTGACCTCGAGGATCATGGCGTACACAGGGCGGGCGGCGTCGCCGATGACGCGCGTCGTGAGGTCGACGATGTTCACGCCGCTGCCGGCGAGGAGCGAGGCGACGCGATGCACGATCCCGGGCCGGTCGGCGCCGTAGACCGACACCGTCCACGCGTCGCCCGTCGGTGACGACGGCACACCGTCGTCGATGGCGCGTACGGCGACGACCAGCTCGAAGGCGGACGCCGGGCCGGCGAGCGCTTTCTCCAAAGCCTGCTGTTCGAGGGTGTCGGGCGCGGCGACCACCAGCATCATGGCGAAGTGGCCCCGCAGGATCGACATCGATGTGTCCTCGAGGTTGCAGCCCTGCTCGAGAAAGACGTTGGTGACGGCGGCAACGATGCCGGGGCGGTCGGCACCGACGGCCGACACGGCGTAGTGCGCCATCGGTCTAGGCGAACAGCTCGAGCTGGCAGAGGCGGCCGACGGCGTCGTCCCACGACTGCAGCCGGCGCGCCCGACGGAGCACGTCGTGACGGTTGTAGGGACGGTCGATCAACCACGACTCGCACACGTCGGCGAGCAGATCGGCCTCGGTGGGATTGTCCTCGACGGTCGCGCGTACGCCGAGCCGGCGAGCCACGTCGGCCTTGGTGCCGAGCGCGGTGTGATGGACCTCGTCGAGCGCCAGGCCCTGGGCCGCCAGCCAGGACACCGTGACCTCCGAGAGGTGGGCGGGCCGAGCGGTGATGCCGACGACGTCCCACCCCGCGCTCCGCAGGGCGGCGACGCCGTAGACCGCACCCTCAGCCGCCGGCGCCTCGGCGTACAGATCGGGATCCCCGAACATCTCGTCCAAGAAGGCGTGGAACGGACCACGAGGCAGGCCGAGGTCGAGAAGGCGCAGGTCGTAGCGGGTCCAGGCCGAAGGATGGGTGGCCACGCCGAAGCGATGGGCGATGCGAGCCGCCACGGGCGGCCCAAGGTCGCACAACACGCCGTCGAGATCGAGACCACAGAGCACAACCACAAGGCTACAGATGAGGTGAGACACGAATCCCTCGAGCGAAATGCTTGACGGATCCCGCGACCCGCCGAAGAATGCGAGTGCACCGGTTTGCAGGGTGCCCCGGTTGGAACGGCCTCAGGCCACTCCCCGGTCGGCACGAAGCGGAGCGGTGCGGGTACGGCCCCGAGGAGACCGGAGGCATCCCGCCGATGGCTACTTGGGGCCGTTCCGCGCACCCCACCATCCGCGTTCTTGTCACACCCCGTCTCTATCGTTCGAACACATGTGCGCAGACGAGCTGCTGCATGGCTTGAACGACGCCCAGCGGCGGGCGGTCACCACCGACGCCTCGCCCCTGTGCATCCTGGCCGGAGCGGGCTCCGGCAAGACGCGGGTGCTCACCCGTCGCATCGCCTGGCGGGTCGCCCAAGGCAGCGCCGACCCCCGCCACGTGCTCGCCCTCACCTTCACGCGCAAAGCCGCCGGTGAGCTCTCCAGCCGGCTCTCGGCCCTCGGTGTGCGCGACCAGGTCGCGGCCGGAACCTTCCACGCCATCGCCTACGCGCAGCTGCGCCGGCGTTGGGCCGACCGCGGCGAACGCCCGCCCACGCTCCTTGATCGCAAGGTTCGGCTGCTAGCGCCGCTGCTCAGCGGTCACCGCAGCGCCGGCGTCCAGCCCGCCGACGTGGCCGGCGAGATCGAGTGGGCGAAGGCCCGCTTCGTCGGCCCCGCCCACTACGAGGCCGAGGCGGCGGCGGCCGGTCGCAAGCCGGTGCTCGCGTTCTCGGTGATGGCGTCGCTCTACGAGCGCTACGAGGAAGAGAAGCGCCGGCGCGGTGTGGTCGACTTCGACGACCTGCTGCTGCTCTGCGCCCGCGCCCTGCAGACCGACGAGGCGTTCGCCGCCAGTCAGCGCTGGCGATTCCGCCATCTGTTCGTCGACGAGTTCCAGGACGTCAACCCCGTGCAGTTCCGGCTGCTCGACGGATGGCGCGGCGATCGCCGCGACCTCTGTGTCGTCGGCGACCCCAACCAGGCGATCTTCGGCTGGAACGGCGCCGACGCCCGCTACCTCACGGAGTTCGGCGAGCGCTTCGGAGGCGCAGAAGTCGTGCGCCTCGACGACAACTACCGGTCGTCACCGCAGATCCTCGCCGTCGCCGACGCGGCACTGAACGGCCACAGCAACAACGGTGGCTCGCGGCCGCTCCGCGCCAACCGCCCCGAGGGGGCGACCCCGACTGTGCGCAGCTGGGCGAGCGACCGCGATGAAGCGCGAGCGGTCGTGCGCGCCATGCGCAAGCGCCACAGCACCTCGCTTCCGTGGTCGGGCATGGCCGTATTGGCCCGCACGAACGCCCAGCTCCTTCTCTTCGAGGAAGCCTGCACGGCGGCCGACGTCCCCCACCGCGTGCGGGGCGAGGGCGCGTTCCTCAGCCAGCCCGAGATCCGCCAGGCCCTCAACGACCTGCGCCGGCTACCGCACACCAGTCCCCTGGCGCCCGCGATTGCCGACCTCGAGGAGATCGCGTCCGAGGCCGAGGGCGAGCGCGGGCAGCGCCTCGAGGGCCTCGTCCGGCTCGCTCGCGAGCACAGCGCGCTCGACCAGGGCGCCACCATCGACGGCTTCTTCGCTTGGCTGAGAGCGACCGTCGGGGGCGACGAGCCTGCGACCAAGCGCAAGGACGTCGTCGAACTGGCGACGTTCCACGCCGCCAAAGGCTTGGAGTGGCCGGTCGTGTTCGTCGTCGGGCTCGAGCGAGGGCTCGTGCCGATCGCCCAGGCCGACACGCCCGCGGCGCGGGCCGAGGAGCGCCGGCTGCTCTATGTCGCGGTGACGCGCGCCGAACAGGAGCTGCACTGTTCGTGGGCCGAGCGGCGCACGTTCGGCACGCGCTCGCTCACGCGCAGTCCGTCGGCCTACCTCCCCGCGATCGAGGCCGCGGTGAAGGCGGGCAAGGAGGGCACGCCCACTGAGTGGCGGCGCTTCCTCGAAGACGGCCGCCAGAAGCTGCGAGCGGCGTCCAGCCAGCGCCCGGCCGACGTGCGCGCCCTTCTCGACGGCGCCGATCCCACACTCTTCGAAGCGCTGCGGTCGTGGCGGGCGGCCACCGCGAAGAGGTCCGGTGTACCGGCGTACGTCATCTTCCACGACACCACGCTCGCCGCCTTGGCCGAAGCCAAGCCGCGCGACCGCAGCGGGCTTCTCGCCGTGCCCGGCCTCGGTCCGGTCAAGGCCGAGCGCTACGGCGACGACGTGCTCGCCGTTCTGTCCGGCGCCGCCGCGTCCTAGCCAGCAATTCGGCAACAATCGCTAGGTGAAGTTTGATCTCGAGCACACCTTCCACGCGCCCATCGACGCGGTAGAAGCGGCCATGGTCGATCCGGAGTTCCTCGAGAGCACCCAGTTGCCCGACGTCGGGCCACCGAAAGTGCTCAGCCGAGAGGAGGACGGCGACGACGTCACCCTCCGCGTCAGCTATCACTACACGGGAAGTCTCGACTCGCTGGCGCGACGGGTACTGCGCACCTCGGACGTGGCATGGGTGCAGGAAACGAAGCTCGACCGCAGCGCGCACCGCACGACATTCACCGTCATCCCGAAGGTGTACCCCGAGCGCTTCGAGTGCGGCGGCGTGATGCAACTAGCGACATCAGGCGACGTCACCGAACGCGTGATCGACGGCGAGCTCAAGATCAAGGTGCCGATCTTCGGTGGGCGGGCGGAGGGAATGATCCTTCCTGGCCTGCGTAGTCGCATGAACCGCGAAGCAGAACTCTTGGACCAGTGGCTGAAAGGACAGCAGTCCGGTTGACGCCAGCGGCCTGAGGCGCGACAACGGTCCTATGAGCTCGTACCTCTGGCCCAACGAAGAGGGATGGCCATATCCGGACACAGCGGGCGAGATGGTCGACCTCGACGCAACCACCGATGACGACAACCTCTGCCTGCGCGCTACGCCGAGCCAGCTCTTCGCCCACCTCAATCCCCTCGAGCGCGCCGTTATCACGTCGCACTACGGACTCGAAGGCAAGCAGCCGCGCACCATGAAGGAGCTGCACAGCGAAATGGGGCTACCGCGCGCCGAGTTGCGGGACGCGCTGGGTACCGGCTTGGCCAAGCTGCGCACCGAACTCCAGTAGTAAGAGTCGAAGCAGTAACTACACGTCGAAGTCGACCAGCACCGGCGCGTGATCTGACGGGCTCTTGCCCTTACGCGCGAAGCGATCGATGAGAGCGAACGTGGCCGCATCAGCCAGCGGCTTTGTGGCCAGCTCCAGGTCGATGCGCATTCCGCGGTGCTGGTGGAAGTCGCCGGCCCGGTAGTCCCAGTAGCTGTAGAGGCGGTCGTCGTCGTACAACCGTCGGAACACGTCGACCAGCCCCCACTGCTCGAGGCTGCGGAGCGCCTCACGCTCGGGCTCGCTCACGTGGGTGCCGCCGTTGACCTTGGCCGGGTCCCAGACGTCGCGGTCTTCGGGAGCGATGTTGAAGTCACCGCACATGACGAAGGGTTCGTTGGGATCGGCGGCGTCGAGCCCTCGGCGGAGGCGGTCGAGCCATTCGAGCTTGGCGTCGTAGTGCTCGCTGCCGACCAGCCGGCCGTTGGGCACGTACACGCTGAGAACGCGCACGCCATTGCAGGTCCCCCACAGGAGACGCGCCTCGGTCACCTCGTCCTCGGTCTGATCGGTGAAGCCCGCCACCACGTCGTCGAGACCGACCCTGCTGAGGATCGCCACGCCGTTCCATTGGCCCTGGCCGCAGTGCGCGGCCTCATAACCGAGCGACGCGAACGCCATCGCCGGGAAGTTGGCGTCCGACAGCTTGGTCTCCTGGAGGCACAGCACGTCGGGCTTCGCGTACTCGAGCCACTCTTCGACCCGAGGCATGCGCTTGTTCAGCGAGTTGACGTTCCAGGTCGCGATCCGCATGTCGCGCCGAGCCTACGTTCCCGCGGTGGGCGCTTTCGGATGGCTCTCTAGCCGAATTGGATGCAGCAGTTGACCGGGCCTTCGGTACAGGCCGTCGTGCAGTTCTCGTCGCAGGGCTGAACGCACGTACAGCATCCGTTGACGCAGTGCGCAGGGCCGAAGGGACACAGGTTCTGGTCGCACGGAACACACGTGCTGCTGCACGGCGTGGCGTATCCCGGGCCCTGGCCCGGGCCGAATGTTGCCGCTGAACAGCCCGGCTGTTCCTGGTCTCCAGTGCACGCCGACCCGGCAGGGCAGCAACGCAACGAAGCCCCGGCTCCGCATGGTGTCGAGCCCGCAGGGCAGCCGCAGAGCCCGTTGGCCTGGTCGATGCACGCCACGCCCTTCCTGCAGCAGGAGGTGCCACAAGGCGTATCGCCCTTGCAGCAGCACGTGACCGTCTCGGGATCGGAGCAGGTGTCCTTCTTGTTGCAGCAGCCGTCGCCACAGAAGGTCCGGATGCTCGGGTCGCACCCGCACCGGCCGGTGTTCGCATCGGCGCAGATCAGGCCGGCCGGGCAGCAGCTCTCCTGCCCGCACGGCGTCTGTCCCGGCTGGCAGGTGAAGGTCTCCTGGGCCTCGGCACGGAAAGGCCGCACGACCGTCGCCGCCGTCGCGGCGGCCGCCGAGGCGCCGATCATCTTCAGGATTCCGCGTCGCGAAACCCCGTTCGCAGACGCGCGGGTAAGACGTTCGAACCGATCGTTCACGGCGTGCTACTACCCGCGAAGGCGAGAGACAATGCAGGGCAGCAGTGGATTTCCTCTCCGTCGTCGTTCCCACCCGGAATCGGGCCGACAAGCTCGGCGTCTGCCTCGACAGCCTGCTGGCCCAGGACTTCCGTGCCGACGGCTACGAGATCATCGTCGTCGACGACGGCTCGACGGACGCCACTCCGCAGGTCGTGCAGCAGAGGATCGATGCGAAACCGAACGTCGCGATCACGCTCGTTCAACAGTCGCCGCAGGGGCCCAACGCCGCACGCAATGCCGGCTTCGCCGCTAGTCGCGGCGATCCTGTCTGCTTCGTCGATGACGACGTGCAGGCGCCCGCCCCGTGGTTGTCGACGATGGCCGCCGGCTTCGTCGACTATCCCGACGCACCGGCGTTCGCCGCTCGCGTCCGACTGCGATTGGAACACCCGCGGCGTCGGGACTGCCCTCGTCATCCCTATGCGGCATCGCTGGAACTGGGCGACACCGACCTCAGGGTGCCGAGCGCAGTGGGGGCTGCCATCGCCGTGCGCCGCAAGACCGTGAACGCCGTCGGTCCGTTCGATCCATGGACGACTGGCGGCGACGACACCGAGTGGTTCGACCGCCTCTCGGCGTCAGGCGGCTACCTGATGTATCTGGGACGTGCGTCGGTGTGGCACAGAAGAACGGCGTCGGACCTTCGCGCCTGGACGATCATGCGCTCCTCGTTCCGCCGGGGCGTCATCGCCCATCGTTATTTCATACGCATTGGCCGCAGCCGTGTTCCGAGGCAGAGCGTTCGGCTGTCGGTGACCCTCGTCGGTACGGCAGCACGCGAGCGCTGTCTCGGCGCACTCGCCAACGCCGCCCTCCAAGCCGGCTTTGCCTATGGGATGCTCCGGTACCGACGTGCCGCAGCGCCGCCGCGTTAGGCCCCGAAGCAGCAGCCGGTTTGCGAATCGCAGCACTCGCCGATGAGGTTGCAGCAATCGATGCCACAGATTCTGCCCGGCGGGCACGTACAACATCCGGCAGTGCACACCAGGCCTTGCGGGCAGCCGGATCCGCACGGGAGCTTGCAGCCACACTGAGTTGAGTAGCCGGGGCCCTGCCCCTGGCTCGTCGTCGCTTGCTGGCAGCCGTTGAGGGTCTCCGGGTTGCTTGGGCACGCCGTGCCCTTCGGGCAGCAGCGCAAGCTGGCGCCGCTGCCGCAGGGCGTCGAGCCCTTCGGACAGCCGCACAGCCCTTGGGCATAGTTGATGCACGCCACGCCTGGCTTGCAGCAGGACGTACCGCACGGCGTGTCGCCCTTGCAGCAGCAGGTGACCGTTGCCGGATCCGAGCACGTGTCGGTCTTGTTGCAGCAGCCGTCTCCGCAGAAGGTCCGGATACTCGGGTCACAACCGCAACGCGACTGCGCGGCGTTGGCGCAGATGAGCCCAGACGGGCAGCAGCCCTCGCCACACGGTGTCAGACCGGCCTTGCATGCGCACTGCCCGGTGTTGGGGTTCGCACACGTCTGGTTCGGCTGGCAGCAGGTCTCGCCGCACGGGGTAAAGCCTTCCGAGCACGTGATCTGTGCATCCGCGCTGAAGGGACGCAGGACCGTCGCCGCGGTGGCGGCCGCAGCCGACGCGCCGATCATCTTGAGGATCCCGCGTCGAGAAACTCCTCCAGCCGACGCCCGGGCAAGCCGTTCGAACCGGTCGCTCATTTTCCCCCCTGAACCCCAGCACAGCAGGCGCCCAAACCGTAGCAACCGGGGATGCTCAGTGGGGAGGATTTCTCGGTGCTTCTCGCGTTCGATGTGATCTCAAGCACCTTTTGCGCAGGGTCCGCCGGTCAGAACGTCCCCGCGCACTCCCCCGATCCTCCGCCCGCGACCGTGTTGGGTTGATTGTCGTTGGTCGCGACCGGCGAGTTGTTGGTGCAGCTCAGCCCGCCACCGATGACATTGGCTTCGATTTCGGTGCCCACGTCTTCAGTGAACGCGCCCTGGCCCGAGTTGCCGCTGACGACTGTGTTGCCGCCGATGTGGTTGTCACCGAGCTCGACGCCACCCGTGTTGTTTGAAAGATGCACGTTGGCGCGGAACGTGTTGCCCGCGCAGCCGTCGTCACCCGGGTCGCCCAGCAGAACGAACCCCGACGCACCCGAGACAGTCACATTCCCGACGCTTGTGCCGCACAGCGCGACGGCCGCGGCCCCGGTGGCGTTGAACGTGCCGCCGATGGTCGAGTTCACGATCAGCACCGACGTGTTCGGGCCAATGGAGACGTTGCCGCCCACCGTGGCCCCCGACAGGAGCCAGCTGCCGCCGCTGTAGGAGCCCTTGCCGGGCACCGAGCCGGTGACGGTGGGATGGGAGAACGTCACGTTCGGCGTCGCCGATCCGCTGGAAGGCTGATAGCCGGTGGCGCCCGAGTAGGCGGCGGTGATCGTCTGGTCGGGCAGGATCAGATTGATGGTGATCGAGGCCTGTCCGCCGCCCACGGCGACGGGAGGACCGAGATTCGTCGATCCGTGGGAGAACTGCACGGTGCCGGTCGGGGTGCCGCCACCGGGCGCCACCGCGCTCACCGTCGCGGTCACGACGAAGGGCTGGCCGAAGGGCACCGAGGGCGGCATCGACAGCGCGGTCGACGTGGCCGACGTGGCGACCTCGAAGGACTGGGCGGTGCCGTCGGCCGCCGCATAGGACGGGCCCTGGGCCACGTGGGCGGTCAGCGTGCAGGTGCCCACGCCGACGAAGCTGACCGTCAGGTTGTCGCCGCCGACCGTGCAGACCGACGGCGTCGACGACGTCACCGACTTGGCGCCGTCGCCCGTGGTGTCCACCGACGCCACGAAGCTGCCGCCGAACGTCGGCGAGGCCGGGACGTTGGTGATGGTCGGTGAGGTCGGCGTGGCCAGCGATGCTGCGCCCCACACCCATGTGTCGTTGAAATAGCGGGTGAGGTCGAACCCGCCGAAGAGCACGAGTTGGCCGGTGCCGGGATCAAAAGCCATTGCCGCGAGTTCGCGGGCAGGCGGGCTGGTCGCCGGCGATTCGGCGGCCCAGGTTGTGCCGTTCCAGGTCCACGTGTCGTTGAAGACGTCACTGCCGTCGAAGCCGCCGAAAAGAACCAGCTGCGCGGTCGCGGGGTCATAGACCATCGACGCGCCGCTCCGAGCGGAGGGGCTGTTGGCAGGTGAGAACTGCGTCCAGTTCGTGCCGTCCCAAGCCCACGTGTCGTTGACGCGGCCGGAGCCGCCGGCACCGCCGAACAGCACCAGCTGCCCTGTGTCGGAGTCGTAGGCCATGGAGCCGCCGTTCCGCGCGGAGGGGCTGTTCGACGGATGGAGTTGCGTCCAGTTGGTCCCGTCCCAAGCCCACGTGTCGTTGACGAGTCCGGCGCTGG
>JADMIO010023110.1_pt1 | contig 10018 bp, 17 predicted proteins | sample 8958161 | NCBI WGS metagenome assembly JADMIO01 (sample SAMN16585339, study PRJNA669376) | soil metagenome | isolation source: Crop rotation soil | place: USA: Cullars Rotation, Alabama | collected 2011
CATTTGCCACGAAACAGCAAGCCACGGCGGCAGCGCGAGGACAGACACGCGATTTCCTTGCAGCGGACTGCGAGCAGTATTCGCAAACGGTGAGCGCGAAGAAACCTGGCGAGAAAATCGTTGAGGTAAGAATGGACGATGGTTGGCGCCTCTCCATCAATGCGCCGGGAAGGCTGAGCCCGGCGCAGCGGAAGGCGATAGCGATATTTGAGAAGCTTGGGAAAGGAAAGCAGGGGCCAACCAAAGCCCCGGAGAAAAAGAGAAGTCGGGATTGGCCGTCACGATGATTTGACTGCTTCCTGCGGCTTGAGAGCTTCATTCGCGACGGCCAGTATCTCCCGCAAATACGCGGTCGCGGCCCGTGCTACTTCGCCTGCTTGCAGGTAAGCCAGGTCTCCCTCAGCCACGAAATCACAAGCTTGGAATCTCCATTCTGTTTTCATGCGAATTAAGCCGATGAGGCCGCGTAGACGCTCAATCTCCTGCGCCGCCTCCTGCACGAGGGCGATGAGGGCTTGCTCGCGAGGCCGGGATTCCCAGCACGGCTCGTCCTCATCGGAATACCGCGTAAGCGCAGGGCCAGTTGCCCCGCAGCAATCGCAGTGCCACCAGAAGCGGCCATCGTCATGACCCGTGGAGCCATCGAGCGAACCGCAGAATGGGCAGGCCGGAACAGGGCTGGCCGTGTCTTTGGCGGTGAGGGCCGCGAGCTTGGTGAGGATGTCGGTCATGTGAAATTCTGGTGTAATAGTGCATCGGAGGTCGAAGACATGAAGCACAGCAGACTGGTGGGCCTGTTCGTAGCGTTGCTCGGGGTATTAGCGCTGTTTTCCAGCCTGAATAAACCGGGCGTCGCCGCATTGCGCGGTTCCGAGGTGCTGGGCCTGATTGGTTCCGGCATGTGCTTCGGGGTTGGATTCGTGGGGCTCATCGGGAAGCTCCGGGTTCGGGATTAGGTTTATCTCGGAAGCGGACGCCTGCGGCGCGGAGGGACCTTGTGAATGCCTTTTCCAATTGTTTAACGGTCGGCTGAACCCGCTGCTTCTCGGAGAATTTATAGACTTCGATAATTAAGCGCTTTAGCGCATCTTTAAACGACGACAATTTGAAGGCGACATACCTGCCGTCAAGTTTGGCCGCATACATCTCGATGAACTTCGTTTCGGACCATTCGATCGCATGGGTTTCTATTGTCGTCGCCTCCTTATCGGACGGAATTAGCGCATAATAGTCTCGCGCGGCTTGCCAGCCAGCTTCGAAGGACTTGCTTCCGGTTTCGTGATATGGATGCGTTTCCTCCCATGATTTCATCGCGGCATTACATGCCTCTTGGTCTTTGTCGCTCATGATGCGTCTCCCGTGGCTTTGGCTATGACAGACTCCAGCATTTCCAAGCTGGCCTCGAAGCCTTCATCGCCCTTATCCCAATCACCGTTCAAGGCCATACGGCAGTCTACTGCCAGCGTTTTGCAGGCTTCCAGCAATTCCATTCGCTGTTCAGCTATCTGTCGAGGAGTAAGGCCGGTCTCTGTTGCCACATTGAAAGCTTCCCAAATGACATCGGCATTTGCCTGTGTCGTTTTTGCGTCGTAGTATCCCTGATGGCCGAATTTCAGAGTGGCAATTGCAGGTTTGTCAAAATCTACGGCTATTCGTATTCCATCGTTGTACCGATCAGACAGAGCATACTGACCTACCGGCCCTAGTGTATGTTTTGCTTTCGCCATCGTCTTTCTCCTGCCCCTGAGTGAAACCGCCGAGGCGCACAGTATTCAGTTCGTCTTTTCAAGCTCCCGCGCGAGGTCGCGCAGCGCCCGCTTAAGGTATGGCGCAGGCATCCGCTCTCCGGCTTCCCACCGCTGCACGGTCGTTTCATCGACCTTCAGCTTGCCCGCGAGTTGGACCTGCGATAGCGCATGGCGCTCACGGAAGGTTCTGACGTAAGCGGGCCAGTCCTTAACATTGCCGCGGTGTGGGTGGTTAGCCAAGTTATTGCGCTCCGGGAAGTGCAGAGCCGCCGGTCTTCTGACGGCTCTGCGGGTGAATTACCAACTCGCTCTATAGCTAACGCTGCGCCACGTGCCAACTTTTTCTTCCAGCCATTTGATTGCGCTCTCGAAAATGGCAATATCGTGAGCGACTTGCTCTTCGGATTCTTCGCTTGCCCCAAAGAAGAATCCGGTTGTCTCGGGCAACTGCTTATTTTTTATCGCCTCGATGATCTGCTGAAGGTTTCTTTACTCAGGTCTATTTCTTGGCAATCGTCCACGCCTTCAGCGAAGGTCTGAACGATGTAGCCATGAAGATTTGGATGTTTGCGCCAATAACCGAGCTGAACTTCTTCACGCGCGACAGGGGGAGTCGCTTTCCTGCGTTCATGTTCGTGTGGGAAGAAGTTGTCTCCGTTCAAGTACATATCGAGACCCATAAAAACTGCTCTTTCAGTGCCCCTGAACCCGAGGCGCGGCGCATCATGAGTGATGCCGGTGAAACATATACCCGCCATTGGCGGTGGTCAACAAGAAAGTGAAGGGCCGAGTTTCCCCGGCCCTCCTGGCTTACGCCGCCTGCTGGGCGGGTGCTTCAGCCTTCGGCTTGTAGCTGGGTCGCTCGAACACGAGCTTGTAGCCATCCTCGACACCGTCGTTCCGGTAGAGGCTATAAAAGCCGGGGGAGAAGGTCGGGTCTTCGAGGTTGACGCTGAGGTAACGCGCGCCCTTCTTGGTCTTCTTCTCCCAAGCCGCTCCGAGGAGGAGTTCGCCTGTGTAGACGTGGAAGGCCGGCGCTTTCTCGTTGGTGCGGTTGATAACCCGTTCGAAGGTGACCTCCAGATTGTGAAGTAGCGTCTGAATCTTGCCCTCGTAACCGCCGTTTGTCGCTTTGAAAAATCCGATGTTGATACCCATAAACTTTCTCCTTTTGTTATGGAGGCCGCACCATGCTGCCTCGCTTACGGGCAGATGTCTCGGGCAGGCAGTGCGCGGGTCAACGAGTATCTTGGGGGAGACCTTTAGGGGGAGCCAAGATGCGAGATTGATGCGCCAACGGCGCACGAAGCCCTAGCAAGCGCCGCCCGTATCTTGCCCCGTATAAAGCGAGAGGCATTGGTCTGTGGCGGAATAGCGAAAGGAGACTATGGAGGAGAAATCAGCCCGTTGGATCGGCGTTGAACGCGGCGGGAAACACGCGGGGGGATAATGAAGCCATGCCGGACATCGACCGTGGTGCCTACGACCAATGGGTGGAACTGGAAATTCAGCGGCGTCGGCAGTCAGTGAGCATCCTGACGCGGATCATGCCAGAGTGGCCGGCAACGGCCTTCGAGCCACAAACCTATGACGAATGGCTAAAAGCCGGCAAGCCCGGCGAGAACCACATTAGAGCGGTGCTGGGGGTCTTCGGTGGCCGCCCCGATCTGTACGAGCCGCCGACCGTGATGTGAGATGCAGATCGCAGCACGGAAACACGGTGGGCGCGCTATGATCAACCCAAGGAAGCAGTCCAGATGAATGCTGAAACAGCTGATGCGCGACACGCGATTCCCGATGACACACCGATATGGCGCTACATGGACATGGCGCGGTTCGTCGCGCTATTGACAACGAAGACGCTTTGGTTCGCAAAGGCCGCCCAATTTCATGACGATCCGTTTGAAGGATTCTGCCGGGTAACGCCTCTACCCCCTCCGCAAGATGAGTACGGCGAGGTGTGGCTTAGCGCCCGTACCGACGGAGAATCAAAGCCCGTTAGCGTTGAACGCATGGTAGCGGAATTGGTACATTGCGGGCAGGAGTATTTCGAGAATCCAGGCGAACACCTTTATGTGAATTCGTGGTGCCTCGCGGATGAGTCGATGGCGATGTGGCAGATCTACGGTGCAAACGGCTGCGGCATAGCACTGAAATCGTCCGTCGGGCGTTACCAGCGAGCCATCGACCTTGAGCAGCTACGATCGCAGTTTGCCTTCGGCAGAGTCGAATATCACAACGACCTCGAAGGATGCGTTGATCTTCACTTGGACTTCCGGTATGGAGTGAGACCCATGCCCGGTATCGGCGTATGGAAGAAGATGTTGCCGCTCGCGTTTCACAAGCGCACGTGCTTTGAGCACGAAAGAGAATGGCGGGGCGCTCTCTATCAGGACGCAAGGCCGGCTCCGGGCTGCGATATCGAGGCCGATTTGAACGAACTCGTCGAGGCGGTTCATGTTGGGCCGCGCGCTCCTGACTTCCTGTTTGATGCCGTTAAAGCGGTGATGGACAAGTTCGACCTCCAGAGGCCATTGGAGAGATCGGCGCTGTTGCAGCCACCTCGAAGAAACTCAGCGGCCTGCTGAGTGCGGTAGCTTTGCTCCGGTAGCCGAACAGAGCCTGACATGGTTGCGACAATATCAGTATGGACACTGAATGCCAGCTATGCAAAGGCGCCCGCTGGGTTTGTGAAGACCATCCGCACCTGCCATGGGACGGTGCCAGCGATGCTCCCGAAGCGTGCCACTGTGGAGGTGCCGGCGCTCCGTGTCCCGCATGCAACCCGTGCGATGCCGAGACGAAGCCGGAAATGCCAGACGGATACGTGTCGCTGATCGACGTAGACGACGGCTGGACCAATTAGGGCGGGAAACACGCGGGGGGGTAGGCACTACGTTCTGATGCAGAGGCGTTCGACGTGGAACGCCTCTGCGCTACACTGCTATATGGTTTAGATTAAGCTATTTACCGAGCTTAACCAGAAAGCACCAGGCTTTGCGCCCATAGTCCTTGGCATACAGATAGCGCTTTGCTCTCCAATGCCAGAAACGGGTGCGGAAGACCCAGCGATACCCCTGCGGGGCGGTAAATGGAACAGAAGCCATACGGCCTCATGCACCGACCCAATTTTTCAGCGGCGTCTTGATTTTCGGTCCACTTTGTGGATATTCTGTGGATGGTTACGAATTCAAGGCCGCACCAGCGGTGGTCGGTCTAAAGGTCTTGCTGGCCTGGGGAACTCCCCAGCGCCCGTGTCGAAGTGGAAAAGGCTCAGTGAAGGCGTGGATCAGACGCATTTACTGAGCTTTTTTATGCTTAGGGGTGCGGTGGCCCGCGCGAGTGGGTCTGCATCATAGGTTCTACGCTATGCCGCCTCGGGTACGGCTACTGGATGCCCCTCCTGAGGATTGGAAGGGTCAGGCTTAGCCTGTACGTAGCCTCTATGGGTGTCGATGATGCGGCCGGCCTTGCGCAGCTTGGACATGGAGGCGCGGACGGTCGGCACCTTGGCCCCTACCTTCTCCGCAAGGTCTTCGGCGCTCCAATCGCGCTCAGCGTTCTGCTGTAGAAATTGGTCCAGCTTGTCCGCGATGCTATTGCCGCGCTGCCGGACCTGCGCCGGGTCGGACGTCACACCGGCAACGCTATCCACCAGCGCTTCCAAGCGCTTCAACTCCTTCTGGAGTGTTGCGAGCTGGGCGACCTGCGCCCGCAGCTCGGTTATCCTCTGCACGGTAGCGATCAGTTCTTCTCTCGTCATCTCAATTACATTGTACCATAGCGGAGGGACCCGCTGCACTAGGTGCCGCTATCCGGCTGAATCTGCGTGCTCTGGTGGATAGCGTACCGGCCAGAGCTAGCGATAATCGGCAGGCAAGTTACACCGCAAGCTACACAAAAGGAGTGACTTACTGCATAGCAATGGCACGCATCAGCGAATCTTGATGTATGTATTTGTTACGGATTAATTACGGCAGGCGCTAAAATTGAGCAAATTGCAGCGGTGCGTAGCGCCTACGGATTCAGGACTTGCTACCACGATGAAGGCTTGGTATCGTCACCCCATGAATCCCCGCCAACAGAGAATCCCCATGAGCGACCAACTGCGCACAGCCATGGAAGAGATCGGCGGTCAGCCGTTGGTCGGCTCCGGCTTCGAGAAGGAGACACCGGACCCGGAGTTCAGCGAGAGCGAGCTGAGCCTGGCTGATTCTCTGCGTGGCTGGACGGTGAGAATGGGGAAGCCGACTGTTCTTTAACCTTCCCATTCTCCAGCGAATGCAGGTAATCGCAGACTTTTGAGGCATCAGCGGCTGCCCTGAAAACTTCGTTCTTGTCGTTCTTCAGCACCTTGATCCAGCTCTGGATGTACGACGCCTGGTCCTTCGGGTCGTAGGGGATGCCCAACTCGGCGGAAAGGAAAAGGCTCGACAGGTCGGCTCGAATTTCCTCTTTGGCGTATTCCGGGCTGCCGAACGGCGCGTTATTCAGTCGCTTCAAGCGATGTTCCGCGCCGGTCCAGTGCGCCAGCTCATGCAGCGCCGTCGAATAATAGTGCGGCTCGTCCACAAAGCACTCGCGGGGCGGCATCTGGATATGGTCGGTACCGGGGCTGTAATAAGCCTTTGCTCCGCCGTGCCGGATGTCGGCGCCGGAATTGCGCAACATATCTTCTCCAGCCTGCATTACCTCAAACGGCTTGCGTGCTGGGAGTTCGAGCGGAGGGATGCCGTCAATCTGCTGGGCATTGAAGACGGCGTACGTCCGGTGGATCATTCTTGTGGGGCGCGTATCGGCATCGGATTCGCCGTCGTCTTCCCTACTGCGCCCGATGTCCCAAAACTCGATAAGGCTGGATTTCTCACCTTTGCGGACCTGCCAGCCGTTGTCCTGCGCTTGCTTGTACGTCAGCCATCGTGGATCCGTGTAGCCCTTCCGCATCCCGGCGATCATGAGGCCGAGAACGTTGCCCCCGCGGTAAGGCTTGTTGGTGGTGGGATTGAATGGAGTCCTGCCGAGTTCGCCGGCATCCCATGGACGTTGCCACGGCGAAGTACCGGCTTCCAGCATCTTGATGATGTCAGCGGTGACTTCTGCGCGGTAGTCTCGACGTTCGGGTGGCGGTTTGTCTTGCGGGTTCATATGCTCGCTCCAGCCGAAACCGTAGGTTGCACTTGTGGAACTGTCAAGGGCGGACGGGGAATGCTCTGGCCCATGCGCTGGCTGCCGATTGCATGATATTTCTGATCCATCTCGATACCCAGCCACCGCCTGCCAAGCATTCTCGCGGCATAGAGCGTGGACGCACTACCGGCGAACGGGTCGAGCACCATGTCGCCGGGCACGGAGAATGCCTCTATGAGCTGCATCAGCACCGATATAGGCTTCTGTGTGGGATGCAGCTTATTGCCGCTGTAGGTCCAGTCGATGACATCGCCTATGGTGTCATCGCGCATCCACGGCGTGCCCTTCACCAAGAGGTGCGCGCATTCGTGCTGATAACGGACGAAGCGGGTCCTAGAGGTGTAGCGCTTAGGGAAGACGAAATGACCGACGGCGCGGAATCCGGCTGCCCGGTATGCAGTGAGAAATTTGTCGGCGCTGGTCCAACCATAGAAACTAATACAGAATGCGCCGTCAGAAAGGACGCGGTACATTTCCGCGAATGCGGGATTCAACCAAGCGTCGTTATCGTCGTTGGGAACCGTGCGGCCATCCCGCGCGGTGAAGTTCACCAGATATGGCGGGTCGGTCAGAATGAGTCCAGCGCTTCCCGCCGGCAGGGTGGGAAGGACTGTCAGGCAATCACCGTGGATAATGGTATTGAGCATTTGTTCCTCCTATGCCTGAAACCTGATTAGTGAGCGTAACGGCTGCTCGAATGCGTCACCGCGCCAGCGGCTGTTTACGTCGCCATGATAAAGCGTTTGTAGATCGAGCACCGCACAATGAAATGGCGCATCAAACAGAACGGCAATCCTGCGCGCTTGTTCATATGCAAAAAGAGCCACGTCAAACGGAGCGCCGGAAACGCCGTTGCGATGCCTTGCGCAAGTAATAAGTTCTATCTCGTTGTAATTAATACGTGGAGTGAAGACCATGCGAGTTCCTTTCGATGTCGGGCAAGGCCGCCATGGCCTCGCTTCGGCGCATGCTTCAGCGGGCTGCGCACAGCCAGTCATAGCCTCGGAGCTTTCTCGGCTTCTTGGTGCGGAAAGCGAGAAGCGTTATTGACTGGCGAGCACGGCCTGCTATGCGCCAAAGGAAGCGAGGCTAGGACTTAGTGAAAGCCTTATCGCTGTAGTGCCGTACCTGCTTGCAGCGGGTGACCTTGCCGTCAATGAGCAGGATTTGCTCGTCGGAGGGCATGCGCAGGATTTCGGTGGGAGAAACTCCGCCTATGAGGTTGGCGATATCCTGTGCCAGGCGGTGATTCTTGGTGCCGAAGACCTGGATAACACCGGCGTTGTCGATGAGCGTTTGGGCATCGGGACCATAAATGCTCGTCTGGCCGGGGTTCTGGAAGAAACACCACAGCGTGAGGCCAAAGGACCGCAAGAGTGTGGCGGCCGTCAAGAGCGCATCAATCCTGCCGAGATTACCGACTTCATCGCAGAGCATCAAGGTCCTGTGTTTCGGGGGCTTCTTGCGCCGCGCCATCGCCAGAATCATCCCGGAAAGCCACATGCGCAGCAGCGGGCGGAAAGCCGTGAGCCGGAACAGCGGCACGATGATGTAAAGCGACATGGGCTTTCCTGATATGAAGGCGTCGAGGTTGAAGCTGGTCGTATCGGTGAGCCTGCGGACGAGATCGCTGTCGAACAGCCGGATATGCGTCTGCACGGAACCAAGCACGCTGGGCCGCGTCTCCCGGTCGGAGAGCTGCATAAATCCGGCGAAGGAGGTATGCGCCGTGCGGTTTTTGACCTTTCCCTGATCCATGAGGACAGCCATCTTGTACGCCGGATCATCGCCGTTGAAGAGGTCGAACAGGGCGCTTAGTCGGCGCTCTGCTGGCTCGCAATCGGAAAGGAGCCATGCAACACCGCCGGTGATAAGGGTTTCACTCCAATCTGACCAGAAACGGTCCCGCTCCTGGCCGGTGCGCTCGACCAGCTCGGCGGCAAAGCTGCGGGCTACGGCGGCCATGTCGGTTCCGCAGTAGGCGGCAAGGTCGATGGGATTCAGGGAGCCGGCGCTGGCCTCGTCTCTCAGGTCGAGGACATAGACCTTCTGGCCCATGGCTCTGCGCGCCTTTGCTGTGGCGGCATAGACTTCGCCCTTGATGTCGATGACAATGAGCTGGCCGGGATGCGTCAGTGCATTGGTAATCACCGGTCCGGAGGTTTTCCCCGTCGCGGTGGGAGCCAGAGTGATGAGATGCGCATCCCCGCCATAGGTAATGAGATCCCCAGCCCCGGAAGTCGCCCGGTTAAAGCCGATGGATCGGGACGTGGTGCTGCGTCCGAGAATAAGCGCCATCAGGATTCGATGATCCTTTTGACGCCCCAGAAGGCGAGGCCGGCAACCGCGCCCACCACGAGGCAAACAGGCATAAGCGACGCGGTGGCGGCCAAGCCTATGAGCCCCGCTGAGTTTCCGACACCGGCACCCCCGACTAGAGCGCCGATAAAGGCGAAGTCCTTCGCGCTCCATTTTTCATCATTTGGTTGTTTCATCGCATACTCCTTATTGGCCGATGGGGAGATAAAGTGTCTGCGTTCCCGGAATCCCTCCGAGGCTGAAGGTGAGGGGAGTGAGGTCGTTGGCGGGAACACTGGGAACGACGATATTGAGCTGGTAGAGGCCGATATAGGAAGGCGCGAGCGCTGCATAGGCGACGGTGGCGGGAAGGCCGCCGATGGAAACCTGAAGCGAACTGCCGAGGGTGTTGCTCTGCTCGACAATCTGTCCCGCGGGCATGATTGGGTTGACCGGCCCGAAGCCGATGCCGTAAAGGGTGATCGTGTCGCCGGCCTTGGCTCTCCTGGTTGGAACTCCGGAAATCGCGCCGGGCGGCATCGCGTAGGTGACCTCGTCCGGGAAGATGGCGACGACATACTGATTGCCGGCAATCAGGAAGGACGATGGCGCAAGCAGGTGCGGCTCCGCGGGGTTGATGGTGATGGTATAGGGCAGGCTCGTCCCCGATGGGCTGGTGACGACGACCTGCTGAGGGCCGGGAGGGACATCGGGGACCTGGGCGTTAATCTGGTTGGGGCTTATGTAATCGATGAAAGCCGGTTTCCCGCCTATGGTGACGGCGG
>JADMIO011204726.1_pt1 | contig 10018 bp, 8 predicted proteins | sample 8958161 | NCBI WGS metagenome assembly JADMIO01 (sample SAMN16585339, study PRJNA669376) | soil metagenome | isolation source: Crop rotation soil | place: USA: Cullars Rotation, Alabama | collected 2011
GCCGCGACTTCAAGTCACGTGAATTCCAAGCTTCGGATCCCACTGTGCTGGAAAGCCCGCACAGGCGCCGCGCCGATCTCCGCCGGCGAGGTCGTGATCCGGTCCGACCGCTTCCAGGCATTCGTCGGCGAGCGCAGCGTGGACCTGACGCGGCGCGAGTTCGAGCTGACCGAGTTGCTCGCGTCAGCCGAAGGAAGGGTGCTGGAGCGCGAGGAGATCTACTCGCGCCTGTGGGGCTACGCGATGGCGCGCGGCGACCGCTCGGTCGACGTGTTCGTGCGCAAGATCCGCCAGAAGCTCGAGAAGGCATCCCCCAGCTGGCGCTACATCCACACGCATTTCGGCATCGGCTACCGCTTCGCCGCGGAATCGCTCGAGGTCGTCGACCCCGCGTCGGTGCCGTCGTCAGTCCCCGCCGAGTGGAGCACCGGCGGCGAGGGCGACGCCGCTGATCAGGGCGAGCTCGCGCGGCCGCAGCAGGACGACGAGCTGAGCGCTCCCGCCGTCTAGCTTCACAGCTGCGACGCCCCCCTTCTTGAAGTCGACGCGGGCTCCCGTCAGCTCTCCGACGATCTGGGAGAAGTCGGGCTCGTGACCGACGATGAGCAGGCGCCCGCGGTCGCCCACCGCGCTCCCCAGTGCTTCGAGCGCCTTGCGGGCATCGAAGCCGCCGGCCAGCGGCGGGTGCTCGGCGATGCGTTCGCGCTGGTCGGCGCTCCACGCGCGCGCGGCAAGCTCGATCGTCTGCACCGAGCGCACCTTCGGGCTGGTCAGGATCGCATCGAACTCGACCTCGAGCCGGGCGAGCGCCGCCCCGGCGGCGAGCGCCTGTTCCTCGCCGCGCGCCGTCAGGCGCCGCTCCGAGTCCTCGCGCGCTCCGTGCGGCTCGGCATCGGCATGACGTAGAAGCCAGATCTGGCGAGCCATCGCTATCGGGGCCAGCCTAACGCGGCGCGGCCGCTCGCAGCGGCCCGGCCGGGCCGAAGCCCGACCCGTCGCCGTGGCACGCCATCCTGACCGGACGCCGCCCCGCTCGGGCCTGGTTTCCGAGGTGTCAACCCGGAAACCTCCGGCGACGGTGTAGCTTGGAGGATGATGGAAAGCGAGCTGGCTCTGAGGGCAGAAGAGCGCGTCATGCCGTCCCCGGCGCGCGAGGAGCCGGACGACGACACGCGGCTCTACTTCAACCGTGAGCTGTCGTGGCTGGACTTCAACGACCGCGTGCTGCAGCTCGCCGAGGACGCGCGCGTGCCGCTGCTCGAGCGCGTCAAGTTCTGCGCGATCTACACGACCAACCTGGACGAGTACTACATGGTCCGCGTGGCCGGCCTGCGCGACCAGATCGACGCTGGCGTGGAGCAGCCCGGCCAGGACGGCCTGACCCCGACCGAGACGATCGCGCATATCCGCGAGCGGGCGCTGGCCCAGAGCCGCCGCCTGACCGACTGCTTCGAAGCCGACCTGCGCCCCGCGCTGGCCGACCACGAGATCCACATCGTCGGCGTCGACGAGCTGGACGAGGCGCGCCGCTCGGATCTGGCGCGCCATTTCCAGAAGGCGATCTTCCCGGCGCTGACCCCGCTCGCGGTGGCTCCGGGCCGCCCGTTCCCCTATATCTCCAACCTGTCCCTGAGCCTGGCGGTCCTGGTCCGCGACCCCGTCAGCGACCAGACCGTGTTCGCGCGCGTGAAGGTGCCGACCGAGATCCTGCCGCGGTTCGTCACGCTTCGCGGCGGCGCCCAGGGCGAAACCCTGCTGGTGCCCCTCGAGGACGTGATCGCTCACCACCTCGACGCGCTGTTCCCGGGGATGGAGATCGCCGACTACGACGTCTTCCGCGTCACCCGCGACGCCGACCTCGAGGTCTCAGACGACGCCGCCGACCTGCTGCAGGCGGTCGAGGACGAGCTGCGCCGCCGCCGCTTCGGCGAGGTCGTCCGCGTCGAGGTCGGGGCGCACTGCTCGGCGTCGCTGCGCGAGGCGCTGGCCGGGCTGCTCGCGGTCGAGGAGGACGAGGTCTATGCCGTCGACGGCCTGCTCGACATGGGCGCGCTGTGGCAGATCGTGCGGCTGCCCGGCCACGGCGAGCTGCGCGAGGAGCCGATCGTCGGCATCACCCACCCGCGGCTGCTGCGCCATGAGGGCGACCGGCCCGACATCCTCGCGGCGATGCGCGAAGGCGACCTGCTCGTGCACCACCCGTACGTGTCGTTCGCGACCTCGGTCGAGCGCTTCGTCGAGCAGGCGGTGGCAGACCCCAACGTGCTTGCGATCAAGCAGACCGTGTACCGGACGAGCGACGACTCGCCGCTGGTGCCGGCGCTGATCGACGCCACCGAGCGGGGCAAGCAGGCGGTCGCCCTGGTCGAGCTGCAGGCGCGTTTCGACGAGCGCATGAACATCCACTGGGCGAAGGCGATGGAGGAGGCCGGCGTGCACGTCGTCTATGGCCAGCCGGCGCTGAAGACCCACGCCAAGTGCGTGCTGGTCGTCCGCCGCGAGGGCGACGGCGTGCGCAACTACGTGCACATCGGCACCGGCAACTACCACTCGGCCACCGCCCGCCTGTACACCGACTTCGGGCTGTTCACCACCGATGAGCAGATCGGCGCCGACGTCGCCGACATGTTCAACTACCTCACCGGCTACGGGCGCCCGTTGCACTACCGCCGCGTGCTGATGGCGCCGAACAACCTGCGCGACGGGATCGTCGCCGAGATCGAGCGCACGGTCGCGGCGCACTCGCCCGAGAACCCCGCGCGGATCGCGATGAAGATGAACGCCCTGGTCGACGGCCGCTGCATCCGCGCGCTGTACGCGGCCTCGCAGGCTGGCGTCCGCGTCGACCTGTGCGTCCGCGGGATCTGCTGCCTGCGCCCGCGCGTCGCGGGCGTGTCGGAGAACATCCGGGTGGTATCCGTCGTCGGCCGCCTGCTCGAGCACTCTCGCGTCTACTCGTTCGAACGCGACGGCGAGCACGTCGTCTACATCGCCTCGGCCGACCTGATGCCGCGCAACCTCGACCACCGCGTCGAGCTCGCCGTGCCCATCGACTCGTCTGAGATCAGGGCCGAGCTGCTCGACACGCTGGACCGCGCCTTCGCCGACAACCAGGGCTCCTGGGAGCTCGCCGGCGACGGGACCTGGCACCGGCGGACGGCAGGGCCGGACGAAGAGCCGCGCAACATGCAGCTCGAGCTGGCAGCCCTGTGGGCGGCGCGGCCCGCGGCCGAGCGGCCCGCGGGCGAACAGGACTTCCTGTCGGTCACGGGCCTCGCCGGCTGAGCACACCCGGCAGGGGTGTGGAGCGGTGCTCGGCGAGGTAGTGATGCTGGTTGATGTCCCCGCCCGAGCCGCGAGCGATCTGCCTGCTGGTCGCGCTGGCGCTCGTGCTGGGTGTCTGCTCGCAGGCGGGCGCCCGCACGACCCTGTACGGCTCGCCGTCGGCGCCGCGGCTGCAGCGCTGGATCGACGAGTCCGCCGTGCCGACGCCCAGCGTCAGGGTCAGGCTGCATGGCCGCGACTGTCCGATCGTGGGCGGCACGTGCATGTTCCGTTCGCCGGCCGCGATCTGGGTCCAGCGCACGCCGCGCGAGCTGGAACGCCTGGAGCTGATGCACGAGGTCGGGCACTTCTTCAGCGACCTCTACTTCACCGCGGCCGATCGAAGGGCCTTCGAGCGGCTGGACCGCAAGCCGGGCGCGGCCTGGAACCCGGGCGGAAACGACCGTCCGGGCTCGCCGCACGAGGACTTCGGCAACGCCTATGCCTGGTGCTCGATGGGCGTGCGCCCGGATCCGAGCGTCGGCGTTCCCGTTCCTCCCGACCTCCGCGCGGCGTGCGGCCTCATCCGGCGCGTGGCCGGATCGCTTGCGGCGCGGCGGCTGGGGCAGATGGTGCTGCCGGCTGCGCCGCTGCCGTCTGGTGGAGGTCTCCCGGTCGGACCCGGCTGATCCGCCGGCTGCCCCGCGCCTAGCTCACGCCGGAAGCTCGAGCTTGAGCTCGCATTCGTCGACGGAGACTCGCGATCCGGGGGTGTCTGAGGAGTCCATCGCGTCGAACACTTTGGCGGCCTCTGCCATGTCGTCGGCGGTGGCGTAGCTCTGGATCGACAGGGCGGTGCCCCGGGTCGGGTCGAACAGGAGTTGCATCCCCGCCATGCGCACGCCCGGCGGCGGTCCGCCGGCATCGTTGATGCGGCGGATCAGCCCCTCCACGTGCTCGGCGCTGACGTTCTCGAACCTCACGACACGGATATGCATCTGACCTCCTGTAGCTAGCCTGCAGTGACAGCAACGGTGTCGAGCGCGGCTTTGATGTCGTCGACGGATTGGTAGTCGAGACCCAGCAGGTGGTCGTGGCGGTGGCGGACGACACCGTCCTCGTCGATCACGATCACGGCGCGCTTGGTTCGCAGCGGGCCGCCCCACGCCCCGTAGAGCTTGGCCACCGCGCCGTCCTCGTCGGCGAGCAGCGGCACGGTGAGGCCGTTCTTGTCGATGAACCCCTGGTGCGACTCCACGTCCTGGGAGGAGATGCCCACGACCGTGGCATCGAGATCCGCGAAGTCCGCCGCGCGATCGCGGTAGGAGCAGAACTGTTTGGTGCAGACCATCGTGTTGTCGCCCGGATAGAACAGCAGCACGACGCGCTCGCCGCGGTGCTCGGACAGGCGGAAGCGCCCGTCGGTGCCCTCCAGCTCGAAATCGGGTGCCGGCTCGCCGACTCGCGGGGTCTTGGCCATCAGGTTGGTCCTCCTGGTCGTCGTCGGTGTCAGCGCGGCGGTGGACGGCAGGATATCCGCGCGGCGGTTCGTCCGCTGTTGCCGCCGGTCCGCGCCACGTGCGCTACAACCCCGTTCGTGCACGCCCGCGCCCTCTCCCGCCTCGCGCCGGTGCTGGCCGCGTGCGCCCTGTTCGCCGCGTGCGGCTCGGGCGCCGGTGCCCGGGTCAGCACGCCGACCGCGTCCGCTTCCGCGATCCCGGCGGCGGCGGACAGCTCCGCGGCGCGACTGCTCGACTGGCCCGAGTTCGGCCTCGACGCCCAGCGCAGCAGCTTCAGCGCGCTGTCCACCGGCATCACCGCCGCGAGCATCGCGCACCTGCGTCGCGTGAACGTGCACATCGGCGGGACCGTCGACTCGTCGCCGATCTACCTGCACGGCGTGCGCGCGGCTGGCGCCGTGCGCGACCTGGCGATCGTGACGACGACCTACGGCCGCACCGTCGCGATCGACGCCGGCAGCGGCCGCGTCGTGTGGACGTTCACGCCGCCCGGGTTCGGCGGCTGGGCGGGGAGCGCGCGAATCACGAACGCCAGCCCGATCGCCGACCCGGACCGAGGTTTCATATATGCGGCCTCCCCCAACGGGCTGATCCACAAGCTGTCGATCGCCACGGGCGCCGAGGCGGGGGGCTGGCCGGTGGCGGTGACTCGCGACCCGGCCCGCGAGAAGCTCGGCTCGTCGCTGAACATCGACGGCCCCGATGTGCTGGTCGGCACCGGCGGCTACCTCGGCGACGCCCCTCCCTACCAGGGCCATCTCGTGGCCATCTCGCGCTCGAGCGGGCACATCGACGCGGTCTTCAACACCCTCTGCGCCAACCGTCGCGGGCTGCAGCGTCCCGCCACATGCGCATCCAGCGACTCGGCGATCTGGTCGCGCGGCGGCGCGGTCGTCGAGCCCGGCGGCGGCCGCGTGCTGATCGACACCGGCAACGGGCCCTGGAACGGGACGACCGACTTCGGCGACAGCGTGATCGAGCTCTCCTTCCCGGGCCTGTCGCTGCGCCAGTCATACACGCCGGTCGATCAGAGCCGGCTCAACGCCTCCGACACGGATCTCGGCTCGAGCGCGCCCTTCCTGCTCGGCACCGACCGCGTGGCCCTGGCCGGCAAGGACGGCGTGGTGCGGCTGCTGGCCCTGTCGCGGCTGAACGGTCGCCCGCCGACCAGCGCCGCCGGGCGCCGGCACACCCTCGGCGGCGAGCTCCAGCGCCTGTCGACACCCGGTGGCAGCGAGATGTTCGCGGGTGTGGCCGTCTGGCGTCACGGCAGCGGCGCGACGGCGTTCATGGCCGACGCGAGCGGCACCGCCGCGTACGTGCTGCGGGGCGGGCGCCTGGCCCGCGCCTGGGAGAACGGCAACGCGGGCACCAGCCCGGTGCTCGCCGGCGGCCTGCTGTACGTGTACGACCCCCAGGGCGGCGGCGTGCGCGTCTACCGCCCGGGCTCGCCGCGGGCGATCGCCGCGCTGCCCGCCGGGTCGGGCCACTGGAACAGCCCGATCGTGACCGACGGCCACGTGATCGTGCCGGTCGGCGACGCCAACGAACACGAAACGAGCGGTACGGTCGAGATCTTCTCGGCGCGGTAGGCATGCCGAGAACGCCTGCGGGATGCCTGGCGTGCCCGCGCCGGCCCGGCCGCGCTAGGAGCCGTACTCCTCCAGCAGGTTCAGCCACACCTCGCTGCGCGTGGGGAAGCAGGGGACGGCCTGGCGCAGGCGCGCGAGCGGGACCTCGCCGACGATCGCGATCGTGGCGGCGTGCAGCGACTCGGCGACCTCCACGCCGACGAACGTCGCGCCGACGATCGTCTGCGCGTCCTCGTCGACGACCAGGCGGGCGCGTCCGTCGACGCCGCGGCCGACGAAGCTCCCGCCGGCGTTGGGGTTGAACTTGGTGTCGACGGCTCGCGCGGCGATCCCGGCCTCGCGCGCCGACTGCAGCGAGTGCCCGACCGCCGCGATCTGGGGCTCGGTGAACACGACGCGGGGCGACAGCGGCCCGTCGGCGAGCCCCTGCACATCGACCGGCCGACCGAGGATGTGATCTGCGGCGAGGCGTGCCTGGTGCTTGCCCATGTGCGTGAGCAGCGCGCGTCCGTTCGCGTCGCCGATCGCGTACAGCCAGTCGTGGCCGGGCACCTGCATCGTGTCGCCGACCTCCACGCTGTCGCCGTCGGGCAGGCCCAGCGAGCCGAGCCCGAGGTCATGGGTCAGCGGCCGGCGCCCGACGGCGACCAGCATCGCCTCCGCGGTCAGGGTCTGCGCGCCGCCCGCGCCGTCAGGGCCGTCAGCGCCCGTGCCGTCGGTGCCGCCCTCGGCCTCCGCGCCGTCCCCGCCATCCGTTGCGGTCACCTCGACCGCGAAGCGCACGGCGCCGTCGCCGCCCTCGCGCGAGACCGACGCGGCCTTGTGCCCGAGCAGCACGCGCACCCCGCCACGCACGAGCGCCTCGCAGAGCATCTGCGAGGCGAACTCCTCCTCCCCCGAGATCAGCCGGGGAGCGGCCTCGATGAGCGTGACGGCCGCGCCGAGCGAGGCGTAGGCGTCGGCCATCTCGACGCCTACCACGCCGCCGCCGAGCACGATCAGCGAGCCCGGCACGGCGCCTGCCGTTGTCGCCTCGCGGTTGGTCCAGGCGCCCGCCTCGCGCAGCCCGTCCACCGGCGGGACCGCGGCAACGCTTCCCGGCGCGAGCACCACAGCGCGCCTCGCGCCGACGGCCCGCCCGTCGATCTCGAGCGTCCGCGGGCCGACCAGGCGGGCGTGCCCGCGCAGGAGCGTCACCGAGCGCTGCTCCAGCCACGGGAGCTGGGCCGAGTCGTCCTGGTCGTGGATGATCTCGTCACGGCGCCTGAGGACCGCCTCCACGTCGAGCGGGCCGGTCGCGGCCTCAGCCGCCCCGGGGATCCGGCGCGCCTCGGCCAGCGCCTGGGCCGGACGCAGCAGGGCCTTGGACGGCATGCAGGCGTAGAAAGAGCATTCCCCGCCGACGAGATGCTGCTCGGCGAGCGCGACCGACAGGCCGCCCTCGGCGAGGCGCCCGGCGCAGACCTCGCCGGCGGGACCGGCGCCGACGACGACCACGTCGAACTCCTCGATCTCGGACAAGGTGGCTGCCTTTCCTCGGGGTGGCGGGGGGCTGCGGGGCGGCCTTCCCCAACGGCTTTGCGGGCGCTAGCCTCGGGCTGATGATGGCGGAATCGCTGGCCGGCCAGCTGCTGCTGGCCTCCCCCACGCTGGTCGATCCGAACTTCGCGCGGACCGTCGTGCTGATCGGCGCCCACGACGCCGACGGCGCGATGGGCGTGGTGCTCAACCGGCCGTCGACGGTGACCGTCGGCGAGGCCGTGCCGCAGCTCGGCGCGGCCGGCGTGTCCGAGCCGGTGTACGTAGGCGGCCCGGTGCAGCCCGGCGCGATCGTCTACCTCGCAGAGTTCGACGATCCGCAGGACGCCGGCCTGCTGGTGATGGGCCGCATCGGCTTCCCGGGTTCGGACTCGGACCTCGACGAGCTGGCCGACACGACCAGCCGCGGCCGGGTGTTCGCCGGCTACGCCGGCTGGGGCGCCGAGCAGCTCGACGCCGAGCTGGCAAACGGCGACTGGATCGCCCAGCCGGCGCTGCCCGAGGACGTGTTCACCGAGGAGCCCGAGCATCTCTGGAGCGAGGTGCTGACACGCAAGGGCGGCTCCTATGCGCTGATCGCGCGCATGCCGCTCGACCCGAGCGTCAACTGAGCGCGGGCGGATGCCGCCCGGGCGCCTCGCCGTGATCGCCGCCGGGCTGGCCGCGGTATGCGCCTGCCAGACGGCTGCCGGCGCCGAGGCCGCAGCGACCGCCGCGCCGCCCCCAGGTTCCGGGCTGGTCGTCTTCTACGACGGCGGGGCGGCCCCGGCAGCCGCGGCCGGCCTGTCGCTGGGGCTGGTCTCGGCGGCGCAGCTGGCCGGCTACTCGCGCGAGCAGTTCCTGCTGGACGCGGGCCAGGGCGCGCGCGCCGGCGGCCCCGGCTACGGCTCGCCGGCCCCGCCGCGGCTGACCCTTTCGCTGACAGGTGGCGGCGGCGCGCAGATCGCCGGCTGGGACGCCGCCCGCCGCCGCGCGGCGTCCGCCGCCGGGCGCCTGCAGCCCGGACTGCTGGCCGCGTCGGTCCCAGGCGGCGCCGCCTATGCCGGTGCGGAAGGCAGCGACGACCTCGACGCGGCGCTGGCCGCCGGCCGTGCCGGGCGGATCGCTGCCGTGTCGATCGGCGGCGAGCGCGACCTCCCGGCCCGTATCGCCACGCTGCTGCGCACGCACGCACTGGTCGTCGCCGACCTGCCGGCGGGCGCCGCAGGCCGCGCGGACCTCGCGCGGCTCACGCTCGGGCGCCGGCCCGGCGAGCTGATCGTCGCACTGCAGCGGGCGCCGGCCCACGGCGAGCTCCTGTGGGCGGGCGTCGGCGGGCTGTCCGGCCGCGGCGGCCCGGGCGAGCTCGAATCCGGGTCGACCGAGCAGCGTGGGCTGATCTCGTCGGTCGACCTCGGCCCCACGCTGCTGGCACATCTCGGGCTGCCCGTTCCCGCAGCGATGCAGGGACGGACGATCGTCGCCCGCGGGGATCTGGACACCCGACGGCTGCAGCGGCTGGCGGCGCGGCTGCGCGCGATCCCGGGGCGCCGCCTGCCGGCGCTCGCGCTGCTGCTGGCGGCATGCGCGCTGATGGTCCTGGCCTGCGCGCGCCGCCCTGGCGCGCGAAGGTTCGCGCTTCGCAGCGCCGCGCTGGCGCTGCTGTGGGCGCCGTGCGCCGCGCTGGCGGCGGCGGCGATCGAACCGGGGGCCACAGCCGAGTACGCGCTGATCGGCGCCGTCGCGCTCGCGCTGGGCGCCGCCAGCGACCTGGCGCTGCGCTGGCCGCGCGCGCTGACCGCTCCAGCGGTCGCCGTGCCGCTCGCGATCGCGCTCGACGCGCTCGCCGGCACGCAGCTGCAGATGCGGTCGCTGGCGGGCCCGGACCCGATCGGCGGGGCGCGCTTCTTCGGCATCGGCAACGAGCTGAAGTCGGCGCTCGCGGCGATGGCCCTGGTCGGGGTGGCGGCCGCGCTTTACCCGCCGGGTCGCGACGCGCGCCGGCGCGCGGCCGGTGCGCTGCTCGCCGCGGGCATGGCGATGCTCGTCGTCGAGGGCTGGGCGCGCATCGGGGCGGGGGTCGGCGGCGCCGTGCTGGTGTCGGCCGCCTTCGGGCTCGCGGCC
>JADMIO011437996.1_pt1 | contig 10018 bp, 8 predicted proteins | sample 8958161 | NCBI WGS metagenome assembly JADMIO01 (sample SAMN16585339, study PRJNA669376) | soil metagenome | isolation source: Crop rotation soil | place: USA: Cullars Rotation, Alabama | collected 2011
ACAACTTGTCCACGTGGAATTCTAAGCTTAGGATCCCAATGTGCTGGAAAGATGTCGCGGCGATGCCTATTGCGATACTTCGGTGAGTCCGTACCTCTGCCGCGCTCGACTTGCAGAACACGAGGAATGCCAACAGAACTTCGAGTGCTCGTCACAGGTCTGCCGCGACGGTCATTGCTTTGTTCCGTTCGAGGACGGTGCCCCCTGCGAAAACTACGATCAATGTATCTCGCGCAACTGTTTTGAAGGCCAGTGCATCACCGCCGCGCCCGCGGGCTCCACGTGCCACGCGGATCAACAGTGCGCCACCTATCGCTGCTTTCAAAACACCTGCATCGCGATCGGACAGGAGGGCGCGCCTTGCAGCGACGATCTCGAGTGCTCCGGATCCTGCTTTCGCGGTATGTGCATTGAGCTCCACCGGCTCGGTGATGCCTGCGATCGCTCGCGAGATTGCCTGAACCTCGCCTGCTACCAAAACGTGTGCAGCCAACCTGGCTCGCGACCGGCCGGAGCCGAGTGCAGCAACGAGTCCGAATGCCGCTCGAACCGCTGCGTGAACAGCGTGTGCATCGACCCGAAGGCGAACGGCGAATCCTGCGACAGCGACGAAGTCTGCCTTTACAATCTCTGCTTCCAAGGCGCGTGCGGACTGCCGGATGGAGAGCTGTGCGGGGGCCACGAACAGTGTCGCTCCGGGCGATGCCCGAACCACTATCTCTGCGCCGCTCCCCTCGCCGACGGCGAAAGCTGCATGTCCGAAGACCAGTGCCTCTCGTGGACCTGCGTCGATGGGATCTGTTTCACTCGCCGTGACGAAGGAGAGAGCTGCGCGAGCGATGGCCAGTGCCAACGTGGATTCTGCGACCCCGAGGCACATCTATGCTCCGCGCGGCGACTCGGCGGTGAACATTGCACGGTCGACCAAGCGTGCCGTTCGTTTCACTGCGACCTCGGAACTGAACGCTGTGGAAAGATCAGCGGAGAAGTCTGCAGCATCGACGGCGATTGCCAAGGATTCTGTGACGGCATGGCTTGCGCGGATCGCTTGGCGATCGGCGCCGATTGCCAGCGCGATGCGCAGTGCCTCGGCTATTGCGTCTACGGACGCTGCGCGGCGATCAAGCCGTTCTTCGTCGAGTGTCGATCCGGCAGCGAGTGCAGCGGCGGCATCTGCGATTCGTTCTACTCGACGCAGCGATGCCGCGGTCCTGGGCAGTGCTTCTTCAACGCCCATTGCCCGGACGATAGCTATTGCAACGAGGACCACAGCCCATATCTGTGCGCCCCGAAAAAAGCGGACGGCGAATCATGTCGAGAAGACGGCGATTGCCTCCACTACTGCGTCTCCAACTTCTGTCGAGCAAAGAAACCGAACAGCAGCACCTGTCAGACCGGCGAGGAGTGCGCCGGTGGAGCGTGCCGGAATCAGCGATGTGAAACCGCGGGGGCGTGCTACAGCGATTTCGACTGCGACATGGGACTCCTCTGCCATCGAAGTTTTGGTGCTTCTCAAGGCTACTGCGGGCCGAAGCTCGACGATGGATCGGGCTGCGAACACGATGAGGAGTGCGCGAGCGGCTTCTGTTCCGACGCCGACGAGAAGTGCAAAAAGAAGCCGACGCTCGGCGACGCTTGCCTCCCGTTCGAATGCACGCTCGACTCCTATTGTCGCGACGGACGTTGTCAGGCGCGCAAAGCTCCCGGATCGAGCTGCGACGATTCCTATTACATGGACCTCGAGTGCCTCGGCCCTTCGATCTGCCGCAACGGAACATGCGAAAAGATGTCGCTCGAATGCGAGCCCGCGCAGATCGGAGAAATGTGCACGCTCTTGATGGCCTGCGCCGATGATGCTTACTGCGATCTGTTGGACAAGTTCACCTGCGCGCCGCGTTATCAGACCGGCGCATCGTGCCAAACCGTTCTCTGGCGCGCGAATACCTGCTTCGACGATGCCTATTGTGGAAACGGAACCTGTCAGAGCTATTCGGGTCGCGGTGAATCATGCGCGAGCATCGCGTGCGATCCGAGCACCGATTATTGCGATTCGAGCGATCAGACTTGCCACGCGAAGAAGTATCGCGGCGAGCGATGCAAAGCGGACGGCGACTGCCTCAGTGACGATTGCGGATACGACGGAAGCGATCGTCACTGTCGCAACGGCCCCTGCAAACCCGTCTCGCCTTGAGACGCCCCCGTCTCTCTCAGGGCGACAAACTTCGCTCCAGGGAGACAAGAGAGGCAAAACACGCACGAATTTTCCAAACGCATCCGGTGGCCTAGCACCTGCGTAAAGGAGAGGTCATGCGTGGTTCAAATCGAATCCTCGATGTGGCGCTGCTATCGATGCTCGGCTTCGGATGCAGCTCCTCCGATCCCAACGTTCGGACCATCCAAGGACAGCTCGATCGCTCCGCCTTCGCCCTGACACAGGAGGAAGCGGTCGCAGTCTCCTCGAGCGGCCAGATTTGGAAATCGGCGATCGGGTCGGACGGCAAGTTCGCGCTGACGCTGCCGGTCGACAGCACATACGAGATGCGGTTCGCACGCGCCTCGGGCGGTACGCTCCAAGAGTTCGCGTACCTGACGCAGCCAACGGTCGGCGGCCTGCGCAAGCAGACCTTCATGGTGACCGCGGGCTCGCAGATCGACCTCGGACTCGTCGCTCCCCGCACTTCGATCCAAAGCTCGACTCTTCGCAGCCACAACGACGATCAAGGCGAAGACGAGGATCAGGACGAAGATAAGGACGAGGATCAAAACAAAGACGAGGATCACGACGAAGACAAACATGAGTCGTCGCCGACCTCGATGCCGGTCTGCGAGCCGGCTGCCGGCTCGATGATCGTCGAGGTCCAATCGTCGCATAACCTGCTCCGCGACTGCGACTCCGATCATGACGGATCGAATGACGCCGATGATCCCGACACCGAAAAGGAGTGTCGCCCGGTGCATCGCGACAACGAAGGCCACCGCTGCGGCGGCCACAGCAACAACGGTCACGGCAACAACGCCGATGGCGTCGACGTGAGCAACCCGGGAAAAGGCCGCGGTGGCCCGAATGGCGAAGTCGATCAGTCGGGTTCAGTCGACGATGAGAACCACGGCGCTCCGAGCTCGCACGGCGAAAATTGCGACGAAGATCAGAACGACGACGATCAGGGCGGAAATGATGCGTGCGCCCCGCCGGACGAGCTCCCGCCGAACACCTGCACCCCGAGCGGCGGTGATCAACCGAGCCCCGATCAACCGAACCCCGATCAGCCAAGCGGCGGTGATCCGACCTCGAATCCGCCTTCGGACAATCCGCCGGCGAACGATCCGCCGGCGAACGATCCCCCCGCGAATGATCCTCCGGCCAATGATCCGCCCGCGAACGACCCGCCCGCCGACGGAACGGTTCCTGAGGGCGGCGCTTGCACCGCGAACTCTCAATGCGTAACCGGCTCGCTCTGCTCGAGCGGCGTTTGCGTTGGTCTGTAGTCTCCGTTTCTGTCTCTCGACTGTCTTTCAATCGAGCAGCGTGCCGACCCAAGCTCCCGCCCCCGATGTCGACGGGGGCGGGAGTCTCCTTCTAATCTCGGCACCACTTGCCGCCGTATCAACCGACCAGCGCCATCGCCGCGAGCGATGGATCTCGCTACCGAGCCCATGGGTCCTCGCCCGCGCTGCGCCGAGTCGTTTCTCAATTCTTCACGATCGATCACGACGGCGATCGAACACGCAAAGTGGAGACGTTTCCCGACGGCTGCGTGGATATCATCGCCGATCTCGATCGCGGGCGATTGTTCATCAGCGGCCCGGCACCCACGCCGGCGACCTATGAAGCGCGCGGGGAGCATCACCTCCTCGGCGCGCGGCTCAAACCCGGTGTGGCGCGTCCGCTCTTCAAGGTTCCGATCCGCGAGCTCACGCCCGGTTGGCAGCCACTCGATCAGATCGTCGATCCGCCCCTTGCCCGTGAGCTGGAGGAACGGATCGCCACCGCGCCGGATGTTCGCGCGCAGATCGCGATCCTCGAGTCGTTTCTCCGCGCCGCAGACGACGAAACCGATCCGCGGATCGACCGAGCTCTCCAGGCGATCGTCTCTTCGGCGGGCTCGATCTCGATCAGCGATCTCGCCCGCGAAAGCGGAGCCAGCGAACGAAACCTCGGCCGCCTCTTCGCAGAGTGGGTCGGCCTTCATCCCAAACAGTTTGCGACGATCGTCCGATTTCAACGCGTGCTCCAACGCCTGCGCGAACAACCGGCGATCGATTGGGCGACGGTCGCAACCGAACTCGGATACAGCGATCAACCCCACTTGATCCGCGAGGTGCGACGGTTCGCCGGCGCCACTCCACGCCAGCTCGCGACTTTGTCCGATTTGTTCAATCCCGATCGCGATCTTCCGCCCTAAGCTCGCGGATATGAACGAACTCGGTGGACTCATTCTTTACTCGGACCGGCCGGACGAAATCGCCCTCTTTTATCGAACTTGTTTGGGGATCCCGTTCGAATACGATCGCCACGGACAGCTCTCGCCCCATCTCGAGGCGGACCACGGATCGATCCACTTTGCGATCTTCAAGAGCAACGGTCCGAACCCAAACGCCACCGTCGTCCCGTCGTTTCGAGTCTCCGACTTACCCGAACGCGCATCGCTCGTCGTCAGCCATGGCGCGCGCGCTTTGCATGACCCTCTCGTTCTCGGTGGCGGAACGAAGCTGATCTCCTTTCGCGATCCCGACGGAAGACAGTTCCGATTGATCGAGATCGGCCATCGGTGACCCGCGCGGTGGCGCGCTTCGCGCGGCTGTGCGAAGGGAGTTTGCGAGGTGCTCCCTCCACTTCTTCTTCTCGCCACGGCCCTCGCGGCAGAGACAACAAGAGATCCCGGACTCGTGCTCGAAGCCGGCGCATTCGCGGGCACGCCCGCGGTGCTCAACACCGGACAAGTGCTCGGCCCGGTGATCGCAGCCTGGTACGAACGCAATTGGGCTTTCGGCCTTCGCGCCCGCATCGGCTTCGCGGATCAGAGCGACCTCGACTGGCAACTCCATCACACGGAGATTCGATTTTCCGCGCTCGCGGGCCGCGTTTGGGAGATCGGTCGCGCCGACGTTCGGATCGCGATCGGCGCCGGAGCGGTGGTCCTCGACGAGACGCGCACGCATCATCAGACGCAGCGTCTGATGACGATCGGCTTGGCGTCGGATAGCCATGCTTCGACCGTCGGACTTCGGACATCGCTCGAAGCCGCGATGCGTTTGTTCATCTTCGGTGATTGGGCCCTGCTCCTCGAAGGTGGGCCTGAGCTCGGTTGGATCGAGCGTCCAAGCGCCGGATCGGGACGACGAGCGACGTTTGGGGTCGCCGGTGGCCTCTCGATCGCTTTCTCATTCGACGCGCGAAACCGCGGAGACACGGAATGAGTGCGAAGATCATCGCCGCGATCTGCGCAGCCGTCGCGTTCGGATGCCAAGGACCGGTCCATGATCTCGAAAGCGGAAGCGCTCCGCTCGTGACGATCCATGGGCGAATCGAAACCTCAACCGTGCTCCGCTACCATCATCTGCGCGCGGGCATTCTTTGGCTCGGGGTGCCGGTCTTCGTGCCCTACTGCTTCGAACGCGGGCGCACTCCACTCGATCCTGATCGCACGATCAGCGAAGTGGCCGCCAACGCCTGTCGCGATCCATTCGAAGTCGTGCCCAGTTTCGCCGGGCCGAGCGCCGACATCGATCTATCCACCGGGAAATTCGAGATCCCGATCGCTCATCTTCCCGATGCAGCGATCCTCGTCGGCACGCCTGCCGCACGCGTCGGCTATGCGTCACTGATCGTCTACGACGATCAAAACGACGACGGAGTGCTCAACTTCAACAATCGTTGTGGACGAGGACCGAGCAGCGACGGCGACGACATGTTCCGCTTCGGCAATGAACCGATCTTGGCGTCCTCCTTTTCGCGGCTCACCGCAGCACAGACCCGCATCACCTACGTCGAAGGTCCGTTCGATGCAGACTCATTCTTTTATCCGCATCCGGATTGCGAAGCGCTTCCTCCACAGGGATTTTCGATCTGGAACGTCAGCGATCTGTTGCATCGCCCCGGCACATGCAGCGTTCAAGCGATCGACGAAGAGATCAGCATCGCCACCGAAAGTGCGACGGCCCTCAATGATCTGTCCTGTCCTCAGGCGGATCGCGAGAGCTTTCCTCGTCCACCCCCGGAACGCCTTCCCGGCAACAATGTCCTTTCCGAGTGCGTGCGCGGATACGGGTTGGTCGTGTCTGATCCGCGTTGCACGTGTACCAACCTGCGCATCTACAGCTTGCGCGGATGCTACTCGGATGACGCCTGCTCGACGCCCGATTGGGATCTCAAGCCACCCCGAGATTGGCCATGCACGTTCTGATCGGCGCGATCGCACTTCTCGCCGCGGCCGAGCCGACGAGCGAACCCGGCGAGTTCAAACCTTCGCTGTCGATCGAGACGCCAGAAGAATCTTGGCGCCAGCCCGGTTTTCGCGTGGGGATCGGCTATGGAGTCGATGATCTCTTCGGACGAAAAGGTGTGCCCGGCGGTATCCATCATGCGGCGATTCTTCGCTTCGGCCCGAGGCTCGATGAAACTTGGTCGCTGCTCGCCACTCTGCGCTATGAAGCGCACTTCGGTGTTCGTCCCGCCCTCCGCTTCGGAGGAACGATCGAGCCGACCCTTCACCTCGGCGATCGTTGGTCGGTCGCGATCGGTCTCGGTATCGGAGGCTTCATTATCTCCGATACCGGCTCGCCGACGCCGCAACCCGATATCGTCGCCACCGTAACGCTTCCCTCGACGCACCCGCTGCTCAATTCCTGTCAAGGCGAAGGACCGATCGCGTTGGTGCGCGTCGAACACGCATTCATCGTCAGCGAGCTCTTTTCGACGGGGCCAGCGCTCCAATTCGACGCGCAGTGGACCGCGTGCGTCGAGCACCTCAATCGCTCCGATCCCGATACCGGCGAAGCGATCGATCTCCAACAATATTGGCAACACTACGGCGTCTCGCTGTCGTGGATGTTTTGGTGGCGTTGAGACATGCTGCTGCTTCGGTCTCTTTTCGCGCTCGCGAGCTTTCTGTGGGGAGCGACCGAGACCAGCAGCACTGCATCCGACTCCGCGCTGATCGCCCCGGTGCCTCTCGAAGCGATCGCCGTAAACCTGCCCGCAGATCATCCGCACATCACCGAAGAATTGCGGGTCTTGGCGAGACTCGAGATCGATGAGGCGGGCGAAGTCGTGCGCGTCGAGATCATCGAAGGCGCCGGCCCCCCATTCGACGAAGCGGTGCTGATCGCGCTTGCGCGGGCGCGCTTTCATCCCGCGCTTCATCTCGGCGAGCCGGTCCCGGTGGCCATCAATTTCACTCAGCGCTTTTTGCCCGACCCGGAGATCTCGAAGACGGAATCGGTCGCAGACGATGATCGAGATGCTGCGCTCGTCGGACGGCTCCGCGAACGAGGTACACGCCAGCCGATCGGCGCCGCGACGGTGATCGCGTCCGTCGCGGGACGCTCCTTTGAGACGACGAGCGACGACAAGGGAAACTTTCGCCTCGCGCTTCCCGCCGGCACGGCGACGGTGACCGTCTCCTCCGCGGGACATCGCGCTTATCTGCAGATCGAGCGGATCGCGCCCCATGAAGAGCTTTCGGTCGGATACGGACTCGAACTCGAGAAACGCAGTCCCTACGAAATCGTGGTCACCACAAAACTCGATCGCACCGACGTGGCGCGCACTAAGCTGCGCGGACGCGAGATCTCGCAGATCCCGGGAACCTTCGGCGATCCCTTTCGCGTGATCGGCACCCTCCCTGGTGTCAGCTCGATGATGTCGCTTCTGCCTTTTCCGATCGTGCGCGGTTCGAGTCCCGGCAACACCGGATTCTTGATCGACGGCGTTCGCGTGCCGCTCCTCTTTCACTTGCTCGCGGGTCCCTCGGTGATCCATCCCGAGTTCATCGATGCCATCGAATTCTCTCCGGGCGGATTTCCAGCCGAGTACGGTGGATATACGGGCGGAATCGTCGACGGCAAAACGAGATCGGCCGGCCGCGGCGAAGAGAAGATCGATTTCGATCTCAACATGTTTCAAGTCGGCGGGTTGGTGCGCGAACCATTGCCGTTCATCGGAGGCACGGGAACGATCGCCGCGCGCTATGGCTTTCCGGGATTCCTGGTGAGCTTGGCGAGCCCGCGCATCTCGCTCAGTTATTGGGACTACCAAGCGCGATTCGACGGCGGCTCAGCGAACAACGGTTTCACGATCTTCGTGTTCGGAGCGAGCGACGCACTCGATGCCGTGCCTGACGGGAAGCCGGACACGGATCCCAAAGAGCCGCGCCTTCACGCGCGCTTTCACCGTGTCGATCTGAGATATCATCGCCGCGACGGCGAGGTCGACAGCCAATACCAGTTGACGCTCGGGTCCGACGCGTCGCTTTCACCCGATGCCGATCTGAGTGGGCTCAGCGCGACGCCGCGTATTCGCTGGGCCACCGCGGTCTCGCCGGAACTCGATCTCCGTCTTGGCATCGACGGTTTCATCAAACACGCCGATCTCACCGCGGGAACGAATGGGCTCGGCGATCTCGGCCTCTTGATCGGCGTCGGCGGCGAACCCTCGAAGATGCTGATCGCCGGAGGCGTCCTCCTCGAAGCGCTTTTTCATCCGATCCCCGAACTCTTGATTCGCCCCGGAGTTCGCTACGACGGCTACGATGACACATTGCATCGCCACTCGGCGATCGATCCCCGCTTGCTCGCGCGCTATCGAATCCTCGAAGCGGCCCCGGAACTCTGGTTGAAAGGAAGCGTCGGGATCTATCATCAACCGCCGCGCTTCACGATTCCGGTACCGGGGCTCGACGAGATCGCTTTTCAAAAGGGTCTATTGGAATCGACGCAATTCATGATCGGCGCCGACGTCGTCTTCGATCAGGAATGGAGCCTCGATGCCCAAACCTACTTCAATCAGATGGATCCGATCCTCTACGACACGCAGATCAATCCGAGCGCCGACGACATCCTCAAGCTCGGCCCCCAAGCACCTCCCGGCGAGGCCCCACCGACCCCGCCTCGGAGCACGCGGCGCATCGACGAGCGCCTCGATCAGTTATTGGTGCCGGCGATCGGCCGCTCTTATGGCATCGAGCTCTTGCTTCGCCGCCGCAGTACCAGCGGAGTTTCCGGATGGATCTCATACACGCTCTCGCGCAGCGAACGCCTTCACGACACCACCTGGAACGGCTTCGACTTCGATCGCACCCATATTTTGAACGTCGTCCTCAGCGTGCCTCTCCCGCGGCAGTGGCAGATCGGTGCGCGCGCGCAGCTGCAGAGCGGAAGACCGCTAACGACGACTGCAGGCCTCGCGAGCGCCCGAACATCAGACTTCGTTCGCTTCGATCTCCGCGTCGATAAGACGGCGATCTGGAACGATTGGCTGCTCGATTTCTACGTCGACGTCAGCAACGTCGTCCTCGGAGAAGAAGAACTGACGCCGCAGACCCAGCTCCGCTACGTTCTACCCACCTTGGGCTTCCGCGCGATCTTTTAGTCCGCGGCCTTCAATTGTTGAGTGCGTCTCCGAAGAGCTGTCGCAACTGCTGTCGATCGTTGGCCGGAAAATTTTGGATCGCTTGACCGAGGCTTCCACCGGTCGCCCGCCGAAAGCGGAGCGCGATGATGTCGGCGCTGCCTTGTTGCAACGCCTGACGCGCCATCATCACCGCGAAGCCGCTGTTGCCGTTGCGAACAGCGTCGATGAAATCGTTCTCCATCTTGCGTTGCGTATCGATGTTGTTTGGCTGAGCGATCGGAGCGGGCATCTGCCGCAACATTCGATTGATCATGGTGCGACTGTAGTGTCGAGGGAACGATGGCGAGAAGATCGCTTCATCAATCCATTTGATGGACCAGCCCCGGAAGGACCTCGCCTGCTCGACGCCCACCTTCGCCGATGAATCGCGGAGTTCAATTGCGGCGG
>JADMIO010846105.1_pt1 | contig 10017 bp, 7 predicted proteins | sample 8958161 | NCBI WGS metagenome assembly JADMIO01 (sample SAMN16585339, study PRJNA669376) | soil metagenome | isolation source: Crop rotation soil | place: USA: Cullars Rotation, Alabama | collected 2011
GGCGGGCGGGGTGTCGGCGGCGAAGGCGTCGGCGCCCAGCAGGGAGAGCACGCGCCGGCTCCACAGGTCGTGGGCGCCCACCTCGTACTCGCCGGGATAGTCGAGGCGCGACATGCCCCGGTAGAGCAGCGACAGCAGCCGGTGATGGAAGAGGTCGAGGAAGCGCGATCGGACCGGGGCGTCGGCGTCCTCGACGGCCAGCTCGTCGCAGAAGTGGTCCGGCATCGGCGACACGGTCCCGGACAGGCCCAGGAACGTGGTCGTCATGCGGAAGCGCTCGCCGCGCGTGTCGGCCGTGTCGAGGGCGGGGGCCTCCTCGTCTTCGAGCTTCGCGACGTCGGCGGAGCTGAATGCCAGCGACGAGTCGTGGTGGAAACGCACGGGCTCGAGCTCGGCGGGCCCGAGCTCCCCGACGCGCGCGGCGCCCGGCTGCATGCGCTCGATGAAGCCGACCAGCGCGCGGAAGCCCGCCTTGCGCGCCCGCTCGACCCAAGCCCTCCGCTCGCGCGCGGCGGCCACCGAGTCGTCCCCCCCCCGACTCAAGACGCCCCCCGAGCGAGCGCGGCTTCGCCGCGCGGAGCGAGCGCCGGGGGGGTTGGGGACCCCGTCAGGGTCCCCATCACAATATCTGGCGTTGTCCCGTTCGAGGGGGCCAATTGAGCTCCGCTTGCGAGGGGTCGAGCACGATGCCGAGCTCGTGCACGTCGTTGATGTCGAGGTAGGAGGCCAGCATCTCGTCCAGCACGCAGCCGAACAAGAAGGCGTCGCCGCGCCCCGCGAAGCCGGCCTCGGCGGCGCGCACGCGGGTGGCGGCGCCGCGCACGGGGCTCCCTTCGACCACGCGGCGGGTGCTGCGCGTCTCGACGTCCTGGATGGCCTCCACGCGGCGCTCGTTGGTCTGGCCGTCGGCGTGGCCCTCGACGAGCTGGAAGTTGTAGAGGGCCAGCATGGCCCGCAGCAGGCCCGGGTCCGACAGCGACCGGTGGGCGAGGGCCAGGTGCGACACCAGCCGCCAGCCCAGCTCCGCGCCGAGCGGCGGGCGCACGGCGGGGGTGACGGGGGCGATGTTGCGGAACTTGGCGGTGGTGGGCGAAAGCGGCGTCGGCACCGAGATCTCGCCGGTGCGGATGCGCGCGGGGAGCGCGCGGTTCGTGCACACGACGTCCAGCGACAGCACGTCCTCGCTCTCGTCGGGGAGCGTGGCGCGCGGGGTGAGCGCCGCCAGCATCGTGTCGAGGCCGCCGTCGAGCGGCGAGGTCGCGCGGCGCACGGTGTAGTAGGGCGTGGTGCGCGCCGGGCCGCCGGCGCCGCGCCCGTAGACGGCTTCACCGCCGCCGGGGCCCTGCTCGCGCGCGTGCGTGAAGTCGTAGAAGGGGTGGTAGCGCCGCCGGTCGCCGCCGTTGCCGCGCGCGCCCAGCACCGAGAGGATCTCGTGGACCTCCATGTGCTGCGGGCTCATGTCCATGGCGCGCACCAGGTGCTCGCGCGCCGTGCCGTCGTAGCGGATGGGATCGGCCGACGTCTTGAACAGGTTCACGACCGGCGCGCAGGCCAGGCGGAAGGTGTCGCGCGAGATGCGGCCCGGCTGATCCGGGGGACGGTCGAACTCGATCACGATCTCGAAACGGTCGCCCGCCAGGCCCAGGTCGGCGGCGGCGTCGAGGCCGCCCACGTCGAAGAACAGCATCTTCGCCGGCTGCGTGAAGTACTCCTGCAGCAGGCGGTAACCGGGCGCCGCGTGGCGAGGCCATGGCAGAAGCGCGTTCTCGGCGGCCAGGCCGGGGAAGGTGACGGCGTTCGGCGCCAGGCGCACGCTGGCGCCGCTGTACGGGTTGCGCGCGGTCACCGACTTGCAGTGCCGTCCGAGCCACAGCATGAGGAGCGCGGCGGCCGGGTATTCGCCCGACAGGTAGAGCCGCACGCCCGCCGCCTGGAAGAGGGCGGGCGCGGCCGCCTCGGCGGCGCCGAAGGTCAGCTTGAGGACGGGCGTGGCGGCGGCGGACCGATCGAGGTTGGCGTCCTGGAGGGTGATCGGCAGCAGGTCGACGTCGGCGGTGGTCTGGAAGCGGCAGCTCACGCCGTCGACCGGCTGCGAGGCGACCTCGGTTCCGCGCGGGACCTTCACGCGCCCGCGCAGCGCCCCCTGCTGCGGCAGGAACTCGACGATCGAGGTGGCCGGGATGGGGCGCAGGTAGTGCGGCAGCAGCAGCTGGCACAGCGACTGGACGATCTCCGGGACCGCGCCCTCGATGCGCTCGCGGATGCGCGCGGTGAGAAAGGCGAAGCCCTCGAGGAGGCGCTCGACGTCGGGATCGCCGCTGCGCTCCGCCAGCAGCGCCGCGATGGCCGGGTTGACCTGGGCGAACTCCTTGCCCAGCTCCCGCAGGTACGTCAGCTCCCCTTGATAGTATTTCCCGAACATTTTAGTAGGGGCGACCGCCCGGCGCCGTCAACGCTGCGGGGAAAAACGAGCGAAGCGGGGCGCCTCTGCGTGCCCCCTTGCCAACTGGCGCCACCCTCTGGACCTTACCAGACGTTGACGTGGCCGCCTGCGGACATCTGCGTGGTGAGGCGCAGGCTGCCGCGGCCGCCGCGCGAGTTTGCGGACTGGCCCGTGATCTCGTAGCGCAGGGTGAGGGGGTCCTCGCTGGGGACGTGCCGCACGGTCACCTGCTTGATGCGGGGCTCGAACGCGAGGATGGTCTCGCGGATCGCCCGCTGGAGGATCTGGACCGCCCCGGGGAAGTTGTGAACGAGGTCGGAGAAGTCCGGGATGCCGAAGTCCGGCGCGGTGAGCGAGTTACCTCGCCGCGCGTTCAGCAGGACGCGCAGGTGCTCGACGATCGACTCGTGCTCGTCCAGCCCGCGCGTCGCGCGAACGCCGGTGGCATCGAGCCGTGAGAGGAGGCCGCGTCCTGGCATGGCGGTGCGCGCCCCAGACCGCCGCGTGAGGCGGAGACCCAGGGCGCGCCGACGTCAATGTGCCCGAGCCGGAATCAGGTGTTCTGATCCCACGTGTCTTCGTGCTCGACGCCGCCGTCGGTGAACGTCCACTTGATGCTGTGGAACGTGAACCCGACCTCCTCGACCGGCGCCTCGTCGGCGAGACGGGCCTCCGCCGAGAAGACCTGCACGTGCTGCCGCTGGTGCGCGACCCGACCGCCCTTGATCTCGACGGTGTAGAACTGCTGGGTCGTACCGTCGCCGGTCGGGTTCGGCCGGAAGAACTTGAAGGTCCCGTCGATCTTCTCGTTCTTGCAGAGCGCCTTTGCGATGAGCGGCGTCGACTTGTCGATCCGCTTCACGATCGTCAGCGGCTCGTAGGAGCGCCGGCCCGTCGCCATGCCGCTGCCGGCCTCGCGCGCGGTGTTCGTCTTCTGAACGAACTGCAGGCACTCGATCGAGTCCTGGCGACCCAGGCTCGTCTGCGAGCTCTCCCCCTTGATGTCAGCTCCGTTCGCCTTCAGGAACAGGTGTACTGTCTCCGCCATCGGACACTCCTCTGGTTGACGCCGTTGCGCGCTCCACGGTCACGCGCGTTTTGAATCGTCGCAGAATGGTCATTCATGTCAAGGACCGTCCTGCGACGATTTCGAACGTCGATTTAAACGTTGAGGTGCGGTAAAAAGTTCCCGGCTCATGATCGGGAACTTTTCTCGGCGGGCACGTTTACCCTCGCTAGTGACGGCGGCGCGCATGGTGGCCCTGGTCGCGATCGCGGCGGCGGCCGCCGTATGCGCGACAGCGTGCGCCCATGACCCACCGCCCCCGCCCGCCCCGCCGTGCAAGGAGCCGGAGTTGAAGGTGACCGTGCGCGGCTCGGATCGGCTGAACATGGACGAAGCGGGGCGCTCGCTGGCGGTGGTCGTGCGCGTCTATCAGCTCAAGTCGTTGAAGACCCTCGAGGAAGCCGACTTCGACCAGGTCTGGCAGCACGACAAGGAGACCCTGGGGGAGGACCTGATCTCGGTCGACGAGGTCACGGTCGACCCCTCGGACAAGAAGGTCGTGCCGGTCAAGCGCGTGCTGGACGCGCGCTACCTGGTGGCGGTGGGCCTGTTCCGAAAGCCGGACGGCATCGCCTGGCGCGCCACGCGCAACCTCGCGCCCATCTGCAGCGGCGACTCCCCGGTGAAGGCGCCGCCGGCGGCCTACGTCGTGAGCTTCCTGGCCGAGGACTACCGGATAGAGGGTGGGTAAAGAATGAAGAACCCGCAGCGGGTCGTCTGGACGGAGGGGATGTTCATGGCCCCTCAACACATGCAGCAGCTCGACATCTATCACGAGCGGCTGCTCGATCGCCGCCTGCGCGCGGTGTCGCCTTACGGGTGGGGCGTGATGGACGCGGAGCTGGACGTGGGGGCGCTCACTGGCGGGCGCGTCACCGTGCAGAAGTTCGCGGGCGTGCTCCCGGACGGCAGCTACCTGGCGTTCGACCAGGGCGATCGCCACGCGCCGGCGCCTCGCCCGCTGGAGCCGTCGCACTTCCCGCCCAGCGCGCGCGAGCTCGAGATCTACCTGGCCATCCCGCGCGAGCGCGAAGGGATCCCCAACTACGCCGCCGGCGGCGCCGCGTCGGGCGGCAGCAACGGCGCCTCGCGCTCCCGTTACACGGTGGCGCGGCGGAAGGTGACCGACCTCGCCTCGCAGGCCGCCGAGCTGCCGGTCGACTTCGCCGAGCCGAACGTCGAGGTGCTGTTCGGGCCCGAGCTGCGCGACGACTTCGACGCCATCAAGATCGCCGAGGTGGTGCGCGACAAGGCGGGCGGGCTGGTGGTCAACGACACCTACATCCCGCCCTGCCTCCGCATCGACGCAGCCCCGTTCCTGGTGGCGGGGCTGCGCCGCTTGATGGTGCTGATGGTCTCGAAGCAGCGCGAGCTCTCGGAGCAGCGGCACCAGCGCGACGCTTCGACCGTCGAGTTCGGCGGCGGCGACGTCACCCGTTACCTGCAGCTCTCCGCGCTCAACCAGTTCATCCCGCTCATGAAGCACATCTCGGAGTCGGGCGCGGTCTCGCCGCACGAGGCCTACTGGGCCCTCATCCAGCTGGCCGGCCAGCTCACCACCTTCTCGATGGACGCGGACCCCACGCAGCTGCCGGCGTTCCTGTTCCACGACCTGCGCACGACGTTCGAGGAGCTGGTGGCGCGCGTCACCGGCCTCCTGCACGCCACGCTGCGCGCGCGCCACGTCCAGGTGCCGCTCGAGGCCAAGCAGGGGATCTACTTCGGCCGCTTCGAGGACGACCGCGCCGCCAGCTGCGGCCAGTACGTGCTGGCCGTGCGCACCGACGTCCCCGAGGGGCAGGTGCTGGAGAAGCTCCCCAAGCTGTCGAAGATCGCCGCCTGGAGCCAGATCGAGCACATCATCCGCTCCGCCACGCCGGGGGTGCCCCTGCAGCCGACGCACCGGCCGCCCGCCGAGATCCCGGCGCGCGCCGGCACGGTCTACTTCACGCTCTACCTCCACGACGCCTACTGGCAGACCATCGCGCGCGAGAAGACCATCGCCATCGCGCTGCCGCCGCCTTTCGATCCGGCGCGCACGCGCGTCGAGCTCATGGGGGTGCCGGCGGCCGGAGGATCGGGGACGCGGATCTGACCGATGAAGCGCATCACCGAGCTGACCAAGGACTGCTTCAACGCCATCAACCAGATCCGCGAGGCGGGGGAGGGGATGGCCCCGCCGGCGGAGATCCTGCACAAGAGCCTGCGCGGCTACATCGACGCCCTCATCGAGCGCGGGCCGCGCCACGGCTACCAGGAGCGCGACGTGCACGACATGGCCTACGCGCTGGTGGCGCTGGCCGACGAGATGGCGCTGTCGCTGTCCGAGTCGGTGCGCCGCTTCTGGATGGGGAACCTCCTCCAGCTCAAGTACTTCAACGAGAACGTGGCCGGCGAGGGGTTCTTCCAGCGGCTCGAGGCCATGCGCCGCGACCCGCGCAAGGTGGAGGTGGTCGAGGTCTACTACCTCTGCCTGCTGTTCGGGTTCCAGGGCAAGTACGCCATCCGCGGCGGCGAGATCGAGCTCATGAACCTGATCGAGACCCTGCGCGTGGAGCTGTCGCAGGCCCTCGACATCCCCGACGAGCTGTCGCCCTCGGCGGAGCGCCCCGACGACGCCGTCTTCAAGAAGCGCGGCCGCATGGGCTTTTTGTGGGTCTCGGTCGGCGCGCTCATGCTGGCGGTCAGCGTGTACGTGGCGCTGCGGGTCTCCATCGGCAACGAGGGCGCGGCGGCGCGGGATCGCATCGCCGAGAGCGCCAAATAGGCCCCCAATAGGGATCGACGACGATGCTCAAGTACTTCCTCGCGTTGTTCGCCATCGCGATCGCCTGGGCCGCCGTGCTCGTGATCGAGGCGCCGATGTGGATCGGGGTCCTGGTCTCGGCCGTGGCGGTGCTGGGCGTGGTGCTGGTGATCGTGATTCGCCGCATGCAGGCCGCCAAGGCGGCCCGCGAGATCGAGCGCTCGCTGTCCAAGCAGGCGGCGGCCTTCGCGCAGAACGCGCGCCCCGACCAGCAGGGCGACATCGAGGCCATGCAGGCCGAGTTCCAAAAGGCGGTGCGCGCGCTCAAGTCGTCGCGCCTGGCCCGCTCCGGGAAGGACGCCATGGCGGCGCTCCCCTGGTACATGATCATCGGCCCGCCCGGCGCCGGGAAGAGCACCGCGCTCAAGCAGTCGGGCCTGCAGTTCCCCTACCTGTCGGCCCGCGGCGGCGGCGTGCGCGGCGTGGGCGGCACGCGCAACTGCGACTGGTGGCTCACCAACGAGGCCATCATCCTCGACACCGCGGGCCGCTACGCGACCGAGGACGACGATCAGGAGGAGTGGTTCTCGTTCCTCGAGATGCTGCGCCGGACGCGCGCGCGCCGCCCCATCAACGGCGTGATCGTGGCCGTCAACGTCGCCGAGCTGGGCGGCGCCTCGGAAGAAGAGGTGGGTGACCTGGCCAAGCGGATCCGCGACCGCGTCGACGAGGTCATGAACCAGCTCCACGTGGTGGTGCCGGTCTACCTCCTCTGCACGAAGGTCGACCTCGTGCCCGGGTTCGTCGAGACCTGGAGCGAGCTCAAGAAGAACGAGCGCGGCCAGATCTGGGGCTTCACCTTCCCGCTCGAGCCCGACTCGCCTGAGCCGGGCGAGGCCTTCGCCGACAAGTTCGACGAGCTGCTCAAGGTGGTCGAGCTGCGCGCGCTCACGCGCATGGCCGCCGAGCGTCGCACCGAGGCCCGCCACACCATCTACGAGTTCCCGCAGCAGCTCGAGGCCCTGCGCAACAACCTGATCGAGTTCGTGTCGCAGGCCTTCGCGGGCAACGTCTACCAGGAGACGCCCATCCTGCGCGGCGTCTACTTCACGAGCGGCACGCAAGAGGGGCGCCCCATCGACCGCGTGATGCAGAAGATGGCGGAGGCCTTCGGCGTGCGGCCGCGCATCGCGCAGTCGCAGGGAGGGGGAGAGGCGCGCAGCTACTTCCTGCGCGACGTGTTCGCCAAGGTGATCTTCCCCGACCGCGACGTGGCGGCGGTCAGCGGCGCCCTGTCGCGCAAGGAGCTGGCGGTCCGCTCGGCCACGGTGGGCGGCGTGTTCCTGGTGGCGCTGCTGCTGTCGCTGCTGCCGCTCGGCGCCTACTTCAAGAACCGCAAGCTGATCGACGCCACCCGCGCGGTGACCGAGGCGCTGGCCGGGGCGGCCCCCTCGCGTCCGGGCGGCCCGCTGGCCGACGAGGTGTTCGAGCCGATCCAGCCCGAGATCGACCTCTGCGCCGAGACGGCCTTCGACGGGCCGCCGATCACCATGCGCTTCGGCATGTACCAGGGGACCGAGCTGCACCCCGCGCTGGCCAAGGCGGTCCGCGCTTCGCTGGTGAAGCCCTTCCTCGACGACTTCGAGCGGGCGGGGGCCGGGGGCGGCGCGGCGCCGGGAGGGCCGGGCTCGCTCGAGCGCTCCTACGACAACCTCAAGCTCTACCTCTTGCTCACGCACCCGCGCGGCGCGGGCGAGCCGGAGCCGGACAGCTCCGAGTGGAAGCCGGCCCGCACCTTCATCGTCAACGGCCTGCGCGACTACTGGGCGCACCGCTCGCCCACGGGGCTCACGGGTCCCGGCAAGAAGTCCATCGAGAAGCTGACCCGCCTCTACCTCGCGCAGGCGGAGGCGGCCGAGGCGGCGGACTCGGGCGATCCCGAGGCGCAGCTGTTCGCGCGCCGCGACGGCTCGGTGGTGGACGCGACCAGGAAGGCGCTCAACGCCGGCGGCGATCAGCGCGCCGGCATCGACAAGCTGCTCGCCGAGGTGGACTGCCGCCGCTACGACCTGGCCCTCGGCCAGGTGGTGGGCGCGGCCTCGATCTGGTTCAAGGGAGACGCGGTGCTGTCGGGCGCGTTCACGCGCCGCTGCTGGGAGGACCAGGTGCGCCCGCGCCTGTCGGTGGTGAAGAAGGAGGCCGAGGTGTGGGTGGCCGGCCCGACCGGGCCGACCGCCAGCGACGCGGACCTCGCGCGCGTGCGCTCCGCCTACTTCAAGCGCTACATGGGCGAGTGGGACAAGTTCCTGCGCCTCGTGCGCGTGGCGGCGCAGCCCGACATGGAGAAGGGCGTGGCCATGCTGGTGGCGCTCACCGACAAGCCGCGCCCGTTCTCGCTGGTGCTGAAGGCGCTCGACGACAACACCAAGCTGAAAGAAGGGTCGATCGAGGAGGCGGTGCACTGGAAGTCGATGATCGACAAGGTGCGCGGCACCCTCGGCGGCAAGCTGGGCAAGGGCGTGGGCGAGCGCAACGCCGAGAAGGTGGCGGGCGTGATCCGCGCGCGCAGCAGCGGCGACGACGATCTCTACACGCCGGAGGACGTCGCCGACCGCTTCGCGCCGCTCCTCAAGATGGGGGGCCTGGGCGGCGATCCGAACGCGCCCGGCGCCGCCAACGACACCGCCAAGTCGCTGCTCGAGTCGTACCACGGCGAGCTCGAGCGCCTGCTGCAGGCGGCGGAGCTGTATCGCCAGGACAAGGAGTACGACCGCTTCAAGGCGCTGCTGCAGACGGCCCAGACCACCGTGTCGGGCTGGGTGGGGCGCCACCACGACGACGGCTGGGACCTGGTGCTCGACGCCTGGTTCATGCCGCCCATCATGTCGCTCACCGTCGCGCTCGAGGGCGAGCACGGCGGCGGCACCAACGCCGGCTGGTGCGAGGCGGTGGTCACGCCGTTCGAGGACCTGAAGAAGAAGTACCCGTTCACCGACGGCGGCAAGGACGCCGACATGGGCGCGGTGATGCAGTTCTTCCAGCCCGGCAAGGGCGCGGTGTGGGGTCACTACGAGGCGTTCCTGCGCAAGGACGTCGTGCGCGTGGGCCAACACTACAAGGTCAAGGAGGGCGGGGCGGCGGCGTCCTACCAGGGGGGCCTGGGGGCGTTCCTCGACAAGGTCCAGGAGATCACCGACTTCCTGTTCCCGACCGGCGGCGCGCAGCCGAGCGTGCCGCTCGAGATCCGGCTCAAGCCGACGCCCAACGTGACCAAGATCGTCTTCGACGTCGACAGCCAGCCCATCACGTACCGCAATGAGCCCGAGCGCTGGACGGCGCTCAAGTGGCCGGGCGACAAGCACACCGGCGCGTCCATCCGCGCCTTCGGCAAGCGCGGCGAGGAGCTGATCCCGAGCGAGGGCGAGTGGGGCCTGTTCCACCTGCTCGACCAGGCCAAGGTCACGCGCGACGCGGGCGCGGCCGGGGGCAAGGAGGGCGAGATCATCTCGGCGACCTGGAAGCTGCGCACCAGCGAGACCGAGCTGCACGTCGACCTGCGCCCCGGCAAGCTCTACAAGCTGCTCAAGGGGTTCGTGGTCCCCAAGCAGATCGCGAACGGGCCCAGCATGTGCGCGGGGGGCGCGGGGGCGGCCGCGGGCGGCGCCGTGGCGGGCGGAGGTGGCCGGTGAGCGCGGGCGGCGAGTGGGGCCCGGGCGGCGGCGCGGGCGCGGCCGCCGGGGGCGGCGGGACGGCCGGCCTGTT
>JADMIO011667624.1_pt1 | contig 10017 bp, 12 predicted proteins | sample 8958161 | NCBI WGS metagenome assembly JADMIO01 (sample SAMN16585339, study PRJNA669376) | soil metagenome | isolation source: Crop rotation soil | place: USA: Cullars Rotation, Alabama | collected 2011
CCGCGACTTCAAGTCACGTGAATTCCAAGCTTCGGATCCCACTGTGCTGGAAAGGGTGCTCGTCGAGACGGGCATGGTCGAGGTGCGCGAGCCCGAGACCGTTGTGCGGCTCGACGTGCCGGCCGGGCTGGTGGAGGCGCGCGTGCGCGTCGAGGACGGTCACGCTCGCTCGGTGACGCTGCGCAACGTGCCGGCCTTCGTGCACGCGACGGGCGCCGAGGCCGCCGGCGTGCGCTACGACATGGCCTTCGGCGGCAACTTCTACGCGATCGCCGACGCTGGGTCGGCGGGGCTCACGGTCGACCCGGAGCACGCGGGCGAGCTCGTCGCCGCGGGGCTCGAGCTGATGGCCGCCGTGGAGGAGCCGGTCCACCCGGAGGACCCGGACATCCGCGGCTGCCGGCACGTCATCTGGACCGCGGCGCCCTCGAACGGCGCGGATGCGCGCGCCGCCGTCGCGATCCACCCGGGGTGGGTCGACCGCTCGCCGTGCGGGACGGGGACGAGCGCGCGGATGGCCCAGCTCTGGGATCGCGGCGAGCTCGGGCTCGGCACGCCGTTCGTGCACGAGTCGATCATCGGCACGCGGTTCACCGGGCGGCTGCTGGAGGAGACGACCGTCGGCGGCCGGCGTGCCGTCGTGCCGGAGATCACCGGCCGCGCGTGGATCACCGGGATGGGCCAGTACCTGCTCGATCCCGACGACCCGTTCCCCGAGGGCTTTCGTGTCGGTTGACGGCACCGACCGTGTCGGCTGTCGCGTCGACACGGTCGATGTCGTCGTCGTCGGCGCCGGGATCTGTGGCGCCGCGGCGGCGTGGTTCCTGCAGGAGCGCGGGCTCGACGTGCTGCTGTTGGACCGTGGCGCGGTGTCCGGCGGGACGACCGGGCTGGGGGAGGGCAACGTGCTCGTCTCCGACAAGCCCCCCGGCGTCGAGCGGGACCTGGCGCTGCTGGGGCGCGAGCTGTGGCTCGAGCTCGGCGAGCGCTTCGAGGCCGCGCGCGTGACATGCAAGGGCGCGCTGGTGCTGGGCGCCGGCGGGGACGTCGGCCTGCTCGAGCCGGCGCTCGCGCCCGGCACGCTCGGCGTCCTCGAGCCCGGCGACCTTCAGGTCGACCCGCGCGCGCTGGCGCGCGCGCTCGCGGCAGGCGTGCCCGTGCGCGAGGGCGCGGACGTCGCGTCGGTGGCGCCCGGCGAGGTGGTGCTGGGCAGCGGGGAGCGCATCGCCTGCGAGCACGTCGTCGTCGCGACCGGCCCGTGGGCGGCGACGCTGACGGGCCTCCCGGTCGAGCCGCGCAAGGGCCAGCTCGTCGCGCTCGCCGCGCCGCCGGGGCTGATCCGCCACAAGCTCTTCGAGGCGGCGTACCTCGGTGCGGTCGCCGGCGAGGCCGGTGGGATCGCCACCGTGATCGAGCAGACCCTCGACGGCGACGAGGTCCTGGTGGGATCGAGCCGCGAGCGCGTCGGCTTCGACGCGACCGTGCGTCCAGAGGTCACCGAGGCGATGCTCGCGCGGGCGGCGCGGTTCGTCCCGGCGCTGCGGGAGCTCGAGGTCACGCGCGCGTGGTGCGGCTTCCGCGCGTGGCTGCCCGACGGGCTGCCCGCGATCGGCGCGTTCGGCGAGCGCCTCTGGACGAGCGCCGGGCACGAGGGCGCCGGGGTCGGCCTCGGGCCCGTCAGCGCGCAGCTGCTCGCGCAGCAGATCTGCGGGGAGACGCCGGCGTTCGACCTCGCGCCCTTCGACCCGGGCCGCTTCGCCGTCACGCGGGCATGAGCATCGTCGCGGTCGACTACCACACGGCCGGCGAGCCGTTCCGCATCGTGCTCGAGCCGGAGGTCCACGTTCCGGGCGAGACCGTGCGCGAGCGCCGCGAGCGCGCGCCGTCGGTCGAGAAGGCCGAGCGCGTCCGGCGGCTGCTCTGCCACGAGCCGCGCGGACACGCCGACATGTACGGCTGCTTCCTCGTGCCGCCCGACGACGACGGCGCCGACCTCGGCGTGCTCTTCTGGCACAAGGACGGCTACTCGACCGCCTGCGGCCACGGCACGATCGCGCTCGGCGCGTGGGCGGTCGACAGCGGCCGCGTGCCCGCGCCGCACGACGGCGAGGTGGACGTCACCGTCGACGTGCCGTCCGGACGGGTTCGCGCGCGCGTGCGCGTCCGCGCGGGAAGCGTCGAGGCGGTGACGTTCGTCAACGTGCCCTCGCGCGTCGTGGCGCGAGACGTCCCGGCGGCGGGCGCGACCGTCGACCTCGCCTACGGCGGAGCGCTCTACGCGAGCGCGCCGGCCTCGTCGTTCGGCCTGCGCGTCGTGCCGGAGGACCTGCCGCGGATCGTCGCGGCCGGACGCGCGGTGAAGGCCGAGCACGACGTCTACGGCGTCATCTTCTTCGAGGAGCTCGGCCCGCTGCACCAGCGCAACGTCACCGTCTTCGCCGACGGCGAGGTCGACCGCTCGCCGTGCGGCTCCGGGACGTCGGCGCGCTGCGCGCTGCTCGATCTGTCCGGCGGCGAGGTGCTGCGCCACGAGTCGATCGTCGGGACGACGTTCCTCGCGCGCGTCGTCGGCTCGACGCCCGACGGCGTGCTCACCGAGGTCGAGGGCATGGCCTACCGCACCGGCGAGCACCGCTTCGTGCTCGACGCGCGCGACCCGCTCGAGACGGGCTTCGTCCTGCGTTGAGAGCCACCGCCCTCGACGGGCACGAGCGCGCGGCAACCCACGCTGACGGCCCGCCACGGCCCGGATAGTGGTCCGGGAGGGCCCGGGTAGCGCCCTCGTACGTCGACCGTAGGCGATGGGAAGGAGGATCGATGCTGCGCTCGCTGTTCGGCCTCGTCGGCCGACTCCTCGCCGGCGTCGGCGCGCTGCTGACCGGACTGCTCAAAGGCGTCGGCGGCCTCGTCCGCCGGGTGCCATGAAGGCCAACGTCGAGGAGGACTGAGCCGTGAAGTCATCCGAGCGCAACCACCTGGAGGGCACGCTCGACCGCATCGGCGGGAGCGTCATGAAGGCCTGGGGATCGCTGACCGGCCGCAGGTCGACCAGGACCAAGGGCCGCTTCGCCCGGGGCCGCGGCTCCGCGCGTCGCGGCATCGCGGCGACGAAGGCCCGGGCGCGCAGGGCGCGCAGCTAGCCGCGCCCGGCGCGCCGCAGGGCCGCGCCGCCGCGGAAGACCGGCGCCGGGCGCAGCGGATGGCGCGGCAGCCACCCCAGCGCCAGCCGCGTGACCGCCTTGGGCACGAAGTCCTCGACCGGCAGCTCGGCATCGGCCGCCCGCCGCAGCGAGCGTGGGATCCCGGCTCGCACCAGCCCCATCGTGAAGTCGTTCCAGTCCGCGCGGCGGAACGGCTCCACGAGCCGGGCGTGCTCTCCGCGGTAGGGCCGGACCCGGTGGTGGAAGGCGATGACGAGCGCCACCTCGCGATCCCACGACGAACGGCCGGTCTCGCGCAACCAGCGCCCCGCCTCCTCGATCGACGGCTGGATGTAGTCCAGGCCGTCGAACACGCAGAGGTCGTGAAAGGCCGCCGCGATCGCGAGCTTGTCCTCGTCCTCCGTCGACAGCGACGAGATCGCGCGCGCGAAGTTGAAGACCCGGTGCGCGTGGTTGCGATAGCCCTCGAACGCCGCCGTGCCGCCGCGCGCGTACTCGCGCCGGGCGTCGAGGATCTCGTCGATCAGCGGGTGACGGACGAGGTTCAAGCGACGCGGAGCGCCGGCCGCGGCCGGCCGGCGTCCTCGGCGCGCTCGAGCGCCACGGCGAGGAAGGCCTTCGCCGCCGCGGGCTGTCGGCGCGCCGCCCGCCACACCAGCGCGACGGGCCACGTGAAGCGGTCGGGCCCGATCGGGCGCAGCGCGATCGGCGGCCCCTCCTGCTCGGCGACCGAGCGCGGGATCACCGCGAGGCCGAGTCCCTTGGAGACCAAGGCGCGGACGGCGGCCATCTCGGTGCAGATGAAGGCGTTGCGCGGAGCGAGGCCGCGCTCGTCCATCGTCCGCTCCAGGCGCCGGCGTAGGGCGGAGTTCTCGCGGTAGGCGATGAGGTCCTCGCGGGCGAGCTGCTCGAAGGTCACGTGGCCGCCGTCGGCGAGGGGGTGCTCGGGCGGGAGGGCGACGACGAACTCCTCCTCCCAGATCAGGGTGGCGGCGTACTCGTCGCCGAGGGTGTCGGGCTCGACGGCGGTGAACGCGCAATCGAGCTCGTCGGCGCGCAGGCGCTTGAGGACGTCCTCCTGCGTGTCCTCGACCATGTTGATCGCGACGCCGGGGTGGCGCGCGCGGAACTCCGCGAGGATCTCGGCGAGGTCGTACGGGCCGGTCGGGTACATGCCGCCGATCCGCACCTCGCCGCGCACCAGGCCGGTCAGCTCGCCCAGCTCGGCGTGCAGGCCGTCCACCTCGCGGAGCACCCGGTCGGCGTAGTCGAGGATGACCTCGCCCTCGGCCGTGAGGTCGACCGAGCGCGACGTGCGGCGAAAGACCTCGACGCCGAGCTCGCGCTCGAGGCGGCGCACCTGCTGCGAGACGGCCGACTGCGCGAGGTGCAGCTCGTCGGCGGCCTTCGAGAACGAGCCGTGGCGCGCCACGGCGGCGATCGTGCGCAGGTGTCGGAGTTCCATGCGCTGCATCCAAGCACGGCTCCTAAGCGCCACCTAGTCGAAGTGGTGACGGCGCCGATCAGCGCCCGTGATGCATCACGGGCATCATGAAGGCCATGGCTTACGACGAGGACCTCGCCAACCGGATCCGCGAGCTGCTGGCCGACGAGCCCGGCGTCGTCGAGAAGCGGATGTTCGGCGGCCTCGCCTTCCTGATCGGCGGCAACATGTCGGTCTCGGCGAGCGGTCAGGGCGGGCTGATGGTCCGCGTCGATCCCGAGCAGACCGACGCGCTGGTGGCCAAGCCGGGCGCCGAGCGCATGGTGATGCGCGGCCGCGCGATGGACGGCTGGCTGCGCGTCGACGCCGAGGCCGTGCGCACCAAGCGCCAGCTCGAGCCGTGGGTGAAGCGCGGCGCCGCCTACGCCCGCTCGCTCCCGCCCAAGAACTAGCTAGAGGCTGTCGACCATCGCGATCGCGTCCTGCGCGCCCGCGCCGGTCAGCTCGCGATAGCGCACGATCGCCTCCTTGCGCTTGCCCGCCCGCGCGAGCTCGACGATCTCGGGCGGCACCCGGGAGGCGTCGGTCGGCGGCGCGGCGGCCCGCCCCATCGGCACGTATGCGAGCCGCGCGCCCGACCGGCTCATGGCCACGATGTGGTCCTCGATGTAGTCCAGCCGGCGGTTGATCTGCTCCAGCGCGGCCGCGGTGTCGTCATCCATGGCGCGACCGTATGGCCGCGCGGCGCGCCTGCCAGTGTCGAAGCAGTCTCAGCACATGCCCAGCAAGCCTTTGCCGATCCTTTGCGTGCGCCGGGCAACCTGGGTCCCCATGACCCACGAACGTTCCCTCACCCGTCGCGAACTCCACGAGGTGGCGCGCGACTGGGCGACTCGCTCCGTCGTCGCGGTCGGCCTCGCCGGCATCGCCCTGATCCATCTGCTGGACTCGATCGGCAAGTACGGCGAGACGCGCTACATCTTCTGGATGTACGTCGCGCTCATGGTCGGCTCGCTGGCCACCGCGTTCGCGGTGCTGCACACCCGCACGAGGGCGGTCTGGCTCGCCGCCGGCGGTCTCGCCGCGGCCGCCGTCGCCGGCTATGTGCTGAGCCGGACCACCGGCCTGCCGAACGCCAAGGGCGACATCGGCAACTGGACCGAGCCGCTCGGCCTCGCCTCGCTGTTCGTCGAGGGCCTCGTCATCGCCGTGAGCGGCTACGCGCTGGCGGTCGGCCGCCGCACCGCGGCGGTGATGCCGGTGGCGCGTCGCGAGCGCCTCGAGCGCCTCGAGCAGCAGGCGGCGTAGGCGCGGCCGGGACGCCCTCGCGCTCGACCGCGCGGGGGCGCCCGCCGGGTAGGCGTTCCGTGACGCGGCCGATCAGGATGTCGCCATGACCTACATCGAGACGGTTCTCGAGGACGAGGCGAGCGGTGCCGTCGCCGAGATGTACGCCGCCCATCGCGAGGCGCTGGGTGCGCTGCCGAACTTCACCCAGGCCTTCTCCGTGCGTCCGGACGTCTACGCCGCGTGGCGGACGCTGAACGTCACGATAAGAGGCAACATGGACCTGCGCCGCTACGAGCTCGTCACCGTGGCGGCGGCGCGACGGCTGCGGTCGAGCTACTGCGCGCTGGCGCACGGGTCGGTGCTCCTGAAGCGTGAGCTCCTCGAGCCCGACGCCCTGCGCGCCGTGATGGCCGACCACCGCGCGGCGGGACTCGACGACGTCGACGTCGCGGTCATGGACCTGGCCGAGAAGGTGGTCGCCGACGCGACGTCGGTCACCGAGCGGGACATCGCGCGGCTCCGCGATCTCGGCCTCTCGGACGCCGAGATCGCCGATGTCGTCCTGGCCGCGGCGGCGCGCTGCTTCTTCAGCAAGACGCTCGACGCGCTCGGCGTCGAGCCGGATCCGAGCTACCGCGATCTCGCCCCCGAGCTCCAGGACGCGCTGACCGTGGGGCGGGCCATCGCGCAGGCATGAGCTAGATTCTCATCTTGGAGCGTGGGCTGGGGGGTCCGCGCCGACGGGTTCGATCGACGGGGGGACGATCAGTGATGCGCAGGGGATGGATGACGGCTCTGGCGACGGCGTTCGCGCTGCTCGCGCCCGCGGCCGCGCAGGCGCACGTCGAGCGGCCCTCGTACTGGCCCGACCCGAACCCCGACTGCTCGATCACCCCGTGCACCGGCGGAGGCGTGCCGAAGGAGCGCTCGCTCGCCTCGGCGCTCGACCGCAAGGCGATCGGCGACACGCGCGTCGTCTGCCGGGCGGACTCGCTGGCCCGCGTGCGCGTCGCCATCGCGCGGGCGCGCAAGCACGGCTACGACATCCGACCGACCGACCACCGCTCGCTCTCGGCGCGGCAGGGGCGCTCGCTGCTGCGCATCAACCGCTCGCTGGCCCGGCGCTGCCGGTACCACGAGATCCAGCCCGCGGTGATGGCCTCGCACAACAACGACCGCGTCGTGATCATGCCCGGGCTCTACACCGAGCCGACCGCGCGCAAGGCGCCCACGCACGACCCGGCGTGCAAGCAGTACACCGTGCACTCCGACTCGGGCGACCCCGGCGCCCTGTCGCACGCCTACCAGATCCACTGCCCCAACGACGCGAACCTCGTCGCGGTGATCGGCCGCGGCCTCGGCCCGGGCAAGGACCCGGACCCGGCGCGCGAGGACCGTCACGGGATCCCGAACGCGGGCCCGTGCATCCGCTGCAACCTCCAGGTCGAGGGCTCCGGCGTCAGCGCCGACGACGTCGTCGTCGAGGCCGGCGACCCGAAGGCGGGCGACGGCGGCCCCTCGGCGGCCGGGCACGAGAAGGACGTCGGCATCTTCGTCGACCGCGCCGACGGGTTCGTGCTGCGCAACGTCACCGTCCGCCACGCGACCGAGCACGACATCTACATCCTCGAGTCCGACGGCTATCGCTTCGACCGCGTCAAGACGTTCTACGCGGGCGCCTACGGGATCCTGACCTTCGTCGAGGACCACGGCCTCATCGAGAACTGCGAGGCGGCGGGCAACGGCGACTCGGGCATCTACCCCGGAGCCGGGGCGAAGACGAACGCCGGGCGCGACACGAAGTTCTACCCCGTCGCGCGCTACAGCCAGGAGATCCGCAACTGCGACAGCCACCACAACACGGGCGGCTACTCCGGCACCAACGGCAGCGCCACGCACGTCGACCACAACAACTTCTACGACAACGCGCTCGGCTTCACGACCGACGTCTTCACGGCGCCCGGCCACCCCGGCTTCCCGCAGCAGGGCGACCTCGTCGAGAACAACAACTTCTACGACAACAACTTCAATCCGTACGTGGCGGGCTCGGACGTCAAGCCGTACATCCCGGCGCCCGTCGGCACCGGGCTGTGGATCGCGGGCGGCAACGACAACGTGCTGCGCAACAACCGCTTCTACAACAACTACCGCCGCGGCGTGATGCTCTTCGCCGCGCCCGACGCGACGGTCTGCGGACCGGTGGTCGGCTCGTCGACGCCGGTGCCCGGCTGCGACCCGACGAAGGTCTCGACGTCGTACAACAACTCGTTCACCGCGAACATCATGGGCGTGACGCCCGGCGGCGGCGTCGAGCCGAACGGCACGGACTTCTGGTGGGACGACTACCCGCAGAACACCGGCAACTGCTGGTGGGGGAACATCCCCGCGCCGGGGCGCCAGATCACGAGCTCGCCGAGCACGCTGCCCGACTGCGCGGGCGGCACGGACCGCAGCCAGAGCCTGGGCACCGGCAGCCCGTCGAACGAGGGCGAGCTGGTCGGCTGCCTGGCGGGCTTCACCGTCGGCCCGTACCCGCAGGGCGAGCCGGAGACGTGCGACTGGCCCGCCGCGCCGTCGTCCGGCGGCGCGCGGGCGGCCGGCGTCGGCGGCTCGGCGATCGCCGCCGCCCAGCGCCGCGAGTTCGAGTCGCTGTGCCGGCAGCTGCCCCACAGCCACACGTGCGCGCCGTTCGTCGGCGCGGCGCCCGCCCCGACGGCGGCGCCCGCCGGCCCGCGCGTGAGCCTCACCGGCGCCTGGGCGCGCCGGGCGCTCGGGCTCTACACGTGCCGCGACTGGCGCCGCGCGAGCCCGGCGCTGCGCACGCGCCTGCTGGCGCGGCTGCGCAACTTCACCGGGGGCCCCGTCGACGGCTCCGGCGTCGCGGGGCGCGGCACGGTGCTGCCGGACGCGCGCGGGGCGTCGCTCTTCGACGGCGCGTGCGCGGCGCGCGGGTCGAGCGCGTTCGCGCTCTACAAGCTCTACGGCGAGGCCGCGGCGTTCGGAGGCGTCGCTCCGTAGCGCCGCGCCTACGATCAGCGCGTGGCACGCGTGCTGGTCGCCGAGGACGACGAGGGCATCCGGGCGCCGCTCGTGCGGGCGCTCGAGCGCGAGGGCTACGACGTCGAGGCGGTCGCCGACGGCCTCGACGCGGCTCAGCTCGCGCTCGGGGCCGCGCACGACCTGCTCGTGCTCGACATCGGCCTCCCGCGCCTCGACGGTCTCGAGGTGTGCCGCCGCGTCCGCGAGGCGGGCCAGGGCGTGGCGGTGATCTTCCTGACCGCCCAGACCGGCGAGCTCGACGCGGTCAGCGGCCTCGACGCGGGCGGCGACGACTACGTGACGAAGCCCTTCCGCCTCGCCGAGCTGCTGGCCCGCGTGCGCGCGCAGCTGCGGCGGGTCGCCCCCGAGGAGCTGCGCGTCGCCGACCTGCGCATGGACGTGGGCGCCCGGCTGGCCTGGCGCGACGGTGAGCCGCTCGAGCTCAGCCCGAAGGAGTTCGACCTGCTGGCGCTGCTCATGCGGCGCGCCGGCCAGGCGGTCCGGCGCGAGGACATCATGGCCGAGGTCTGGGACGAGAACTGGTTCGGCTCGACCAAGACGCTCGACATGCACATCTCGTGGCTGCGCCGCAAGATCGGCGACGACGCGCGCGACCCGCAGCGCATCGTGACCATCCGCGGGGTCGGCTTCCGCCTCGAGGGCTGACGTGCGCCGGCGGCTCATCGTCTCGACCGGGCTGATCGCCGTCGCCGCCGTCCTCATCCTCGGCATCCCGCTCGGCATCGTCGAGGCGCGGCGCGCGCGCACCGAGGCGACGCAGCGCCTGGAGCGCGAGGCCGACGCGATCGCCGCGGCCGTGGACGACCGCGTCGAGGCCCACCAGCCGATCCCGCAGGCCCTCGTCGCGCGCTACCTGCGCGGAGGCCATCACGCCGTGGTCATCACCCCCGGCGGCGAGCGGGTCGAAGCGGGACCGGCGATCCGCGGCGAGACGCTGGCCCAGCGCTCCGGCGCGTCGCAGCGCGCGACGATCCTCGTCTCCGAGCCGCGCGAGGAGGTCGACCACCGCGTGATCGGCGTGTGGCTGCTCATCGCCGCGCTCGGGGCGGCGGGCATCGCGGC
>JADMIO010849108.1_pt1 | contig 10016 bp, 9 predicted proteins | sample 8958161 | NCBI WGS metagenome assembly JADMIO01 (sample SAMN16585339, study PRJNA669376) | soil metagenome | isolation source: Crop rotation soil | place: USA: Cullars Rotation, Alabama | collected 2011
CCGCTGCCCATGAAGGGGTCGAGGACGAGATCGTCGGCGTAGGTGTAGAGGCGGATGAGCTGCTCCGGCAGCTCGACGGGGAACGGCGCGGGATGTCCGACGCGGCGGGCGCTCTCGGCCGGGATCGACCAGAGGTCGAGCGTGAGGGTCAGGAAGTCCTCGGTCGGCAAGGTGTTGAGGTGGGGGAGGCCTTCGGCCCGCCGCTGCGCCACCGACCGGGCGCGGTCGAAGCGGCCCTTGCTCGCCACGACGACCCGCTCGGTGAGGTCCCGCAGCACCGGGTTGGAGGCGCTCCGGAACGAGCCCCACGCGCACGAGCCCGTGGCGCCCTCGCCCTTCTGCCACACGAGCTCGCCCCGCAGCAGGAGGCCGAGCTCGTCCTGGAGGATGCGCACGACGTCGGCCGACAGGCTGCGGTACGGCTTCCGGCCCAGGTTGGCGACGTTGACGGCGATGCGGCCGCCGGGCTCGAGCGTGCGGACGCACTCGGCGAACACGTCGGTCAGCAGCTGCAGGTACTCGAGGTACGAGCCGGGCACGCCCTCGCGCTCGAGCTCCTCCTCGTACTGCTTGCCGGCGAAGTAGGGCGGCGAGGTGACGACGAGGGCGACGGAGCCGTCGGCCACGTCGCCCATGGAGCGGGCGTCGCCGCAGACGAACGGCTCGGCGACCGGCTTGGGCGGCAACACGTCGTCGGCGTCCGACACGGCGGGCGGGTGGAAGCGCCGATAGAAGCCCGACGCGTCGTGGCTCTCCCGCCGACCGACGCCGAAGGCGGACGTCGCGGTGGGCCGGCGATCCCTCATGCGGGGGCGAGCCTAGTGGCGCGACCGAACGTACGCGCGGGAGGCGCGGCCCTCGGCTGCCGAAGCGTGCGCCGGAGCTTCCGGATCCCGGAAGCCGGCGTCCATGCTTGCAAGATCAAATACCCGGTGGCCCGGTCACTCGGTGAAGAAGCCGCCGTCGGGGTGGAGGATCTCGCCGGTGAAGTAGCTGGACTCGTCGGTGGCGAGGAAGAGGGCGGCGGCCGCCACATCGGACGGCGCGCCACGGCGGCCGAGCGGGATGGAGGCGTCCAGGAGCTGCTTGCGGTCCTCGGGGGCCAGCTCGAGGATGGCGGTCATGTTCGTCTCGATGAAGCCGGGGCCGATCGAGTTCACGCGGATGCCCGCGGGCGCCAGCATCCGGGCGGCCTTCTTGGTGAGCATCCACACTGCGGACTTCGAGAGGACGTAGCCGAGCGGTCCGGCGTCGGGGACCTTCGCCGCGATCGAGGCGATGGTGATGATCGACCCCTTCGTCCCGGCGGTGAGCATCCGCTGGCCGCAGGCCTGGATCGCCATGATCGTGCCCATGAGGTTCACGTCGATGACGCGGCGGATCTCGTCGAGGTCGGCCTCGATGAGGTCCCAGCCCGGGCGCTCGAGGTACTCGAGGCCGCGCAGGAACGCCTTCGCGTCGGCGTCGCGGTCGCCCGAGCGGTAGCTCGCGTGGCTGATGCCGGCCGCCGTGACGAGCACGTCGATGCCGCCGTAGGTGGCGGCCGCAGTCTCCGCCACGACCTCGTTGTCGGCCGCGCTGGCGGCGTCGAGGTGGACGAACGTCGCCGGTCCGCCGGCGCTCGAGATCTCGTCCGCCACGGCCCGGCCGGTCTCGTCGAGGAGCTCGGCGACGACGACCGCAGCACCCTCTTCGGCGAACCGCAGTGCGCACGCCCGACCGATGCCGTTCCCGGCACCGGTCACGACCGCAACCTTGCCCTCGAGCCGCCCTGTCATGTGCTCCCCCTCCCCGTCGTGGCCACCCTAAGCGCCACCTGCAGGACGGCGACGACCGTCATCGCGTCGACGATCTCGCTCCGGCGCACCATGGCGACGACGTCCTCGAAGGGGAACACCGCGAGCTGCAGGTGCTCGGTCACGTCGAGCTCGACCGCCGTGGCCGGGCGAAGGTCGCGGGCGGCGAACAGCGTGGCCCGCTCGGCGACCACGCTCTTCGAGCTGTCGATGGTCGCCAGGTGCTCGAGGCGGCCGGCGACCCGGCCGATCTCCTCGGCCAGCTCCCGCTGCGCCGCCTCGAGCGGCTCCTCCCCGGGCCGGTTGCCGCCGGTCGGCATCTCCCACCTCGGCTCGCCCGTGACGTAGCGCCACTGCCGCACCAGCACCACGTGGTCGTCGTCGACGAACGGCAGCATGCCCACGCAGGCGTTGGTCGTGACGACGCTGTAGATCCCCTCGTGGCCGTGGGGGAAGCGGACGACGTCCTCCCGCACCGAGATCCAGGCGTTCCGGTACACCTGGCGGCCGGACAGCCGGACGATGGGGTCGGGCGGTGGCAGGTCCTCCGGCCACGGCAGCCCGCTCGGGTGCGGCGATCTCCCCATCCGACGGATGATGCCATCGGCTGATCGGGACGCCCGGTGTGGGAACCCAGCGGCGAAGAACTAACCTTGCGGTCAATAATGCTCGCAGAAGGGATGGCGCCATGCCGCAGATCCGGCATCCGCTGAGCGGGGTGGTGTACGACCTCGCCGCCGACGGCACCGTGGTCCTCGAGAAGGACGGCAAGACCGGGCGGTTCACCACCCGGGGCCAGTACCTCGAGGGCGAGATCAAGCAGGCCGACCCGCAGCTGTGCGGCTGGATCGGCGGCGTGCAGCTCCCTTCGCGCCACCAGCAGATGGCCGAGGCGTCACTGTTCGCCGACTCCGCGCCCGCGGCTCCCGGGCACGCCGTTGCCGACGACCCCGGGCGCGGGTCCGCCGCAGCCCGGCCGAGGACGCCAGGAGGTGCGTCGTGACCGTGACCGTCGACCCCACCACCACCGCCCGCTCGCCCGGCGTCAGCTACCAGGAGCTCCTCGAGACGGACTCCCGGCCGGTGCCCGACGTCCTCCGCTGGGAGTCACCGGCCTACTTCGGCACCGAGGACAAGCCGGTGGACCGTTACCTCTCCCGTGACGTCCACGAGCTCGAGAAGGAGCGGCTGTGGACGAAGGTCTGGCAGATGGCCTGCCGCGAGAGCGAGCTGGCCGAGGTCGGCGCCAGCCAGGTCTACGACATCACCGACATCTCGATCCTCCTCGTGCGCACCAGCCCGACCGAGATCAAGGGCTTCTACAACGCCTGCCTGCACCGCGGCCGCCAGCTGCGCGAGCAGCCCGGCCCGCTGACCGAGGTGCGCTGCCCGTTCCACGGCTACGCCTGGAACCTCGACGGCTCGCTCAAGCACGTCCCGTGCCAATGGGACTTCCCGCAGGTCCGCCCCGAGGAGTTCCGGCTGCCCGAGGTCAAGGTCGGGACGTGGGGTGGTTTCGTCTTCATCAACATGGACCCGCGGTGCGAGCCACTGGAGTCGTTCCTCGGTGACCTGCCCAAGCACTTCGACCGCTGGCCGCTCGAGCAGCGCTACAAGCAGGCACACGTCGCGCGGATCCTCCCCACCAACTGGAAGACGGTGCAGGAGGCGTTCATGGAGGCGTTCCACGTGGTGGCCACCCACCCACAGCTCCTCCCCGGGATCGGGGATGCCAACAGCCAGTACGACGCGTGGGGCAACTTCAGCCGCGCCATCACGCCCAACGGCACGCCCAGCCCCCACCTGCGGTGGCAGCCGACCGAGCAGGACATGTTCGACTCGATGAGCGATCGCCGACTCGACATGGACCCCTACGTGGTGATCCCGGACGGCATGACGGCCCGGCAGGTCACGGGCGAGAACGGCCGGCTGATGATGGAGCCGTTCCTCGGCGCCGCCGCCGACGACCTCACCGACGCCGAGCTGACCGACTCCTTCTACTACACGCTCTTCCCGAACCTGCATCCTTGGGGGGCGTACAACCGGATCGTCTACCGGTTCCGGCCGTATCAGGACGAGCACGAGATGTCGGTCATGGAGTGCATCTTCCTGTCGCCCTTCGACGCCGCGGCGGGCCGGCCGAAGGACGCGCCGATCCACTGGCTGGGCGTCGACGACGACTGGACCGAGGCGCCCGAGCTCGGCCTCTTGGCCCGGGTGTTCAACCAGGACTGCTTCAACCTGCCGATGGTCCAGAAGGGCCTGCACACGCTGCGCCGCAACAAGCCGGGGGTGACGATGGCCGTGTACCAGGAGACCAAGGTCCGCCACTTCCACGCGCTGTACGAGGACTGGCTCGGGCTCTGACTGCCGCAGCGGCCCGTCCACCGGCGGCCGCCCGCCGGCGACGTCGCCGATCCGCCACCTCCGCGTCACCTGGTGGCCGTCGGTCGGCCATGCTGTGCTCGTCATGGCTGCCGGACGTTTCGCTCCCAGCCCCACGGGGGAGCTCCACCTGGGCAACCTGCGCACCGCACTCCTTGCCTGGCTGTTCGCACGCTCGGCCGGGAACCGGTTCGTGGTGCGGATGGAGGACCTGGACCGGGTGACGTCGAGCGAGGAGCACGCCCGGGGGCAGCTGGAGGACCTGGCTGCCCTCGGTCTCGACTGGGACGGCGAGGTCGTCTTCCAGTCCGAACGGTTCGACCGCTACGAGGCCGCCATCGCCCGGCTGACCGCGGCCGGTCGGACCTACCCCTGCTACTGCACGCGCAAGGAGATCGCCGACGCCGCGTCCGCGCCCAACGGGACCGAGCTCCCGGGCGGCGCCTACCCGGGCACGTGCCGCAACCTGACCGAGCGCCAGCGGGCGGCGCGGGCGGCGTCGGGTCGCCCTCCGGCGCTGCGGCTGTGCGCGGACGGTGAGGTCGTGACGGTGCAGGATCGCCTGCGCGGCCGCTTCACCTCCCGCGTCGACGACTTCGTGCTGCGCCGGAACGACGGCGTCCCTGCCTACAACCTGGCGGTCGTGGTCGACGACGCCGACGCCGGCGTCGAGGAGGTGGTGCGGGCCGACGACCTGCTGCCGTCGAGCCCTCGCCAGACCCATCTCGCCCACCTGCTCGAGCTCTCTGCACCGACCTACGCACACGTGCCGCTCGTGCTCGGTCCCGACGGCCACCGCCTGGCCAAGCGCCACGGCGCGGTCACGATGGCACAGCTGGCCGAGGGCGGTACCACGCCCGACGCGGTGCGCTCCCTGCTCGCGGCCAGCGCCGGCCAGGCCGAGCCCGGCGAGCCGCTGACGGCGCAGGAGCTCGTCGACCGGTTCGCACCCGAGCGGATCCCGAGGTCACCGTGGCGGATGTGACGCTCCACGTCGACGGCGGCCCGGTCGAGCGCGGCCCGGTCGAGGGCGACGCGCTCCCGGAGCCCACCGGCCGGCTGCGGCGGGCCGCCACGTCCGTCGGCTCCGTCCTGCTGGCGCCATTGCGCTGGTTGGAGGTGCACCCGGTCAAGGGGTCGCTCTTCGGCGGCTACCTCACCGCGCTCTACCTGGTGATGAGCAAAGGCGTCTTCTACGACCGCGAGCGGCTCTTCCCGTGGCTGTTCGTCGGCGTGGCCATCCTCGTCGTCGGGAGCGACTGGAGGCGGCTGCTCGAGCTCGTCGTCTACTGGGTGCCGTTCTTCCTGCTCTGGGTGGCCTACGACCTCATCCGCGGCGAGGCCGACAACGGCCGGACCGTCCACGCCAAGGGACCCCTCGAGCTGGAGAAGCGCCTGTTCTTCGGCAGGATCCCGAACAAGGTCCTCCAGGACCGCTTCTACACGCCGCAGCACGTCCAGTGGTGGGAGGTCATCACCGGCCTCACCTACATGAGCCACTTCTTCGTCGTGTACGTCACCGCCGCGATCCTGTTCGTGCGCAGCCGCGATCGCTTCATCCGCTGGATGACCGCGCTGGTCCTGCTCACGGTGCTCGGCCTGCTCGGGTACTGGCTCTACCCGATGGCGCCGCCGTGGATGGCGTCCGACAACCTCCACCTCATCCCCCACCTGGCCAGGCCGGGCACGCGCGGGCTGAACGTCCTGCACCTGACGTTCGTCAGCCGCCTGTGGACGCACGGCGCCAACAACTCCGAGATGGTCAACCCGGTGGCCGCCATGCCGTCGCTGCACGCCGGCTACTCGATGCTCTTCAGCTGGTTCTTCTTCAAGCGGACCCGCCGCCTGTGGCTGAAGGCGCTCCTCGCCGCCTACCCGCTCGTCATGGCGTTCACCCTGGTGTTCGGGGGTGAGCACTACATGATCGACATCTTCGCCGGGTGGCTGCTGGCGATCATCTCGGTGCAGGCGAGCGACTACTTCCACGACTGGCGGCAGTACCGGACGGCGTCGGCCGCCGAGCCCGTGTCAGGCGACGAGGCCCAAGCCGTCACCGCCTGAGCCGCCGGACGCACCGGTCCCCGACCGCTGCGCACGCGGCACCGGTGAGAACGCGCGCGTCCCGTCGCGAAAAATGCGGTGGCGCCGGTTAACCTCTCGACGCGGTCGGAGCAGGAGGTGAGGAGCTCAATCGTGACTGACGCGCGACATCTACCGACTGTCGACGTCCGGCGGGCCCGACTGCTGCTCAGCGTGGTCGCCGGGGCCGTGCTCGTGGCGGGGTGCGCCAACAGCAGCGCGGTCACCCTCCAGAAGCCTGAGCCGCCGACGCAGCCGCTGATCGTGACGACCCCGACCACCCCCCAGCCGACGCGCGAGGTCACGGTCCCGACCACGATCCCCACCACGACCACGACGATCGCTCCCGAGACGACGACCAGCACCACGGCGGCGCCCACCACGACCGTCGACCCGTATGCGGTGCCGACACCGATGTTCCCGATCCCGGCGCTGCGCAAGGGCTCCTCCGGCGACCGAGTGGTCGACCTGCAGAACCGGCTCCTCCAGCTCGGCTTCTGGCTCGACGCCGCGGATGGCCACTACGGCCTCGCCACCAGCCAGGCGGTGATGGCCTTCCAGAAGTACTACGGCGTCTCCAACCGCAGCGGCACGGTCGACCAGCCCACCGCCGATGCCCTGAACACGGTCACCACCAAGCCGCGCCCGCAGGCGACCGAGGGCGACCTCATCGAGGTCAACAAGGCCCTCCAGGTGCTGCACGTGATCCGGGGTGGCCAGGCGGTCTGGACGATCAACGTCTCGACCGGCTCCGGCCACTCTTACACCGAGCTGAGCAAGAAGGAGCCCGGCAAGGTGCTGACGGGTGATGCCCAGACCCCCGACGGCACCTACAAGGTGAACCGGGAGAAGGAGCAGGGCTGGTGGGAGGGCGAGCTCGGGCGGCTCTACCGGCCGAAGTACTTCCGGGGCGGCATCGCCGTGCACGGCTCGAACAACATCCCGAACTACCCGGCCAGCCACGGTTGCGTCCGGGTCAGCACGCCGGCCATGGACTTCATCTGGTCCCAGAACCTGATGCCGATGGGCACGGTCGTCTGGGTGCACAGCTGACCCGCCGCCACCTCTGACCGGGCCGGCCGCCTCAGTCCCGCCCGCCCCTCACGCGGTGAGATCGCCGACGAAGCGGTGCAGCTCCTCCGCGCCCGCTGGCAGCCGCTCGATCCAGGTGGCGATCGGGTCGTGGCGGAGCAGGGAGTGGGTGTGCACGGCGGCGTCGAGGATGGCCACGCGGTCGTCGAGGTCGGGCGTGCGGCTGACGAGGACGAGGACCCGGTCGCCGTGGCCGGCCACCGTCTCGCCGCTGCCGAACAGGGTGCCGACCTCGTGGGCCAGCGCCACGCGAGCCGCGTTGCGCTCGAAGACCGGGTGGTCGGTGAGCGAGGCATCGACGACCACGAGCGCGTAGACGAGGTCGGGCTCGACGCCGAGCGCGGCGCAGTGCTCATAGACCTGGCGGAGCCGCAGCTCGAGGACGCTGACGCGGGCGAGGCCGGTGGTGGGGTCGAGGCAGTCGTCCTGGACGGCGCCGTGCAGGAAGCCCTCGGCCCAGCCTTCCGACAGCGCCATGGCGGCGTCGAAGGTGAGGAGGCGCCGGCCGCCCGGTGCGCCGATGCGGGCCAGGGTCTCCAGCCAGCGGGAGATCTCACCCAGGGGCCAGCCGTCCTCACCGGCCTGCCAACCGAACCGGCTGACGGCGTTGGTGAGGTCGTCGGGACGGCGATCGACGGCGAGGGCCAGGTCCTCGGCGGCGTCCCGCAGGCGGCCGCTCACGCCGACCGGAGCCCCTCCCGCTGCAGCCGCCCAGGCGCGCAGCAGCTCGACGCCCGTGCGTTCGACCGAGTGCTTCCTGCGCAGTGCCACGAGTGGACCTCCCGGACGTTGACGTCCGACGGGGGTCCTCATGACGCCGGGCCGCCCCGACGTCCTACGACGCGGCCGGCGAACGGGCTGGTCGGACCCGGAGGTGGCGGTCCTCGGCGGTCAGGCAGCGGCCGGTGTCGAGGTCGAACTGCCAGCCGTGCAGGTGGCACGTCAGGACGCCCTCACCGACCTCGCCGAAGACGCACAGGTCGGCCTGACGGTGCGGACACCAGCGCTCCATGACGTAGCCCCCCAGCTCGATCTCCTCGACCTCGGGGGGCGGCGCCAGGCGATAGCGGGCCTCGGCCTCCGCCCGCACGATCCGTTCCTCGGACAGCGACTTGAGGAAGTTGTAGACGAACTCGTTGAACTCGCCGGCCCGCCAGGCCCGGAATCGGCACGAGAGGAAGAGGGCGTTCGACCAGTCGACGGCCCGCTCGGCGACGACGGCCTCCACGAGCGGCCGGGGGAGGTCGAAGGAGAAGGCGAACGGCTCGCCGTCGTAGGCGCGGACCTCGCCGTTCGGGAAGTCCACCAGCACCGCGGCGTCGCCCGATCGCACCAGCACGTTGGCGCCCACGCCCTTGCGGAGCGTCGGCGCGGCGGCCAGCAGTGGCTCCCACCAGGTCCGCAGGCGGGCAGTCAGGTCGGGCTGGGGCCTCGGCCACGACGCCTTCTGCTCCGCCAGCCAGGGCCTCCAGTCGGCGGCGTAGTCCTCCAGGTAGGAGCGCTTGTCCTCGAAGATCGACCGGACCTGGGCTTCGGGCAGCGGGTGGCTGACGGTGACGTCGTCGGGACGGACGTCGAACGTCGTGCCCGGGATGGCCAGCCGGCCGGACCGGATGCCGGCGCACCCGAGGCGGTCGAGGAAGACGGTCTGGTCGGGAAAGATCGACAGCTCGTCGCCGTCGATCATGTTCAGGTGGAAGAGCTCGGGGTCGAGGAAGCAGGGCGGCCCGGCCGACGGCACGACCACCCGGGCGCCGACCGCCTCGACGTAGCGCTGCGCCCGGAGGAGCTGCGCCTCGACCTTCTGGTCCACCAGCGTTCGCATGACGTCCGGCGGGTGGTCGTAGACCATCGGGTACCAGATGGCGCCCGAGTACTGGAGCCATTGGACGTCGATCGGGCCGTCCGCGGTGAGTGCGGCGAGGTCGTGGATCCGGCAGTCGTTCATGTTGACCAGGCGGGTCTCGCCGTCGTCGACGAGGAGGGCGGAGTCGCCGCCGGGCCCGTCGGTGATGGACGTCTCCACGTGGATCGTGACGGTCAGACCGCCGTCGAGCGTGACCGGCCGGCCGTGACGGGTGCGGACGAAGCGCTCGAAGCCGAGGCCGCGCAGGGCGCGCTCGAGCTCGTCGGTCGGGAAGCCGGGCAGGAGCACGGTCGTCCTGCGGTCGACGTGGTCGGCCAGGAAGGCGCGGTCGAGGTGGTCGGCGTGCAGGTGGGAGACGTAGAGGTAGTCGGGCCGCTCGACCGCCTCGCGGACCCACGCCGGCAGCCGGTCGTTGCGCGGGAACACGAACCACGAGCCGAAGAACGCCGGCACGAACCAGGGGTCGCAGACGATCGAGGCCTGCTCGGTCTCGATCAGGATCCCGGCGTGGCCGAGCGACGTGGCGCGCACCGTCTCAGGCTGCCGGGAGATCGAGGCCCGGGCAACCGACCCGGGCGGGGGGCCGTCGGGCCTCGGCCGGGCTCAGCGGACGGGCGGGTCGGTGAACTGCTGGCCCTGGCGGGCGACGTGCTCGGTCCACTGCGTGCCGTCCCAGTACCGCAGCTCGTAGCGGCCCGAGGGGTCGGGGTACCAGCCGGCCGGCGTCGTGACGACCGGAGCAGGCTCCGGGGCCGGGGCCGGGGCCGGGGTCGGCTCGGGAGCCGGCGCGGGGAAAG
>JADMIO011529943.1_pt1 | contig 10016 bp, 8 predicted proteins | sample 8958161 | NCBI WGS metagenome assembly JADMIO01 (sample SAMN16585339, study PRJNA669376) | soil metagenome | isolation source: Crop rotation soil | place: USA: Cullars Rotation, Alabama | collected 2011
AAGGTGAGCCAGTGTGATTACATTTGCGGCCTAACTGTGGCCAGTCCAGTTACGCTGGAGTCACTAGTATTTAGGTGACACTATAGAAGCGGCCGCGACAACTTGTCCACGTGGAATTCTAAGCTTAGGATCCCAATGTGCTGGAAAGGTACCTAACCCTGCAAGGGAAATAACTACTGTTGTATATAGCTTTACACCAGGTAGCCGCGACAGGTATATTGAAGTTTATGATATGGTAGGCAGGAAACTGCAGACCCATGCCATAACTGCAGATCGTGGTGAACTGGTATTGCCGATGGTGGAATACAGCGCCGGTATGTATCAGGTAATGATGAAAGAAAACGGCGTTGTGGTACAACAAAGTAAACTTTCCCTTACCCGTTAAGGTTTGTAACCTATAGCGGCAAATGACCGCTATAGGTTATCTTTATTTTTAAACCCAAACAGGGTGGCGATTAATTACTTTTCATGGCCACCCTGTTTTTGTTTTAAACAAATCATCAGCAAAAAACGCTAATAAAGTTATCCGGTCTATCCGGTGACCGATAGCAAAACAATCACTGATTTTAAAAAATAAAGCCCTTTAAAGCATGTCTTTAAAGGGCTTTTATAAATTGAAACGCTATCAGGATCTAGCGCTCAGGTTAAAGGGCATTTCCGAACCGGTAAGGCTATGCATCAGGTTCTGGAACTGGTGTACATGCCGGATATGGGGTAGGGGAATCGAATTGCCTTCCTCATGTACAATATAAACACCGCCGTCTTTCAGCAAGATGGAATGAGGGCCGAATGCCAGTCCGCCGATGGTTTTTTCCAGGTCTTCCAGGCTACAGGCATAGACTAAGTTGGCTGTAAACTCTTCTATTTCTTTTTTATGGTCTTCTTTGGCGCTGATCTTCCGGTTCAGCAGATCAACCGATAAGACGCGCATGTAAATTCTTGTATTGGCTTCCTTGCCTTCGTTAATGCCCGGGTGTATATAATTCCCGGGGCGCAGTTCTATGGGTTCGATCACATGTATTCTATTTTTATAATGCAAAGATAAATATTGGCCTGTTATGCGGAATTGCGCCCGGCATTGATTATACCGAACGAACAACGCATCACCATTTTTTCATAGACCTGTTGCAGCCCGTCATCCTGCAAATCCGCTTCCTCCTGGAGTTTCATCAGGCCATATTGCTGTATGGTCGCCAGGGGAAGTACAATCCTTTCCCGCATTTGAATCGACTGGCTGCTTACCGGTTCGTCGCCCATCAGCTCTTCTTTCCCCGATAATAATAATAACTGTTCCTGGGTGAGCAGGTATTCTTCATATATTTTTTGCCATAAAGAACCAAATTTCGGATGATCGGATAAATAAGCTGTAAGCGGGAAATAGCATTTTTTAGTGGCCATTTCACAGTTGTCCAGTAAGGCTTTGAAAAAAGAAGAGTTTATGTACAATTGTTGCAGGTCTTCCCATTTACCCTGTTCGCTTAGTTTTTTTAACGCTGTTCCTACGCCGTAGTAACCGCTTACATTTTGTTTAAGCTGGCTCCAGGCGCCCACAAAGGGAATCGCGCGCAGGTCATTCATATTCAGTTTACCGCTGTTACGTTTCGCGGGCCTGCTACCGATATTGGTATCGGCATAAAAGCGTAAAGGGCTCACTTCATTCAAATACTCCAGGAAATGCTCATCATTTTTAAGGTCTGTATAAGATCGGAAACTTTCCTCCGAAAGTTCCCCAAGCAATTGATCTTGTGCTTTACTTAATGTCGGTTTTACGGCTGAATACAAACGGTTATAGATACCGGCCTGTATCAGCTGCTCCATATTATATTGCGCCGAATCTATATTGCCGAAATTAGAACTGATGGTTTGTCCCTGGATGGTCAGTTGTATCTCCTTGTCGGCAATATTGCTGCCCATGGAAGAATAGAACTTCTGTGTTTTACCGCCGCCCCTGGCGGGGGGACCGCCACGGCCATCGAAAAATACCACATCCATATCGTATTGCCTGGATACCCGGGTCAGGGCCTCCTTTGCTTTATAGATCGACCAGTTGGCCATCAGGTAACCGCCATCCTTGGTGCCGTCAGAAAAGCCCAGCATAATGGTTTGCTTTTTATGCCTGCGAAGCAAGTGGCCATGATAAGTTTCATCCCGGTACAGGGCATCCATTACACTTGCTGCATATTGCAGGTCCTCGATGGTTTCAAACAAGGGTACAATGTCTACGCTCATATCTTCCTGCGTCCATCCCGAAAGCCGGAATAAAGTATAGACCTCCAGTACATCGGATACACTGGTACAATGACTGATGATATAGCGGTTGCAACCTTCTTCGCCATTTTGCGCCTGTATGGTTTTGATATCTTTAATTACATCCAGGATATCCTGCTGCACTTCATCTTCAAGGCGGATGGGTTGGTTATAGCGAATAAGACCGGCAAGGGTTTTTATTTTGTCCTGCTCTTCAAGTGCTGTATAATTTGCATGCATAATGCCTGTACTTGCTGCTATAGCTGATACCATAGCGGCATGCACGGAGCTGTCCTGTCGTATGTCCAGTGTCGCAAAGAACATGCCGAATACCATAATCTTGGCAATAAGGTCGTCGACCAACTGTACAAAAAGGCTCCCATGTTCTTCTATAAGCGCCTGTCTTATTTGTTGCAGGTCCTGCAATAGGCTTTCCTTGCTTACGGGGTGTTCGAACCCCGGGGTAAATAAGGTGTGAAATATAACTCTTTCAAGTTCCTGGATCATCGGCGCAATGCCGCTGAAGGTAAGCCTGCGCCTTAAGGTGCGGGTATCGGCATAATAACGGCGCAGCAGGCGTTCCTTTAAAGCCTGCGCTACTTTTAAAGTGGTATCTGCCTTTACAAAACGGTTGCCGTCGCGGTCCCCTCCGGGCCAGAAGCCAAGCCGTATTACCGGGTGGCTGCCTTTTGAAAACATATCGGGTATGGCATCCTGGATCGCATTCAGGATATTGCCCGCAGCCGGGTAAAACACATTTTCGAGGAACCACATCAGGTTCACCGCTTCGTCGTAAGGGGAAGGCTTTTGCTTTTTCATAAAGGGCGTTTTGCCCAATTGCTTCAGGTAGGCATTGACCAGGCTGGTATCATCTTTAGCAAGTGCTTCCGACAGGTCGTGTATGATGCCTAACACTTCGCCGGGATAAAACTGGGTAGGGTGTGCAGTAAGCACCAGGCGTACTTCAAGGTCCCCGAGCGCATTAATGGCGCGCTGCAGGTCCTCCGTACTGTTCCTCTTCCTGCTCTGGTTCAGGGCAAGCTGCAATACGCCAGCTTTACTGATATCATGGATCTGGGTAAAGGCGGCATCTTCAACGGCATCAAACAATACAATCTGCCGCTCTGCATATTGGATAAAACGAAAAAGCAGGTCCAGCTTATCTTTCGTACTGCTGTAGGTGGTGTACTGCTGCAGGAAACTATCAATAATTGCTTCAGGGCTTTGTTTTTTCTGGTACCCTTCTTCGCAATGCATCAGGAAAAGGGTGAGCAATACGCCGGTCTTTTCTATTTTATGGAAGGGGAGGGAAGTAAATAAGCTGTTGTATAACTGGAAACGAGTGCCTACAAGATCATTGAATTGATGCAGCGCACTACCGGAAGTCGTTTCTTTGGACATAAGCAGGGTTGGATTTCACTATCAAATGTAGCGAATTTGATGTATAGCTTTCCTCCCTGTATGCAATGTTTTGTTATTGTTTACGGGCCTTTTTATAGATCCGGATGGCAAGCATTAATACGGCTACGAATGCAACCAGGCCGGCCAGGCCCCATGCCCAGCTCATCGTTTGTTTAACTACGGCCAGCATAATGATGGCAACCAGGAATATCGTTGCTACTTCGTTCCAGATACGGAGCTGCTGGGAAGTATATTTAAAAATACCCTTTTGCTGTTGTTTGAAGATGCGGTGCAGACTGATGAAATAAACATACAACACGAGAACAAAAAGAAGTTTGACATGCAGCCAGGTATGGAAACCGAAGTTATCCAGGTAATTGCCTTTCCACAATACCCAAGGCCCGAAAATCAAGGTGAGCACGGCAGAGGGTATGGTTATCCCGTACCATAACCTTTTGCTCATAATACCAAACTGCTTTTGCAATATACTGCGCTCCGGCTCAGCTCTGGCAGCCGCTTCCGTATTGTAGATAAACAGGCGGACTATATAAAACATACCGCTGAACCAGGTTACAATAAAGATAACATGCAATGCTTTTAGATAGAGAAAGTCCATACGGTTTATTGGAATTTAAAAAAGACCGGCTGTAAAAATATGTGGAAATACAGGTATTACTTCAACTTCTTTACCCATTCTACAACAGTATGTACCCATTGCTCCGAATCGTTGAGGCAGGGAATATAAGTGAGCTGTTCGCCACCGGAACCTTCAAAGGAAGCCTTGCCCTCCATGGCAATCTCCTCAAGGGTTTCCAGGCAATCATTGATAAAGGCCGGGCATACTACAAGCAGTTTCCTTACGCCTTCTGCCGGCAGTTCCTCCAGTCTTGGTGCAGTATAAGGTTTTATCCATTCGTTACCGGCTTGTTTCAAGCGCGACTGGAATGAAGTTTCGTATTTTTCTTTGGGAATGTTCAGCGCTTCGGTCACCAGTCTTGTCGTTTCATGACATTGTTTCCGGTAATTGATGGCAGGCATTTTAAAGCCCAGTTCATGATGGCCTCCCGATGCCGCATATTTTTGTATAGTCGCGTCATCTTTACGCATATGCCTTTCCGGCAATCCATGGTAGCTGAACAGGATCTTATCATAATCCTGGTGTAGATAAGGCTCAATTTTACCGGCCAGCGCAGCAATATAACCGGGATGGTTGTAAAAAGGGTCGACAAATTTCAGGATAAAAGGATACTTGTATTTTTTATGGATGGCCCGGGCCGAAGCTACAGCAGTTTCGTAACTCGACATCGTATAATGCGGGTATAAAGGAAAGGCGATCACCTCTTTTAAACCGGGATCTGCTTTTAGCAACCCGTCGAATACAGCACGTGGCGAAGGGTTACCATAACGCATGGCGATCTTAACCGGGTAATCCAATTGTTGCTGCACACCATCCGCAAGTTTCTGTGTCAGCACAATCAGCGGGGAACCATCTTTACGCCATACTTTCTGGTAAGCTTTGGCGGAATTGGGCGACCGGAAGGGGGTAATAATGCCCCTGACCAGGGGGAAGCGGAAAATCGCGGGAAAGTCCAGCACCCGGCTGTCCATTAAAAATTCATTCAGGTAGCGGCGCACATCCTGTACTCCGGGAGAATCGGGGGAACCAAGATTCATCAATACCAATGCTTTGCCGGATGTAGCCATATAACAGGAATTAATTATGTGGGGGTGTGGGCGCAAAGGTACGCCAAGAACACAAAAGAATGGCCCCGGCCGGCCTGTAAAAGATATTGATTCGTGAAATGACATTTCCATGACAAACGGCTTTCCCTAACCTCATCATTATGTTTTACATTTGCACACCACCGAGCTTATCAGGCATGTACTTAGAGGAAAAGAATTCAATTACTGACTTTTGGGTTATAGGGATTAACTATCGTAAATCAGACACCGCACTCCGCGGGCAGTATGCCGTTAATGACATACAGTATGCACAGATCCTGGATGCGGCAGCTTCATACGGCGTCCCCGAATTGTTTGTATTGTCCACCTGTAACCGTACCGAAGTTTACGGCTTTTCCAAAGACGCTTCAGCGCTCATTTCCTTATTATGTAATTTTACCGAAGGCGACAGCGGGCATTTTTTTCGCCAGGCCTATATTAAAAACGGTAATGAAGCCCTGAAACATATTTTTTATGTGGCAGGAGGACTGGATTCCCAGATCCTGGGGGATTATGAGATTGTTGGGCAAATGAAACAGGCGGTATCCTTCTCGAAAGCAAAAGGACATGTGGGTACCTTGCTCGAACGCCTGTTCAACAGTGCGCTGCAAGCTTCCAGGTCAATACGTTCCGAAACACAGCTCAGCAGCGGTACCGTATCGGTAGCTTATGCAGCCGTACAGTTCATCGTAAACAATGTACCAGACCTTAGTAATAAAAAAATACTCATTATAGGCTCTGGCAAAATCGGGAAAAGCACCTGCAGGAACCTGGTAGATAAGGCCGGCAGGGAACAGGTTACCCTGATCAACCGTACAGAGGAGAAGGCCAGGCAGTTTGCAGCAGAATTGCAGTTGTATGTTGCTCCCTATAATGAACTGGAGCAATACATTGCCGCAAGCGACATTATTATTGTGGCCACCAATGCCACCCAGCCGGTCCTGCGCAAAGAGCATCTTAAACCCGGCGATAATAAAGTACTGATTGATCTTTCGATCCCTAATAATATTGATACCACCGTTAAAGATTATGCAGGTATACAGCTTGCTGATGTGGACGTGCTGTCGAAAATCAATGATGAAACTTTAAGGCGCCGGGAGGCCGAAGTGCCCAAAGCCAAAGCGCTGATCACCTGCCAGATCCATGATTTTGCAGAATGGTACCTGATGCGCCAGAATGTGCCGGTGCTTAAAGCCGTAAAACAAAAGCTTAACGAACTGAACAACCAGTTGTTCGAAGCCCGGCAGGACGCCGATAACCAGGCCGTACAACGTGCCCTGAATGGTATGGCTATGAAAATGCGTACGGAAGAGCGAAGGCCGGGATGTAATTATATTGAAACGATCAATGATTATATGAGCAATACCCTTAATGAGCCGATATCTTTGTCCTGAACAACCGGGCATTGTCCATCTACACAAAAATGACCTCTTTGAAAAATATCCGTATCGGTACCCGCGACAGCAAACTTGCCCTCTGGCAGGCATCCCAGGTACAGCAACTGCTTTCCGCACAAGGGCTGCAAAGTGAACTGGTGCCGGTTAAAAGTGAAGGTGACCTTGACCTTGTAACGCCGCTTTATGCTATGGGGGTGGAAGGGGTTTTCACCAAAACACTCGACGCGCATCTTTTGAGCAACAGGGTGGATATTGCCGTTCATTCCATGAAGGATGTGCCTGTACAACCGGCGCAGGGCATTGTACAGGCGGCTGTTTTAAAGCGGGCCTCCCATAAAGATATTCTTGTAGTAAAAGATCCGCAAGTATTCCATGCTTTTAATCAACCCCATACCATTGCTACCGGCTCCGTACGCAGGAGGGCGCAATGGCTGAACCGATATAATCATCATCACATAGAACAGTTAAGGGGCAATGTACAAACGCGCCTGCAAAAGCTCCGGGACAATAACTGGTCGGGGGCCATATTTGCAGCGGCAGGACTGGAGCGCATCGGTTTAAGGCCAGATACGGCGGCAGACCTGGACTGGATGTTGCCCGCACCTGCACAAGGTGCAATCATGATCGTATGCCGGGAGGGTGAAAATGAGGTATTGCAGGCATGCGCGGCTATGAATGATACAGACACGGCAATCTGTGTTAAAGCAGAACGTGATTTTCTCTCCGCGCTAATGGGGGGCTGCGCTACACCAATCAGCGCCCTGGCTGAATTCAAAGCAGGCAAACTTTTGTTCAAAGGCAATATACTCTCTCCTGACGGTAAAGATAAAATGGAACTGGAAGAACTGTTTGAACAAGCAGCAGCGGCAGAAGCAGGCAAGATAGCAGCGGCAAAAATAATAGCAGCCGGGGCAGGAAGCATCATTGCCCGGTTGCAGAAAAAAGAGGGCTAGCATAACTGTCCCATTTTTTTAAAAGACAAAATACGACCATCAATAAAGAAGTCCATATATTAAGTACGCGTTTGATCAGCGAAAACCTTTTGCAGCAAGCAAAGGCTAAAGGTGTTCATATCACGGTAATTCCTTTTATCGAAGTTTCCTTACTGGATAGTCCCGCTTTATCCGGGTTGATATCCGGCTTGCCGGCAAAGGGCATAACGGCGGTACTGACCAGTAAAAACAGTGTGGCAGGCTTAAAAAAAAACATGGATATTGTTCCGGATTGGCGTATTGCGTGCCTGGAAGGTAAAACCCTTGATGCAGCCGTAGGCTTTTTCGGTAAAGCAGCCATTACAATCACCGCAGCAGACTCCGGTACACTGGCAGCGGAAATCATCAGGAACAATATTAAAAATGTCGTTTTCTTTTGCGGCAACCGCAGGCTGGATCATTTGCCCGAAGCCTTGCAGAAGGCAGGTATAACCGTGCAGGAAATTACCGTATACACAACCGAAGAAACTCCTGTGGCCGTTCCCCGAAACTATGAAGGCATTCTTTTTTTTAGTCCCACAGCAGTAAATAGTTTTTTTACGGCAAATACATTACCGCCGGATTGTACGACCTTTGCCATCGGCAAAACCACGGCAAAAGCCCTGGCATTCTATACATCCGATACCATTGTCATCAGCCCGGTAAGCGACGAACAGTTGATGATTAAACATGTGATCAATTACTATAATGAAGAACGACTTATTACTTAAAGCACTGAAAGGGGAAACAGTAGAACGGCCCCCGGTATGGATGATGCGCCAGGCAGGACGTTACCTGCCGGAATACATTGTACTGCGGAACAAATACGGTTTTTTTGAACGTTGCCAGACCCCTGAACTGGCCTGTGAGATTACCTTACAGCCGATAGATATTATTGGTGTGGATGCCGCTATCCTGTTTTCCGATATCCTTGTGGTGCCCCAGGCTATGGGTATGGAAGTACAGCTTATCGAGCATAAAGGCCCGGTATTGCCGCAACCTGTACGTAGCGAGCAGGACCTGGAAAGAGTAACCGTTCCGGATGTGAACGACAGGCTCCACTATGTATTTGATGCCATCAAACTTATCAAACAGGAATTGAACGGCAGGGTGCCGCTTATCGGTTTTGCCGGTTCCCCCTGGACCCTGCTTTGTTATATGGTACAAGGGCAGGGCAGTAAAACGTTTGACGAGGCCAAAGCCTTCTGTTATAAAAACCCGGTATTGGCCCATACATTATTGCAACGCATTACGGATACTACCATTGCTTACCTCAAAGGGCAGATTGCGGCGGGTGCAGATGCAGTCCAATTGTTTGACAGTTGGGGCGGGTTGCTAAGCCCCCAGGATTTTGAAAATATCTCCCTGAAATATATGCGCCAGATCGTAGCCGCAGTAAAAGACCTGGCGCCCGTTGTGGTATTCGCAAAAGGCGCCTGGCATTCTTTAAAGGAGATGGCCGATACAGGCGCTGCCGGCCTGGGTATAGACTGGTGCATCAAACCCGATATGGCCCGTGCATTGGCTGGAAATCATATAACACTGCAGGGCAATTTTGATCCGGCCAAATTACTGGCCCCCATTCCTGTAATCCAACAGGAAGTAAAAGCTATGCTGAAAGGTTTCGGAAAGGACAGGTATATTGCCAACCTGGGACACGGTATCCTGCCTCATGTACCGGTAGACCATGCCAGGGCATTTGTAGATACGGTAAAAGAATTCCAATGGAATTAAAAGAACGTTGGATCAATTATATCCATGGCCTCCAGGATCATATCTGCAGGGCCGTGGAAGCTGGAGACGGTAACGCTGTTTTCAGGGAAGATAAATGGCAGCGCAGCGAAGGTGGCGGCGGCAAGACGAGGATCATTGCCCGGGGTAATGTGTTTGAAAAAGGCGGCGTTAATACTTCTGTTGTCTATGGTGAAGTAACCGGCACTATGCGCAACCAGCTAAAGATAGACGGGGCAACCTGGTTTGCCTGCGGCCTGAGCCTTGTGCTGCACCCGCTCAATCCTTTTGTGCCAACAGTGCATGCCAACTGGCGTTATTTTGAATTGTATGATGCACAGGGAAATATTACCGACCAATGGTTTGGCGGTGGCGCTGATCTTACACCGTACTACCTGTTTGAAGAAGATGCCGTTCATTTTCATGGCACCTTAAAAAATACAATGGATAGCTTTGATATCACTTTATATCCACAGTATAAAAAGAATTGTGACCAATATTTTGTCAATACCCACAGGGAGCAGGAAACAAGAGGTATTGGCGGTGT
>JADMIO010888970.1_pt1 | contig 10015 bp, 6 predicted proteins | sample 8958161 | NCBI WGS metagenome assembly JADMIO01 (sample SAMN16585339, study PRJNA669376) | soil metagenome | isolation source: Crop rotation soil | place: USA: Cullars Rotation, Alabama | collected 2011
AGTTATTGCGGTAGATCGTCAGCGCAAGAGAATCAACGACGTCCTTGCTTGGATCGGAGACCCTGACCTTTACGGAGAATTCACGCTCCGGCTCTTTCGGATCGCCGAGGGTCATGGACTGATCGGAAGTGCTGGATAAACTTGTTGCAGAACCGCGGAGGGCATTAATGATCGTTTCGGCAATAAGCTGAATACGTTTGGATTTCTGCTCGAGGGCGAGTTTCTCCCTTTTTAATTCTTCTTCGGCATCGTCGCGTTCAACGATAATGATGAGCAGTTCGAGAAGAACTGCAAGGTAGAGAATGAAATATACTTTTCCAGCTCCGCCGCCTTTAGACATATTGTTTGCCTGTTAAATGTAGTCCGAAAATACCAAGGCAAGAGACACACTTGCCGATTCTTTATTTCTTCCCTGAGGCAAGAGCCTTTCGGGGTTTGACACACAATCAGTTCAACTTTTTCCGTCCTTACTCATCAGACGCTCGACCATTTTTGCAATGCAATCGAGTTCGATATTCACGGGATCACCCGTCCTGAGATTGTGAAATCTCGTCATAGTGAACGTATGGGGTATGATGGCGATACTTATCGCACTTCCATGGATGCGGGCCACTGTCAGGCTCACTCCGTCGATCGCAATCGACCCCTGAGGAATAACGTAGGGCATGAACTCTTCAGGCAGTTCAAACCGGAACATCCAACTTCCTCCGATATCTTGTATTTCAATAGTAGAAGCAATGCCATCAACATGGCCCTGCACCAGATGACCTCCGAGCCGGGTCGAAAGCGTAGCTGCCCGTTCGAGATTAACCTTGTCACCTGTCTTCAAAGAACTTAGGGTTGTCTTTTTCAGGGTTTCCGGTACGGAAATGACCTCAAAAAACGACGTTTCCCGGGCAACTACCGTCTGGCAGACACCATTTATCGAGATAGAATCATCGATTTTCAGATCGGAGAGTACCTTCTCTGCACTAAATTGTAGACGCAGCCCGCTCCCTACATTTTCTGTTGCAATGAATGTGCCGAGTTCCTCAATTATTCCCGTAAACAAGAAAGAAAATTAATTATTTTTAATCTCCGCACAAGTCCCTGATGCATTAACGGTTTCCCGTTACAGAATTTTCCCTGATCGATGTCATGATCATCTCTGCAACAGCAAGTGCGGCCAATCCATCTTCACCGGAAACGATCGGTACCGTATTGCCGGTAATGGCGTCTCGAAAAAGCTCGAGTTCGTATTTCAACGGATTGAAATCCCGAACGTCCGGTTTTTCATAAACGATATTAAGCTTTTTCTCAGCCCTTTCGATCTCGCCCAGATTAAAAACAAGCGATTTGTTTTTGCCTGCTTCTTCTGCTCCAACAAGGTGAAAGACTTCAGCGCTTTTTGCGGCAAAGTCAACAGAGAGATATGCATCCCGCTCAAAAATACGAAGTTTCCGCATCGGGTTCTGAGAAATGCGACTTGCAGTCACATTGGCGATCGCACCGCTTGAGAATTTTATGCGCGCACTGGCGATATCGATCTCATCGGAAACCACTGCAACACCGCTTGCATCAACGCTTGTGACTTCCGACCGCACCAGTGAAAGAATGACATCGATGTCATGGATCATCAGATCAAGAACCACAGCGACGTCGGTACCGCGGGGTTTGAATTGCGCCAGACGGTCGGACTCAAAAAACATGGGCCGGTCAATGAAAGGCTCAACGGCAAGAAGCGCTGGATTAAAACGCTCGATATGTCCGACCTGGATCTTAACGTTCTGCTTTTCGGCAAGGGCGATAAGTTCTTTGGCCTCCCCGATCGTCGTGGTGATCGGTTTCTCGATAAGGACATGTTTCCGGTTTTCGATGGCAAGCTTTGCAACGTCGAAATGAGCGAAGGTCGGTGTAACGATCGACAGTGCATCGACCGAAGCGATCAGGGATGCGATATCCGGAAATGATCGTATGTTATGCTCAGAAGCTACCCGGGCAGCCTCTTCACCATTTGCATCGAAGACACCGATAAGTTCAGTCCCGGAAACTTCCTTCCATAATTTGGTATGAACTTTGCCAAGATGGCCGACACCGATAACACCGATTTTGAGCATGAAATATTAAAATGTTGTTCCCAGACTGATGACGTACCGAAAAGCGAAATTCCCTTTTCCATCATCGGGATGATTCAGGTAGATAGGAAAGTACAGGCCGATCGTAGGAATTTTTGCATATTCTTCGGCGACACCTTGCAATTGCCAGGGAAGCCAGGAAAGAATATTCCATTTGAAGCCTATTCCGGCATCGGTCATAAGCTCATCCTTCACCTTGGTAAATGTTGCTGTTCTGCCGATCCATCCGGCATCAAAAAACAGCAGCGGAGAAAATGAAGCCGTCACCCACCCCCAGTTGTGGAGAGGGTTTGGCAATGAGAGTTCCGAATTCAATCCGAATCCGCTGTAAGAAGATTCATGCAGATACCCTCGAACTCCGGCGCCGCCCTCGTCGATAAAATGAGCCTGGGTACTAAAATGATTACTGATACTCGTGATGCCCTGCCAGAATCCATTCTGATCATTTTCCCATCCGCTTGCCGATCCGAGCGAAAAATATTTCTGCAGTGGCAGTGTTCCCCAGCGCCCGCTGGCATTCCCGCGAATGAGCAGTGAAAGATCACCGGAAATAGGAATGGCCTGTGAAATTTTAATGTCTGTTCCGGAATAATACCGGTAATCTCCGGATACATAAAACAGGAACACGGGATCCTTATCCACCCACGAACCGCCTTTCTCGTATCCGAACGAAAATTTCGTCGCATTTTCATGCGATACGAATGTATATCGGAATCCGAGAGTAGAGACGGCACCATCACTCCAGAGCGAACCATAAACAGGATAGGCCGGGTTTGCGACCGGCCCCCTGTCAGTGTAGTCATAATAGAATTTTAAGGTGTTCGTGGGCCCGAGATAGAGATACGTCGGGCGGATGATATGTTCGAGGCTGAGATTGATCCCCGTGATCCCGTACATCTTCCGGAAATTATAACCAAGAGTGGTGAGATTGCCAAGCAGTTTCGTATGGAAATCACCTTTCAGCTGGAAATCAATATATTTCATGTCCTCTGCATTTTTACTGGCATCATAGAGAGGAGTGTTAAGATACTGTAACTTATTCTCAAGAATCGGCCGTGGATTTGTTTTAAAAATAATTTTTGCATCCATGCTGGCATTCCTGTTATTGCCGGCGAGTAACCCTACCCCCAGATTCAATCCTGAAGTTTCTTCATACCATAAGATCGGTCGAAACACGCCGTAGAGTCCGCTTAAGGGCGGTGCAGTTTGTAATTGTTTCCAGATCGCGAATTCCGTTTTCGGGAAAAACCAAAATCCGCCGCGGGTATTATCTCCGCGATTTAAATCCATCATTCTGTACGAGCTATCGATCTCAATCCAATCAACTTCCTTCGCAGTGGCGATCGACCCTTCGTACCACGGATTTACCCAATCCCAATCCGGGAAGAACAACCTTCCGGCTTCGGGCTTTTTATAAGACAACCCTTGATTTACCGAAAGCGGGATCGTTGCAATTCCCGACGATCCGTCTTCATAATGAAGGGTGAGGTCTACCGGCAGAACGGCAAGCCCTGCATTATAGAGCTTTACTGTTGTTTTATACGAACCGGTATCCTGCTTTTCCGATGAGACACGGTAGATCCCATAATTAACCGTCCTGGTCGAACCGAACCACTCATCAAAATAGTAATCAAGGTCTGCGCCGGAAACATCCTGCATTGCGCGTTTGAAATCATTGAGGGTCGGATGCTTGAAATGCCAGCGCCGGAAATATTCCTTCATGCCGGCCCAGAATACGGAGTCGCCAAGGATATATTCAAGCTGCGCAAGTCCCGATAGAGTTTTAAAATACACCTGTCCGGCATTCACACTTTCCCTGAACCAGTCATGCGGGATCGTCAGCGGCTCTTCATACCCTGCTGTCGCCAGGTCAAGATAGGACGAATAATACCCTCTGCGTGTATCCGTCTCGGGGATAAGCATCCGCGAAAGCCAGGGCCTTTCATCTTCACCGTTTATCCGTTGATTGCGCCCATAGTGTGCTTCCTGGCATGTCATCTCGATGAATTCCGTAAAGCCTTCGTCAAGAAATGCATACCGTGTCTCATTATTGCCGAGCATTCCGTAGAACCACTGATGCCCTCCTTCATGGGCGATCAACCCCGAACTTGCACTGCCATCCATGATAAGCTGGGGATATTCCATTCCGCCATCACCTGCATGCGTATTGGTAAAATTCCTGTATTGATACCAGCCGACTTTTTTCGAATGATGGTTCAGCATGAAGAGCGTATTCGGCATGGCATCTTTCCAGGCTGTCTCTTCGCTTGCCTTATACAGGCAATGCACCGTTACCGTATCGCTCCAGGTATCCCATTCATGGATATATTCATGTGCCACCCATGCAAAATCATGTACATTGCTTGCCTTGAAATGCCAGGTTGTCATAGCCGGCCTGCCGGATGCTGCAACAGAATCGGGATACACTTTTCCTTTTCGTACACCTTTGGCAATCTGATCATATCCCCAGCCCACTTCTTCGGGATTCTGGCACTGGCCGGATGAACCGACACAAAATTTTGTGGGCACGGTCATCGTCACATCGAACTCCCCCCAGACTCCATAGAACTCACGGGCAACATACTCCTGATGATGCCACCCTTCGCGGTCATATTCGCATATTTTCGGATACCACTGGGCAAGTGAATACTTTATGCCGTCGGCATTCATCCAGCCGCTGCGACGGGTTAAGAGTGGTATGTGAACGAAAAACGGCATGGAGATCGATACGCTTTGATGCGGATTCAAGGGAGCATCCAGCACCACTTTCATGATCGTACCGGTGATCTCATATTTTGCAGGCATCGATGGCTTCGGCGGAGCATTCATATCCTGCGGGGAAATAGTATAGTTTACCTGGCTGATGTCCTGCCCTCCCCAATCGCTTTTTCGGTAATGATCTATTTTATCGGCAACACCACGGTCGTTCAGGGACTTGGAACGCTCATGCATCATTGACCCCGGGTGAAATGCATTGTAATAGAGATGAAACCAGACTTCATGCAGCGTATCGGGAGAATTATTCGTGTAGGTGACGCTCAACTTCCCATCGAATGCATGAATGGAATCGATCAGTGTTCCGCTGATCGTGTAGGAAACATGCTGCTGCCAGTAATCGGAAGGTTGTGCGTTAACGGATGAGACAAGGAACAGAAAAAGAACGATGAATTTTTTCATGAACTGATCGTGTGAGCAAAAAGATTACGGGGACTAACACTATTACGACGAATGAAATTTCAAATACAGGTTATGATCATTTATAATAATCTACTTCTTTTACTATCTTTGATTTATGAAATCTGAAACGGTTGCCATCGTATAGATATGAGTCCCTCACAAGTTCAGCGTTTGTATGGTACCTCTTCCAATGTTGTATCAATAGTTCATTGCCACGGAAATAGATCCGCTGATCTCTTTCCTCGTTCAACCCCATATAACCGGCAGCCACGTCATCCGAATAAACGAGAATCTGTAACAGCGAAGGAAAATCCTTTTGCGTTAATGATGAATCAAACTGAAAAACACCATTTGAATCAATTCTTTTTATCAACACAGTATCTTTTTCAGTGTATTGTATCAAACAGATATCGAAGCTGTCGACTCTGCTTGTATCCGTCCGTAAGAACAGGTAATTGAAACTCCCATCGGTAGCCTCTACAATATGCCCCGTTTCAAAAAATATTTTTTTTCCTCTGAACTTTCCGATATAACCGGTCTCGATTCCGGAATTGGTATATTCATGATTAACAAAAGAACTTCGGCATTTCATATATAATATCAAACCATCGAATGCCCCTTTTGGTATGTCCGAGAGTGGGACAGGCTGGGGAGTTAACACACTCGTATCAGGTAATTCGACGCCGGGCGTATCGATCGGGCAAGTTGAATACGACAGTGGCCTGCAAAGAGCAGAAGTCGAAACGAAAAGACCTCCAGACTGAACCCCGCATAGTACGGATGTGCAGCCTAAAGCAGAAATCATGATCAACGAGAGGAACATACTCATCAATCAGCTGTGCAAGCCTAGAGTATCTTCCTGATCCGCTCCATTGCTTTCTCGATATTCTCCATCGAATTCGCATAACTGAAACGGAGATACCCTTCGCCGTATTTACCGAATGATGTGCCGGAAAGGCAGGCAACATTGGCTTCATAGAGGATCTTATCGGCAAGTGTCCGCGAATCCATTCCCGTACCGGTGATATTCGGGAATACATAGAATGCTCCGAGCGGCTTATGGCATTTGAAACCGGGCATGGTATTCAACGCATCGACGATGAGATCGCGGCGTTTCTTGAATTCGGCAACGACACTATCCACCCATTCCTGCGGGCCGCTCAGGGCTTCCATTCCAGCGATCTGCACAAAGCTCGTCGCGCAGCTCGGAACGTTCGTCTGCAGTTTTGAACAGACGGCGGCGAACTCGGCAGGCATGATCCCAAAGCCCAGTCTCCATCCCGTCATGGCATAGGTTTTTGAAAACCCATCGAGGATGATCGTACGCTCGCGCATCCCCGGGAGCGCGGCGATGGTATGATTAACGAATCCGTCATAGACCACCCGGCCATAGATCTCATCGGAGAGAACAATAATATCATTCTTTACCGCAATATCAGCAATTGCCTGCAGATCTTCGAGGGTGAGGATTCCGCCGGTCGGATTCTGCGGAGAATTAATGATGATCATTCTTGTCTTTGGCGTGACAAGCTTCCTCAGGTCTTCGATATCAAAACGAAATCCTTTTTCTTCTTTGAGAACGAGCGGAACGGGAATACCGCCGGCAAGCTCGATGCAGCTTTCATAAATAGGAAAACCGGGGTTCGGGTATATCACTTCATCACCCGGATCGACTGCGGCAAAGATCGCATAGAACATCACCGGTTTTGCACCCGGGCATACCACAACCTCGTTCCAATCGAATTTCATGTTACGCCGCGCACCTTCGACATCGGCGATCACCCTGCGGAATTCCGGCAATCCCGGCGCCGGACCGTAATGCGTATACCCGTCATCAAGCGCTTTTTTGGCAGCGGAAATGATATTCGGGGCCGTATCGAAATCCGGTTCCCCGATCTCAAGATGAATAATATCTTTTCCCTGCGCCTCGAGTTCGCGGGCTTTGGCAAGAACGACAAATGATGTTTCAGTCCCGAGACGGCTGATGCGGTTGGCTATGTGCATTAACGAAATTGAGAATAGAAAATTGAGAATTGAAAAAAAATCTTTTACACGGCATCGCTCAGCGAGGAATAATTAAATCCGCTGAGAACGAGCATCGGGATCAGCATCGGAATGCCATCCCATCCGTCGCGTGGTGCGGTAATGACCGCCTTTGACATATCGGTAATGTTCTTAAGCACGGCAATCGGCGATTCATTGAAACGGAAATTCATCACTCCATGCTTGATCTCTCCGTTTTCCACCCAGAACAGGCCGTCACGCGTGAGGCCCGTTTTCAGGAGTGTCTGGTTATCAACATCACGGATGTACCAGAAACTGGTGATCAGCAAGCCTTCCGGTTTTGCAGTTGCCATGAAATCTTCCGGTAATTGCGCCCCGCCATCCATAATAATATTTGATGGCCCGGCAACAGCGGGTTTTCCGGATTTTTGCGCCCAGTAACGGCTGCGTTCGAAATTGGCGATCTTACCTCCCTTGACCCAATCGATCTGTTCTGTTGCTAATCCGCTCGGGTCAAAAATACCGGCAGCAGCCAGAGGATGATTCGGGTTCGATGAAATATTAACCTTTTCATTGAGAAGCTGCTCACCTAATGCCGTTCCTCCGTTTGCCCTGCTGAAGGCGCTTCTGCCTTCTTCGGCCTCGCGTGCGTTGAGTGAAAAAATGAATTGCTGTACAAGGTCGGCGGCAGCGCTTGGTTCAAGAATGGTTTTATAGACTCCCGGATCCATTTCCTTCGGGCTTGTCCATGCGGCACATTTATCGGCGGCGCGGGTAATGGCACGTTCGGAATCCAGGCGCGCAATAGCCTGCGATGCACGTTTATTCCATCCGCTCGATGAACCGTCTTCGGTACGCATAGTGGTGGAAAAGATCGTCCGTGTTTTCTGATCGTTGACGAATAATCCTTTGGAATTTCTCATCGCAAAACGGGAAACAGCCGTTTCAAGAAAACCCGCAGTCACAAATTCCCTGGCCTTCGCTTCTTTTATCGCTCTCTCTGCAACTTTTGCACGTTCGCCGGCGGCATAACCGGTATCGGCGCTTGCATCGTCGAATTGTGCGCTGCGAAGATATTTCGGCTTCTCGGAAAGCGGCGGCATCAGCTCTTCATTATCCGGCGCAAATCCGGCGATCTCTTCGGAGCGCCTGACAGCCCGCTGTAAACCGTCATCGGAAAGATCGTTCGTCGATACGGACCCCGATTTTTTTCCGTTGGCAGAGCGGATATGAACGGTGGTATTAACCGATGAACCGCTCGTCGTTACCATATTCGCCGCATAACGCAGATGAGCATTATGGGAAGAATCGATATTGACTTCGCACCATTCGGCTTTTGAGAATCCGACAACTTTTTTGCTCAGAACGTCCAGTTCTGTTGCGCTTAGAATATCCTTATTGATTGCCATATTACAGTAGTCAGTGGTCAGTTGTTAGTCGTTAGTACCAGCAATGAGTCAATTTTTCCCTGACTACTGGCTACTAACTACTTACTACTTAAAAATTATATTAATAATACTCAAGAATACCTTACTCCGCATCATACTCGATCATCCCGCCTTTTGCATTCGCGGACTGGGACTTGGTGTTGATCACTTCAATGCTTGAAAACCGCGCTGCCGGGCAGCCATGGCTGAGCGGATTCGATTGCATCGGTTCGCCCTTGCCGTCATTCATCGCACCGCCAAGCATGTATTCGGTTTTATCACAAACAGCATCGAGGCTTTTCCAGAATTTCTTGGTGATCGAATGATAGGCTACATCACGAAGCATGTGCCCGAGCTTTCCGTTCTTAATTTCATAAGCAACCTGCCCGGTGAACTGGAAATTATACCGTTGCTGATCAATGGAGTAACTGGAATTACCTTTTATAAGGATTCCGCTCGGCGTATCCCTGATAAGATCATCGAGGGAATACGGCTTCTCATTCGGTTTCAGGCTGACATTCGGCATGCGCTGGAACGGAACGCTCCACCAGCCCTGGGCATAACTCTGGCCGTGTGATTTCTGCTGGCCGATCATCTTTGCCTGCTCACGGGTCGTCTGCGTATCGAGTAATTCTCCCTTTTCGATGAGCTTGTACTCTTCAGCAGGCACTCCGTCATCATCGTAACCGCATGTGGCAAGTCCGCCTTCCTGGGTCCTATCGGCGACGATATTCAAGTGCTCGCTTCCGTAGGTGAAATCGGCAACATCCTTCTTTCGCAGGAAACTGGTTCCGGCAAAGTTGGCTTCATAACCGAGAATGCGATCAAGTTCGGTCGGATGTCCGATGCTCTCATGGATCGTCAGCCATAAATGAGTCGGGTGAAGAATGAGATTATATTTTCCAGGCTTCACGCTTTCGGCTGTTAGTTTTTCCGTTGCTTCGCTGACAGCGAGGCTGATCTCATTCTTATACGGATACTCCTCAACATATTCCATGCCTCTTCCCTGAGGCAGGACAAAAAGTGCACGGCTTGCAAACTCTCCCTTGCCGGGATCACTGACCGTGATATGGGTCGAAGGATCGATCCTCGTGATCTCCTGCCATATTTTCGAGCCTTCGCTGGAAGCAAAATACTTTTCTTCACGAACGGCATTCAGGCTGGAATTGACGAACATTTTCTTTCCGCCCGGCTTTGCCGCAAGTGCAAGGCCATGCATGCCAAGGAGGAATTCAGCACGCTCTTTAAAGGAGACATCAAAAGGATTTTTCTTGATCGGGGTCTTCCATTCGC
>JADMIO011638412.1_pt1 | contig 10013 bp, 8 predicted proteins | sample 8958161 | NCBI WGS metagenome assembly JADMIO01 (sample SAMN16585339, study PRJNA669376) | soil metagenome | isolation source: Crop rotation soil | place: USA: Cullars Rotation, Alabama | collected 2011
GGGGTCGCCGGCGCGCCGCCGCAGGCGGGCAGCGCGGCCGCGAGGAGGGACGAGAGGATCCAGGGGCGCAGGGCGTCGAAGGGGATGGTCCGGTTCATCGGGCGCCCATCGTACACAGGCGGCCCCCCTGGAGCGAAGCACCTTCCTGCGCCTCTGATGCCTCCGAGCTCATTTGCGGATCTCGCCGGAGATCAACTCACCCAACCTCTTTGTAGTTCACCGCTCCTCCGAGGCGTTTTCCCGGCGGCCGCTTTGGTCGACAGGCGCCGAGCCTCTGCTAGGCTCGGGAGTATGCGCTTTCTTCATTGCACTCTGGCGCTCCTCGCCCTCGCGGCGGGGAGCATGGGATGGACAGCCTGCGGCGGCGGAGGCACCGAGACCTCGATGTCGACAGGAACGTCGACGGGCACGGGCGGCGCGAGCGCCGGCTCGAGCACCGGCACAGGGCAAGGCGGCACAGGAGGGCAGGGCACCAGCACGGGGACAGGGACGAGCACGGGAGCGGGTGGGCAAAGCAACTGCGCGGCGGGGGCGATGCCATCGTACGAGACGTGCGGGGGGACAAGCTTCTTCCCCGATGGCACCTGCCTCGATGGATCGTGCGCCACGGTGCCCCTGGAGACGCGGGTCTTCAAGGAGTGGCTGGCGCAGGTCAAGGCCCTCTCGGGCCTCGGCGACGCGGCGCTGGCCGATCGGGTGAAGGTCGCCAAGGTGTCGCACAGCGGCGGGCCCGAGCAGGTGTTCGTCCGCATCGACTACGTGGTGGTGATCGACTGGGTGCGTTCGCGGCAGGCGGACAGCCCGCAGCTCGGCAACAGCCCGCTCGTCAACGCGCCCACCGACGCCGAGATCACCGCGGCCGTGAAGCTGGCCATCGAGGACGCGGAGTGGACGGGCCTGGGTGGGATTGGCATGCTCGCGCCCGAGCCGGCCACGCAGGCGGCGTTCGACGGGTGCGCCTGCGACATGACGATCGACTTCTGCAACATCGATTTCGAGAACGTCACCGGCAAGCTCCTCGCCAAGGCCGGCAAGGAGGTGAACGCCGCGCAGAACCAGTGCAAGGCGGCGCGCGTCGACGTGGCCACGGGCAAGATCGAGGCGTGCATGGATACGCCCTGCGCCATCAACTGACGGAGCAGGGGTCCGAGGGGCGCCCTACGCCTTCGGGGCCTCGCCGGCCTCGTCCGCGATGGCGTTGAGGTCGCGCGACTCGAGGACGCGCTTCGGCGCGCCGCGCTTGGCGACCGCGAGCATCGCCCGCCCGAGCCGCTCCGTCGACGTGACGAAGCCCGGGAACCGCTTCAAGACGAAGTAGAGCGGCCCCACCATCGCGTAGATGACGCGGTAGAGGCGCGTCCGCGAGGTGACGCCGTGGAGCGGCTGGATGAACCCGGGCCGCAGCATGTACGAGGCCGCGAAGGGGAGCTTCAGGAGCGCGTTCTCCGTCTCGCCCTTCACGCGCGCCCACATCGAGCCGCCGCGCTCGGTGCCGTCGGTGCCCGCGCCGGAGATGTAGAGGAACGTCATGCTCGGCTTGCGCTCCGCGAGCGCGCGGCCGACGGACAGCGTGAGATCGAACGTGACGCGCCGGTAGTCCGCCTCCGACATGCCGGCCGACGAGACGCCGAGGCAGAAGAGGCACGCGTCGCAGGCCGCGAGCTCGTCGAGGATCGGCGACAGATCGAACAGATCCGCGTGGACGATCTCCTGGAGCTTGTCGTGCTGCTGCCCCGTCGCGCCGCGGCCGACCGCGATCACGCGCTCGACGTCGGGATCGAGGAGGCACTCGCGCAGGACGCCTTGCCCGATCATGCCCGTGGCCCCGAAGAGGATGACCTTCATCGGCCCCACCTACCTCGGCCCGCGCGCGCTTTCTAGCCTCGAGCGCACGCGCCGTCATGCTTGACAACAAAAGTTGTCAAGGATACCGTCTCCTCGATGCTCGACATCCAAGTCATCGATGATCCGGCGGCGGCGACGGTGGCCCTGGAGCCGACGCGAAGCCGGCTCCTCTCCGAGCTGGCCGCGCCCGCCTCGGCGGCGACGCTGGCCACGCGGGTCGGCCTGGCTCGGCAGAAGGTCAACTACCACCTGCGCGCGCTGGAGGCGCACGGGCTGGTGCGGCTGGCCCAGGAACGCAGGTGGGGAGGGCTGACGGAACGGCTGCTCGTCGCGACGGCTGCTTCCTATGTCGTCTCGCCGAGCGCCATGGGCTTGGTCGCCGTGGATCCGAATCGGGAAGTCGATCGGCTGTCCGCGAGCTATCTCATCGCCCTGGGTGCACGGGTCGTCCGCGAGGTCGGCGATCTCGTTCGTCGCGCGACGGAGGCGGGCAAGCGCCTGGCGACCCTGGCGGTGGATACCGAGGTTCGCTTCCGGTCGCCGGCGGATCGGGCGGCCTTCAGCAACGAGCTCACCGAAGCCATCGCGAAGCTCGTCTCGAAATATCACGATGAGTCCGCGCCCGGCGGCCGCGCGCATCGCCTGGTGGTCCTGGCGCACCCCCTACCGCAGAAATCCGATCCCAAGGAGTCAACATGAGCGTGAAAAAAGAAGCCTCCGGACGCCGTTCGGTTCAGGTCGAGGTCGAGGTCCCCGGCACGCCGGAGGAAGTGTGGCAGGCCATTGCTACCGGGCCTGGGATCTCGTCCTGGTTCGTGCCGACGGAGTTCGAGGAGAGCGACGGAAAGCCCGTCGCGGTGACGTCGGTTTTCGGCCCGGGGATGGAGCCCCGCTCTGCCGTGACGACCTGGGATCCGCCGCGGATGTTTGCCGCGCAGGGCGAGGGCTGGGGTGGCACGCCGCCGATCGCAACCGAGTGGCGCGTCGAAGCGCGCGCGGGTGGTGTGTGCGTCGTTCGCGTGGTCCATAGCCTCTTCGCCAGCACCGACGACTGGGACAACCAGCTCGAATCCGCAGGGCTGGGCTGGCCCGGCTTCTTCCGCACCCTGCGGATCTATCTCACGCACTTCCGCGGCCAACGCTCCGCGATCATGCAGTTCGTGGCTCCCGTCGCGGGAACCGAGGCGGAGGCCTGGGAAGCGCTGACGGCGGCATTGGGAGTGAAAGGCTCGAGCGTCGGGCAGCGCTGGACGGCGCCCGCGGGTGTCCCGGCGGCCAGCGGCGTGGCGGAGTACGTCAGCCAGAGTCCGCACGACGCGCTGCTGCGGCTCGACGAGCCGGGGCCGGGAGTCGCCGCCCTCGGCGCCTTCAACGTCGGCGGTCAGAGCATGGTTGCGCTGACCTTCTACCATTACGGCGATCAGGCGGCCGGGACCGTCGCCCGCGAGACACCGCCATGGCAAGCGTGGCTCCAGGAGCGCTTCCCGATGCCGGCGGAGCCGAGCAAGAGCGAATGACCGCGCGGTCATGAGGGTGCATGGCCAAACCCTCGATCTTCGGGATCTGACTCCCCTCGAGGGTCGCCATCGGGTTTCTCATGGTGGCACGCTCTTCACATCGTGTCGGGCTCGGGATGGCCGGAAGGCTCAGGAGCCGAAGTAGGCGAGGGCCGCGCGAACCATCATGAACCACACCGCGACGGTGGAGAACAGGTAGAGATAGAAGCGCAGGAGGACGATGTTGATCGTGCAGTGGACCGCGCTGTGGAGCGCGCGAAACCCGACGAAGGCCCACGCGGCGCGCACGTGGGTGGCGTCGACCTGCCTCGTGACGAAGAGGTACAGCGCGAGCGCGTAGAAGAGCACCGGCATCTCGAAGAGGTTCTTGAGGTTGTCGGAGGGATTCGACACCTCGGGCGGCGAGCGCTGGGCGAGCGCGCCGGGGACGGCCAGCTCCTTCGGGGTGATCTTGTTGCGCGTGATGAAGCTGATGCGCCTCACGTACATGTAGATCCACACGACGAGCGTCAGGAGCATCGCCGCGAAGAAGGGGCCAAAGATCGCCGTCTGGGTCATCGCTCTCTCGTCCTCGGGGCGCCGGCCCCGCGCCTGCGTCCGGTCGCGCGCCGGACGCTACCATGGCGCCCCGGCGCGCGGCGCGATCACTTCGAGCCGTCGCAAACGCGCGCCCTCTTCGCCGCCGGCGCGCGCCGCCCTGCCGCCTCGCCGCCGCACCTCCAGCGCGAGCGTGACGCGCTGGTCACTCGACTGACCATCTCGCGGGCGGCCGACTCGCGATCTCCGACACCCCTGTCGGAAAACAACGCTCACGCCGGGGCGCCGCCGGATCCAGGCTTCCTCCTGGACCAGTCAATTGCCGGCGCGCCCGCCCCCGCGGTCCGCCAGGCACCTTGGAGGAACCTTATGAAGATCACCTATCGTGGCTTGAGCTTTTCATTCTTCGGCGCCGCGCTGCTCGCGGCGCTCGGCTGCGGCAGCAGCGAGGGTGGATCGGGCAGCGGCGGAGCGACGTCGACCGCCGGGGCGACCGGCGGCGGCACGAGCACCGGAGCGGGCGGCGGCGCGACGAGCACCGGAGCGGGCGGCGCGACGAGCACCGGGACCAGCAGCGGCACGAGCACCGGGACCGGCGGCGCCCTGTCGTGTGATCCGCTCGCGGCGTGCGGCGGCGCGTGCGTCGACCTCGGCTCCGACCCGGCCAACTGCGGCAAGTGCGCCCAGGCCTGCAGCGGGGGCGAGATCTGCGCCGGCGCGCAGTGCCAGTGCCCGAGCGGGCAGACCGCCTGCGGGGATACGTGCGTCGATCTGGTCACCGATCACGCCAACTGCGGCGCCTGCGGCAACGTCTGCGGCGGCAATCAGGCCTGCAGCGGGGGGCTCTGCGCCCAGTGCGCGCCCTCCGAGAAGAACTGCGGCGGCTCCTGCGTCAACACGCTCTCCGACGAGGCGAACTGCGGCGCCTGCGGGAACGCCTGCGGCGCCGGCGCGACGTGCGTCAACGGGTCCTGCGCCTGCGCGATCGGGCAGAGCCTCTGCGGCGGGGCCTGCATCGACACGACCAAGGATCCCAAGAACTGCGGCAGTTGCGGGACCACCTGCGGGGCGGGCAGCGTCTGCTCGCAGGGGAGCTGCCAGGCGCAGTGCCTCGGCGGCGCCACCCCGTGCTCCGGCGCCTGCGTCTCCCTCCAGACGGACGGGGCCAACTGCGGCGCCTGCGGCGTCGCCTGCACCGGCGGCTCGATCTGCCTCGCCGGGAGCTGCGCCTGCCAGGCCGGCGCGACGAGCTGCGGCGGCCAGTGCGTCGACACCAAGAGCGACGTGCAGCACTGCGGCTCCTGCGGGAACGTGTGCTCGGCCGGTCAGGTGTGCGTGAACAGCGGCTGCGTCGCGCAGTGCCCGGCGCTCCAGACGAAGTGCGGCGCCCAGTGCGCGAACCTCGCCAACGACAAGGTGAACTGCGGCGCCTGCGGCAAGGTCTGCACGCAGAACCAGCAGTGCGTCCAGGGGAGCTGCGTGGGCATCCCCTGAGCTCCTCGCGCGCCGGCCCCTGCTCGTCGCCTATCCGACCTCCGGGACGCCGTCGAAGAAATCGACGATCCCGGTCTCCAGCGAGTACTCGGCGCCCACCACGAGGAGCGCGTCCTTCTGGATGAGCTGCTCGATCACCTGCGAGCCCTGCCGCAGGTGGCGCACGGAGGCGCGGATGTTGGCGCGCACGGCCTGCTGCACGAGGGCGTCCGGATCGTGCCGGAGCTCCGTCGCGAGGAGCCCCTGGACCGACGGCCGGACATGGTCGACGATCGAGTACAGGTTCCGCGACTGGTCCGCCGTCGGCCGCTGGAGCTCCTCCAGCGTCGCCAGGATGGCCCCGCACCGGGAGTGACCCAGCACCACCACGAGCCGCGTGCCGAACCGCTCCGTGGCGAACTCGACGCTGCCGATCAGGGAAGGGGCGATGATGTTCCCGGCGACGCGGATGACGAACAGATCGCCCAGGCCTTGATCGAAGACGATCTCCACGGGCACGCGGGAGTCGGAGCACCCGAGGATGACGGCGAACGGCTCCTGGCCCGCCGAGAGCTCGAGGCGGCGCGCCCGGCTCGGCGGCGGATCGGCGCCCCGCTCGTCCGCCACGAAGCGGTGGTTCCCCTCGCGCAGGCGTGTGAGGGCTGCTCTTGCCGAGATCATCGAGGGCTCACTCCTCCGAAGCGAACGGCGCAGGGGATCGCGCCCGCGTCGTGCGCGTGGATCATTGTGCGGCGATCCACACGGCCCCGCCGTCGGAGAGCTCGGCCGTGCACTTGAGCAGGGCGGTCGCCTTGCACCCGTCCGCCAGGCCGTCGCCGGCGCCGGGGTACCAGCACTCGAGCCCGGGCATCGAGCACGGCATCCCGGACAGCGCGTGCGAGTACGCCGTCGGGCACCCTCCGGGGTTGGCGACCGGCTCGTAGGTGCAGCCGCTGCCCGTCGAGGCCGTGGAGGTCGCCTCCGCGCTCGACGACGAGCCGCCACCGCTGCCGCTGCCGGTCGAGCCGCCGGCCCCGGACGCGGCCCCGGACGCGGCGGTCGACTCGGGCGCGCCGTCGCACCCGCCGAGGAGGGCGACGAAGGAGAGCGCGAGGGCGATCTTCCGCATGATGACGCATCCATGAATGCATGACGACGCGCGCCCCTGTCAAGCGCCGGCCCCAGCGCGCGGCGCGCGCCCTCTCCACGCCCTCCTCCCTCGAAATCCACGGAACCCCCGGGATAAGATCCCCCGATGTCCCCCCGCCGCGCCCGCCTCCTCCCTCTCCTCGCCCTCGCCGCGCTCTCCGCCTTCGCGCTCCCCGCCGCCGCCGACTGGCCCATGGCCCGCCACGATCCCGGGCGCACCGGCCTCGCGACCGCCAAGAGCGACATCACCAAGCCCGTGCCGTACTTCAAACGTTACCTCGGGGGCACCGTCTCGTCGCAGGGCATGCTCCCCTTCGACGTCAACCAGGACGGCAAGACCGAGGTCGTCTACGTCACCGGAGGGCGCGTCGTCGCCAAGCTCCCCAACGACGACGTCGTGTGGGAGACGCCGCCCCTCGAGATCGGCTACCTCGTCGGCATCGACGACCTCGACGGCGACGGCAAGCCCGACATCGTCGTCGGCGCGCGCGACCACGCCTACGTCCTCGCGGGCGCCGACGGATCCGTCGAGTGGGCCGAGCCCGACGGCGAGATGGGATCGCTCGGCGCCGTGCGCCTCGGCGACGTCAACGGCGACGGCCGCCCCGACGTCATCCTCCAGGAGTGCGGCTGCTGCGGCGTCAACAGCGGCAAGACCGGCTTCGCGTACTCCTTCGGCGCGGCCTTCGCGCCCACGCTCCTCTGGACGATGCCCTTCGTCGCCTGCGGCGGCAGCCGCGCGCTCACCCTCGTGAACGCCGACGGCCAGGGGCCGGCCGAGGTCCTCCTCGGCGCCTACCAGACGCTCTCGCTCCTCGACGGCCCCACCGGCGCCGTGCTCGCCACGACGCCGGCGCTCGGCACCTGGACCTCCGTCAGCAACTGCCGCGGCGTCGATCTCGACGGCGTGGCCGGCGAGGAGATCGTCTGCCTCCTCAACTCGAGCGATCTCCCCGGGACGAGCCAGCGCAAGGCGTTCGCGCTGAAGTACGATCCCGTCGCCAAGACGCTCCTGCCGATCTGGAGCGCCGTGCTCGCGCCCGACGCGGGCGGCGATCTGACGTGGGTCGATCCCATCCTCGATCTCGACGGCGACGGCACGCTCGAGGTCGTCGTCGGCGCCAAGGACGCGGCCAGCGTGTGGTCGACCGTCGTCCTCGACGCCGCCACCGGCGCGGTGCTCGACACGATCCCCGGCGAGCGCCTCGCGGGCACCGCGCCCATCGCCTCGCCGTCGTCGTCGCTCATTCTCACGAGCGCCGGCACCACGCTCTCCGCGTGGACGTTCTCGCGCGCCGTCGTGCCGCCCACCGCGATCGCCTGGACGCTCCCCGATCGCGGCGTCGTCGCCGCCCCCGACTGGACGCGCGTGCGCAGCACCATCCTCGCGAGCCGCGTCGTCACGCTCGACCTCGACACCGACGGCGTCCAGGATCTCGTCGCGCCCAAGCTCTCCGCGGGCGCGAACGTGACGGGCTACGGCGCGACCACGGGGATGCCCGTCGAGCTCGCGAGCTTCACCTTCCCCATGGACGTCGATCCCATCGCGATCTGGGCCGTCCCGCCGCTCACGAAGATGTACCCGCAGGCCGCGATCGCCACCAACGACGGCTACCTCGTCGTCTACGACGCCAAGCTCCAGCCCACCAACGCGGACGCGTCGCAGGGGCGGCCGGGCCTGCGCGTCGGGGGCTACTACGCGGCGGGCGCGTGGCGCGATCTGCAGCGATCGCCCGTCGTCGCCTCGCTCGACGGCGGCGCCGCGCAGGCCATCGTGGTGCGCGACAGCCGGAGCGCGCTGCTCCGCCTCGACGCCTCCACCGCGACGATGGTCTCGCCGCCGTCGCTCGTGTGGCAGAAGACGCACGCGTTCGCGCCCGCGATCGTCCCCGGCCTCGACGGCGGCAAGGCCGGGATCGCGTGCCTCGGCCTCGCCGAGCCGGTGCAGACGCCGGCCACGTACGTCGTCCACGCGCTGCACGCCGACGGGAGCGCGATCTGGACGCAGCCCATCGAGACGACCCCGTTCAACGATCTCGTGCCGGGCACCTTCGACGCCGACGGCGTGCCGGATCTCGCGGTGCAGTGGGGCGATCCCGGCGACGTGATCCTGCGCACGCGCGGGATCTCGGGCGCCACCGGGGCGACGCTCTGGGACGCGCCCCCCGTCACGCCCGGCGCGGGGCGGCAGCCCGCGGGCATCGCCGTCGCGGACTGGAACGGCGACGGGCGTGACGACATAGTCCAGCAGGCCGCGGGGACGCGGGTGACGTCCGGCGTCGACGGGTCGCAGCTCCTCGCGGGCGGGCCGGGCGATTCGTACTTCCTGCCGATGCTGTTCGACGTGCAGGGCGACGGCTCGCCGCTCGAGGTGACGCTCCAGGGCGGCTTCTCGCCCGCGCGCACGCTGGCGCACGATCTCCAGAGCGCCGTGTGGACGAGCGTGGACGACGATCGACCCTACCCGTACGGCGCCGTCGGGTACTGCCCGCAGCCGGGCTGGGTGCTGGCCGAGGGCTCGTGGCAGCACCCGGCGCGGCTCAAGGTGACGGCCCTCGCGGGGCCCAGCCCGGGGGTCTACTCCACGATGGTGCTCGCCGGGGGCAAGGCGTGGTTGACCGAGGCGGCCGCGATCGCGGGCGGGGCGCGCATCGGGCAGCTCACGTCGGCGACCGTGAGCGCAAACCTCGCGGGGACGAATACGCCGACGGCCGTCGTGGGGTCGAGCGACGGGTGGCTCTACGGCGTGGATCTCTGCCAGCAGAGCCTCGCGTTCGCGTACGGGTTCAACGCGGCGGTGGGGGAGGCGGTCTTCGGCGACACGGACGGCGACGGGCGCGACGAGATCATCGTGTCGGTGGCGGACGGGTTCCTCTACGGGCTCAAGAACGAGGCGCTCCCGGCGCCCACGGGGGTGATCGACACGGATCCGGACAACGGGATCACGAGCACGGACGTGGACGCGATCACGACGGCGGACAAGCTGTCGTGCGCGTGGGACGCGGTGCCGGGCGCGGTGAAGTACGAGGCGGCGATCGTGCGCGCCGGGTTCGGCTTCGTGACGTCGCCTTCGTGGGTGAGCGCGGGGATCGGGACGAGCGCGAGCTTCTTCCCGCTCGCACTCGTGGACGGCGCGACGTACTCCTGCGCGGTGCGCGCAGTGGACGCGATGGGGCACCCGTCGGTCGACGTCGTCTCGGACGGCGTGGTGGTGCAGCTGCCCGTGAGCATGACGGGGAGCGGCGGCGCCGGGGGGATGGGCGGAGCGAGCGGGGCAGGGGGCACGGGCACGGGCACGAGCACGGGCGCCGGAGGGGGCGCGGGCACCGGAGGGAGCGGGGCAGGGGGCATGAGCACGGGCGCTGGCACGGGCGAGGGAACGGCCACGGGAACGGGAACGGGGACGGGCGGGGGGACGCCGGGGGACACCGGCGGCTGCGGGTGCCGTACGGCGGGCGGCTCGGGCGGCGCGCTCTCGGCGGGGGCGCTCGC
>JADMIO012500510.1_pt1 | contig 10013 bp, 15 predicted proteins | sample 8958161 | NCBI WGS metagenome assembly JADMIO01 (sample SAMN16585339, study PRJNA669376) | soil metagenome | isolation source: Crop rotation soil | place: USA: Cullars Rotation, Alabama | collected 2011
GAGGTACCGCGGCGGCAGCGACAACCGGGGCAGCCGTCCCGCCTCGACGGTTCGTCCAAGGTCGATGACCAACGTGAGGAGCTGGCGCTGCAGCTCGACGGCCGGCGTGAGGTCCGCGCGCGCCTCGAGCAGCGTGCGCCACCGCCGCTCGGCAGTATCGAGGACCGCATCCGGATTTCCCGGCGACTGAGGCACATACGGCATCGTGTTGCTATAATGTTGGCATGATTAACGTCTCCGAAACCGCTGCCTCCAAGATCAACGAGCTGCTCGCCGAGGAAAACAAGGCTGGAAGCGGCTTGCGGGTGTTCGTCCAGGGCGGTGGCTGCTCAGGTTTCCAGTACGGCCTCATGATCGAGGAGAACGGCCAGGGCTCCGGCGATCAGGTGTTCGAGTCGAACGGTGTCAAGCTGTACATCGATCCGATCAGCATCCGTTATCTGAACGGCGCCGAAGTCGATTTCGTGGACACGATCACGGGCGGCGGCTTTACCATCAAGAACCCGAACGCAACCTCCACCTGCGGATGCGGCCAGAGCTTTACGGTTGACTGATCGCTGAATTTGAATTCTGTTGTTCCGCTCGGTCGAAAACGCTCTTCCAAACGCGACCAGATTGTCGATGTGTTCGTCCGTCAGAAAGGCCACCTTTCTGCGGACGACCTCTACGATCTGGTGCGGCGTGAGCATCCCGGAGTCGGCCGGGCAACGGTCTACCGCACGCTGCAATGGCTCGTCGAAGCCGGCATCGCGCGGAAGGTCGACTTCGGCGAAGGCCGATCGCGGTTCGAAGCCTCCTATCGTCACCCTCGCCACTTCCATCTGATCTGCAACACCTGTCACCGCTCGTCGGAGTTCCTGAGCTCCGACATCGAGACGTTGATGGAGGAAGTGGCGTCCGCGCGGAACTTCGCGCCGACGCAGTCGGTCGTCCAGATCTTCGGGACGTGCGAGGAATGCCGCACCGGGAAGAAGGCGTCGCCCATCGACGGCGCGACGACGGAGCTGGTGTTCGCGCGCGACGCGCTCCGCATGGCCATCGCCACCGAGCGCAGCGGCCTCGAGTTCTACACGCGCGCCGCGGCGCTGACGAAGGACGCTCGCGGGCGCACCGTCTTCCAGCGCCTCGCCGCTGAAGAGCGCGAGCACCTCGGCACGCTCCAGAAGCGCTATCGCGAGCTCACCTCCAAGGATCCGCAACTCGAGTCGCGGCCGACGTTTCTCTTCTTCAAGGGCGCGGCGAGCGGCCTCTTCGCGGCCGGCGCCGAGGAGCTTCGGGAAGGCGTCGACGATCAGCGCGCGCTGCTGATCGGCATCCGCTGCGAGCGAGGCTCGCACAAGTTCTTCAAACGCTACGGCGAGCGCTTCGAGGATTCCGAGGGGAAACAGATCTTCCTCGAGTTCGCCGACGAGGAGCGCGCGCACCTCGACCTGCTCATCCGCGAGCTCCGCGAGCTGAAGGAGCGGCAGAACGGCGGCCTTCGCGCGGTCCGCGCGAAGAGTGCCAAGCCGCGCCGGTGATCGATCTCCACACGCATACGACCGCGTCCGACGGGCGATGCACGCCCGCGGAGCTGGTGAGTCGCGCGGCCGCCGCGGGCGTGCAGGTGCTCGGCGTGACCGACCACGACACGATCGGCGGATGCGACGAGGCCGCCGCCGCGTGCGGTGACGCCGGCCTCGAGTTCGTGCCCGGCATCGAGATCACCGCCGTTCGCGAAGCGGCCGACGTGCACGTGCTCGGCTACTTCGTCGACACGCGCTCGGCCGGCCTGCAGGCATTCCTCGAGGCGCAGCGGGCGAACCGGATCGACCGCGTGCGCCAGATGATCCAGCGGCTCGCTGAACACGGGATTGTGCTCGATGCCGACGCGATTCTCGCGCCTGGAGTGGCCGACACCGCGAAAGCCGCCGGACGGCCGTGGATTGCGCGCGCGATGGTCGCGGCCGGTCACGTCGCGTCGACCGACGAGGCCTTTGCACGATGGCTCTCGCGCGGTCGGCCTGCGTTCGTCCCTCGCGCGGGCGCGCCGCCCGAAGAGGTCTTCACGCACATTCACGACGCGGGCGGCATCGCGTCGCTCGCCCATCCGGCGCTCGTCGGGCGCGACGAGTGGCTCGACGGCTTCGCGCGCGCCGGCCTCGACGCGCTCGAGGTCTATCACAGCGACCACGACGCCGCGGCAGTTGCGCGCTACGCTGCGGCGGCGCGACGGCTCGGGCTTGCGGTCACCGGCGGCTCGGACTTTCACGGCGACGCGACGCACGGCGCCGCGGCGCCCGGCAGCGTGTCGCTGCCGCGCGACGAGTTCGACACGCTGAAGGCGCGGGCGCACTCATACATGTCACGCCGCCGAGACACGGCGACGCGGGCGCATCGTCTGTAGAGCGCGAGCCTCGACGAAGACCATGCGCGCTGCACTCGGCGGGGCCGGCCTGCACGCCGGCCGCGCGATGCGCCGCTTCGGGAAGCCCGCCCGAATCGGTCGCGCCCCGCTCCGTGTCTCCGCGTCTCCGTGTCTCCGTTTCTCTGTGGCTGCTTTTGACCCGTGCGCGGCCACTCGGCGATCGCGCGGCCAACGCACGCGATACGATAGACGACCGTGGCCCAGGCGCTCCTCACCGGCGTGTTCATCGGCTTCGCCGGACTCGTCACCACCGCGATCGTCGGCTTGCGCGGCACGGACGTCGCGCGCCACATCTCCTTCGGCTTCTTCTCGACGCTGGTGACGCTGCTCGCGCACTCGATGATGATGTTCTACCTGATCGGGAAGGGTAAGGCCGTCAAGGACGCGATGGCCGAGCACAACGTGGCCGGCGACTACTATCGCCGCATCGCGTCGGCGCGCAAGCCGGTCTTCTCGATTGGCACGCTCGCGATGGCCGTGACGATGATCGCCGCGATCCTCGGCGCGAGCGTCGACACCGGCGTGCTGCCGCCGATCGTCCACGCGACGATCGCCTACGGCGCCATCGTGTGTAACGTCGCGGCGCTCCGCACAGAATTCCTGGCCATCAGCGAGTCGAGCCGCATCGTCGACGAGGTGAATCAGCAGCTCGGGCCGTGACGGCGGACATCCTCCAGATCACCGGGGTCACCAAGGAGTATCGCGGGCTCCGTCCGCTTCGGATCGAGCACCTGACGATCGCGGCCGGCGAGCCGATCGCCATCCTCGGCCTGGATCGCGCGTCCGCCGAAGTGTTCGTGAACCTCGTCACGGGCGCCACGCTGCCCGACAGCGGCGACGTGCGCCTGCTCGGCCGCTCCACGGCCGCCATTTCCGACAGCGCCGACTGGCTCTCGCTCGTCGATCGCGTCGGCATCGTGAGCGAGCGCGCCGTCCTGCTCGAACAACTCACCGTCGTCCAGAACCTCGCGATGCCGTTCACCCTCGACATCGAGCCGCCGGCCGATCCCGTGCGTGCGCGCGCGGAGCAGCTCGCCGCCGAAGTCCGGCTGCGGCCGCCGGTCTGGAGCGCGCCAGTCGCGCAGCTCGACGCGGCGGGCAAGATGCGCGTTCGCCTCGGCCGCGCCCTGGCGCTCGACCCGTCGGTGCTGCTGCTCGAGCACGTCAGCGCCGACATCGAACGCGCCGAGGTCGCCGCATTTGCCGCCGATCTGCGGGCGATCGCGGGCGCGCGCGCCGTGGCGTCCATCGCGCTGACCGCCGACGACGTGTTCGCGCGGGCCGTCGCGCCCCGCGTTCTCCGTCTCGAGCTCGCGACCGGCCGCCTCCGTCCCGTCGGCGCCGGATGGTTTCGGCGTGTGCTCGGGTAGAATCTCCGCAAAGGAGATCATCTATGCGCAATATGAGGCAGCTCGCGCTGCTCGCGTTGATCGTCGTGACCGGAACCGGCGGTGTCCTCGGCGCACAAGGCGCCAAGACGGCGGCCAAGAAGCCGCGGGTGTTCTTCATCGAGCCCAAGAACAACGCCACAGTCACGAGCCCGCTGCACATGAAGTTCGGATCCGAGGGAGTTCAGATCGCCGCCGTCCCGCCGGGCGACGTGACGACGACGCGGCCGGGCGTGGCTCACTACCACGTCGGCATCGATCAGGATTGCCTGCCGGCCGGCAAAACGATCGTCAAGGGGACGCCGTCGTGGGTCCATTTCGGCGACGGCAAAGACGTGTTCGACACGCAGCTGACGCCCGGGAAGCACAAGCTGGCGCTACAGCTTGGGGATGATCTCCACAACACGATGCCCGGCACCTGTCAGGTCATCACGGTGAACGTCAAGTAGAGGTTCGAATAGGCGAGGCCGCGCCGCGGTCTCGCCTTCTTCAGTAATTTTCTCGCGATCTCCTAACAGCTTTGATACACGGCCGTATTCGTTTGGGTGGTCCCGATGCACCCTCACGTAGGACTGGTCGGCAATCCCGCGAATTTGTACGAACGCGGGCGTGGAACGAAACTTGATAAACGCTCCTCGGGCAACGTGCCCGCCCAAGGAGTTTGGGAATGGCAGGCGGTACGATTAAGCGACTCGTCAGGGACAGAGGGTTCGGGTTCATTCGAGACGACGGCGGTCAGGAGTGGTTTTTTCACCGCAGCTCGGTGCAAGGGAGTTTTGACCAGCTGAACGAAGGGCAGCGCGTCAGTTTCGAAGAAGAGCCGTCCGCGAAAGGCCCTCGCGCGGGCAACGTCCGGACTGAAGGCTAGACCGTCGGCCGCCGGACGTCAGGCGAGTACAATCCGCGTCCGGCCATGACCACGGTCCTTCTATTCGACATCGACGGCACGCTTGTGCTCACCGGCGGAGCCGGTGGGCGCGCGATGGCACGAGCGTTCCAGGATCTGTTTGCCATCGGTGATGCGTTTACGGGTGTGCCGTTCGCGGGGCGGCCGGATCCCTGCATTCTCGCCGATGCCGCGGCAGCTCACGGCATCCCCCTCGATTCCCCCCAGCTCGCGCGATTCCCCGACGTTTACCTCGAGCATCTCGCCATTGCCCTCGAGGAGCCCGGTTCACGCAAGGGCGTCATGCCAGGCGTCCGACCGCTGCTCGACCGCCTCGCCGGGCGCGATGACGTGTACCTCGCGCTCCTGACGGGCAACTACGAGGCCGCCGCCCAGCTCAAACTCGAATACTTCGATCTCTGGCGCTACTTTTCGTGCGGCGCGTTTGGCGACGGCGCGCCCGATCGCAACAGCCTGCTCCCGAAGGCGATGGCGCGCGTCGCGGCGTGCGGTGGACCAGCAGTGGACGCGCGCGAAGCCGTCGTCATCGGCGACACGCCGCTCGACGTCGCGTGCGCCGCGTCGGGCGGCGCCCGATGCATCGCGGTGGCGACCGGCGGTCACACCGTCGAGGAACTCGAAGCGGCGGGCGCGGACGTCACGCTCCGCGATCTATCCGAGACCGAGCGGGTGTTGCGGGCGATTGCAGATTTCAGACTGCAGATTGCAGACTGATTGCAGATTCGATCTGCAATCTGCAATCAGCAATTTCGACGAGAGCCTGGCGGAAGCGCCTCGGAGTCGAACCGAGCCTCCCCGCGCGAGCAGGGAGCGACCGATTTTGAAGACCGGGAGAGCCACCGGGCTCCTTTCGCTTCCGCGCGATCGATTGTACGTTGTAAGCGAATGGAAGAACGGCGAAGCGCCGGCCCGCGATGCGCGCGGGCCGGAGCGGGGACGCGGCGGGTCAGCCTTCTATCAGTCGAACATCCCCCGCGCGAGGACCCTTCTGTGATTCCTCGGGCGTGAACTCCACGCGCTGCCCTTCACGCAGCAGCTCGAACACGGCTCCGCGGACCGAACTGCGGTGGAAGAAGTGTTCGATGCCACCTTCGTCGCGGATGAACCCGAACCCCTTGTCGATCAGCAGCCGTGCGATTGTCCCGGTAGGCATAACCCGAAGCCCTCCGTTCCGAATCCCCTGAGGCATCTCAGGGGGACCCGGCCGGTACGGGCGATGGCGAGGTTGACACGGGTCTCGACGCCGAACCGACCGAGCGTCTCCAGCGTCAGCTCAGCTGGAAAATCGGGGAAAGTCTAGGCAGTTCACCGGCCGAAGTCAAGCACGGACTGTCCTTTAGCGTGAGTCGAGCGGCGGACGGCTTTCACCGCCAACCTGCCACGTTTCGACGTCCTCGTCGTCTTCTTCTTCGTCGTCTTCCTCGTCCTCGTCGCCGCCGTACTCGTCGTCTTCGTCGTCGAGGTCTTCATCGAAATCTTCGTCGAGATGCAAGCGAGTCATCGCCTGATTGTGGCCGACTTGTCGCGGAATGTCACGACGACGGCGCGTCGGCAGCGGGCTTCGCCTTCTCGCGGTTCGGCGGCGGGTACGTGGTCCAGAAATGTCGCCCGCAGCGCGGGCACACCCAGAATTGATCCGGCGTCCACGGCATGCCTGCGGCCGGATCGCGCAGCTCCATGTCGGCGCCGCACCGCTGGCAGCGGATGTGGAGATCGACGTCGGTCATGGCGGCGATTCTATAACATGGGCTCGTGATTCCCGGGATCGTCCTCGCCGCCGGCCGGAGCTCGCGCATGGGCCGCCCGAAAGCGAGCCTGCCGATCGACGACCGCGACACGTTCTTGACGCGCATCGTCCGTACGTTGCTCGACGCCGACGTCGGCGACATCGTCATTGTCGTCGGTCACGATCGCGACGCCATCACGGCGTCGTTCGACGAACGCGGGGTGACGGCGCGGTTCGTCGAGAACGCGAGCTACGATCGGGGCCAGCTCTCGTCCTTCCAGGCGGGACTGCGCGCGATCGATCGCCTCGACGTGGCGGCAGCGCTCGTCACGCTCGTCGACGTGCCGCTCTTCGCGGCGTCGACGGTCCGGACGGTGCTCGAGTGCTACAGGAAAACCGGCGCGCCGATCGTCCGACCGACGTCGGGCGCGCGGCACGGCCACCCGCTGCTGGTCGATCGGTCGTTGTTCGCCGAGTTCTACGCGGCAGACGATGCGTCCGGCGCGAAGCCGATCGTGCGGAGGCACGCGTCGGCGGCCGGCGACGTCTGGGTCGACGACGAAGGTGCGTTCGTCGACATCGACACGGCCGAAGACTATGGCCGCGTTCTCAACGGTCTGTTGAACGCCGGCCGTGCGGGCGGCGTTCGTCCGCCGAATGCGGATCGGTCGTCTTGATGCCGGAGAATTCCAGGTCTTCTTCGGCCGGCCGCCGCATCTCCGGCTCGGCGTAGCCTTCCGCGATGAGCCACGCGCCGATGCTGCTCGACACCTCACGGACCGACCCGCGCGTCAACCCGTCGAGCTGAACACCGTCGACTTCCGATTGGCGTGGGGTTTCCGTGATTCGGACTCTCAAGCCACTCCTTGCGCCGTTGTGTGGCACTCACACCACGACAACGGCCTCTTGGAGCAATCTCAGTGCCGACGCACGGTCCAGTTGTGTGCGCGCGATGCGTGCATACACTTGACGGAGTGAGCGACACCGCGACGCGGGCGAGCGGGCTGGCGATGACCGTCGTCTACGCGGCGGTCATCGGCTGGTTGTACGCCCGGCAGCCGCAGACGATCGCGCAGGTGACGGGCGGCCTGTCGGCGGTCGTCGGCGCGTACGCCATCGATCGCCAGGCTTTCGACGACGGTCTGCGGTTCTTTCGCCGCGATCAGTTCGTCGAGTCGCGGATGGCGTTCGAGCGCGCCGACCCCGCGGTCCGGGACGCGCGGACGCAGTTCTACATCGCGTACAGCTACTACCGTGAGGGCTGGGGACGGCTGTACCACGATGACGTTCTCTATCGCGACGGCCTCGCGGCGATCGACCGCGCGATCGCGCTGGCGCCAGGCGGCCGCCTCGTCGTCGACGATCCCGATCTCGCCATGCATTCCGCGGACGAGGTGAAGGCGGAGCTCGAGGCCGGGATGCGCCGCGAGCTTTCGGATTTCAACCCGCTGCGCGTGTTCCGCGCGCGCAAATGACGGCGCGCCGCGAAGCGTTCGCGCTGCCTGCGATCTTCCTCACCGTCGCGCTCCTGGGCGGCGTGCGCGCCGGCGCACCGACGGAGCTGCGGCCGCCCTCCGTGTACGCGCTGGTCCTCGGCATCCTCCTGCTTCGTCTGCTGGTGCAGAGCGGAACGCTGGCGCCGGACCGTCTGCTCTCGTCATCGCGGTCGCTGCTCGCGAACGTGAACGGCGGCGTTGCGATTGCGACGTTGTGGGCTGCGGCGTCGCAGACCTTCGCGCTGCTGACGCCGGACTCGGGGCTGCCGCGGCTCGTCGCGAACGGGTTCTTCCTCGTGCTGCTCCTCAACACGGCCGCGGCCGCACCGAACCGCTCCCGTCTTCTTCGCAGCCTCGCCGTCACGTTCGGCAGCGCCTTCCTGGTGAAGTTCGCGATCCTCGCCGAGCTGTCCACGCCGGGCACCGGCTGGCGCAAGCGGGTGCTGCAGGTCCTGCTGGAAGGCGTCACGCTCGGCGCGCTGACGCAGGAGCCGTCGGATCCGATCAACGGCTATCTCGCGCTGATGACGATCGGCCTCTTCCTTGTCGGCGTGTTCCTCCTGCCGTTCCGCGACTCGTCGATGGCGGGCAGCCTGCCGGTGCGCGCGGCGAAGCCGGCGCAGGGCGAACTCGTCGAGCGGTGAGCGGCGCCGCGCGTCGGCTACAATGCTGGACCGCTGTGGACGTTCACCTCATCGACGGCACGTACGAGTTGTTCCGGCACTACCACGCGATGCCGTCCGCGCGCGATCGCGACGGCCGCGAGGTGGCGGCGGTTCGCGGCGTCGTCACGTCGGTGCTCGGGATGATCACGGCCGGCGCGACGCACGTCGCGGTCGCGACCGATCACGTCATCGAGTCGTTCCGCAACGACCTGTGGCCCGGCTACAAGACGGGCGCCGGCATCGAGCCCGATCTCCTCGAGCAGTTTCCGCTGCTCGAGGAAGCGCTCGCGGCCGCCGGCGTCGTCGTGTGGCCGATGGTCGAGTTCGAGGCGGACGACGCGCTCGCTGCCGGGGCCGAGGCGGCCGCGCGGGATCCGCGCGTCGATCGCGTGGTGATCTGCACGCCGGACAAGGACCTCGCGCAGAGCGTGCGCGGGACGCGCGTGGTGCAGATGAACCGACGCACGCGCGCGATCCGGGACGAAGCCGGCGTCGTCGAGAAGTTCGGCGTGCCGCCCGCGTCGATTCCCGACTACCTCGCGCTCGTCGGCGACGCGGCCGACGGCTATCCGGGACTGCGGGGTTGGGGCGCGAAGTCGGCCGCGGCGGTGCTCGGGCGGTTCGGGCACTTCGAAGCGATCCCCGAGGACTGGCGGGAGTGGAGGGTCAACGCGACGAGTCCGGCGGCGCTCGCCCGGACGTTCGCGGCCGAGCGTGACCGGGCGTTCCTCTTTCGCACGCTCGCCACGCTGCGCACCGACATTCCGCTGTTCGATTCGGTCGACGAGCTGCGATGGGCGGGTCCGACACCGGCGTTCGCGCCGCTCGCGGCGCGGCTGGACGCCGCGCCGGCGGCGAGCGCCGCCGTCCCGGGCCGGCAACCGCGCGCGTGGGCGTAGCGCGAACGAGTCGGTCGAAGGTGCCGGACTTTCCCATCGACCCGCCGATCGAGCCGATGCTCGCGAAGCTGGCGGAGGAGCTGCCCGCGAGCGGACCGTTTCTCTACGAGCCGAAATGGGACGGCTTCCGCTCGATCGTGTTCCGCGGTGGCGGCGACGTGTTCATCCAGAGCCGCGACCTGCGGCCGCTCGATCGGTACTTCCCGGAGCTCCACGACGTGTTCCTGCGGACGCTGCCGGATCGCGTGGTGATCGACGGCGAGATCGTGATCGCGACGCCGCACGGGCTCGATTTCGATCTGTTGCAGCTCCGGCTGCACCCGGCCGCGTCGCGCGTCGCGAAGCTCGCGCGCGAGACACCCGCGTCGTTCGTCGCGTTCGATCTCCTCGCGATCGGCGATCGCGATCTGCGCGGCACGGCGCAGGCCGAGCGGCGCGGCGCGCTCGAAGCGGCGCTGGCGGACGTCGAGCCGCCGATCCACGTGACGCCGATGACGCGCGACCCGAGCGTCGCGGCGGAGTGGC
>JADMIO010812980.1_pt1 | contig 10012 bp, 6 predicted proteins | sample 8958161 | NCBI WGS metagenome assembly JADMIO01 (sample SAMN16585339, study PRJNA669376) | soil metagenome | isolation source: Crop rotation soil | place: USA: Cullars Rotation, Alabama | collected 2011
AGCGGGCGCGCCAGCGCGTAGACCGCCGCCGGCAAGAGCGCCGCGCAGACGATCAGCAGCAGCGCCGCCCACCACGCGGCGGCCACGTCGTAGCCCTGATAATCGCGCCGCCAGACGCGCCGGCAGAACGCGGCTACGCCTTCCAGTGGAATGCCGGGACTCCAGAGCAGCGCCTCCTGCGCAACGCTATTCGAGAACGGCGAGCGCCGCGCCTGCTCGCGCAGAAGGCGCATCAGCGCCACGCCGCCCGGCGGATGCGTTTCGACATGATGATGGCCGTGCATCAGGCGCGGATAATCGGCCAGCCAGTTCGGCAGATTGTCGGCGTCGAACGCCGCCAGATAATAACCGCCCGCCGCCGGATTGATGGTCAGGATGGCCAGGCGCGCCAGGCCGCCGTTTTCGCCGCTGCGCAACGCCAGGTTCACGCACAGCATCAGCGCGCACAGCGCCGCGAGCGAGCTGGCCTCGCGCCGCTTGCGCCCGGAGTGCGCCGCGCGCCACAACGCATGGGAAGCGCCGATTTGCAGCGCCAGGAGCAGCGTTACCAGGCCGGCGGCGGGCAGCGACGGCGGCTGGCGAAAGCCGTAGAACATCCCGGGCGCCCACATCGGCACGCGCTGCGACAACACGAAGGCGCCGGCGAAGAGCGCGCCGAGCAGCGCCAGCCAGACGACCGGCGACAATGACACGGGCGGGCGTGGCGAGGCGGGCGGCGCGGCATCGTTCGGAGTCGGGGAGTCGTTCGCCATGAGTGGAGCGCGGCGCGGGGCAGGTGGGCGCCGCGCAAGCATAAAGAGATTTGAAACGTCACCACAGACGGCGCACACCGTAGATGTCGAACGCGGAATCGGCGCTAATCAGCGGCAGGTTTTCGGTCAGGGCTTGCGCGACGAGCAGCCGGTCGAACGGATCACGATGGTGCATCGGCAAAGTGGCGACTTGCGCCACATGAGCGACCTTGATGGGCAACAAATCAATGCTATTGCTGGTCAGCAGCGCCGGAAAAAGCGTGCGGAAATTCTGTCCGGCCAACAGCTTGCCGAGACCCATTTTGATGGCGATTTCCCATAGGCTCGCCATGCTGAGGAATCGCTCGTTGTTCACGTCCTCAATGAGCGCACGGGCTGTGGCGTTCAGTCGTGCGTCGCCGCTGAGAAACCACAAACAAGCATGAGTATCGAGCAGCAGTCTCATTCCATGTATTCCTTGAAGTCCTCCAGCGGCGCGTCGAAATCGTCGGCGATGTAGGTGATGAGTCCTTTCGCGCTGCCGAAACGCGGACTAGCACTGCCGGCCTTGCGCGGCGGTTTGGCGCTGCCGCTCTCCTGCGGCACCAAACGCACGGCCTTGCCGTCGCGCGTGATCAAAACCTCTTCGCCGCCCAGCGCCGCTTCGATGAGCGCCGGAAGCTGTTCCTTCGCTTCGTCCAAAGTCACCTGTGTCATGGCGTTGCTCCCGCCCAAAGTATAGCCCGCGTTGGCACGAATTATGGATATATTTAAGTCATGGCCCGTCCGTTCCACTCGATCTACTCGCACGATTTTCTGCGCGTGGCGGTGACCGTGCCGTTCGTGCGCGTGGCCGGTTTGATCGTCAATGCAAACGCGAGGCAGCTTTTATTGCTAAGCTTAGCTGCCTGTCTCATGGGTTGCTGCCAAGCCCAACAGGGAGCAGTTAAAGTGACCTCCTCACCGCGCGTGCCTGCGGAGGTTAAACAGACGCCCACTGGGTATCGCAGCAGGTTTTGTGGCTTCTGCAAGCTGAGTCGCGAGCGCAGAATCTTGTATTTTCATCTTTATGGTCAGCCTCAGATTATGAACAGCAACGGCGGGATAGCCCCACGGACTTACGTGCTCGACGTGTTTGAGGCCACATCCCCAAAGAAAAAAGTGAGCCGAATCAATTCCATTCGGTTCAACTATGGCAACTATGATTTCTCTTCGGTTAAAGCGGACCTGATGTGGGTTGACCCGAAGCGCAAGGCTCTCCCTGTTCTCAGGCTGCATCTGTTTGGTGGCGGGTTTATAGGCGACTTCGGTTCATATACGCTGGTGAATTTCCCGCGCGGCTTCTCGCAGAAGGCGACGGTGCAGGAATACCAGGACGGCAACACGAACATCAGTTCGTCCGAAATTAAATTTAATGGAGTGGATAAGCGCGGCTTCGTCATAGTGACGGAGATTTATGGCCAACAATATTCAGGCCCTTATCGCACTGAGCATCTCTGGAGCGGCGATAGATTTGGCTCTCCCACGGCGCGGATTCTGAACAAATAGCCTTCGCTCATTTGTCCTCTGAATTTCCACTTGGCCATTTTGCTTTCGATAACCTGAAGCCGAGGCGTTATATTAAAGTTATGCCCCGTCCGTTTCACTCGATCTACTCGCACGATTTCCTGCGCGTGGCGGTGGCCGTGCCGTTTGTGCGCGTGGCCGACCCCAGCTACAACGCCGAGCACACGCTGAACCTCGCGCGCCAGGCTTCGGAGATGCACGCCGGCGTGGTGCTCTTTCCCGAACTCGGCCTCTCGGCGTATTCCAACGACGACCTGTTTCATCAGGAGGCGCTGCTCGACGGCGTGGAGTTCGCGCTCGATGCCGTCGTCGAGAGTAGCCGCGATCTCGTGCCGATCTTGCTGGTCGGCGCGCCGCTGCGCTTCGAGGGCAAGCTGTTCAATTGCGCCGTGGTGATCTACCAGGAGCGCATTCTCGGCGTGGTGCCGAAGACCTATCTGCCCAACTACCGCGAGTTCTACGAAAGGCGCCAGTTCACCAGCGGGCGCGACGCGGTGGCGCGCGAGGTGCTCTTGCTCGGCCAGCGCGTGCCGTTTGGCAACGACCTGATTTTCGACGCGGTGAACGTGCCCGATTTCTCGCTGCACGTCGAGATTTGCGAGGACGTGTGGACGCCGATCCCGCCCTCGACTTACGGCGCGATGGCCGGCGCCACGGTGCTGGCCAACCTGTCGGCGAGCAACATCACCATCGGCAAGGCCGAATATCGCCGCGCGCTGTGCGCCGCGCAGTCGGGCAAGTGCGTGGCGGCCTATCTCTATTCGGCGGCGGGGCCGGGCGAGAGCACCACCGACCTGGCCTGGGACGGCCACGCCCTGATTTACGAAAACGGCGAGATGCTCGCCGAAAGCGAGCGATTTTCCTCCGGCGAGGACATCATCACCGGCGACATAGACCTGGAGCGCCTGGCGCAAGACCGCATGCGATTGAATTCGTTCAACGATTCGGTCGGCGAGCATCAGGAAAAACTGCGCGCCATGCGCCGCGTGCATTTCGAGTGGGAAGTGCCCACCGGCGCCATCGCGCTGCACCGCCACGTCGAGCGCTTTCCCTTCGTGCCGAGCAACCCGGCGGTGCGCGACGAGCGCTGCTTCGAGGCGTATAACATCCAGGTGCACGGCCTGATGAAGCGCCTGACCAGCACCGGCATCAAGAAGATCGTCATCGGCGTGTCGGGCGGCCTGGATTCGACGCACGCCCTCATCGTGGCGGCGCGCACCATGGACCGCCTCGACCTGCCGCGCCGCAACATTCTCGGCTACACCATGCCGGGCTTCGCCACCAGCAAGCACACGCTGCAAAACGCGCACGCGCTGATGCAATCGCTCGGCGTCTCGGCGCACGAAGTAGACATTCGCCCGTCGTGCCTGCAAATGCTGCGCGACCTGGGGCATCCGTTCCACGAAGGCGAGCCGGTCTACGACATCACCTTCGAGAACGTGCAGGCCGGCGAGCGCACCAGCCATCTGTTTCGCCTGGCGAACTTCCACGACGGCCTGGTGCTGGGCACCGGCGACCTCAGCGAGCTGGCGCTGGGCTGGTGCACCTACGGCGTCGGCGACCACATGAGCCATTACAACGTCAACGCCTCGGTGCCGAAAACCTTGATTCAGCACCTCATTCGCTGGATCGTCGAGACGGCGCAGTTCGACGCCGAGACCAGCGCGACCTTGCACTCCATCGTGGAAACGGAAATCTCGCCGGAATTGGTGCCGGCCTCGGAGGAAGGTAGCCACGGCCCGGCGCAGAGCACGCAGGAGAAGATCGGGCCTTACGAATTGCAGGATTTCAATCTGTATTACGTGACGCGCTACGGCTTTCGGCCCAGCAAGGTGGCGTTTCTGGCGCTGCACGCCTGGGGCGACAAAATGCGCGGCACCTGGCCCGATTCGCTCTCGCCGGAAAAGCACAATCAATACGAGCTGGCCACCATCCGCAAATGGCTGGGCGTGTTTTTGTGGCGCTTTTTCAAGGTGAGCCAGTTCAAGCGTTCGTGTTTGCCCAACGGCCCGAAAGTGGGATCGGGCGGCAGCCTCAGCCCGCGCGGCGACTGGCGCGCGCCTAGCGACAGCGAAGCGACCGTGTGGCTCAACGAATTGCAGGAAAACGTGCCGGAGAGTTGACGCGAATTTAACCGGCGTTCCAACCGCGTAGGTTTGTAGTCGCGTCGTGAGACGCGAAAAGTGAGGCGCGATATGCGGCGCTCGGTTTGGATTACTCTGGGAGTATTGGCGGTGCTGGCGGTGGCGGTTCACTTCGCCACCAGGCCCCCGGCGCCCTCTGTGCCGGTTGTCACGCCTACGTCGTCCGGCGTGTCGCCCGAAGCGGCGCAAACCGCTATCGCGCGCGGCGAAGACCCCTTCGCGTCGCTCACGCCCTTCGACAACGGGCCGGGCGTGCTGGTCGCCGACCCGCTGCCGGATGCAAAGCTCCCCAAAGAGGCGACGGCTTTTGGCACAGGCTGCACGCGCTGGCTGCAATTCATGCTGAGCAGCCACCCCGACCTGGGCCAAATGCCGACGCTGGTGCAAATCGCCAGCTCGCTTTACCAGTCGGGACGCCAGAACTGGCGACTGAACCCTGATGACAATCGTGACATGGAATTGCCGGCGCGCTCGCTGGGCATGACGCACGTGGTCACGGGCCGCCTGTCCGGCGACGCAAAAAATCTCACGCTCTCGTTGCAACTGCGCGAGGTGCCATCCGGTGAACAGGCGGGCAAAGCCGTTGGCGAGGCCATCACGCTTTCCGGCACGCCGGAGCAAATCACTGCGGCGCTGCCAGGCGCGGCGCAATCGCTCCTCAAGGCCCTCGACGTGCCGAAGCCTCACGGGACGGACTCTCGCAGGCCGGAGTTTCGTGTGCCGAGCGCCGTCGGCGCCACGCCCGATGAATTGACTTTGTGCGGGCAAGCGCTGCTCGATCCGTGGGGCCAGCGTGCGCCGGCGCTGACCGAGCGCCTGGCGAAAATCGGTGAAAAATTCCCGCTGGCGCTGCTCATCGCGGCGCGCGACGATCCGGGAAAGCGGCGCTTCGGGCCTTTGCTGATGCAGCGCGCCGGCGACAATCTCAGCGTAGCGGCGTATCTGGCGGAAACGGCCCCCGAGCAACTCGCGCCGTTTCCCGTGAAGTGGGGGCCGCTGGTGGGGTGGTTTCCCTCGAACTACCAGGGGGCGATGATCACGCGATGGACCGGCTCACGGACCGGGAAGGCGGCGCGCCTCGCCGCAGAAAACGCGGTGCGCGCGGCGCCGCGCAATCCCTGGGCCTGGGTTGACCTGGCCGAGACCATCGGCGACGAAGCCGGAGCCGTGCGCCAGGCTCGCACCATGGATCAAATGTCGCCGCAGGAGATGCAAGCGGTCGAGAAGCTGTATCCCTTGCAGCAGGCAGCGGCCACGCGCGCCACCAAACTCGACGAGCGTAGCGCCGTGGCCTGGTGTTCCCTGGCCGTCGCCAGCACGTTCAACGGCGACGCCAAGGCCGCTGATGACGCTTTATGGCTGGCGCAAAGCCTGAGTCCCGAAGATCCCCGTGTTTATTCGTGGGGCTTGCAGATGTATCAGCCCAAATGGGGCGGCGATCCGAAAGTGCTCTTCAAAATCGCCGAATTGACGGCGGCCAAAGACGACCGCTTGATCGCCTGCGGCGGCGCGTTGGCCGAGGCGCTGCAGACGATGGACGCGGCGACGATAGCCGCTCTGCCGGTGGACGATGCGGCGCCGCGCGTGCAGAAAATGTGGAGCCGTCTTTTCCTGGTGGCGGTGGCGGGGCCGAAGGGCTGGCTGGGAACGCAGCCGGCACGCCGGGCGCGCCTGTCTGCCGCGTGGCAAAGCGCGCAGCAGCAGCCGAACAACGCCGGGGCGTGGCGCGCCCTGTCCAAAACGGTTGCCGACGTCGCCGCCGCTCTGCGCATGGGGCGACCCTATGGCGACCTCACCGCCTCCGAAGACTCCGTGCTGAAAGTGCTCTATTCGTTCTGGCAGTTCGCGGCGCGCCGCGCCACCGCATTGCAGCCGAAAAACGGCGCGGCGTGGCTCGATTTATCGCGAGCCATTTCATTCGCGCCCACTCTCGTGGACAGCGCCGATGACGCCTTCGCCAAAGCGCTGGCGCTGGCGCCGAACGACCCGGACGTGTGCCACTGGGGCCTGCAGATGTATCAACCCAAATGGGGCGGCGACCCCGCTCAACTGTGGCAGCTCGCGCAAAGGATCGGCAGCAATCCGGCGCTGCTTAGCGCGCTGGCCACCGATGTCGTCGAGGCGTTGGAGACGATCCAGCAACCGGACGCGGCGCAGCGCAGCCTGCTGCAAAAAGCCCTCGCGCAGGTGAACGCCATGGAAAAGCGCACGGGCGATCTCGAAGCGCAAAAGCGATTGGAGCATTTCTGGACGGGACACCGCGATTACGCGCGCGCCCGCCGCGCCGCCGAAAACTGGGCGCGTCTGGCGCCGGGCGATGCGCAGGCGCATTTTCGACTCGGCGGCACGCTGCACAACTCGCTCAAGAACCCGCATGATGCGACGTTCGATAAAGCCGTGAGCGAATATCGCCGCGCGCTGCAATTGGACCCGCAGCACGCCGAGGCGGCGTTTTATCTGGGCCGGTTGTTGGCCTGGACACAGCACCACGAGGAAGCCGCCGCCGCGTTCGGGCAGGCCGTCGAAGCGCAGCCTTACTGGGCCGACGCGCTGATGGAATGGGGACAGGAGTTGGAAGCGTCCGGTAAGAAGCGAGAAGCCGAGGACGCCTATCTGCGCGTGCTGGCGACGGGCGACGCCAAATCGCGAAGCAACGCGATGCTGATGGCGCGCGCCCGCCTGCAACGCCTCTTCAACCAGGAGCGGGCCAAAACCACCAAAACCACCGCGAAGCGGTGAGCTTTCTATCCACCTGATAGTTATGGTGGGGGCGGGCCTCCGTGCCCGCTGTCGGCGTTAGCCGACTTCAGGCGACTTCAAAAATGGGTCTGCAACAGTGGGCCTGCGGCCCACAGCGGGCACGGAGGCCCGCCCCACCATGCGCTCTTCCTCCTCGCCATAAAAACTGTCAGGTGGATAGGTGAGCCTTCACATTTTTCTTCGCCAGTCGCCAATCAAGATGAACGGCGCCCAATGCGCGGGATGCGCGGTGCGCGGGTTGGCGCGCAGCGCGGCGACGGTCGAGCGCAACGCGGCACCGGCGCTCTGGCCGCTTTTGAGGTGCGCGTAAAACGCCTTGAAAAAAGCCGCCGCACGCGCGTCGGGCACCGCCCACTGCGCGGTGACTTGCGCCGAGACTCCGGCGCTCATCAGCGCATGGTGCAGCGCCGCCAGCCCCTTGCCGCCGGAGTTTTTCGCCAGGGGATCGCCCGGCGGCGACAACACGGCCAAGCGCGCCGCGAGCTTCATTTCCATGAGCTGCCGCGCCGTCAACGTGCCACCGGAAAGCTCCCATCCGCTGGAAAATGGCGCTGCGTCATCGAGGCGCAGCGGTGCGGCGATGTGCAGCAAGCGGGCATCGGCCACGGCATCGGCTACGGTAGGAGATGTGTTCGGCGCCAGGGGCATGGCGTCGGGAAAAACGCTTTTGATGGCCGCCGCTTGCGCCGGCGCCGTGCCGGCGATGAGCATCGAACGGCGCGGCGTGGCACCCGGCGGCGTAGCACCCGGCGGCGTGTCCAAAGCGGCCCGGGCCGCCGTGGCACTGGGCGCGTAAGCGATTTCAAAGCGTTGCGCCAGCGGCACGCCGTTTTCGTCGGGCAGCGCCTGAAACGGCAGGCCCCACAACGGCCCGGTGGGGCAGATCAGCAGGCGCTTTTTCTGGTGGAAACGCGGCGCGGCGTCGGCCAGCAGCAGCTCGTAAAGCTCCGGGCCGGCGAAAGCGGCGTCGCGGCGCAAGTCGGCGCAGGCGCCGCGAAAATTCTCGACCAGCGCCGGCAAGGCCACGCGCAAGTCGCCCATAAGATGCGCCGTCACTGTGGCGCGGCCCCTGCCGGCGGTCACGCAAAACAGCACCAGGCCGTCTTCCCAGGGCATCGCGGCGGGCGCGAATTCCAACAGCGCGGTGTCTTCGGGCAGGAACTTCGGCACTTCGCTGAGGCGTGCCCCCGTCGCCGCGCGCAGTTGCGCCAGGCGCGGATACTTTTGGTAAAGCGCAATCTGGAAATCCTCGAGGTCGGCCTCGGCATATTCGGCGTCGCGGCGCTCGGCTCCGCTGAGCCGGCCCTGGCGCGCCCTGAGCATCCAGCGCCCGCGTATTTCGATCACGCGCCGGCGCAGCGCGCTCTCGCGCTCCAGCTCGCCCGGCGTCGCGTCCGCGGCAGGCTCAGTCTCGGCGGCGAAGAGCGCGTCACGCAGCATCGCCGCCTTGCCGCGCTGCGCCCATAAAAACGCCTCCTCCGGCTGGTTTTGCGCCAGCAGCTTGACCATCTGGCCGTAAGCCACGCGCTTGGTCTCGGAAACTTCGTTGGCGCCTAACGCGCCCAGCGCCTCGCGTGGGCCTTCGGCGATTTCCAACGCCTGGCGCAGATGCGTCATCGCCGTATCGCGCTGGTCGTCGTGCTCTTCCATCGCCGACAGGTTCGCCAGCGCGCCCATTTCGTGGCCGCGGTCGCCCAGGTTGCGCCACGACTGCAACGCCTGGCTCGTCAGAGAAATCGCCTGGCGCATGCCGCCCAACTGGAAATGCAAATCGCCCTGGCTCTCCATGATCTCGGCCATGCCGGGCCGGTCGTTCAGGGCGCGTCGTAAGGCCAGCGCTTCCTCGGAATAACGCAAGGCCTCCGTCAAGTAATGCTGGTCGCGGTAGACGAGCGACAGGCTGGTCAGCGTGTTGGCCTCGCGCGCCTTGTCGCGCGGCTCTTCGGCGCGGTAGAGATCGAGCGCTTGCTGCAAATAGGCGATGGCTGTTTCCGGCTGGCCGAGGTTTTGATAGGCGAAGCCGACGCTGCTTAGCGCCGAGGCTTCGGCGGCGCCGTCGCCCAGCGACCGGAAAATCTTGAGGGCCTCCCGATAGCGTTCGAGCGCCGCTGCCGGCTGTCCGCCCGACTGAACGAGATGGCCGATTTTCAGCAGCGTTTGCGCCTCGCCTTTTTTGTCGCCGGCGGCGCGAAAAATCTCCAGGGCGCGCTCATGGTTGGCGAGGGCCGGGGCCGGCTGGCCGACGGTCGTGAAATAGACGCCCAGCGCGCCGCACGCCTGCGCCTCGCCTCTGGCCTCGCCTGCGGCGCGCGCCGCGGCGAGGGCCTTTTCCAGGGCGCCGCGCCACGCCGCGACATCGCCGACCTCGCGCCAGACCTCGGCCTGTTCGAGCGCCGTGGCCACCGCCGATTTCTCAGACGTTTTCCCGGACGGTGGTTCGTCGGCCCATGCCGCCGCGCCGCACAAGGCGGCCAGCACGGCCAGCAGTCCGAGATGAGTCGCCCACCGTTTATACTGAAAACGCTTCACCGTAAAACGCTTCACCGTAAACCGTTGGTCAGGAGAAATGCTCATGCAACGTGCCGCCCTGAGTTGGATGCCGGCTCTCATTTTGACAGCGGCGCCGGTCGCGCTGCACGCCGCGCCCGCGAAGCCAACGCCCAAACCCGCGCCGAAGCCCGTTACCAAACCGACGCCCAAACCTACGCCAAAGCCCACGCCCAAACCCAATCCTCTGGCGCGCCTGACGCCGTTTGCCAATGGGCCGGGCCTGGTGATTTGCGAGCCGGTGGCGGAAGGCATGGACGGCGA
>JADMIO011053206.1_pt1 | contig 10012 bp, 7 predicted proteins | sample 8958161 | NCBI WGS metagenome assembly JADMIO01 (sample SAMN16585339, study PRJNA669376) | soil metagenome | isolation source: Crop rotation soil | place: USA: Cullars Rotation, Alabama | collected 2011
CGCGACAACTTGTCCACGTGGAATTCTAAGCTTAGGATCCCAATGTGCTGGAAAGCTTTCCAGCGGCCGCCAGGACCCGTGCGGCGGCGGCGACGCGCTCTGGACTGTCCTTGATGGTGAGCGCGTTGGTGGCGGTGGTGGGCGCGATGCGGCGCAGGTCGATGACCAGCCGCAGCAGGTCCATCGCCTCCTTGAGATCGGCGTTGCTCAGGTAGAACGTACGGACGATTTCTTCTTCGTACTCGCGGCGTTTGGCCGGCGTGTCGGGAACCACCGTCACGGTCCGCTGGCCGGTGACTCTGAAAAACGATCGTGTGGCCGCCGACGCCGCGTTCAACGCATCCTCGAGCGAGGCGTTCCGCAAGTCCACCGTGACCGGCATCTCGCGGAAGGTCGGATCGAAGGTGATGCTGATGTCGGCGAATCGCGCGATCGCCAGGAAGACCTCGCGGCTGCTCGCATCGCGGAACACCAGCGAGGTCGGCATCTTGATGTTTGGCGGCAGGTCGAGTCCAGGCGGCGGCAGATCGCGGGCCCGTTCGACCAGCGTCTGGAGCTCGGTCTTGCCTTCGCGCGACACCGCGACTTTCGCGCGCAACTGATTCCGCGTGGCGCGCAGTTCGTCGTCGACGACGCCGGCAGTCGGGTTCAGCTCCGAGGCCATCTGGTATTCGACGAGGGCCTCTTCGAATTTGCCCACCGCGGCGAGACGGCGTCCGCGCTGAAAGTGATCCTGGGCGGCCCGCAACTTCGCACGTTCGAGGGCCTGGCGCACACCGCCGTTGTCAGGTTTGAGCCTCAGCGCCTTCGTGTACTCGACCACCGCCTGGTCGTAATCCTGGCGCCGCTCCGCTTCCCAGCCGTGTTTGGAGGCGGTCGACGCGGCACACCCGCTCAGCACCAGAACGGCAAATACGGCCGGCAGCAAACCGGCGCCCGCGCGCACCCGGCGATCAGCGAGACGGCGAATCGGTAATGACATCAACACCGCGAGGTATGGCGAAAGCAAATGCCTTATCGGTTATACCCGTGTTTTCCTTCAGATTTGTAAAGGAAAACGTCGATTCTCCCCCCTGCGCGTCGACCGTGACAAGGGCGCGCAGATCCAGCGTGTCGGAGCCGACGGCAAGGATGAGCCACTCGTAGTCACGCTGTGCAGATGTGGGCACCAGCTTGAGCGCGCGCGTCCCGGCCGGCAGCCCTGTCGGTGGAGGAACCGTGGTGCTGGTGAAGTCGCGGGTCAGGCTGCCTTTGCCGGCCAGGAACAGGGTGGGAGAGGCGGCGCGGTCGTCGGGAGGGACCGACGACACCATCACCTGCTTGTCCTGCGGAATGTACGAATAGACCTTGATGCCGTCGGACACGAACAGCTTCTCTTCAGGCGAGGTGTACTGCCAGCGCATTTTGCCGGGCCGCTTGACGATCATCCGGCCGCGCTCGGTGACCGTCTTCTTGAGCACCCCGCCCTTGTAGGAGTGGACGAAGTCGGCGGAGAAGTCGCGGATGCCGTCGTACTTCTTCTGAAGCGCAGCGGCCAGGTCGCGAGCGCCGGCATCGCCGCCGCGCGCCTGCGCCGTCACGGCATGCCCCAGACACATCGCCACCGCCGCGGCGGCCAGCGCGCGCACCACGACCGTCACCATGGCATCAGATTCGACTCGGGAAAGCCTCACGTGGTCTTAACGATAACAGAGATAACGCGGCTGAGGTTCGTAGATGCCCGCGGCATAACCGCGTCGCACTGCATGCCCCGATTCATCGAACGCGGCAAAACTCACCCCGCGTTCGACGATCAACGTGTGGCGACGGCCGACAATCACGTGGCCGAATCCCATCCGCCGGATCGTGTCGGCGGCGAGCCACGAATCCATCCGGATCGTCACCGGCGATCGTTCGACGTCCACACGTTGGCGAAAGGGGGCGTTCGATGCGGCCAGGCCGTCAGGCGGTGAACCCACGCGCCCGGCAAGGATGAGATAGTCGCCTTCGGGCAGTGCGGACACGCGCCCCGCCGTGAGTGTGCTGATGGCCTGGAGCAGATCGCCGGCATCCAGCGTGTAATCGCGCGTTGGCTTCAGCACCGTGAGCACATACCGTGTTCCGGCGGGCAGGCCACCTGCGAGATCGACGACCGGCACGGCGCTCGCGCGAGGATCGTCAGCCGTCTGGAGCAACGGCCCGTAGGCGGCGGTCACCGACTCCCGCGCCTTCCGGGTCACCAGCATCTGCCGCCCGATGCTGACGTTGTCGGTCACCAGAGCGGGGGCGTACAACAACACCTCCGGCATCCGGGTGTAGGCGATGTCCGATCGCACGCGCCGGCTGAAATAGGTGAGGCCGTTCTGCAACTGCCAGTTCAGATCGGTGAGCAGCACCGCCTGGCGATCGTCGAGGCCCGCGGTCAGCCGCTCCAGGATCTCGGTCGGACGCCAATCCTCGCTGCGATCGAGTGCTGGATAGTCGACGTAGATACGGAGTCCGGCATATGCGGCAAGGAGGACTGGCGGCAGCATCGTCCATGCGCGCGGCATCCGTCGGGCCAGGACCGCGGCCGCCACCGCGGTCAGCAGCGCCACCATCGCATGCGACGGCAGGTAGAAGACGTGGGTATCGCCCACGTTGTAGCTGAACGCAAACCCCGCGTTCACCACGTAAACACCGAGCACGAGCGCCGCGCGCCGCCAGTGACGCTGGAACAATCCCGCAAGGCCGGCGAAGGCCAGCGCGATGCCGGGCCAGCCGAACTGCTGACGCAGATCGAAGGCATACATCGACAGGTGATCGCCGACGAGGACACGCGGCACGCTCAGCACCATCGTGTCGCGCCAGTCGGATTTGGTGATGTCGAACCACCCATCGCGCAGACCGTCTGCCAGCGTCGCCGGCGGGAAGGGCCTCAGCCACAGCGTGCGCAGATTCCAGAGATACGGCATCGCACCAAGTGCGGCGATGGCAATCGCGAGGCCAACCACTCGCGGCCGGACGACCGTTCGCCATCCGCGTGGCGCCGAGACGAGCAGGAAACCCGCATAGGCAGGAAGCAACAGGATCATCGACAGGTGGTTGCCGAATCCCGCCGCGTAGACGGCGAAGAACAGCGCCAGCCATCCGATCGTCGGCCGCCCCGCCCATCGCAGCAGAAGCCATAGCGTCAGGCTGATCAACAGCAGGTGGAGCGTGTAGACCTCGGCGATCACCGACTGGCTCCAGAAGGTGTACGAGCCGGCGAGGAGGAGTGCGGCGCCAGCGCCGGCGGCGACCGACCCCGATATCTCGGCGGCAACCAGCGTGAACACACCGCAGAAGACGGCGGCGAACATCGCCGATACGAGATTCAGTCCGTAGGCAGGCTCCGATCCGAGGCTATGCACAATCGCACCGGCGAGCGCGAAGTACAACGGGTAGCCGTCGCGCGGCGAGATGAAGGGAGAGCCGACCATCGCCTGGAAAGACGCCGTGTCTCCGAGATCGAGACCCGGCAGCAGAGTCGCGTGGTACAGAAAAAACGTGAGGATGGAGACTGAACCGGCCACCAGGCCGCGGGACCTTCTGGATGATGACGTGCCGCTCACCACACGATCACCCGCCGCGCTTGCGGGCGATGTGCGCGCGGACCTCGGCGAGCGAGCGGGTGTTCAACACCTGGTGGGGCTGCACCCAGCCGCGCCGCGCGGTGACCACGCCGAGATGCATCTGGCGGGCGAGCGAGTCGGCCCGGTGGCAGTCGCTGTCGATGGCCACGCTGACGCCGGCGGCGACCGCCCGGCGGGCGAGTGCGCCATCCATGTCGAGATGCGCCGGCGCGCCGTCGATCTCCAGCAGCGTGCCGGTCTGGATGGCGGCCTCGAAAAGGCGGTCGTAGTCGAGCGCGTAACCGGGCCGGTTCGGAACCAGCCGGTTGGTCGGATGGGTGATCAGCGTCACCAGCGGATTCCGCATCGCGGCGACGTAGCGATCGAGCAATTGCTCGGGACCCTGACCGGCGCCCTGATGCAGCGATGCCAGCACGATATCGAAGTCGCCCAGGACCCGCTCCGGAAAATCGAGCCGCCCGTCCGGCAGGATGTCCACTTCGCAGCCGTGCAGGATGGCGATGTCTGGAAATTGCTCGCGCAGGGCGGCCACCTCTTCCGCCTGCCGTTTCACGGTTTGCACCGACAGGCTGCGCGAGGCGCCGGAGTGAGGCGAGTGATCGGTGATCGCCATGTACTCGTAGCCGAGCGCCTGGCACCCGCGCACCATCGCCTCGACGGAGTCCCGGCCGTCGCTCCACGTCGAGTGCATGTGCAGATCACCGCGGATGTCTTCGCGCCGCACCAGCGACGGCAGCTCGCCGCGCACGGCGAGCGCGACCTCTTCGTCGCCGTTGCGGATCTCCGGCGCGATGAACGGCAGCGCGAGCGCCTCGTAGATCTCCTCTTCGGTCTCCGCCGGCACCAGGACATCGTCTGGCGTATGCAGTCCGCGCGCGTCGAGACGCCAGCCGCGTTCGGCGGCCCGCGCCTGGAGTGCGGCGAAATGAGCCGCCGAGCCGGTGAGGTGCAGCAGTGTGGCGCCGGCGTTGGCCGGATCCGGAAACCGCAGTCCAATCTGTGCGCGATTGATCAACAGGTAGAGGCGGCGGGCGCTCCGATGCAGCACCCGGTCGATGTCCGGCAGTTCGGCGATCGCCTGGATCGCGGGTTCGGGCTCGGCCGCGACGGCAGCGATTTCGATGTCGCCGACCGAGTCCTGCGCCCGGCGCAGCGACCCGATTGGTAACGCGCGACGCACCTGCGGAACGGCACCAAGCGCGGCGAGAATCGGATCGATCAAGGTGGTGGCGCGCCCGAGCGGAATGCGCGGAATCGAGCGGCGCAGGTCGCCCAGCGCGCCGGCGATTGAATACTCCACGTTTTCGTCCAGGCCTTCGATCGATCGAATGACCTGCTGATCGACGGCAGCCGCCAGATCGACGAGCGCCGTCGCGCCGAGCCGATCGTGGATCAGCGCGAGCTGACCGACACTCACCGCGCCGGATTCGTACAGCCACCGCAGATCGGCCGGGAGATCGGCAATCGCCGACTCCAGGATCACCCAGGCGCCAGCCTCGAACAGATGCCGCAACGGCCGGATGATGCGATCGTCGATGCCCGTCGGCGGGGTCTCGACCAGCGAACCGAGATCGGCGTCGGAGTCGATCTTGCGCTCGCGGATCAGCTGTTCGCCGCGGACCAGGAGCTCCGCCTCGACGCGGTCTCCGCGGATGCGGGCCAGCGACGCCAGATCCGTCAGCGTGCCGGACAGAGACATCGCGGATCGTCCGCGGACGTTACGCCTTCAGCGCACCCGGTTCCGGGGTCGCCTGTTTCGGAGCGTCCTTGGTTTCGGTGGGAAGATTCGCGGCAAGCCATTCGCTGATGCCGCCCTTGAGCGCCGCTGCGCGATAGCCGAGACGGATCAGTTCGCCCGCCACCCGCGAGCTGGCGAGTTCGTTCGGATCGGAGTCGTACACCACCACGTCGCGATCGCGAGGCAGCGTGAGCGCCGCGCTGTCGCCCCCGTAGCGAACCGCTCCGGGCAACCGAACGGTGCTGTGTTCGTAAGGATACTTGAGGCGCGCGTCGACGAGCGACGGCGGACCCGGCGCGTCGAGCCGTTGCTTCAGATCTTCTTTCGAGATACGAGGTACGGGCACGAGCCGGTATTGTCTGCGTGCCGTGTCAGCCCTGTCAACGTACGGGCGCGCCGGCGATCAACTTGCGGCGCGATCGAAAGGAACGACGCGCGCGGCAGTGCGAGGCGCAACCTCGGCGACACGGACGGCCGTCATCGGCGGCCGCATGGGCAGCGGCGGCGCGGGTGATGCCGGCTTCGATTCGAGCTCCCAGCCCGGCGAGCGGCGCCCGCAATGGATGCAGCGCAGGAAAATCGCACCCGGCTCACACCAGACGCCGAATTCATGCCGGCCCGACAGGTAACAGTTAAACCAGGTCCACATTCGGCGATCCGCCTCAACAGTTGTTCGGTTGCCTACCCTATGGCAATCGGACGCCCTTGTCGAGCGAAATCCGAGTAGCTTTCACACCCATTTGCATTTGCGGTCTATGCCCTAATTCTGCCCGCTCCCAGGAACAGTCGGTGCGCTGTCAGATTCCATTCAGCGATGTGCAGAACTGGAACAGGGTGGGAAAGGAGGAAGTGAGGAAGTGAGGAAGTGAGGAAGCGAGGAAGCTCCTCACTTCCTCACTCCTCACTTCCACCCGGACCGCGATCACCGGACGATGATCAGCACCTCGTTGGACGGGCCGCTGAGACCGCTGCACGCATTCTTCGCGCGCAGGCGGACGAAGTAGGTGCCCGGACTCACGGCCGCCGCGGTGAGGCTGGTCGCTGGCGACAGCAAATCGACGTCGACCAGGTTGGTCGCGCCGGGGCTCGAGCCGGCCTGCAGTTGGTAGGACGATGCGTTTGCACCGGCCGTCCACGTGAGGCTGACCGTTGTCCCGTTGGTCGTGGCGGCCAGGTTCGACGGTGCTGACGGCGGCACGCACGCCCCGCCGACGATCACCACCACTTCGTTCGACGGCGCGCTCGTCCCGGTGCCGTTGGCGGCGCGGACCCTCACGAAATAGGTGCCTGGTGGCACGCCCGCCGTGGCGAACGTTGTCGACGAACTGCCAGTACTGAAGTTCGCGAGGTTGAGCAGTCCTGTATTCGATCCGGCCTCGATGATGTACGACGACGGAGTCCCTCCAGTCGCCGGAGCGGTCCATTGCAGTGTGACGCTCGAGCCGGAGGCGGACGCCGTCAACCCGGTGGGAGCATCCGGCGGGAGCGGTGCGCCTCCGATCGCGATAATGATCTCGTTCGACGCCGGAGTGACCACGCCGGCTGCGCTTCTCGCCTTGACGCGAACGTAGAACACCGCGCTGCCACCGACCGTGACCACGAACGACGTGTTCGACGAACCGGTCGAGAAGCTCGCGACGTCGGTGGCTCCGGATGTCGAACCCGCTTCGATGATGTACGAAGCTGGCGCATCACCCTCGAGCGGCACGCTCCAGCTCAAGGTCAGCGTCGAGCCGCTCAACGTGTACGAGAGCCCTTGAGGAGCCGCGGGCGAGGTGATCGTCGCCTGGCTCTGGATGTCGCAGCCGACGGTGCAGGCGACGGCATCGAGCGCGTCAACGCGGCGCGCTGAAGAGGCACCAGGCTGCAGCGGCACGAACGTCGGCCGGGTGGCGTTGTTGACCGTCGTCGTCGCGCCGAGGCCCGTGGAACACTGCAGCGTTGGCGACATCACGCCGGCGCCGTCGGGCGAGTCGAGCAGTCCGAGGGCATGACCGAGATCGTGGCGCAGGAGCTGTTCGAAGCAGCCCGGGCGTGCCAGCAGCCGGGTCGCGGTCTCACCACGATTGGTGATCACACCGGCACCGAGAAAACGCGCGGTTTCGCGGCCGCTCGCGTCGGCGGTGTATTGCACCCAGCCGCCGCTCAGCGACACGGTGCCGCCGTTCGGATCGAGCTCGTCGCAGGTGTCCGGGCTCACCGAGATCCGGCCGTCGGGCGCCCGCGCCGTAAAGCAGCCGCCGGCCTGGAGACCGCCGGTGGCCAGCGTCGTCACGCCGGTCGCCGACCAGAAGTCCGCGGCCCGGCGAAGCTGGGACTCGCCGTTGTCCTGTACCGCGAGTTGTCCCAGCGAGCCATCGACGCGAACGGCCTGCCGGGCGAGATTCGCATCCCGCCACACAGCCGCCGCGCTCACGCTGCTGGTGGCATCGAGTGCCGCGCGTCCGACCACCTGCGGCGCGACGTCAATCGCACCCGCCGAGGGAGCCGCCGATCCGCCAGCGTCGCCGCGCAATTGCGTCAGCCATTCGGCCAGCGGCCGCGCCTCGTCTGAGAAAATCCCCCGCGCAGCGCCGGCCGGATCCTGACGCACGGCTGTTCCAGCCGTCGTGACTGTGAACTTGCCCTGCCACTGCGCGGTGACCGTCAGCGTCCGATCCCGCGGCCGGGTTTCGAGAAAGACCAGCACGTCCTCGCCGACCGAGAACGACGGCTGGCCGGCAATTTCAAGGGCGGTGGCCCCGATGCGTCCACCGAGCTGTTTCAGCACCAGGCGCCGATCGGAGACCGACCCCTTCAAGACGTCGGCCACATCGAGCGAGACGTAGGTGTAAGGGCTGCCGACGCGGTCGTCCTGCGCGACGATGATCCGCGCGACGCGACCGCGCACGATCACATCGGAGAAGCCGACCAGCTGCTGGTCGGTCCATTTCGGCGCGGCGTCTGCGTACACGGGCGGGGCGAGGTTCACCAGCGCCGCCAGCGCGATCAGCAGAGCGGAGACTGCGGGCCAGGTTCGAGTGTTGAAAGGCATAATCATGGGGATTTCGCGCCGACAACTATGAACAGAACCAGTTCGAAGGTCAAGCGGCTCAACGGCGTCTCGGCGCTCTCGGCCGAGGCGCCGCTGCTCCTGGCGCTGGCCGTCGGACCATCGCTTATGGTTCCTTTCGGCGAGGTCGCCTTCGAATATCCCAAGGCGCTGCTGTTGTGGGCGATGGCGTCCGCGTCGCTCGCTCTCGCGCTGGGGGGTCGCGATCCGCGACTTCCTGTCGCACCGAGCTTCGGCCCGGTTCCGATCGGCACGCACGATCGCTTCCGGCTCGGGCTGCTGACGACGACGGTGGTGATCGCGGCACTTGCGCTGCTGGTGTCGATTCTGGCGTCCAGCGCACCTGCGTTCGGCTGGTCAGGCTCGCCGCTGCGACGTTTGGGCGGGGGAACCGAACTCGCGCTCCTCGCTGTTCTCGTGCTGACCGCGTCGTTCAGTACGATGCCCGCCAGCCGTCAGCGCATCCTTTTCGCCGCCGCCGCCGGCAGTGTCGTGCCGACCTTCTTGGGATTACTGCAGTCGCTCGGCTTGGATCCACTGAACACGTCGGTGGCCTTGTGGCAGCGGCCAGGCAGCACCCTGGGGAATCCGTTGCTGTTTGCCGGCTATCTGATCGTCGCGCTGCCGTTGACGCTCGCTGCCGCGATGGACGAGGTCACCGTGGCGACGCGATGGCTCTGGATACTGGCGGCATTCCAGATAGCCGCCCTCGCGGCGGCGCGCGCCAGTGGTCCACTTGCGGCGTTGCTTGTCGCGGCCGGAGTGGGCGGCACCATGATCGCGGCATCTCGCGGTCTCAGGATCCCTGTCCGCGCGGCGGCGAGTGTTCTCGCCGCGGCCGCGCTCGTCGGCATCGTTGCCGGGCCGCGCATCGCCCGGGCCAGCGCGGGCACGCTCGGCGTCCGCGCGCTGCTGTGGCAGGCGGCCGGCAGCAGCGTGGAGGCAGAGCCGCGGCACCTGCCTGTGGGATGGGGTCCCGAGGCGATCACGCAGGTGATCACCCGGCACGCAGACCAGTCGCTGCGGCGGATCGAGGGGCCGAACGTGGCGCCGGACCGTGCGCACAACCAGACGCTCGATACGCTCCTGGGATTCGGCGTCGTCGGTCTGGTGGCGCGGCTGATACTCGTCTATCTGGGCCTTGTGGCGGCGCTGTCGGTGTCTGGCCTTCTGCCGGCAGCCGATCGCGTCCGTTTCGGGACGCTCGCAGCAGTCGTCACCGTACTTGTCTCCGCCGCGGCCTGGATGGCTGCTGGCGCGTGGACGCTGGCGTTTTCCGTGCCCGGTTCAGTCGTCATCTTCACCGCGGTCTGGACGGGATCGAAGCGGCCCCTGCCGTCAGCGGCGGGAGGACGGGTTGTGGTAATCGTCACGATCCTGGTCGCGTTTCTGTCGCACTACTTCGAGACGCAGACCGGAATCGCCACGATATCTTCCGCGCTGCTGGGGATGACCGCGCTTGGTGTGACGATTGGCGCGGCCGCCGATGGCAGTCGGCCAGCCGCTGTCCGCACTCCCTCGATGATGGTGTGGATCGCGGCCGCGATCGTGGCGTCGCTGGTCTGGTATGGTGGCGCGCGTCTGTTCGAGGCCACTGACGATCGGCGGTTCGTTCAAGAGGCCCAGGCG
>JADMIO011070396.1_pt1 | contig 10011 bp, 11 predicted proteins | sample 8958161 | NCBI WGS metagenome assembly JADMIO01 (sample SAMN16585339, study PRJNA669376) | soil metagenome | isolation source: Crop rotation soil | place: USA: Cullars Rotation, Alabama | collected 2011
CGCGACAACTTGTCCACGTGGAATTCTAAGCTTAGGATCCCAATGTGCTGGAAAGCCAACTGGATCAAGCAGTCGTGGGCGGCACCAGTCTGTGGGCTCGGTTCATCCATTGGAGCCACGAAGTCTTTCAGCGCAACGGCTTCATTTACAACATCCTGTATTTGGCGCTGATTTATTTCTTCTGCTACTTCTGGACGGCCATTACGTTCAATCCCAAGGACATGGCCGACAATTTGAAAAACTTCGGCTCGTTCATTCCCGGCTACCGTCCCGGCAAGCGCACGGCTGACTATTTGGAAAAAGTAATGGTTCGCATTACCTACGTCGGCGCGGGCTTCCTGGCCATTGTGGCGATTATCCCCACGTTGATTTCCGAATCGCTGGGCGTCAGCTGGACCATCGCCTCGTTTTATGGCGGCACGAGTTTGTTGATTGCCGTGAGCGTCGCGTTCGATCTCGTACAAAAAATCGACAGCCACCTTGTGATGCGGAATTACACCGGGCTGTTGGAAAAATCATAGCTGCCACGTCGCATGAGGCGGCAAGTGCGGATTAGACCAGCCACAAAGGCGCCTCGGCGGCCGCTGCGGCAAATCGAATGAGCACGCCGGATTGGTATCATGCGTATTGTTTTCATTGGACCCCCCGGCGCTGGAAAAGGGACGCAAGCCAAGCGGCTTGAACAGCACTGCGGCATCCCGCACCTTTCCACGGGCGACATGCTCCGCGACGCCGGCCGGGCCGGCACCCCGCTCGGCCTGCAAGCCAACGAGTTCATGCAGTCGGGCAAGCTCGTGCCGGACGACGTGGTGGTCGGGGTCGTCGTCGAGCGGTTGGGCCAAAAAGATTGTGCCAGTGGCAGCTTGTTCGATGGCTTCCCGCGAACGGTCGAACAAGCGGCCACGCTGGATAAAATCCTGGCCCAGACCGGTAAACGGCTCGATTTGGCCCTCGTTCTGCTTGTCGACAAGGACCACCTCATTGAACGCCTATTGGCCCGCGGCCGCAGCGACGATCGACTGGAAACCATTGGCGAACGCTTCCGCGAATACGACCGCCTGACGGAGCCCCTGATTGATTACTACCGCCGACAAGGCATCCTGCAAACGATCGACGGCGATTCCTCGCCCGAGATTGTTTTTGAACGGATTCAAAAGGCCCTCGCCAAGGTGACGGCCCACTAGCCGTTCGCGAAGCCCAGACATACTTTTGACATACTTTTATTGAGTGGATTCAATTCGTCCCCCCTTCACCCGACAATCATTTTCACACCACCGCCCGCATCGTGATTCAACTTAAATCGGAACGTGAAATCGGCCTGATGCGCCAGGCCGGCCTGTGTGTGTGGCAGGCCCATCAGCTCGTCGGCAAGATGATTGCGCCTGGCGTGTCGACGGCCGATATCGACGCGGTGATCGCCGACCACTTTCGCCGCTGCCAAGCCGAGCCGCTGTTCATGGATTATCCCAATCAGAAAAAAGGCCGACCGCCCTTCCCTGCGGCCACCTGCACCAGCGTGAACGACGTCGTCGTGCATGGCATTCCCAATCAGCGGCCGCTTGTCGAAGGCGAGATCGTCAGCGTCGATACGGGCTGTCGCCTGAACGGTTGGTGCGGCGACGCGGCCGTCACCTACCCGGTCGGGCGGATCGCACCGGCGATTCAAAAATTGCTCGACGTCACGGAGGCCTCTTTCAACCTGGCCTTCGAGTTAATGCACACGAAGACCCGCTGGAGCCAGGTCGCCCGCGAAATGGCGCTGTTCGTTCGCGGGCACGGCTTTTCGACCGTCGAATGCTTCGTCGGGCACGGCATCGGCCGCCAGATGCACGAAGATCCGCAAGTGCCAAATTTCCTCAGTCGCGGGCTCCGCGGCAGCGGCGATTTCCACATCGAGCCGGGCCTGGTGATTGCCGTCGAGCCCATGGTGAATATGGGCACCAAACGCGTGAAAATGCACCGGGACGATTGGACGCAGTCGACCATGGACGGCAAACCCAGCTCCCATTTTGAGCATACGATCGCCGTCACCTCGGATGGACCCGTGCTGCTGACCAAGGCGCCCACGCCGGAGGAGGTAGCCGCGTTTGGCGATGTCTTCCAGGGCCACCTGGAAAGGGCGCCTGCTTAATTCGGAGTTGCCCTCGCTGGTCGCATCCCCCGTTTGCGGCTCAGCGGCAGCGGCAAAAAATGCTTAGCCTTTAGCCCTTGAAGCCGCGGCCCGCTAGCACGTATACTCAAGCGTTTACCGTCACTCCAAGTTCCACTTGTTTGGCCGCGCCTGCCGCGCCAAGTAGTTCACCAGATAAGGTGTTGCGATGAAAGTCAGAGCCAGCGTCAAACGAGTGTGTGACAAATGCAAGGTGGTTCGCCGTCGAGGCGTGGTGTTCGTCGTGTGCAGCAATCCGCGCCACAAGCAGCGGCAGGGATAGAAGAAAGCCTTTTAGCTCTTAGCTATTAGCCATACAGGGAACAGATCGCTTCTGGCTTATAGCTAATGGCTATCGGCTAATAGCTCTGGAGAAAAACATGCCTCGTTTACAAGGCGTTGACATACCGAACGATCGCCCCACGGTGATTTCGCTGCAGTACTTGTACGGCGTCGGCCCGAAGATCGCCCGCGAGCTGTGCCACAAGGCCGGCGTGAACCCGCAGGCCCACGCGCGCGAAATGGGCGAAGACGAGGTCGCCCGCATCGCGGCCCTGTTGGACAAGGATTACGTCGTCGAGGGTCAGCTCCGCCGCCAAGTATCGCAAAACATTTCCCGTCTGCGTGACATCGCCTGCTACCGCGGCGTGCGTCATCGCCGCGGGTTGCCCGTCCGCGGCCAGCGGACCCGCACCAACGCCCGCACCCGCAAAGGCCCCAAGAAGACCGTGGCCGGCAAGAAGGGCGTGAAGGATTTACGTTAACCATTCATTGTGCAAGAGACCAAGTTCCGTAATGACGAATGACGAATGACGAATGACGAAATAAAGCTTTTCGTTTCCATCGTCGCTCTTCGTTCCCCGTTCGTCATTCGTCATTTGTCATTCGTCATTTAAACTCATGGCCAAGGTCAAGACCAAGAAGAAAGCTCGCCGCAATGTGTCGGTCGGCATTGTTTACGTGCAAGCCACGTTCAACAACACGACCGTGACGATCACCGACACCAAGGGTGACACGCTCTGCTGGGCCAGCGCCGGCACGAGCGGCTTTAAAGGCAGCCGCAAGAGCACGCCCTTCGCCGGGCAAATGGCCGCTCAGCAAGCCGCCGAAAAGGCCAAAAAATTCGGCGTCAAGGAAGTCGAAGTCAAAGTCAAAGGCCCCGGCAGCGGCCGCGAAAGCGCGATCACCTCGCTGGAAGCAGCCGGCCTGAAAGTGAAATCGATCGAAGACATCACCCCGCTGCCCCATAACGGCTGTCGGCCCCGCAAGAAACGCCGCGTCTGATTCCCAGTTTCTCGATCCTCGCTCCTAACTCCTAGATTTCCACATGGCACGTTACACCGGACCTGTTTGCCGACTTTGCCGCCGCGACGGCCTGAAGCTGTTTCTCAAGGGAACACGCTGCGATACGCCCAAGTGCGCGATCGAGCGGCGCGAATCGCCCCCTGGCATGCACCAGCAGCGCCGCGGCAAGCTGACCGACTACGGCGTCCATCTCCGCGAAAAGCAAAAACTGAAACATTACTATGGCGTGCTGGAGCGGCAATTCCGCCGCTACTTCCACCGCGCCGAACAGACCAAAGGCAATACGGGCAACGCGCTTTTGATCTTGCTCGAGCGCCGCTTGGACAACATCGTGCACCGCCTCGGCTTCGGGCTGAGCCGCGCCCAGGCCCGGCAGATCATTCGCCACGGGCACATTACGGTGAATGGCAACCGTGTTGATATTCCCAGCTACGAGGTTCGCATTGGCGACGTAATTCGCGTCAAGAATCGCGCGAAAAGCCTGGATGCCGTCCGCGCCTCGCTGGCCGAGGCTCACCGCGACGTGCCTGACTTTTTATCCCGCAGCGATGCCCAAATTCCCGAAGGCATTGTCGGCCGCTTGCCCGCCGCCGACGATGTGTCGATTCCCGTCCAAACTCAATTGATCGTCGAGCTTTGCTCGCGTTAAAAAAAGAGGCCGGAGGTTAGAGGTCAGGGTCCAGAAAATCCTGACCTTCGACCTCCGGCCTCTGACCACCCTCCCCCGGAGACCTATCATGCATATCCGATGGCGTGGATTGGAATTGCCCAGCGTAGTGACTTGCGAAGCGTCCACGCTGACCGCGACCTACGGCAAATTCATCGCCGAGCCCTTCGAGCGCGGCTTTGGTTCGACGATTGGCAACGGCCTGCGGCGCGTGCTGCTTTCCAGCCTGGAAGGCAGCGCCATTACGCAGATCAAAGTCCACAACGCCCAACACGAATTCACCACGCTGCCCGGCCTGTTCGAAGACATCACCGACGTCGTGCTGAACGTGAAGTCGCTGGTCGTGAAGAATCACGGCGATTCGACCCGCGTGCTCCGCGTGGAAAAGAAAACCGCCGGCCCGATTCTCGCGTCAGATATCGAAACCGATGAAGCAGTCGAGGTGCTGAACAAAAACCACGTCTTGGCCACGCTGACAGACAACGTGCCGTTCGTCATGGAGATGGTCGTGGAAAACGGCCGCGGCTACATCCCCTCCACCGAGCACAGCCAAAACATCCAAGAGATCGGCATTATTCCGATCGACGCGGTCTACAGCCCGGTTACGCGCGTGCGCTATGCGATCGAGGAAACCCGCGTCGGCCAAAAGACGAACTACGACAAGCTGACGATGGAAATCTGGACGAACGGCTCGGTCGCGCCCGAAATGGCGCTCGTCGAGTCGGCCAAAATCCTCCGCAAGCACCTCAACCCGTTCGTGCAATACACACAGCTCGGGCCGCAGGTTCGGTCGCCAGCCCGCGACAGCATCCTGGGCATCGACGCGGCCATGGATGCCAAGCTGAACATGAGCATCTCCGAGCTTAACCTATCCGTACGGGCCAGCAACTGCTTGGAATCCGAAAACATCATGACGGTCCGCGAGCTCGTGCAGCGGAGCGAAGACCAGATGCTTGAGGTTCGCAACTTTGGCGAGACGACGCTTTCCGAAGTGCAACATCGCCTGCGCGACCTCGGCCTGCATCTTGGCATGCGGCTGCCCTCGATGGCCAGTGTTTGATTTCGTATTGGGTGCACCTACTCACCTACTCACCAATTCGCCCACTCACTTATTCACGACTTTCCGGTGCCACCATGCGACATCGAAAACGGGGCCGTAAGCTCGGCCGCAATCCTAGCCATCAGCGCGCCCTGAAAAAGTTCCTCGCGGCCTCGTTGTTCCTCACCGAGCGCGACGCCGAGTACGATGACAACAAGCCCAAGGTCAAGGGCCGCATCATCACCACGATCGCCAAGGCCAAGGAAGTTCGGCCGCTGGTGGAGAAGTGCATCACCATCGCTTGCCGCGGCCTGGCCGCGGAAGAAGCTGCCGGCAAATTCGCCTCCACGGCCGAGCGCGGCACCGACGCCTGGAACACCTGGCGCAAGAGCGAGCGCTGGGGCGAATGGAACGCCGCCATCGCGCCGTCCGTCGCGGCCCGCCGGCGCTGTCTAACGCTGGTCGGGAACAAGGAAGCCGTCCGCGTGTTGTTCGCCGAGATCGCTCCGCGATTCCTCGATCGGCCGGGCGGCTACACACGCATCTTGCGCCTGGCCAAGCCCCGCTTGGGCGACGCCGGCACGCGCGCGATCTTGGAATTCACAGGTGTCCGCGACCGGGCCGCGCAAAAGAGCGTGCGGCCAACGTTCGACGAACCAGCCGTCGCCAAATAGCGGGCGGCCCGCTCTCTTTTTGGCCCTCGGCGACAAACGACGGCCCTTGTCTCGACCCTCCTATTTTGCGAGGGGTAGCGGGAGGGTTCTACCCCGGCGCGGCGCCCCTTGCCAAAGCCGTGTCGTACCGGCGACACCCTGTCTGGGCGGTCGCCCCCCACCCCGTTCTGCGCGCCCCGCACTCGGCTTGTTGCCGTTTTCCCGTGGAAACTTGCCATCAGCCGCTCCACGCGAGCAAACCCAATGACAAACCTTTGTCGCACGCTAGCGGCCAACCGGCCGACCCTACCGAAATGCGCGGGTTGAGTCCGTGCCAGTCTCATCTGGCCTCCACAAAACGCCAGAACTCGACCCAGCCGCTATCCTCGAATCGTTCCTGGGTACGACCGGTTGTCACGAAGGGCACATCAACTGCATTGACCGAATTGGGCAAATTGCCTATTCTTCGCGGCCCGGTCCCATGAGCTGCTCGACCGGCGGCCTCTTCTTTATTAGCGTATGATGCGTTTTTATCAACTCGTGTCGCTGCTGCCGATCGTTGCTTTCGCCGCGTCCGGCTGTCATTTGATCGACCACGAAGCAATTTCGAATCGCGGCCATTCTCCGCTGCATGCCGCGCTGCAGTCGCCAGATAGCGTGGCCATCGAGATGATGTGGGTCCGCTTTCCGGCCGACGATCCGCAAATGAACGACGCGGCCTGGCAGGCGATCGACGAAACGCGGATCGACCCCGCCGTGCGTCGCGAGCTCGCCAACAATGGTTTTCGCGTCGGCGTGATCACCGGCGCGTTGCCCGATGCGATGTCTCGCGCGCTCGCTGCGGGCGACGGCAAGCCGCCGCACGACGCCGCTGCCGGGAATGGCACAAAACCGGCGAGCGGCAATTCTGAATTGTCGATCGCCCAGTCTAGCGCCGACCTAACAAAAGAACCCCAAGTCCGCGGCCGCGTCCGCCAACTCCGCCGGCAGGAACGTTGGGAAATTCAAGCCTCCGACGTGATCCCCACGATGCCCCTCTTGATGAACAACGGCCGCGAAATGAGCGGCCGATCGTATCCCGATGCGCAAGCAATCTACGCGCTGCGAATTGATCCACGGCCCGACCGCACGGTGCTCATGGAACTAACGCCCGAAGTGCAATATGGCCCGCCCAAATTGCGCTACACGGGCGGCGAAGAGGGCATCTTGCGGCAAGAGCGGCTGCGCGATCGTCAGGTCTTTGAACGCATGCAAATGAAAGTGCAACTCGCCCCTGGCGAAATGCTGGTGTTGATGGCCTTGCCAAACGCGGGCAGCCGGCTGGGCGACTATTTCCACACCGTCGACGCGGCCGAAGGGCGACAGCAGAAGATGATCCTGCTGCGGCTGGCCCAGGTGCCGGCCAGCAGCACGTTCGACGGCGACCGCTGATTGGCTGCGGGCGGCGGCTGAACGCGTTCCGGCAGGTTGGCCCCGCCTTGCGACCCTCCCCAAAGCGGGCCCCGCGCGTTAAAATGCGCCGTTTGCCACGATCATCGCGGGCGACGACAGCCTTTTGACGACCGCCATTTAAGGAGTACGGCCATGCCACTTGTTCCGATGCGATTGCTATTAGATCACGCCGCCGAAAACGATTACGGCCTGGCCGCGTTCAACGTCAACAACATGGAGCAGATTCAGGCCATCTTGGAGGCCGCCCGCGAAACCGAGTCGCCCGTCATCGTGCAGGCCTCGCGCGGCGCGCGCTCCTATTCGCAAGATAATTATCTCAAGCACCTGATGCTGGCCGCGGCCGAGCTTTATCCCGAAATCCCGATCGTGATGCACCAGGACCATGGGAACAGTCCGGCCACCTGCCAAAGCGCGATCGCGAACGGCTTTACGTCCGTGATGATGGACGGCAGCCTGAAAGAGGATGGCAAGACGCCCGCCGATTTTGAATACAACGCACGGGTTACCAAGGAAGTCGTCGAGCTGGCCCATGCCAAGGGCGTGTCAGTCGAAGGCGAACTAGGTTGCCTTGGCTCGCTCGAAAGTGGCCACGGCGAAAAGGAAGACGGCCACGGCGCCGAGGGCGTCCTTTCGCACGATCAGCTGCTCACAGATCCGGAAGAAGCGGAAGCGTTCGTTTCCGAAACAGGCGTCGACGCGCTGGCCGTTGCCATCGGCACCAGCCATGGCGCGTATAAGTTCACCAAGAAGCCGACCGGCGACGTGCTGGCCATGGATCGCATCGAAGAGATCCATCGTCGGCTGCCGAATTGCCATCTCGTGATGCACGGCAGCAGCAGCGTGCCGCAAGATTTGCAAGACATCATCAACAAGTACGGCGGCAAGCTGAAACCGACCTGGGGCGTGCCAGTCGAAGCCATTCAACGCGGCATCAAGTCGGGCGTCCGCAAGGTGAACGTCGACACCGATTGCCGTCTGGCGATCACCGGCGCGATCCGCAAGGTGCTCGCCGAGTCGCCGGAAAAATTCGATCCGCGAGACTATCTCAAGCCGGCCCGCGAAGCGATGAAAAAAGTCTGCGTCGCCCGAATGACGGCCTTCGGCCAAGCCGGCAACGCGCCGAAGATCAAGCCCGTCAGCACGAAAAGCTTTAGCAGCTATTATGCGATGGTGTGAGAACGCATCAGCCTGTGTACTGCGGTCACACTGTATATACTTAAGAGATGAGTACCGCCACACATATCACGACCGCCGAGGAATTGCTTCACATGCCGAGCAATGGCTATCGGTACGAATTGGTCGATGGGGAATTGCGAAAGATGACGCCGGGCGGAAGCGAACTCGGTTGCACAATCTTTGAGATTACAATTCCCTTCGGAATTTATCTGAAGCAACATCCACTGGGTCGCGCATTTGGAGCTGAGACAGGATTCCTTGTCAGTCGCGATCCAGATACAGTCTTGGCGCCTGATTTGTCTTTTGTGCGTCAAGACCGCATTGACGCTTTAGGAATACCTAAGACATTTTTCCCAGAAGCGCCGGCCTTAATCGTTGAGGTGGTTTCCCCGAGCGACACGATCGACGAAGTCGACCAAAAAATTCGCCGCTGGTTCGCCGCCGGTGTGCAAATGGCGTGGGTAGTCAATCCACGCGGACGCACCGTCACCGTGTATCGCTCGCTCGATGATATCCGCGTGCTTACCAGCAAGGACACGCTCGACGGCGGCGATGTCGTTCCCGGCTTTGCCGTTCCCGTCGGCGATCTGTTTGCGGCACTTGGCGAGTGACTTGCCTCATTGTCGTCGCCGCTCGCGTTTGAACTATTCACTCGGCCTTCCTTCCGCGGGCGTTTCTCTTCCGCCGCCCGAAACCCGCGAAACCGTACCAACTTGACGGGGTTTGATGCTTTAGGTCGGCAGGCGTGCGGCCGCGGCAATCCGCTGATTCGCAAGCGTTCGGTTTGCCAGCGTTGTTATGGGCCCGGTTGTCGCCGCGTAGGGCCTGATTCGACCACCAACTGATTGTTCGATGCTATTGCTGCATCCCCAGGAGCAGAAACCATGCGTTCCCCAATGATGATAATGGCGGTGATGGTGTGCGGTCTAATCGCGGCGCCCGGCTGGGCGCAGCCGGCCGGCGGATCTGAAGCAGGCCCCGGCGCACGTGACGGCGGTCCGGGCACCCGCGATGGCGGGCCAGGCGCACGTAGAGGCGGACCGGAAGGATTCGGCGGACCTCGCGGCCAGCGCGGTCCGGCCTTTCGCCAACAGATGATCGCGCAATTCGATAAAGACGGCGATGGCGTGCTCAACGACGCCGAACGAGAAGCGGCCCGTGCCGCGGTCGGCGGGCGCCAAGGACGCGGTGGCCGCGGTCCACTGCTGGCGCAAACATTCGGCCAAGTCGGCGAGGCCGGCCAACCAGGTCCAGATGGTCCAGGAGGATTTGGCCCGCGCGGCGGGCGTGGAGGTCGCGGAGGTCGCGGCGGCGGTTTTGGGGTTGGACCTGGCGGCGAAGCCGGTCTCCAAAGCGATGCTGGCCGGCCCCGTTTCGCTGGGTCGCCCGCTGCCGATGGCCCGCCACTGCGGAACCTTGAGCCGCTGTTCGGCTGGTTCGATAACAACCGTGACGGCGAGCTAAGTCGCGAAGAATTCAACGAACTGTCGCAATTCGTGCGTCAGCAGGAAACGCGTGCCGAAGGCCCGCGGCCTGGCCCGCAAGCCGACGGACGCGGACCGGCCGGCCC
>JADMIO011121791.1_pt1 | contig 10010 bp, 5 predicted proteins | sample 8958161 | NCBI WGS metagenome assembly JADMIO01 (sample SAMN16585339, study PRJNA669376) | soil metagenome | isolation source: Crop rotation soil | place: USA: Cullars Rotation, Alabama | collected 2011
CCTGTGGGTCGGCGGCACGCTCGGGGTGCTGCGCACGATGGTGTTCAACCAGGAGGCGATCGCGCCGCAACCGCGCGCGCCGTTGCTGCTGGCCTCGGCCCGCACCGCGCTGCACGGCGCCGCGGAGCCGATCGTCCGCACCCTGCCCTACTCCACGCGCGCGATCGAATTCCAGTTTGCCGAACCCGACTTTGCGCGCCGGTCGATGCTCCGGCTCGAAACGCGGATCGACGGCCTCGACCACAACTGGGTCCGCACCGGCCCGGAGGCCCGCCGCGAGCTGATGGCCGTCCGCGACGGCAATTACACGATGCAGGTCCGCGCCGTCGCGGAAACGGGCGTCGCCAGCGCCCCGACCGTCTTCGCGTTCACCGTCGCCCCGCCCTGGTGGCGCACGCTGCCCGCGCTGCTCGGCGTGGTGTTCGCCCTCGCCCCGCTCGCCTACGGGGTTTACCGCCTCCGGCTCCACGCCCTGCGGCACCGCACCATCGAGCTCGAGGCCAAGGTGCGCCAGCGCACCGAGCAGCTCGAGCAGGCCAGCGCGGCCAAGACCGTGTTCGTGGCCAACATGAGCCACGACATCCGCAACCCGCTCAACGGCATCGTCGGCCTCGCGCTCGCCCTCGAGGACACGCGCCTCGACCCGAAGCAGCGCGAGATCGTCGCCACCCTGCGCGAGTGCACCACCTACCTCTCCTCGCTGGTCGATGACGTGCTCGACTTCGCCAGCATCGAGGCCGGCCGCGTCGAGCTGCGCCCCGGCCCCTTCGTGCCGGCCGAGCTGCTCCGCTCGATCGTGACCACGCTCAAGGCCGACACCGCCGAGAGCGGCGCGCGCCTGCACATCGACGTCGACCCGCGGCTCCCGGCCAACCTTTCCGGCGACGCCGGCCGCATCCAGCAGATCCTCGTCAACTACGTCTCCAACGCGCTGAAATACGCCGGCGGCGAAATCCACCTCGCCGCGACGATCCCCGCCGGCTCGCCCGACGAGGTCGAGTTCGCCGTCACCGACGGCGGTCCCGGCATCAGCGCCGCCGACCAGGCGACGCTCTTCACCAAGTTCACCCGCCTCACCAGCGCCCGCGAGCACGAGATCCCGGGCGCCGGCCTCGGCCTCGCCTCCTGCCGCCTCCTCGCCGACATCATGAGCGGCTCGGTCGGCGTGGAAAGCCACCCCGGCCGCGGCGCGCGTTTCTACCTGCGCCTGCCCCTCACGCCCGCGCTGGCGCCGGTCGCGCCCGAGACGGGCGACCTGCCCAACACCACGGTCCTGCTGGTCGAGGACACGGACTACAACGCCATGGCCGCCAGCGCGGTCCTCCGCCGCCTCGGCCTCACCTGCGAGCGCGCGCGCACCGGCGCCGAGGCGCTGGAAATGTTCGCGGCGAAACGCTTCAACCTCGTCCTGCTCGACCGCAACCTGCCCGACATGGACGGCACCGAGATCGCGCGGCAGATGCGCGAGCGCGAGTCGACCGACGGCCTGCGCTCGATCATCCTCGCCGTCACGGCGTATTGCACCGCCGAGGATCGCAAGCTGTGCCTCGACGCCGGCATGGACGCGTTCGTCGGCAAGCCGCTCACCCCGGAAAAAATGCGCAAGGTGCTCCTCGCCGCCGGCCGCCGCATGCTGGCCGCCGCGACGTTCGATGCCACACCCGCCCCCGAGGCGCCGGCCGCGGCCCCGCTCGATACCAGCCTCCTCGACTACCTCGGCGACGGCACCGACAGCGGGCTCGCCGGCCAGATCGACCGCTTCCTCACCGGCCTGAGCGACGCGCAGTCGCAGCTCGGCCGCGCCAACACCGACCGCGACTTCTCCACCCTCGCCACCACCGCCCACCGCCTGCTCGGGCAGGCGCGCATGGTCGGCGGCGGCACGCTGGGCGACGCGGCCCTGGCGCTGGAGCAGGCGGCGGACCGCTGCGATGCGGACGCCTGCGACGATCTCCTGCGCCAGGTGACGGGCGAAATCCGGACGATTACGGCAGCATTGCGTCATCGCCGCTCCGGGGCGCTGACATCGTAAAGCCGTGGTCGCGGGCGTAGCGGACGAGGTCCGTCGTCGTCGCCAGCCCGAGTTTCTTCAGGAGGTTGAACCGGTGCTTCTCGACCGTCTCCGTGGCGATCGCCAGGCGCTTCCCGATTTCCTCGTCGCCCAGCGGCGCGCCGATCAATGAGAGGACGGCGCGCTCGCGCTCGGTGAGCAGCTTGTCGAACGACTGCGGGTCGCGCAGCCGCGCGTTCTTCGCGCGCATGAACGCCTCGGAAAAACTCACGCGGCCCTCCACCACCGCCGTGATCGCCTCCTTCAGCGCCGCCACCGTGTTGGTGTTCTTGTCGACGAAGCCCTGCACCCGCGCGCGCTCGGCGCGAAAGACGGTATACTCGTCGCAATGCGACGACAGCACGAGGATCCGCGTCTCCGGCGCGAGCTTCCGGATCTCCTCCACCACCCCGAAGCCGTCGAGGTTCGGCAGGTGCAGGTCGAGCAGCACGAGCTCCGGCTTCGCCGTGCGCACCACCTCCACCGCCTCCCGCCCGTCGCCGGCCTCCCCCACCACCTTGTGGCGCAAGTCCACGGTGCATACCTTCCGCAGGACCTCGCGGAACATCAGGTGGTCTTCGACGATAACGATCCTCACGCTACCACTGTGAAGACGCCGCGGTTCGCAGGCAAGAGCCGCGCATGTCAGCGCGTCCGGCACCCGACCGGGAAAACTTGAGCGCGAAATCTGTCCTACGCGCCCGCCACCGGCCTAGTGCTTCGCCGGTGGCGGCGTCGGGGCAGGCGCCGCGGCGGCCGTGACCGTGACGTTCTCGTAGCCGACCGAGCCGGAGTAAGTGAGAATATCCGCGCCTTCGACGCCGTTGAACGTCGAGTTCCTGATGCGCACGTTTTCGACGATCGACTTCGGGTTGCCCACGACGGTCAGAACGCGCGGGCTCGACCGCGAGGTGACATTTTCCATCAGGACGTTGCGCACCGTCGGCGCGAACGGGCCATCCGCCACCCGGCCATAGACGAGGTCGATGGTGAGGATGGAGGACGAGACCCGGCCGACCTGCACGTTGCGGAAGAAGACGTTCTCCAGGTAGCCGCCGCGGCCGCCGTTGGTCTTCAGGCGGAGCGCGCGCTCCAGGTTGGGGCTGTCCATCTGGCAGTTCTCCGCGAAGACATTGCGGATGCCACCGGAGTTCTCGCTCCCCAGCACCACGCCGCCGTGGCCGTCCTTCATGACGCAGTTGCGGATGATGAGGTTCTCCGAGGGCACGTTGACGCGGCGGCCGTCGGCGTCCTTGCCCGACTTGATCGCGATGCAGTCGTCGCCGGTGTCGAAAATGCAGTTCTCGATCAGCACGTCCTTGCAGCTGTCCGGGTCGCAGCCGTCGTTGTTCGGCCCATGGCTCATGATGTTGACGCCGCGCACCGTGACGTTGGTGCAGAGGACGGGGTTCAGCTCCCACATCGGCGAGTTGATGATCTTCACGTCCTCGATCAGGACGTTCTTGCAGAGATACGGGACCCAGAAATTCGGCCGCAGCACACCCTTGTCGCCGAAGATGCGCTGTTCCACCGGGACATTCGTCTCGCCCATCTGGATCAGCTCGCGGCTGCTCATCGGGCGCGCTCCACCCGGGCCAGCCGTGGGAACCGCGGCGCGATCGCCGCCCTGGGAAACGCTGGGCGGCGTCGGGATGCCCGCGGCGGCGAAGGCGCGGCGGCCCAGGCCCCACCACGTCTCCCCGCTGGCCGACCCGTCGAGCGTGCCCTTGCCGGTGACGGCGATGTTCTCCTGCTCGAAGGCGTAGATCAGCGGCGAATAGTTCATGACCTCCGTCCCTTCGTAGCGCGCGCGGACGACCGGCAGGTATTTCTTGGGGTCCGGGTCGAACTTCAACGTCGCGCCCTCGGCCACGTGCAGGTTGACATTGCTCTTCAGGTGCACCGCGCCGGTGAGGAACACGCCGCCCGTCACCACCACGCGGCCGCCGCCAGCGGCGTTGCACGCCGCGATGGCCTGGCGGATCGCGTCGGTGCAATCGGTCGTGCCGTCGGCCTTCGCGCCGTAGTTGGTGATGGGGAAATCGCGCGCCGGAAACTGCGGCGCCTTGATGCGCGCGAGGATCCCGGGGACCGCGTCCCAGCCGATGACGGACTCCGGCGCGGCGGCAGCCGCGGCGAACGCAGAACTGAGCGCGAGGCCGCAACCGGCGAGCGCGAGACGAATGAGGTGGGGAGTTTTCATCGGGTAAGGGATCAGAGGAGGCCGATTCAGGGCTGCGCCGTCAACCACGCGACCCAGGGCCGCTTGGCTTCGGTCGCGGCCGGCGCCAGCGCGACGGCCGCTCCACCGCGCACCGGCTCTTTCGCGGCCACCAGCTGGCCGGTGGAGGTGTCGAGCCACTCGAGCCGGAAATTCCCCCGCTCACGCACGAGGTCCAGCTCCACGTTTTCGCCGGCCATCGAATAGACCAGGTAACTCTTCCCCGGCGCGGCCATCGCCCAGCTCGTCGCCGGGCCGCGCACGACCGCCGCCGGGCGCGTCTGCGCCCGCGCCGCGGCCGGAATGGCCTTCTCGACCGCCGCGCTCAGGGCGGCGAAATCGTCGTTCTTCCGCGGGATCGCGAGCCCGGGGAACGCGTCGCGGTATTCGCGCCACGCGCGATAGCGCTGCTCCGCGCCGCCGGGGCGGCTGTTCGGCTGCGCCATGATCTGTTCGCGCGGCGCCTTGTTGAGCCCGCCCTCGATCGCGAAGAGCGAGCCGTCGGCGCGGTAATACCAGTTGTGGAAATCGATCGACGCGATCAGCGGACGCCGCACCGGATCGGCGAGCAGCGCGTCCATTTGCGCCCGTGGCACCTCGAGGTGGATGAAGACCTTGCGGCCATTTTCCTTCTGCCACTCCGCCACCGTATCGAGCCAGAACTGCACGAACGGCAGCGGCCCCGAGTATTCGCGGTCGAGCCCGTAGATCACGTTGGTGTTGTCCTTGAGGACGTCCAGGCAGTGCCGGATGTAGCGGCGGTGGAGGTCACGATGGAGCGGGTTCGTCACGTCGTAGAACGCGTTCGCCGCCGGATTCTCGTCCGGCAGGCCCGTCGGCTGGAGGCAGTTCACCGGCCGCCACGGGAAATCGACGTAATGCGCCCGCGTCTCCTGCAGCGCGTGCTGGAAATAGAAATAATGGTGGAGGATCAGCCCGCGCGTGTCGGCCAGGTCGGCAAAATCTTTCATCCGCTGGAAATACCATGGGTTGAATTTCGTGAGGTCATACTTGCTCAGCCCGTTCCAATCGCGCCCCTTGCCGCTTCGCGCCCACGGCATCTCCATGAACGGCGGCGTCGCGTCGTCGGCCGGCAGCTCCGGCGAGCCGTAGAAGTTGTGATTGATGCGGCGCCGGTCATACCAGAGCCCATAGTGCTGCGTGAACGCCGTGCGCGGCGCGAGGCGGGCCGCGACTTCCTCCAGATCGTCGGTCAGCCCCGTGCCGGTCTCGCCCGGCACGAACCGCGTGAGCGCCGGCCCGGCGGTGCGCGCCTGCGCCCGCGGCAGCACGCCGAGATACCAGGAGTAACTGGTCGCGCCGGTCCACGCGCGCTGCCCATCGATCGTGAACTGCGCGTTCTCCAGCTTCAGCGGATGCTTCTCCCGTGGCGGGTTCTTCGCCACGATCCACGCGTCCACTTCCCTCGCCGACAAGGCCCGCGCGCCGTCCGCCGCGACCGGGAGCGTCGCCCGCGCGAGCTTTGCCGGCGCGTCGGCGCCCACGCGCTCGGCGAGCTGCGCGAGATAAAGGCTCGTTGGCTGCTGCGCCGACCCTTTCACCAGGCTCTGCAGCGGCATCCAGCGCGGATCGTATTTCAGGCTGTCCTCGGTGATGAGGCCCTTCGAGCCGACCACGTGGTTGACCGCGCCGGGCGCGCTGTGCACCTGCAGCTCGGTCGCCTCGCAATTCCAGATAATCGAGTTCGCCGCTGTCCAGCCGGCCCCCTGCCCCGTCGCCTGGCGGTTCAGCAGACGCAGCGCGTCGCCGCGGATGATCACGTTGTCGTAGAGCACGCCCGACGCCCAGCTTTCGCTCGTGCCGCTGTAGCCCTGCGCGTCGTTCGCCCGGCACTGCAGGAAAACGTTCGGTCCCGGGGCGACGAAGCCCGTCGTGAAATCCCGCAGCCCCTGCTCGCTGGTGCAGCGCTGCACCAGCGTGAGCTGGCCCGCGATCGCGAACACCCGCCGGCGATACGCCGCCATCTCCGACACTGGCGCGAGCGCCGTGCAGTCCTCGATCGTGACCGCCTTCGAATCGGCCTGCGCGTTGACCACGCTGCCGACGAAATGCAGCGCCGTCACCTGCCGCACCCACGCGTGCTCGACCTTGTCGAGGGCGATGGCGCCCCACGCGTGCTCCTCGTCCTTGGGCTGCGCCGCGTCGAACTCCGAAAGGCAGCGCAGGTTCTCCACGCCGACGTGGTCGATGCGGCCCGGAAACTCGTAGCGGTTCACCGTGCCGCCGCCGAACGCCTTCTCGAGCGAGGTCGTCAGCGGCGCGTCGAGGCCGAGCCCGTTGCCCTCGACCGACGTGATCACGCGCTCCCAGACGATGTCCCGCGAGCCCACCGCCCACTGGATGCGGTTTTCCGGCCGCCAGCCGGAGAAAAGGTTCATCCCGAGCGACGCGATCCACTCCGCCGTGCTCGGCCGCCGCACGATCACGCGGTCGCCGACCGCGAAACCCGACGCGTCCTCGAGCGTCAGCTTCTTCGCCCCGACCGGCACGAAGGCGTCGGCCACCGGCTTGCGCGCGCCCGCCACCTCGGTGCGCTCGCCGCGGCCGCCGACTTCGATCAGCGTGCGGCGCGACACGCCGGTCGCGACCAGCACGGTGCCGTTTTCACCGTCGCCCGAACCGCGCAACACCACGCCGCTCGCCCCGATCCGCAGCCCGCCCTCGATCGCGTAGCGGCCGGGTTTCAACAGCACCGCGCCACGAAAGCCATCCGGCCCCGCCGGCAGCGCCGCGACGGCGTCGAGCGCCGCCTGGATCCGCTCGCGGTTGCGGGTCGCGGCCGGTTCGACCACGATCTTCGCCGGCACGAGCGGAATCGCCACGCCGCCGCCGCCGTAACCCGCGTGCGAGAAATCGACGACGGTGTTGCCCGCCGCGTCGGCCGTGTAAACGAGGCGGCCGCCCGTCGCCGCCGGCTTCACCGAGATCGGAGCTTCCGCGGCGAACAACGCCAGCGGTGCGCACGCGAGTGCGAATCGCAGAATTTTCATGGGAGGGAACGGAGGGAAATCAGCGCGCCGCGGTCGCCGGCAGCGCCGCCGTGGGCGGCGGCACTTCGTCGGTCGCGGGGAAAAGATCGAACGCCCGCGACACGCGCTTGCCCAGCAGGTGCTTGTCCGCGAACGCCAGCAACCCGTCCCAGTCCGTGTCGCCGAAGCCGTGCGGCCGGTCGGCCCAATACACGCCGACCTTGTCGACGGCGCCGAACAACGCGTAGGCCGGCCGCGCGTGCAGCCAGGTTTGCTTCACGGCGTTGTGCACGACATTGCCGTCGTGCGTGCCTTCGAGCGCGATCCAGGGCCGCGGCGCCGTGAGCGCCGGGAACCAGTGCGCGTCGTAGGGCAGCTTGTCCTCCTGCCCCCAGAACTGGAAGAGGTGCGGCGAAAACTGGTTGCCGTATTTGCGGACCATCATCGTCAGCCCCTCTTTCCCACCGCGGCTCGCGTGCGACGTCGTCGCGCCGCCGCTGAAGCGATACGCCGGCGTGCCGAGGCCCGAGCTGGCGCCGGGCGCGACGAGCGCGATGCGATCATCGAAGGCGCCGGTGACCATCGCGGCCTTCCCGTTGCGCGAGACGCCGGTGATGATGAGCTTGGTCTTGTCGACGAGCGGGTCGTTCTGCAGGTAGTCGACCGCGCGCATCGCACCCCACGCCCAGCCGCCGATGATGCCCCAGTCGTAGCCCGGGTAGGCTGCGGGGAAACGCGTGCTGCGAAACGCGAACGAGCCGTCCTCCAGCCGCTTCGTCGTGTCCTCGGCGCATTGGTTCGTGTCGACGGAGACGTAGGCGTAGCCGTGATCGAGCACCTGCAGGACGCGGCTGGCGAAGGCCTGCGGGGTGTTCCCGCCGGCGGCGCCGCGCCCGGCACCACGTCCGGCCGCGGGAGCAGCCGCGCCCGGCGCCGGCGTGGCACCGGCCGCGACGTTCGCCGGCGCAGCCGGAGCCGCCGGAGCCGCCGGGGCGCCGCCGCGTCCGGCGTTCTGCGCGCCCGCGAGCGCGATTTCCGGCGGCAACAGGATGTCGGCGCCGCGGCCTTCAAGCGGACCGGCCCCGATGCGCGGCAATTGCGGCCCGCCCGGCGCCGTGCCGCCGAACTGGATCACTGTCGGGAACGGGCCGGTGCCCGCGGGTGAAACGATGCCGATGTCGAGGCTCAGTTTCTCCTCGGGCCCGAACGTCAGGTGCACGAGGCGATAGGTGTATTTCTTCTCCGCGATCGTGACCTCCTCGGTCATGGCGACAGTCCCCTTCACGTTGCCGGGCGGCGGCGGCATGCGGCCAACGTGGTAGTATTCGAGGATCGTCCGCATCTCCTTCTGCCGCGCCTTGAACTGCTCGGGCGTCGTCACCTTCGTGCCGTCGTTCATCACCAGCGGGTCGGGCATTTCCAGGCGCACCGGCAGCTGGTCGACCGTCGGCAAATCGCCGAGCGTGGTCTTGATCTTCGGCAGCGGGATCTCCCGCGGATCGGGCCGGTCGGGCAACGGCGCGGCCTCGGCGGCGCGCAGCGACGTGCCAAGCGTGAGGGACAACGCGAGCAGCGGAAGCACTCGGAGGGGAAGACGGGTTTTCATGAGGAATCGGGGTGAAAGTTTTTCCAACGCGGTCAGAATTTCTGGATGCGCAGCCACGCCAGCGCCGGGCCGGACCAGTCGTCCGTGATGCCGAAGCCGTGCTTGCCGATCGGCGCGCGCAGGTAGACGAACGGGATGTTCTCCTTCATCAACCCCGCCACGTAGGCGTCGGAGTTCGCCGGGGGCACGCTGGTGTCGCCGGTCGAGTGCACGATGAACGCCGGCGGCGTGTCCTTGCCCACGTGCTTCTCGTTGCTGAGGAACTCGAGCGTCTCGGGCGTGGGTTTGTCGCCGACGAGCTGGCGGCGGGAGACCTTGTGCACGTTCGCCTCGTCGGTGAGCGTCATCACGGGATAGAGCAGGATCTGCACGTCGGGCCGCGAGCTCGCGCGCTCGATCGGGTCGGCGGCCGACGCATTGCCGGCATCGAAGCGCGTCGCGACCGTGGCCGCGAGGTGGCCGCCCGCGGAAAAGCCGATGATGCCGACGCGCTGCGGGTCGAGGCCCCAGGCGGCGGCGTTGGCGCGCACGTAGCGGATCGAGCGCTGCGCGTCGTTCATCTCCGCCGGGTGCTGGTATTTCATCCCGAGCCGGTATTTCAGGATGAAGGCCGTGATCCCGTTCGCCGCGAGCCAGCGCACGGCCGGCAGGCCCTCGCGCGGCGAGAGGTGCGAATACGCGCCGCCGGGAAACACGATCACGGCCGCGCCCGTGGCCTTGCCGGTCGGCGGGAGAAACACGGTCAGCGTGGGCACATCCTTCGCCGGGTCGTCGCCATCCTGCAGCGGCGCCGCGCCGGGCCACAGCCGCAGCACCTGGAGATCGGCGAGCCGCGCGGGGGGGTCGGCGAGCGGCGTGACGGGTTTGCCGTCGATCGTGAAGAACGGCGACGCCGCGTTGATCTGCGCCAGCGTCAGCGGCGCGAGGGCGAACGGCGCATCGGCGGTCGCCGGCCCGGCGGCAAAGGCGCGCGCCAACCCCAGGAGCGAGACGACGAGAAGGCGCGGGGCGTTCACTGGGCGAGCGCCTGGGCCAGCGGGCAATTCTTCAGCGCCTTGATGCCGGCGACGACGCACTCCGCGTTCACCTTCGCGCCCGCCTTGGTCGTGTGCTGCGTGTCGTTGTAGTAGGGCCGGGATTTCT
>JADMIO010796673.1_pt1 | contig 10008 bp, 9 predicted proteins | sample 8958161 | NCBI WGS metagenome assembly JADMIO01 (sample SAMN16585339, study PRJNA669376) | soil metagenome | isolation source: Crop rotation soil | place: USA: Cullars Rotation, Alabama | collected 2011
CTTTCCCGACGAAGCAACTGGTGCGCGTGCGTTTCGCCCCCGAGGCGCTGCCGCGGCCTGTCGCGGCGCGCTGAGCCGAACGCCCGAAATCACTGCGTGCCGGACGGCGGCGGCGGGTTGCGAATCGTGGGCAGGCGAGCGATGGGCGTCCCCGTCGGGTCGTGCATCTGGGGCTGGAGCCAGAGCCAGTACTCGTTCGTGTACCCGCCCGGCCGCATGCGGATGCGCTTGGCCGAACCATCCCAAAACGCGGCGTTCGTTTCGTTCACGCCGTGCCACCAGCCGACCCACGAGCCCACCGCCACCTGCTGCTCGGGCGTGAGCGGGCCCGAGTGCAGCGCGGGCACGTCCCCGATCATCACCGTCATGCCCGGGTTGATGATGGCGCCCAGCGGGAGATCGTGTTTCCAGTGGCGACCCATCTGCGAGGGCGCGCCGGCGCCGTCGATGCTCCCCACCTCCGCCCACACCCAGTCGTTCGAGCCGTACGAGTTGCCCTGCATCGCGAACACGCTGTCGCGGAAGTCGTCGTTGCGATAGTTCGCGAAGAACGAGGGGGGCAGCCCTTCCCAGACCGGGCGGCCGGCGGGGAACATGTTCGCCGCCGGGTCGCCCGCGTAGACGGCGTTCGTATCTTTCGGGCAGTGAAAGACCTCGAACTTGTACTTCGTGATCTCGCTGATGCCCAGCAACTCGTGGATGACGCGCACCGTCTCCATCTGATTCGGATTGTTGTACGCCTGCTCGCCCCCCCACCGATTGCTGTACGGCGGGTCGTCGCGCGGGTCCGTCGCGTTCGTCGGGAAGTGGTCGTAGCGCTGCGTGTACGCGATCCACGCCGCCGAGAGCGTGTGCTGGTTCGCCAGGCAGACCGCCTCGCGCCCCGCGTTGCGCGCCGACGACAGCACCGGCACGAGGATGCCCACCAGCGCGCCGATGATCGCCACCACCACCAGCAGCTCCACGAGCGTGAAGGCGCGACCCCCGGCGGCTCGGCATGGTGCAGAGGCGATCTTCATCGGAATAGTCCGAGAAGCAAGGCGCGCCATCAGAGACATGCTATCCCCGGATCGCGACCGGACAAACACGAACCAGCGCCCGCGGCGTCGGCGCGGCGGCGGGAACTTTCGGGGCGCCCGCGCGTCCGGTCCGTCAAGACGGATGGGCCCTTGGGCCGACTATGCGAGGACAGGCGGGGCCGACCGCCCCCCGAACTTGCGTCGGGGCCCAAGCCCGTCAAGGATTGCCCCCAATGACCAACCAGACCACCCCGCGGCGCCGTTGCTTCTTCGCCCTCCCGCTCTGCGCGCTGGGCGCGCTGCTCACGAACGCCGCGATCGCCCGTCAGGCCGCCCCCGCCAAGCCCGCCGAGGCGCCCAAGAACGTTGAGGCTGGCCAGACCAAGAAGCGGGCGCCGTACTTCCAGATCACGATCCCCCCCGCTATCAGCCTCGCCCCCCCGTTTACCGGGCGCGTGACCATTTACCTGAAGCGCTCGGACGCGAAGATCGCCAAGGAACTCAGCGCCGGCGACGGCCCGTTCTTCGACGACCCCCAGCCCATGTTCTCGATGATGGTCAAGGACCTCAAGCCCGGCGACCAGATCCGCTTCGTCGATGAGGTCTGGTCGCAAATGCCGCTCAAGGACCTGCCCAACGGCACGTACCAGGCGATGGCGGTGATGGACCGCGAGCACTCGCACTCCTCGTGGCGCAAGGAAGAGCTGAACCTCAACTCGCCCTACCGGACCTTCGAAATCAAGGACCTCAAGGCCGGCCAGGACCCTCCGTTCGTGCGTTTCGAGCTGCTCGAGTCCTCCCCCTCGCCCCTGCCGCTGCTCAAGGGGGTGGAGAAGTTTGAGATCGATTCGCCGCAACTGACCGCGTTCCGGGGCAAGCCGACGAAGCTCCGCGCCGGCGTGGTGCTGCCGATCAACTACGACCCCAAGAAGAAGTACCCGGCGGTCTATTGGATCCACGCGTTCCCGGCGACGTCGGAGTTCACCGGCGACTGGAGCGACGCGTGGTACGAGGGCTCCTTCCGCCAGCCCATCCCCGAGGGGCGCAAGGCGTTCCGCGAGAACCACGCGCTGTGGAACAACGCGTTCTACATCTGCCTCGACGCGCAGGGGCCCTTCGGCCACCACCTCTTTGCCGACTCGGCCAATAACGGGCCGGTAGGCAAGGCGTTGATCGAGGAGCTGCTCCCCGCGCTCGAGGCGAAGTACCCGCTGATCGCCAAGCCCGAGGCGCGCGTGCTCCGCGGCCAGTCGTCGGGCGCGTGGGCGTCGATCTGGCTCGCCATGCACTACCCGCAGGTCTTCGGCGCCGCCTGGGCCACCAGCCCCGACCCCGTGGACTTCCGCGCGTTCCAGGCCACGAACATCTATGAGGCCAAGAGCATGTTCACCGGCGCCGACGGCAAGGACACGCCGTCCTACCGCGTGGGCGACCAGATCCGCATGACGGTGCGCGCGGAGAACGCGATGGAGCGCGTGCTCGGGCCCGACGGGGACAGCGGGCAGCAGTGGGCCTCGTGGATGGCCGCGTTCGGCCCGCGCAACGACGCCACCGGCATGCCCAAGCCCCTCTTCAACACGCAGAGCGGCGAGATCGACCGGAGCGTCGCCGAGCATTTCAAGAAGTACGACATCTCGCTGCTGGTCAAGAGCGACCCGGTCAAGTACGGGCCGATCTTCCGCGACCGCATCCGCCTGATCGCCGGCGCCAAGGACAACTTCTACCTGAACAACGCCGTCGAACTGCTGCGCAAGGAGCTCGACGCCGCCAAGATGCTCCCCGCCAAGTCCGGGCCGGACTCGGGATACGTGGAGATCCGCCCCGACGCGGACCACGGCGTGGCCGGGCCGCTGCCCGCGCAGAACGCGCTGTGGTCGGAGATCGAGGCGTATTTCAAGGCGAAGGGCGCGACGCCGAACTGACCCCCCGCAAGGGTCGCATCAGGTCCCGCGCGACCGCGTCGGCGAAGAGGTAGCCCGCGTCTGTGAGCGCCAGGCGCCCGCCGCTCGCGCGCAGCCTGCCCGCGCTCTGCTGGCGCGCGATGGCCTCACGCAGCGGCGCTCCCGCGCCCAGCGCCTCCGCGTCCCGCCCCAGCGCCGCCTCGTCGAGCCCCTCGCTGATCCGCAGCCCCATCATGATGCGCTCGGCGAGCGCGCGCCGCGCGTCGGGGGGCTCGAGATCGACCACCGCCGACCACCCGCCGCCGGCCTGCACGCTCTCCATCCACTCGCCCAGGCGCGGCACGTTCTTCCACCGCCAGCCGCCCTGCGCGGGCGGAGGCAGCGCGATGTGGCCGCTCGCGCTGGGGCCGCAGGCGAGCCACGAGTCCTGCCGCCAGTACGCGAGGTTGTGCAGGCTGCGGGTTTCTTTGCCCGAGCCGGCGGCCCCGGGGTCTCCGAGGGTTCCGGGGGCGCGGGCGAAGTTGCTCACCTCGTAGCGCTCGAACCCTGCGTCGCGCACGCGATCGACGAGCCATTCGTACATGGAGGCCTCGAGGTCCTCGTCACAGGGCGTGAACTCGCCGCGCTTGAGCCTCGCGGTCATCGCCGTGTTGGGCTCATAGGTAAGCGCGTAGCACGAGAGGTGCTCGATGGCGGGCTCGAGCGCGAGCGCCCGCTCGACGTCCGATCGCCACTCCTCCATCGTCTGCCCCGGGATGCCGTAGATGAGGTCCACGCTGCGGCGCCGGATCCCCGCCTCGGCCGCGTGCGCGAGCGCGCGGGGCACATTCCGAGGGTCGTGCGTGCGCTCGAGGGTCTTGAGGTGCGGGTCGGAGAACGATTGCGCACCGACGCTGACCCGATCCACTCCCCCGGCCCGCAGCACGCGCATCAGCTCGGGGCTCGCGCTCTCGGGATTGCACTCGACCGTGAACTCGCAGCCCGGCTCGCCGCGCGTGATGGCCGAGCAGTCGAACGCCTCGTGCAGCGCCGCCAGCGCCCGCTCCCACAGCGCGGGGGAAAGGAGGCTGGGGGTGCCCCCGCCGACGAAGATGGTGCGCAGGGGCGGGCGGGCGCCGCCGGCGGAGATCGCCGCCGCCTGGGCCGCCAGTTCGCGGGTCAGGGCGTCCACGAACGCCGCCTGCTGGTCCCGCGTATCCACGAAGGAGTAGAAGTCGCAGTAGTGGCACTTGTGCGAGCAGAAGGGGACGTGGATGTAGAGGGCCTGGGGGCGGGAGCAAGGCCCACTCAGGGCCTGGCGCGCCGTCTGCCGGCTCGTCGCCCCCGCCTGTTCCAGCGCCACGCTCGCCATGAAGCCCCTCTGTCGCGGCCGCCCGGTCAGCCGCTATGATTGCCCGCGAGCATAGCGCACGACCGCGCCCGCGACAGGCCGCGGCGCCTTGAGGATATGGGGACGGTTGCGTGGACGTCATTCTTGTGGCTTTCAAGTCCGACGGTTCGCGCAAGGAGTTCCGCGTCAAGGGTGGACGCTGCGTCATCGGCCGCAAGGGCGAGACGGACCTCCGCATCCCCTCGGCAACAGTTTCCCGCCAGCACGCCGAAATCGCCGTCAAGGGCGCCAAGGCGACGGTGCGCGACCTGGGCTCGAGCAACGGCACGTTCCTCAACGAGGTCCGCGTCCAGGAGGCCGAACTGGCCCCGGGCGACCGGCTGAGCGTCGGCCCGGTGGTCTTCGTCGTGCAGATCGACGGCCAGCCCGCCAAGATCCAGCCCATCACCTCCAGCGAGCTCCCCACGGCTGCGTACAGCGACCCCAAGAGCGGCACGCGGGCGCCCATCTCTTCGCCGCTGGATGAGTCCTCGATGATCTCGGGCGCCCCGGCGATCACCTCGCCGGATGACTCCGGCTCCAGGCCGGGCATCCCCTCGCCCGCGGCCCCCCGCAAGGCTCCCGCCGCCGCCCAATCGGATAAGGAAGGCGAGAGCGAGGGCGAGGCCGGCGGCGACCCGCTCAGCCGCATGATCTCCAAGTCGAAATCGACGGAGGAGAGCAGCGTCTTCGAGTTCGATTTCTTCGACGACGAGGAAGACGAGAAGCGCTGAGGCGCCGCCCCCGGGGGCGCGATCTCGGACCTCAGGCGGCCTTGGTCTTGTCCCCGCCCTTTTCGGGCGCCGCGGGCGTGCCCTGCTCAGTCGGCTTGCCGGACCCGTCGGCGTCGATGGGCAGCGGGGCGGCCTTGGCGGGCACCCGGATGACCGTGGCGCACCCCTTGCACCGGACGGTGCGACCGCGCGCCTCGGCGGGGACCGCCAGGATCCTTCTGCAGGTCAGCTTCGGGCACATGATGCGCAGGATTTCGTCGGACATGCCTGGTTATCGCGCACGGGCGCGCGCTCCCTTTGTTCCGTCATCGGACGCTTCCGGCGCTTTCTTCACCCGGGGATACGTTCTCGGCCCCTGAAAGCCCTCCTGCACGACACGCCCGTTTCCGCTCCAATGTCCGGCCCATGGCCCCCCCCAACGGCCCCACCCCGATGCCCCGTCCGACCGCCACCGCGGTCATCGGCCTGCAATGGGGCGACGAGGGCAAGGGCAAGATCGTCGACATCCTCGCCGCCCGTCACGACGCCGTCGTGCGCTTCAACGGCGGCGCCAACGCCGGCCACACCGTCATCATCGCCGGCCAGAAATACGCCCTGCACCTCGTGCCCGTGGGCGCGCTCACGCCCGGCGCGTTCGCGATCATCGGCAACGGCGTGGTCGTCGATCCCGACGCGCTCATCCACGAGATGGACGGGCTCATCGCCCGCGGCGTGGACTGCAAGAACGTCGTCGTCTCCGACCGCGCCCACGTCGTCATGCCCTACCACAAGGACGAGGACGCCCTGCGCGAAGTCCTCCTCGCGGGCGCGGGGGAGGACGAGCCCGACCCCGCCGGCGAGCCTCGCGGCGCCCGCGCGGACCGATCGCTCGGCACCACCCGCCGCGGCATCGGCCCGGCCTACGCCGACAAGCACCAGCGCTCGACCGCCATCCGCATCGGCGACCTGCTGCGCCCCGAGCGCCTGCGCGAGACGCTCGAGCTGGCCTGCGAGATCAAGGGCCGCACCCTGCCCCGCCTGACCTCGCACCCGCCCGAGGGCGTGCACCCCCACTACAACCCCGAGCACCTCTACGAGAAGGCGATGCGCTGGGGCGAGCGCCTGCAGCCCCACATCCGCGACACCGCCTATTTCCTGCACGACCTGCTCGCCAGGGAGAAGCGCCTGCTCTTCGAGGGCGCCAACGCCACGCTGCTGGACGTCGATCACGGCACGTTCCCGTACGTGACCTCCTCGGCATGCGCCGTCCTGGGCATCGGCCCGGGCTCGGGCGTCTCCGAGCGGCGCATCGAGACCGTGCTGGGCGTGATGAAGGCGTACTCCACGCGCGTCGGCGCCGGGCCCTTCCCCACCGAGCAGAAGAACGCCATCGGCGACCGCATCCGCGAGCGCGGCAAGGAATACGGCACGACCACCGGCCGCCCCCGCCGCACCGGCTGGCTCGACCTCGTCGCCGTGCGCTATTCCGCGATGCTCAACGGCGCCACCGGCCTGGCGCTCATGCTCTTCGACGTGCTCGAAGGGTTCGACGAGGTCAAGATCTGCACGGCGTACGAGACGCCCGCGGGGCGCACGGACCGCTTCCTGCCCGACGCGTACGCCCTGAGCGAGGCCAAGCCGGTCTACGAGACGCTCGCGGGCTTCCCCTCGCTGGGCGCCAGCGGCAAGCCGCCGACCAGGCGGGCCGACCTGCACGAGCACGCGCGGAAGTACCTCGAGTTCGTCGAGGAGCGCGTGGGGATCCCGATCCGGTTCGTCTCGATCGGCCCGGACCGCGCCCAAACGCTCGAGGCGTGACTTTCGGGGGGGTGAATGCGGGGAGCCGCCAGCACGTTCGCCCACGGGCGTCGGGTTTTTCCGTTGCATTCGCCCGCCGCGGCGGCACACTGAATGGCGCATGGGGACAGCGAGCGTTCGTGCCCCGGTTTCGCCCGCCCGCCGCGATCGCGCGCGCCGGCGCTTCGCTGACGCGCTCGCAGGCGCGGCAATGCTCCTCGCGCCCGCCCCGGCGGCCACGCTCGACTGGATCACCCCGGAGGGCGGCTCGTTCGAGGAGCCCAAGAACTGGTCCTTCGCCTTCGTGCCGCGCTCGATCGACACGGCGCAGTTCGGATACCGCGACGGGGCGTACACCGTGCGGATCGACGCGCTGGCGACAATCGACTCGCTCAACGTCTACCGCGGCGACGTCGCCTTCGCCCTGCTGGGCCAGACCCTCTCGCTGCTGCGCGCCGACCTCGCCCAGCCGCCCGGGGCGCTGATCGCCGATGGGCCGGGGGAGACCGCGGCGCTCTCGCTCACCGGCTTCGGTCGCCTCGTGGGCGAAGACATCGCGATGGCCCGCGGCGCCGGGGCGAGCGGCGCGCTGCGCATTCTCAACGGCGCCCGCGCGACCGCGACGCGCTCGCTGATCATCGGCGGCGCCGGCTATGGCGATGTTCTCGTCGACGGATCTTCGCGCCTTGCCGCCCCGGTCATCACGCTGGCCGCCGGGTCCCTGCTGGGCGGCGCGGGCGTGGTCGCCGGCGCGGTGGCCGGCGCGGGCTCGATTTCGCCCGGCATGCCCGCCGAGATCGGAACGCTGATGGTCCAGGGCTCGGCCGCATTCGCCCCGACCAGCGAACTGCGGATCGATCTCGCCCCGGGGCTGACGGCCGGCGCGCCGCCGCGCGCTGACCGCCTCGCGCTCACGGGGCCCGTCACCCTCGACGGAACCCTGCAGGTTTCTTTCCTCGCGGGCTATGCGCCCACCCTGGGCGACTCGTTCACGATCGTCAGCGCCTCGTCGCTCGCCGGCGGCTTCGATTCGCTTGCCGCCCCGGCGCTGGGCGGCGGCCTCGCCTTCGCGCTGGCGTACGGGCCAACCGGGGCGACGCTCACGGTGGTCCCCGACCCCGGGGCAGCGCTCCTGCTGGCGGCGCTGGGCGGGTACGGCGCGGGCGCGCGCCGGCGCCGCTAGGCTGCGCACGCATGGAGAAGTGGCTGCTCATCGCGCTGGGCGGCGGCGTTGGCGCCGCCCTGCGGTTCGCGATCGCCTCGGCGCTGAACCGCGAGGGGGCAGGGGCGTTGCCCGTCGGCACCATCCTCGTCAACGCCACCGGCTGCTTCGCCATGGGCCTGCTGGCGACGCTCTTCGCCGGGCCAATGCCGCTGCGCGACGACTACCGCCTCGCGTTGCTCGCGGGCGTCCTGGGCGGGTACACGACGTATTCGGCGTTCGCGTGGGAGACGCTCGCGCTGGTCAACCAGGGGCTGTACGCCCGCGCGGCGCTGAACGTGCTGCTGACCAACGCGCTTGCTCTCGCGGGCGTGTTCGCGGGGCACAGGGCGGCGGTCGCGTTCGCCGGCGCCGCGCCGAACTGACTACCGGCGGCCGCCCGATGAAGCCGAGTGAGCCCGAATGAATTTGCTCTCACATCCGCGGGCTATGAATCCCCGGAGTGGCACGCCGGAAACCCAGGCTCATTGTCGTCGCCAACCGCCTGCCCCTCCGGCGCGTCGGCCCGAGCGCCGCGGCAAGGTGGGAGCAGAGCCCCGGCGGGCTCGTCACTGCGGTCGAGCCGATCCTGCGGCAGGTGGGCGGGGCGTGGGTGGGATGGACCGGCGCGCCCGGGCGCTCGCCGCGGGCCTTCATGCACGAGGGCATGCGCGTGACGCCCGTCCCACTGAGCGAGCGCGAGGTCGACGGCTTCTACCACGGGTTCTCCAACCGCACGCTCTGGCCGCTCTACCACGACGCGATCCGCACCCCCGAGTTCAACCCCGCCTGGTGGGAGCCATATGAGGAGATCAACAGGCGCTTCGCGGCGAAGGCCGCGAAGACGGCGCGGCCCGGCGACCTGGTCTGGGTGCACGACTACCAGCTGCAGCTGGTGCCCGCGATGCTGCGCGAGATGCGCCCGGACCTGCGCATCGGCTTCTTCCTGCACATCCCGTTCCCGCCGGAGGAACTCTTCGCCTGGCTGCCCCAGCGCGAGGCGATCGTGCGCGGGCTGCTGGGCGCGGACGTCGTGGGGTTCCAGACGTACGCCAACGCGATGAACTTCGCGCGGGCGGCGCGGGAGTACGCCGGCGCGGAGGGCGCCGCGGGCGAGCTGGACTTCGAGGGCCGCGTGGTGCGCGCCGCGTCGTACCCGATCTCGATCGACTTCGGCTGGTTCGACACGGCGGCCGCGTCGCCCGAGGCGGCGCGCGAGTCGCAGCAGCTGCGCCAGCGGGTGGGCTCGGCGCGGAAGATCATCCTGTCCGTGGACCGGCTGGACTACACCAAGGGGATCGACGCCCGCCTGCTGGCGTTCGAGTCGCTTCTCAAGTCGGGGCGGGTGTCGCCGGAGAAGTGCGTGTTCATCCAGATCGCCGTGCCCTCGCGGGAGTCGGTGCGCGAGTACGAGGCCATCCGCACCCGCGTCGAGCAGATCGTGGGTCGCATCAACGGAGAGTACTCCGCCCCGGGGCGCGTGGCGGTGCACTACTTCCGCCGCAGCCTGCCGCGCGAGGAGCTGGTGCCGTACTACCGGGCCGCGGACGTGATGCTGGTGACCCCCCTGCGCGACGGCATGAACCTGGTGGCCAAGGAGTACGTCGCGTGCCGGCCGGACAACGGCGGGGCGCTCGTGCTCTCCGAGTTCGCCGGCGCCGCCCGCGAGATGCGCCGCGCGCTCCTGGTGAACCCGCGCGACATCGAGGGCATGGCGCGCACGATCCTGGACGCGTTGAACCAGCGGCGCTCGGACGCGCGGCAACGCATGGCGATCCTGCGCACCGTCGTGCGCCGCCACGACGTGTTTGAATGGGCCGAGAACTTCCTCAACAGCCTCGCCGTATGAGCGACCTCTTCGCACGTATCGATGACGCGGCCCGCGCCCCGACGCTGCTGGTGGCGTGCGACTTCGACGGCGCGATCGCCCCCATCGCCGACACCCCCGACGCCGCCGCCCCGCTGCCCGAGGCGCTCGTCGCGCTGCGGGCGCTGGCGGACGGGAAAG
>JADMIO012720506.1_pt1 | contig 10008 bp, 8 predicted proteins | sample 8958161 | NCBI WGS metagenome assembly JADMIO01 (sample SAMN16585339, study PRJNA669376) | soil metagenome | isolation source: Crop rotation soil | place: USA: Cullars Rotation, Alabama | collected 2011
CTTTCCCCACAGAAGGCCCTCTGGACAAAAATTCAAAAGGAACACGAACTTGGTCTGTCGTCCTGTCCGTGCTCATTCTCTAATTACAGGTTCTGAATATAACTTGCAGGTCAACCAAAGGCCAATCAAGATTATACATTTAAGGAAGGCTGGACAGGATTCAGCTTTTATTTTCTCACTGTCAGTACCAGCCCTTTTCAGAAATGACTCTATCATTAATCCATCTGACAGATCTGGAGAGGTGCTTGCAAGTTGTGGATACCAAGGAAATTCCTGCATGAAAAGGCATCTGATGAGGCCAACCTACTTGTTCACTTTGTGGTCTTCCCTGGCTACTTCGGGATTTTCTTATTTTTCCTGCCACTCATTTGCTTTATCGTATTCTGGGCCGCACTGGGATAGAATAATTAAATAATACAACCAGATCATTAATCAAACGGAGGACAATATGTCCGAGGTTTTTTTACACTTTTGGCGGTCAATTGTAGAACAGCATTGCCAGGATGGTTAGGATCCACAATCATTCCTCCAAGCAGTCTTGACCTTGCCGCCTTGCAATTGATGGCCTGCTGATCCATGGTTGGAACGGTGGTGGCAGCAGCCAGTGAGTGATGCACGTGACACAACTGACGACAATCGAGAACTTGGTGCTAGCCCATGTGGCTGGTTTTTGCTTTGTTATTTTATGTTGGAACTGTCCATTCTGCTCCAACTCCAAATGTAACAACGAGCGACGTAGCTTGTCGTGGTTGCACGGGGCATGGGGACTGTATCAAAGGGGCTTGTGTTTGTGACAGGAAATGGGAAGGCCAGTACTGCGAACGAGGTTGGTTTGTTCAGTGAAGGAAAGTGAATATATAACAATGAGCTTCAACAGCTGTTTGTATCAAGACTTGTGGGGGCCATGGGCTCTGTCTTGAAGGGTTTTGCAAGTGCAACGAGGGCTGGACCGGGCCGGACTGTGTCATCGGTAGGTGGCATACAAAGAATCCTCTGCATGATTTACTCAAAGAATTCTTATAGATACTTGCCCAGACCATTGCAATGATCGAGGATATTGTGTTGAAGGGCACTGCAAGTGTGCCAATGGCTGGACTGGTGCGAGTTGTTTGTTAGGTCTGTGCAATTATCAACTTGAACTGAAAAACAATTGACAGTGGTTCTTGGTGTTGGCTTCAGCGACTCAGGATCTTCCGAACCTAGGGCCAATTGACACAATAGGAAAACCCAAGGCCTTGATCGTGAATGCTCTAACCACGGTGGTGAGAATTCCTTCACAGGTGACCAAGACCAGTGGCTACCTTGTGGATGGAAACATGACAATCACAATTAACAAGGTATGACATATGATGACCAAGACGATTCCGAGAGTTGCCTCATCCGAGTATCTGCCCTTATTACTATTACTGCAGGTCTGTGGTGAAAGACTTGGCTTCGCACCACACACTATCAATCCTCAACGCCTCATTGCAATTCCAAGACACGGCGACTATGTCATAGACGGAACACCCAGAATGTGTACCAAGGTCATTTTGAACATCACTTACACTGCCGATGGGTATTATGGACAGTTGGCTCCAAGTGGTGAGACATAGGCATTTCATTCACATACAGTGTCATTGTCCTAAGAGCGTCATGTTAGATCCCACCTCAAAGGATCTGCCTCCCCCGTCCACTGACCCAAATCGGCCAACAACATCTTTGTGTCTAAAAAGTTGTTCTGGTCGCGGAACCTGTGTGAATGGCTCCTGCATTTGTGAGAACGGATGGTTTGGGCTGTGTTGCTCGAGACCCTACGGTATGCAAATGAGAACAACAAATTACAACACCTTTTGCTCCTCCTCAGGATCTCATATATCACTTTTCAGCTGTCGTTAATCTATCTTCTTTGAATATCACGGATCCATTGAAGTTTGAACCAGCTTTCCCCCGCTTCCAAGGACCAATTTTGAAACCCACTGATCTTTACATTGGGAACGGAACAAACATGCTGTAACAATTGATTTGTGTCATAAATTCAATTTTGAACACGTGACGGTTGATAGAAGTATTTTCTAGATATTAGAACAGGGTTGGATGGGTTGGATGGGTTGGATGAGACTGTTTGGTCTCTTTTGCCTCGCCTGGAGTGTTGACACATATCCATCGAGCAGCCAGACTCTTGTTCACACATCATTGTTGTCGACACCGCTCGCCAGTCTTGTGGAACAACCTGTAATTGCTGGTGTTGCACCCCCGCCAATACCGATCGTCAACGCCAACCAGCGAGCAACTGAATATGAAAACAAGTGTGACCAGCATTGGGCAAATGAAATTCTCAAGTCAGGGAGCATTAAGGGCAAGAAGGTGTTCATTGCTGGGCTGGTCCACAACAACGCAGCCATCTTACCAAAGTATATCAAGGAAATTCTTCGTCTTGCCAACAGGTGACCACCCCTTATCAATTGGAATGAGGATGATGATTTGACATTGGTTTCCAGTTTGGACTCCAAGACGACATTTGTCTCGTTACATGAATCTGGTAGTTCTGATGAGACTCCCGCCTTGCTTGCCAAGCTGAAGGAAGGCCTTGATGTCCTCGGCATTGAAAACCAAATCACAACTGACAAGACCGAAACTCGAAGACAATTTGAGGAAACCCATGAGATCTGGCAACACACTTCAAGAATTGCCTTTCTTGCCTACCTCCGCAACGAAGTGCTGATGCCACTCACCACACTTCAGAGAAACTTTGATAAAGTTCTCTTCCTCAATGATGTGCTCTTTTGCGCCGAAGATGCAGCTCTCTTGTTGGACTCAGACAGTGCTCACATGGTGGCTGGTCTTGATGTATACAACGACCAAGTCACCGGCATGAAGGAGAAAATCCGAATCTATGACACTTGGGTGTAAGTTAAGCAAGAGATATGGTTCAGAACGTTTGGATTAATTCCTTTTTGTTCTAGTTTCCGGGGAATTGAAGGGGAGGGCATTGTGAACTTGAAGCCCCTCAGAAGTGATCATACCCACATTGCTGGGGAACCACCTTTCTTCGAATCGACCCAGTCCCGAGGATATCTTGCTAGCGGACAGCATGTTCCAGTTCAGTGCAATTGGTGGGCCTAAATACTCAAGAGCCGTGTTGTTCCCTGAAACTGACATACACACACTGTGACTGGTTTATTTTGCAGGGGTGGGATGGTTGCAATCAACGCAAAAATATTCCAGGTTCAATACATTCGATTCCGTTCCAATGTCGTCGGCGAATGCCCAGCTTCTGAGTGCAGGTATTGTATCTGCCTGGCATGCCTCCATATTAATTACTGTTATTGTGACAGTCTGTTCTGCAATGATATTTGGCGGATATACGGGGAGGAAACACGGATTCTCCTTGATCCTCGAGTCTTTGTTGCCTACGACTACACAGCTTGGAACACTGCTTGGGAGCTCAGGGCAAACCGGTTTACTTGTGATGGCGCCTCATCTTGTTTGAATTGGCAAGAATACCTGAACAAGCCAAGAATGTACTCAAACACCTCGATGGTGTTCACTGATGTTCATGTCCCAGATAAGATTGAATGCTATCCCATAGTGAACACAGACGGCGCTGACTTTTACGCAGCTCATGATGACACGAGCTGGAATATGCCGCTGTGGGAAGAAAAGAACGAGTTTATGATGTGTCCTGAGATTACGACCGTCTCGTCAGCCTCGTCAACATCAGAGATCGCCACTGCATTTGAGACGGACAAGCAGGTGGACAAGAAACTTTTCCAATTGCCTGTCGTCGAGCTCGCCCAAACGGAGGCTACTACAGCTCCCTTGTCAAAGATCAACGGAATCGACAAGTTGTTCCAGCAACAGCAACTCGTTCAACTTGCAATCAATGTTCCTGCCAATTCTTTTGATCTCCGACGCTTTGCACAAGTTATTCTGGACCTGACACACCGACATGAGTTGAAATCCCAATTCCTTGCTATGACAGTGACGATTCTCCTTGATGGCAACGTGAACACTCAGGACGGAAGTCTCGCTATGTCGATTGCTCGCAATATCCTACTTGCAATCGATGGGTCCGGAGGAATTGTTGGCAGTCTTAATGACCCTTCCCAAAGTAGTCTCCGTGGAAAGCTGTACCATCACCTGGCCCTCAATCCCATTGAAAAATTCCACTCTGCAAGTCACGGTGACACAGTTATTTTGGTCATGGCGAATTGGCCATTCTGTGGAAAGGATATCTACGACACGCTTTCATTTGCTGGAAATACGCAGACCACATCATCCATTATTTTGCATTCCGGAAACGAAGTGGTCAAGGGGCTCGAGATCAGGCCAGAATACGGAGAGAAGCCTGTTGTGACAATGGTCAGATTGCCCCACTCGCAAACCATAAAATCAGGACAATTGGATGAATGGCTCGACAGAGTGCTCCCGCAAGAGCAGCATTCCCTATTTGCTTCATTACAGTAAACATCCCTTTGTGTAAGAATTGCCTTATGAAGACAAGAACACAAGAGCGGTTACGGTCGAATATTCATTCATTCGCACGATGATTACCACTCCCCTCACCAAAGCGTTTGGCATCAAGCATCCCATCATGCTCGCTGGCATGAACGTGGCAGCTGGACCAGAATTAGCCGCAGCTGTCACCAATGCTGGTAGGACACAACTCCCCAACTTAACCTGATCAATAATGAACGTGTCACACGACCAGGCGGCCTTGGTGTCATTGGTGGTGTTTCTTACACCCCCGACTTCCTGAGGAAGCAAATCAACAATCTGAAATCTTTCTTGGTCGACAAGAATGCCCCTTTTGGAGTTGATCTTCTCCTCCCTCAGGTTGGAGGAAGTGCCCGTAAGACCAACACGGACTACACAGAAGGCAACCTGCCAGAGCTGATCGACGTCATCATTGAGTCCAATGCCAAGCTCTTTGTTTGTGCAGTTGGAGTCCCTCCGGAATGGGTTGTTGAGAAGCTTCACAAGGCCGGTATTCTCGTCATGAATATGATCGGTGCTCCTCGTCATGCTGAAAAGGCTCTCGCCGTTGGTGTTGACATCATTTGTGCTCAAGGAGGAGAAGGAGGAGGACATACCGGCGATATCCCCACATCTCTTCTGATTCCTGCTGTCGTAGACATGGTCAAAGGTCACCGCTCGCGTCTTACCGGTCAGCCCATCTATGTTGTCGCTGCTGGTGGGATCTACGAAGGACGGGGACTTGCAATGGCTCTCAGCTATGGGGCTATGGCGGTCTGGGTCGGAACAAGATTTGTGTGTGCCAAGGAAGCAGGTGCTCCTCCCCGTCACCAACAGGCCATCGTCAAGGCAGGGTACAACGACACGGTCCGTACCATCATCTTCACAGGACGACCCATGCGTGTGTTGAAGACGGATTACATCCAGAATTGGGAGACCAATCGTCAGCAAGAAATCAGAGAGCTCACTTCGAAGGGAATCGTTCCTTGTTACAAAGAGTTCGAAGATCCCGCCTTTGCTGCTGCACAGCGCCCTCTCTTGATGGGACAAGTCGCTGGTGCGATCAAGGATATCAAGCCTGCCAAGGAGATTGTGGACGAGATGGTGGCCGATGCTGTTCATGCATTGAGGACGGCACATTCCATGATCGCAAAGATGTGATTTGAATCAGATCTCTTTGAATGGATGGACCAAATAAAATTAAGGATCCACCGACCCTTGCTCTCTTGCTCCCTCATTCAATCAATCATTTTACATCGACATACCCTATGATATCATGATGAGCAGAGCCATTGACAGCTCATTTGAAAATAATTTATTCAGTCGAGCTGTCTTACCCCTTCAAAAATCTCTGTGTGACAAGCGGTCTCATTGGGTGGATCCGTGAACCCAGTCTATTTCTATGTATTTGTCCATAATCAGTGGTTGGGAACACATTCGAGACCACCAGCAAAAAATGGAGGGAGTCATGATAGGAATCGGCTGTTAAATCGACCAAAATACTGAATTCAGTATCGAATTGAAACGCTTGCCCTTCAATGACGCAATCAAAACCAGGACCACAAGGTCCCTCATACCATTCATCTCTGGGTTAGGAACAGCTGTGCTTCATAATTAAATGGGTGGATCCGTGAACCCAGCCTATTCCTATTTATTTGTCCATAATCAGTGGTTGGGAACACGTTGTTCGAGACCACCAGCAAAAAATGGAGGGAGTCACGTGGTGATTTTAGGAATAGAACCAATTTTAGGATTAGGACAACTTCACGGATCCACCCAATCTAATTCAAATGGAACGTGATGAAGCACGCCAACAATCATAGTGCACTTCATCGGTCATTGAAAAATACTGAATTCAGTAATTTTATTGAGAGGGGATATGGACTTGTGCGTAACATTCTGCGCACCAAAACAGGCCAGGATTGCAGTAACAGTAGGTCCGAACCCGGGCACGAAATTTGTTTCCTTGGCAAGGCCTTTGGATGTACTTGCATTCCCTTTGTTCCCAGGTCCTCCCATTCCAAACACCGGTGTATGGAGGTGCAGTCACAAGTGAGTGGTCATCCAACTTTCTCCTCAGCCTCTTGGACTCTCTCATGTCTTGATCAGGTTCATCCATTAGGTGCCAACATTGGCAACAACCGACGAAATTCAAGCAAGGACATGGGAGACTCAGTCAAACGGACGAAATGGTTATAGGCGAGTAGTGAGTTCGTATCGGTGATTGCCAATATAGCAGCAAACTGTCTGTGCCACCAAGTTTTTGTTGACCAATGATTCAAACGAAAGAGAGCTGCAAGTTGGCGGATGTGGTTGTTTCACGTGACAAGAAACTTCTGCATCTCTGCCAAATTGGGAATGGATTTTTGGCATGGGGGCTGTCAATTAAATCGAATGAAATCGTTCTTCGGTCGTCCGAGGAGTTGGGCGTCGAACACTTGGTCTGAAGGGGATGATGAGCTGATGGAGAAGTTAATCACCTCCAATTGAATACTTAATTCAGTATTATTTACTGAATTCAGTAGGGGGTAATCAATAACCGATTCCGACTGGGTTCACGGATCCACCCAATATTCAACGACGTTGTATGACTAGTCAATCAATTGCTGTGCACATCGTTTTGTCGAATTAGCATAGGACCACCATATCCAAATAAATTTGAGTATGTTGCTATGATGTGGCGCTGGCCATGGCTGCAAAGATGGATTGACTCCGAATTGCTCATGAGTTTCGAATGGCTTCCCAGTTTTCATTTGACTCATGACAAACCTCTGCCGCTGATAGTCCCGATTTAATTTAGCTGAACCCAATGTAGCTCAAGTGATCTGAGAGTCCGCCAGGAATCATCCTAAATTACATGCATAGACCCGGTCTTTTGTGGCCAGTACTGAATCGGATATCGATTGTAGTATGAAGGAAGATGAAGCTTCGTCAAGACTCGGATTTATGTGTGCATGAGTGAAAGAGGAGCAAGGCTGCTCGAGTTCGGGTGGACGGCCAGACGTGTGAGCTCTAGGTTTACCTGGTAAGCTGGTGGAAGGCATTCACTTTTTAAATTTCAGAATGTTACATAATCGTTGCCAGAGTGCTGGTCGCCCGGTACACATAGTGACACCGCTTTGCCTTAATCTCTTATCTTTCCAGAAGATGGAGGGCTGATATCATCAAGAGACAGATGCAAAGTTGGATCGGGCTCAGTTTCGAATGACTTCCTAATTTTCTTTGGCACAAGCCTGCATGCATGTAATTCCAAAATGATGGGGTGACTGCACAACTTTGGCCGACCGTTAGTCACTATTCACATGTGATCTCTCAGTCCGCATCAGTCGCTTTAAATCCTGGTCTTGTTTGATCTTCTAGTGATATATGTAGCATGCATGGTCAGTCAAATTTGTCCACATTTTAGGACTTACGCAACATCCAACTTTTCCTGATTTTTTTTCTGTCCAAACTTGACTGAACCCTGCTGTAACCTTCCTCTACCGTCAACCACGACTGTCATAACTAGCAGTCTCGACTGCACGCAATTTTTCTCTCGCTGTTGGGTCTTCCCTACGAGAACTGTCAAACCCCAACTGTGGAGGCGAGGCTGCTTGACTCAGACAAATTCCGATAACTATTTTAATTACATACCTTCAGACGAGACGGCCTATTTGTGCACGTAGCTCCCAACAAGTCCTTATAAAATGACCACTAGTAGGTGCCCCTCACAGAGGCCAACTAACGACGTTCCATGAATAAAATTGACTGCGGCACCCCATCCGTGGGTACTAGGGGTCAATAGAACTCGCCCAATCAAGACAAGCAATGATTCAATTGAGTAACCAGAATCCGACTGGAAATCTGGTTAAAAGCATTGTTCACACGAGAAACTAAGACTTAAAAATTTACCGAATATTCTATCCATGGATGTTACAAAATTCGACGTCGATCCTGCAACACTGATTGACGCTGGACGGCGGATGGGAATTGAAATATCACTTGATAAGATACAACAAATGCAAGCTTGCCTTACGAATTTGACACCACAGGAGCGGGGTGATCTCGAGGAAGCCATGAAAAGCATTCTTGCAAAACCGTGTCCTCCAATCGAGCCCACTGTCCCTCATTCTACACAAGACGATCTCAACTCTTCATCCCTTGGCCTTCCTTTGGGTGCTCGCGTGGTTTTTCAAGACTCTTCTCTTTCTGAGATCGCCTCTGGCATTGAAGCCGACGGCCTATCTCCCTTTCCCCTCCAGAGTTCCTCCGTCTCTCATCAATCCTCACATGCATTCCATCATTCGATTGACTATCATTCGTGGTTGAGGCAAGCTTCAATCGATGAGATCTGTTGTCCTCATGACAGTGTAAATGCCCATTCAACTGCCTTTCAAGGTCTCCGGGAAGATGTGTCCATGGCCTTCTTGAAGCGAGCAGACGGATCTCTCAAAAGACGAGATCTCCCCTCAGATGAAGAAATCGGAGTGATCATTTTGGAAAAGGTGTCAGCTGGCCTTGCCCAGACACGCCGTGACATCGAAAACGATCACGCTCATCGACAACAAGCAATCGACAAAGCCTTCATGGCACGCAATGAAGCGATTCAGAAGAATAGGAATGTTCGAAGCATTACTCACATGCCGGGAATGGAAGGAGAAGGAGATCCGAACTCAATGAGGAAGTTATCTGTGAGGTTTAGTGACATTCGAGATGTAGTACCGAGAAAGTACGAGAAGGTCCCACAAGATGACCCTGACGATGAGTTCGTCAATGGGTACGACGGCCGGAGTGTGGGTGACGCGACTTGGTTCGGGTGCTTGTTTCGGTGCCTGTCGTTGCCTCCAGGTTTGGGACTTTAAGTTTAACCTCCTCCTTCCTCCCCATCACATTAATTCCGTACTTGTATACTTGTATTTAATTAAACAACTTTTGACTCACTAATAAGGGAACTATGCATGGATGGTATGGTATTAAGATACATGATCACATGAATCACACGCTCTTGAACTAGCCTTCCGATGACACGATTGACCGAGACAAGAGGGCGGACGGAGTGTGGGAGTGGGCACTATCGAGTATGTTCTGAGTTCTCAATGTTCTCATCAATCTTCATCTTCACTGCCCGTGCACTGACATAGCCAAGCCCAGCTCCCAGCCCAGCTCCAACTGCACCAGCTGCAACAGATGCCCCTGTGTGTGTGTGTGTGTGCGAGGGAGATGATCAGGATCAAGCAAGTAAGGCCACCCTCATATGTGTGAACCTGCAACAAGACCAAATGGTCCTCCAACGAGCCCACCTACGAGCCCCCCCATTAGTCCGAGCGATGCCACTTTGAGCTTGCTGGCCTGTCAATTAAATCAACCAAATCAGTCAGTTAGTCAGTTTGTCATGAAGTGACAAGAAGTGAGCAGAGGACAGGGCTGGACCTTTTTCAGATGATCATCAGACTCTTCTACGTTTTGAGACGCTGATTGGACATTGTGGCTGATCTGGTCAACTGCTGGCGTCGTTTTCTGTGAAATGAGACAAATGAGTGAGAGGGTTGGTTTTTGATAAAGGAGGGAGGA
>JADMIO010690628.1_pt1 | contig 10007 bp, 3 predicted proteins | sample 8958161 | NCBI WGS metagenome assembly JADMIO01 (sample SAMN16585339, study PRJNA669376) | soil metagenome | isolation source: Crop rotation soil | place: USA: Cullars Rotation, Alabama | collected 2011
GCCGCGACTTCAAGTCACGTGAATTCCAAGCTTCGGATCCCACTGTGCTGGAAAGATCGCGGCCCTGACCGACGAAGCCCTTGCCGGGCTGACGAACACGCAGGTCGCTGGCCTCGCGGCAACTCAGCTTCAGGGTCTGGATTCCGATCAGATCGAGGCGATCAGCGACGGCGCGCCGGGCGGCGTGAGCGCCACGGTCATCGGTTCGCTGAGCACGGCCCAGATCCAGGACCTGAGCGAAGCGCAACTGAGCGCCCTGACGTCGACCGCGGTCGCGGCGCTCAACCTGACCCAGATCCAGGCGCTGGCGCCGGAACAATTGGGCGCGCTATCGGCCGCCGGCCTCAGCGCGCTGAGCAGCGACGAGGTCGCCGGGCTCAGCGCCAGCCAACTCCAAGCCATCACGGCGACCCAGGTCGCCGGCCTGACCGCCACCGATATCGGCGAGCTCTCGGCCACGCAGCTGAGCCAGTTCTCGGACGCGCAACTGGGCGCGCTGACCGCGACCCAGGCGCCCAAGCTTTCCGCCACGCAGTTGTCCGCGCTCGGCTCCGATCAGATCGCGGCGCTCAACAACCCGGCGCTGGCCGCCCTGACCGACACCCAGGTCGCGGGCCTGACCGCCACCCAGTTCCAGGGCCTGGATTCCAGCCAGCTCGAAGCGATCAGCTCGGGCGTGGCCGGCGGCATCAGCAGCACTGTCCTGCCCAACCTCAGCACGGCCCAGCTGCAGGGCCTGAGCGCGACGCAGCTCGGCGCGCTGACCTCGACGGCGGTCGCGGCGCTGAACGTGACGCAGGTCCAGGCGCTGGCGCCGGAACAACTCGGCGCGCTCTCGACGGCCGGCTTCAGCGCGCTCAGCAGCGACGAGATCGCGGCGCTGAGCGAAGAGCAGTTGCAGGCGATCACGGCGACCCAGATCGCCAGCCTGAACGCCACCGACCTGGGCGAGCTCTCCGCTGCCCAACTGGGTGACCTGACCGACGAGCAACTCGGCGCCCTGACGCAGGCGCAGACCCCGCTGCTGTCAGCCGCGCAACTCGCCGGCCTCGGCTCGAGCCAGATCGCGGCCCTGAGCGAGCCGGCGCTGGCCGCCCTGACCGACACCCAGGTCGCCGGTCTCTCGGCGAGCCAGTTCCAGGGCTTGGACGCCACCCAGATCCTGGCGATCAGCTTCAGTTCGCCCGGCGGCATCAGCGCCACCGTGCTTTCGGCTCTGACCACTGGCCAGATCCAGGGCCTGAGCACGACGATCCTCGGCGGCCTGACCTCGACGGCGGTCGCGGCGCTGAACGTGACCCAAGTCCAGGCGCTGGCGCCGGAACAACTGGGCGCACTCTCCAACGCCGGCTTCAGCGCGCTGAGCAGCGACGAGATCGCCGCCCTCAGCGAACAGCAGCTGCAGGCGATCACCGCGACCCAGATCGCCAGCCTGAACGCCACCGACCTGGGCGAGCTTTCGGCCACGCAACTGGGCGAACTTTCCGACGAGCAACTCGGCGCCCTGACCCAGGCGCAGACCCCGCTCCTGTCGGCCACGCAGCTCGGCGGCCTCGACTCCAGCCAGATCGCGGCCCTGACCGACGCCGCGCTGGCCGCTCTGACCGACACCCAGGTGGCGGGGCTCGCCGCGGCCCAGTTCCAGGGCCTGGATTCCACGCAGGTCCTGGCCATCAGTTCCGGCGCGCCTGGCGGCATCAGCGGCACAGTCCTGTCGGCCCTGAGCACGGGCCAGATCCAGGGCCTGAGCACGACGATCCTCGGCGGCCTGACCTCGACGGCGGTCGCGGCGCTGAACGTGACCCAAGTCCAGGCGCTGGCGCCGGAACAACTGGGCGCGCTCTCCAACGCCGGCTTCAGCGCGTTGAGCAGCGACGAGATCGCCGCCCTCAGCGAACAGCAGCTGCAGGCGATCACCACGACCCAGATCGCCAGCCTCAACGCCACCGACCTGGGCGAGCTCGGCCCGGCGCAGCTCGCCGCCTTCACCGAGGCCCAGGTCGGCGCGCTCAGCGCCACTCAGGCGGCGTCGCTTACGAACACCCAGCTTGGCGGCTTCGGATCGACCCAGATCTCCGCCCTGTCGGACGCCGCGCTGTCAGCCCTGACCGCGGGCCAGGCCGCCGCGCTGACCGCCGATCAGGTCGAGGACCTCAGCGGCCAGCAGCTGTCGATCCTGAACGCCGGCGCGTTCGCCAACCTGACCACGACCGTGCTGTCGAGCCTCAGCGAGGCGCAGATCCAAGGTCTCGGCACGGACCAGATCGCCAGCCTCTCGGCGACGGCCTTCAACGCCCTGACCGAGACCCAGGTGCTGGCGCTGACCGCCCAACAGCTCGGCGCGCTCTCGACCGGCAACTTCAGCGCGCTGACCGCGACCGAAGTGAGCCAGTTGGATGCCGGCGACATTGCCGGCGTCACCGTCACCCAGATCGCCAGCCTGAACGCCACCGACCTCGGCGAACTGGGCGCGGCGCAGCTCGGCGCGTTCTCGGCCTCGCAGGTGGGCGCCTTGAGCGCCACTCAGGCGGCCGCGCTGACCACTGAGCAACTCACCGGCTTCGGCGCCAGCCAGATCGCCGCGCTGTCAAACGCGGCGCTCGCGGCCCTGACGGCGACGCAGACCGGTTCGTTGGCCGCCGAACAGGTCGAGGACCTGACGGGCGCGCAACTGAACACGCTGAACGCGACCGCCTTCGCGGGCCTGGACAACGACGTCCTCGGCAGCCTCAGCACAGCCCAGGTCCAGGGCCTCAGCACCACCAAGATCGGCGCCCTCTCGGCGAGCGCGTTCGGCGCCCTGACCGAAGCCCAGGTGGTGGCGCTGACGGCCCAGCAGCTTGGCGCCCTGTCCACCGCCAACTTCAGCGCCCTGACCGCCGACGAGGTCGGCCAGTTCACGGCCGGCCAGGTCGCCGGGATCAGCACGACGCAGATCGCCAGCCTGAACACCGCCGACGTCAGCGAGTTCGGCGCGGCCCAGCTCGGAGCCTTCTCCACCGCCCAAGTCGGCGTGCTGAACGCGACCCAGGCGGCATCGCTGACGCCCGACCAGCTTTCGGGCCTGGGCGCGAGCCAGGTCGCGGCGCTGTCCGGCGCGGCGTTCGGCGCGCTGACCGAGACCCAGACGGTGACGTTGACGGCCACGCAGATCGCCGCCCTTTCGGGCAGCCAGCTCAACGCCCTGAGCGCGAGCGCCTTCGCGGGTCTCAGCGAGTCGGCCATCGCCAGCCTCGGGACCAGCCTGATCCAGGCGCTCACCACGACCCGCATCGCGAGTCTGACCGGCGCCACGTTCGAGGCCCTCACCCAGTCCCAGGTGCTGGCGCTGACGACCAGCCAGATCAGTGCGCTATCCAACGCGAACTTCGGCGCCCTGACGGAAACCGAGGTCACGCAGCTGTCGACGAGCCAGCTGCGGGCGATCACGACCACCCAGATCGCCAGCCTGGACGCCAACGACCTCGGCGAACTGGGCTTCGACGAGATCAGCACTCTGACCACGACGCAGCTCGGCGCCCTGACCAGCACCCAGGCGCCGCTGCTGACCGAGACCCAGCTGGACGCGCTGAGCGCCACCCAGCTGGCCGCCTTCACCAATGCGGCGCTGCTGGGGCTGACGGCGGCCCAGGTCGCGAGCCTTTCGCCGACGCAACTGCTGGGCCTGACCGCTTCGCAACTCGCGGCGCTGACCTCGGGCGATCCGAACGGCCTTTCGAGCACGATCCTGGCCGGCCTCAGCACGACCCAGGTACAACAGCTGACGACCACCCAGCTGGCGGGCCTGACGCCGGTGGCGTTCAACGCGTTCAGCTCGACACAGATCCTGGCGCTGCAGCCCGCGCAGCTGGGCGCGATCTCCAACGTCAATTTCGCGTCGCTGACCGCGACCGAGGTCTCGCTGCTGAGCTCCGAGCAGATCGGCGGCGTGACGGCGACGCAACTGGCCTCACTGTCCTCGACCGATCTCGGCGAGTTCCGGTCGGGTCAGATCGGCGAATTCTCGACGACCCAGATCCGCGCGCTCAGCGCCGCGCAGATCGCCACGCTCTCGACCACGCAACTGGACGGGCTGACGGCGGACCAACTGGGCGCGCTGACCAACACGATATACGGCGCCCTGACGGCGACGCAGGTCGCGTCGCTGTCGACGAGCCAGATTTCCGGCCTGACGACCCTGCAGGTGGGCAGCCTCTCGGCGACCGACTTCAGCGAGCTGTCGGCCATCCAGCTCGGCGCGTTCAACGCCGACCAGTTCCGCGCCGTCACGACGACGAACATCTCCCGCCTGACCGCGACGGCGGCGGGTCAACTTTCGACCGAACTGATCGGGGCGCTCACGACGGCCCAGGTCGCGGCGATCGGCGCCACGACCTTCCTCGGCTTCTCGTCGAGCCAACTGGCCGGCTTCACGCCGACCCAGATCGGTGTGCTGAGCACCACCAACATCCGCGGCCTGGACACCACGCGCGTCCAGGCGCTGAACAGCGGCCAAGTCCAGGCCCTGACCGCCGGCCAGATCGCCTCGCTGAGCACGGCCGACATCCAGGAGTTCGCTTCGGCGCAGGTCGGGCAGCTGACGGCGACGCAGATCGCCGGCTTCTCCACCAGCCAGGTCAGCGCGCTGACCGCGACCCAGGTCGGCGGCCTGACCTCGGGCCAGATCGGATCGCTGGGCGCGCCGGCGCTGTCGGCCCTGACCTCGACCCAGGTCGGCGCGCTGAACGCCACGCAACTGGCCGGCGTGACGACGACCCAACTCGCCGCCCTGTCGACCACCGACGTCCGCGAACTGAGCGCGACCCAGGTCCTGAGCCTGTCGGGCGCGCAGCTCGCGGCGCTGTCCACGACCAACCTCGGCCAGCTGAGCACGGCGGTGTTCGCCGGCCTGAACGCGACCCAGCTGCAGGCGTTGAGCACCTCGCAGGTCGCCAGCCTGTCGACGACCGCCTTCAACGCCCTGTCCGCGACCCAGGTGGCGTCGCTGACCGGCAGCCAGCTGGCGGCGCTTTCGACGACCAATATCCGCAGCCTGGACACGACCGACGTCCAGGCGCTGAACGCCGGTCAAATCCAGTCCCTCACCGCCGGCCAGATCGCCTCGCTGACCGCGACCGACATCCAGGAATTCGCTTCGGCACAGGTGGGCCAGCTTACCAACTCCCAGCTCGCCGCCTTCTCCACGACCCAGCTCAGCTCGCTGACCACGACCGAAGTCAGAGGCCTGACCTCGAGCCAGATCGGATCGCTGGGCGCATTGGCCCTCTCGTCGCTGACCTCGACCCAGGTCGGCGTGCTGAACGCCACGCAACTCGCCGGCGTGACGACGACGCAGCTTGCCGCGCTGTCGACGACAGACGTGCGCGAGCTGTCGGCGACCCAGGTTCTGAGCCTGTCGACCACACAGTTCGGGGCGCTTTCGACGACCAACGTCGCCCAGCTGAGCGCGGCGGTCTTCGCCGGCTTCAGCAACAGCCAGATCCAGGCGCTGTCGACGCAGCAGGTGGCCGGACTGACGACGACGGCGTTCAACGCCCTGTCCGCCACCCAGATCGCGGCGTTCAGCGGCAGCCAACTGGCGGCGCTGTCGACCACCAATATCCGAGGCCTCGACATCACCGACGTTCAGGCGCTGAACGGCGGCCAGATCCAGGCCCTGACCACGGGCCAGATCGCCTCGCTGACCGCGACCGACATCCAGGAATTCGCCTCGACGCAGATCGGCCAGCTCACGGCCGCCCAGCTCGCCGCGTTCTCGACCACGCAGGTCACCGCGCTGACCACGACCCAGGTCAAGGGTCTGACGGCGACCCAGCTCGGAACGCTGAGCACGCCGGCGTGGCTGTCGCTCAACTCGACCCAGGTCCAGGCGCTCAGCACCACGCAGTTGACCGGCGTGACCGCTTTCCAGCTCGCCTCACTGACGACCACCGACATCCGCGAACTGACCGCGACCCAGGTGCTGAGCCTTTCGACCACGCAGTTCGCGGCGATCTCCTCGACCAACGTCGCTCAGCTGGGTACGGCGGTCTTCGCGGGCTTCAGCACTACGCAGATCCAGGCGCTGACGACACCGCAGGTGGCCGGCCTCACCACGACGCAGTTCGACGCCCTGGCCTCGACCCAAGTGACCGCGCTGACCGGCGCCCAGCTGGCTGCGCTGTCGGCCACCAACTTCAGCACCATCACCACGACCGAATTGGGCGCGCTGTCGACCACCCAGATCGCGTCGCTGACCGCCGCTCAGATCACGGCGCTGGGCACGACACGGCTCGCGGCGCTGAACTCGACCCAGGTCGGCGCGCTGACCAGCACCCAGATCGGCGCACTGACGACCACCCAGATCGCCGCGCTGTCGACGACCCAACTCGACGGCGTGAGCGCGACCCAGGTGGGCCTCCTCAGCGCCAACCAGCTGTCAGCCCTGACGGCCACGCAAGTCGCGTCGCTGACGACCACGCAGGTCGTCGGCCTTTCGACGACGCGCCTTTCAGGCCTGTCGACGAACGACTTCGACGAGTTCACCTCGGCCCAGGTCAGCGCGTTCTCAGGCGCCCAGCTGTCGGCCCTGAGCGCCAACAACTTCGAGTCGATCACCTCGGGCGAGATCGCGGCGCTGACGACGACCCAGATCGCCGCCATCTCGACCACCCGTATCGACAACCTGACCACGACGCAGGTCGCTGGCCTGTCGGCGACCCAGGTGGCGGCGCTGACGACCAGCCAGATCGCGGAACTCACGAAGCAGTCGCTGGCGGCGCTGAGCGCCACCCAGATGGCCGGCTTCTCGACGACCCAAGTCAAGGCGTTCACGACGACCCAGGTCGGCTATCTCAACAAGACCGACTTCCTGGAGCTTTCGAGCGCCCAGATCGGCGCCCTCACCACCACCCAGATCGGCGCGATTTCGACCAACGTCATCAGCACGATGACCACGACCGAGGCGAAGGCGCTGCAGGCCACCCAGCTCTCCGGCTTCTCGAACCAGCAGCTCGACTACCTGAGCGCGACAAACATCTCGGCCATCGCCAAGCCGACGCGCGCGGGCTTCACGATCGCCCAGGTCCTGAGCTTCAATTCGGCCCAGTACGCCGCCTACAACGGCGCATAGAAGCTAGGCTGCGGCCGCCGTCGGCACGGCGGGCCGATATTTCGCAGCGTCCGTCTCGAACTCTGCGTGGCCATAGCGGCCCAGCAGACGCTCGACCTTGCGCACCAGGGCCTTGGTGGCGAGCCGCCTGACGCCGGGGATCTTGTCGGCGGCCTTGTAGGCCAGCATCTGCGTCAGGATCATCGGGATCACCAGGGCCGAGACAACCCGGTCGCCGGCGGTGATCTTCACGCCGATGGCCTCGGAAATGGCAGCGTCGCCCTTCAGGAAGTGCTTCAGGAAGAAGACCTTCGCGACCCGCCGCTCCAGCCCGTCGTGCCAGCGCGAGGCGGCCGAGCGGTCCGGCGGCAAGTAGGCCGACAGCGTGGCGCGGATCAGCGCGCCGCAGGTGGCGTCCTCGAAGTCCTGGCGAAGCGTCGTGTTACGGGCCGTCATGGTGCGGACGATGCCTTCGGGCGTGTCGGCCAACAGGTCCTCCGGCAGGCCCAGCAGGAAGCAGCGATAGCGGGCCAATTCGACCTTGGCGCGCTCGGCGGGCGTAAAGGTGCGTCGGCCCTTGGCCAGGATCGCGAACGACATCAGGAAGATGCCGATCAGGCCGGCCGGCATCTGGTCCACCTGCGGGATTGGCATGCCGTAGACCGACACGTCCCAGCGGCCCGAGCGCATGGCGTTGAAGCGCACCATCGAATGCATCAGGCGGACCATGGCAGCGGCCTTGAAGCCCTCGCCATGGCGCTCCAGCGCGCCGGGCAGAACGGTGACCGCGAAGAAGGTCGCCGTCTCGTTGACGCGGCGGGCGGCTGACTCGTTGCTGAGCGTGCCGGTCAGCGCCATCGGCAGCGCGGCGTACTTGTTCAGGAAGGTCGCCAGGAACGCCCCGCGGATCGTCCAGGGCGCGAGGTTGGCGGTGGTGTTGAGGTCCAGGCGGGCGCCCTCCTCCACCATCTTCATATCGATCCAGGCGGGCTTGGCTTCCATCGAGCGGATGAAGGCCACGAGTTCAGGCGGGGCGCCGGCCACGCTCTCCACGCCCTTGTCGCAGGCCTCGGTCAGCATGGCGATCAGACGGCGGAAGCCGAACTCGGGGATCAGGGCGGCGTAGCGGTCGGCCACGACGTCGCCCAACATGGTGTAGGCGCGCAGGCGCTCGATGTCCTCGTCGCCGACCTGGACGCCCAGCGGGGCGCGGTCATGGACCACGGCGACGGACGGATCGTAGGTGAAACGCTCCGGGATCGCGTCGAAGTCGACGTTCCCATACAGCGCCGGGAACAGGGTCTTCTGAGCGGCGACCTTCTCGCGGATCCGGGCGATGTCCGGCGTCATGGCGTCATCCTCGTAGCGTGCCTCCTAGAGATATGTAAGCATTGCTCATGTTTGTACTCGCCTTTCCGCGACGCCGACGGAGGAAAGCTAAGTGCCTGATCGGGAACGCAGAACACCGCGCCAAGCCAGGGCCGAGAGTACGGTCGACGCTATCCTCGACGCGGCCTTTCAACTTCTCGAGGCCGAGGGCGTGGAGAAGCTGACGACGAACCATATCGCCGAGCGGGCGGGCGTCAGCATCGGCACGCTTTACCAGTACTTCGCCGACAAGCAGGACATCCTGGCGGCGCTTGCCAACCGACGGGCCGCCGCTGTCCGCGGCGCGATCGCCCAGACGGTGATCGAACGCACCGACACCGGCGCGGTGCGCAGCATCGTGCGCGCGCTGATGACCGGCTTCGAGGGCTCGCCCGCCACGCGTCAGGTGCTCCTGGACGCCCTCTTCCACAAGGGCGGCGAAGGGGTCCTGGCACGTCACCACGAAGCGTTCCTGGCGGCCATCGCCGGCAAGGCCCAGCTGCAGCTCGAACTGACGCCCGAGACCGCCTTCGTGCTTACCCACGCCCCGATTGGCCTGCTGCGCGCGGCCGCCGCCGAGCCGGAACTCGGCCTGGACCCCCAGGCTTTGGAGGATGAGTTGGTGCGGCTGATGGAGGCCTATGTGTTGGCGCTGATGATCAAGGGCGGGGCCCAATGAGCCGACGCACGACCCTCACGTCCCTGGTCGCCCTGGCCGGCCTTATGCTGACGCCAGGCGTAGGACATGCTCCTCCTCCGCCGCCACCTCGCACGCCCGAAGCCCTGAAGACACCCATCGATGGCTATGCGCTTGAGGTGCTGTATGCCCGATGGGCTTCATATATCGACGGGATGAAGTCGGCGGTCGCCGAGGAGCTCGTGAACCGGCCCGAGAAGCTCCCCGGCGAAACGCCGAACGGGCGGATCCTGGCTGTGAAATGGCGAGGGGAAAGCGGCGGCGCCAATCTCGACGTGATCGCCTATTGCGGGCCTCGGTCGCCGCCCACCTACATGGCCGATCCCAAGACCTGCCACTACCGCCTGCGCCGCGCGAGCGTCCCCTACAATGCGTGGAGCTCGCACGACGGGAACCCCGTCGCCAGGTGGATGGAGCAGGCCTTCGACGCAAAGGCGCTGGTCGCGCATTTGAAGGCGGAAGGCCTGGGGCCGGATACCAACTGGTGGGGCGCTGACGCGGCGAAGGCTTTCGCTGGTCTCCCCTCCCCCGTGCCGATGCTGAAGGCGAATGCACGGGTGGACGTGGTGGACTCACGCGACTGCCCGGAAATGGCCAAGGCCATCAGGGCGCTGGAAGGCTCCAAGCTCGACTGGCCGGTGGACATCTCCGGCGTGGCGCCGGATCGGCCTATCGACCCGCCCGCGCCGCACTCTGTGTCGGTGAGCTACGCGGTGTCGTTTCGCATCGCCGGCGAGAAGGACAGCTTCGCCACGGTCGAGGGCCGAGGCGCGGCGTTCGAGAGGCTGGTCGGGCCGATCTTTCCAGCACATTGGGATCCTAAGCTTAGAATTCCACGTGGACAAGTTGTCG
>JADMIO010852464.1_pt1 | contig 10007 bp, 10 predicted proteins | sample 8958161 | NCBI WGS metagenome assembly JADMIO01 (sample SAMN16585339, study PRJNA669376) | soil metagenome | isolation source: Crop rotation soil | place: USA: Cullars Rotation, Alabama | collected 2011
CTTTCCCCGATCACGGCGACCTTCCGTGGGCAGGCGGTGGCGCGCGCCGAGTCGTTCGCCGATCTCCCCTGGTGGGAGGTGTATCGCGATCCCGCGCTGGCCTCGCTCCTCCGCGAGGCGCTCGCCAACAACCTGGATCTCGCCGACGCCACCGCGCGCGTGGAGGTCGCGCGGTACGCCGCGAAGATCCGCACCGACCAGCTCCTGCCCTCGATCTCGCTGAACGCCGCGCCCGCCTATCAACAGACGTTCGTCCCCCAGCTGCTCGCGGCCAGCTCGGCCCTCGCCGGCTCGCTCCCGACGGGAAACGTGCGCTTCGCGAGCTACTCGCTGGGCGGCGCGCTGGGATGGGAGATCGATCTGTGGGGCCGACTCCGTCGCCTGCGCCAGGCCGCGCTCGCCGATCTCGTCGGCGCCGAGGAGATCCAGCGCGGCGTGATCGTGTCGATCGTGGGCGATGTCGCCGCCGGGTACTTCCAGCTCGTGGCGCTCGACCTGCAACTGGAGGTGGCGCTGCTCACCGCCCAGTCGCGACGCGAGACGCTGGCGCTGTTCGTCGAGCGCGAGCAGGGCGGCGTGGGCGATCGGCTGCAGACCGCCTCCGCCGAGTCGCTGCTGGCCAACGCGCTGGCCACCGTTCCGGCGCTGCGCCTGCGGATCGCGCAGCAGGAGAACCAGCTCGCGTTCCTCCTCGGGCGGCCGCCCGGGCCGATCCCGCGCACCACGGACTATCTCCGCCGCACGCCGCCGCCCGTGGACCTGTCGCTCGGTGTGCCGGCGGCCCTCCTCGAGCGCCGTCCCGACGTGCGCGCCGCCGAGACGCGCGTGATCTCGGCCAACGCGATGGTCGGCGCCGCCTTCGCGGCGATCTTCCCCGCGCTGCGATTCAGCGCCGCGGGCGGCGTGCAGTCGTCCGACCTCGGCTCGCTCTTCACCGCCGGCGCCGTGACCTTCGCGATCAACCTCGCGATCGGCTGGCTCGTGCCGCTCCTCAACGGGGCGCAGGCGGTGCACGCGTGGCGCGGCGAGCAGGCGAGCTGGCGTGCGACGGTGGCCGAGTACCGTCGCGCGGTGCTGGTCGCGCTCGCCGACGTGGCGAACGCGGAGGTGGCGATCCAGTGCTTGAGCGAGCAGCGGGCGCAGCTGGAAGCGTCCGTGCGCGCGAGCGTCGAGACGGTGAAGCTGTCGACCGACCGCTATCGCGCCGGCGTATCGAGCTACCTCGACGTGGTGCAGGCGCAGCAGGACGCGTTCGCCGCGCAGCTCCAGCTCGCGCAGACGATCGGCGCCCAGTTCATGGCCACCGCGCAGCTCTACCGCGCGCTCGGCGGCGGCTGGATCATCCCATCGTCGCCCGCGCCGCCCGCGGGGCGCCTCCCCGGGCCCTCGCTCGGCGCGCGATAGATCGCCGCCGCGCATCCAGATCGCCGGCGGCGTCATCACCTTCGGCGGCGTCCGCCGCGCTCGCGCGATGGCGAAGGCGTGGGTGCGCAAGGCAGCCGACGTCGCTGTGAGGTCCGAAGCGTGGCGCGTCCCCTCGCACGGTCGCGTATCACGACGGTGCTACCCTGGACGCGTGTCCAAGGCATTCACCAGCGAGGAGACGCCGGACACCACCATCGCGGCGAGGACGGCGCAGCCGGCGCCCCGCGGGGCCGAGCGGCCCATCACGCCCGACGGATACCGCGCGCTGATCGAGGAGCTCCGCGGCCTCATCGACGAGGAGCTCCCTCGTGCGCGATCCGAGGCGGTCGCGATCCTGCGAGAGCCACGCATCGCGGAGGTCGAACGACGCATCGGGTTCGTGCAGGCGACCCTCGCGAGCGTCCGTGTCGTCGACGCGGCGGGTGACGCCAGCGGCGCCGTGCGCTTCGGCAGCCAGGTCACGGTGGAGTGGGAGAACGGCCGACGACAGGCGATGCGGCTCGTGGGGCCCGACGAGGTCGACGTGAAGGCAGGGCGCATCTCCATCGAGTCGCCGCTCGCGCGCAGCCTGCTCGGACGGGTCGCCGGCGACGAGGTGGAGATCGAGCGCCCGCGTGGCGTGGAGACGGCGCGGGTCGTGAGCGTGAGCTGATCTCCGTCGGTGAAAGGGCCTCGCTTCATCGACGAGTGCAAGCGGACGCGAATCGTCGTCGATCCACTACCGCCGAAGTGCCGCAGGCCTCGACGGTGAAGCTCTGTAGAGTTCGCGCGGCCCTGCAATCGTGGATCACGCTTCATCCATTCATCCCTTGATTGTCAATCGAGCGGCTCAATGGCTCGGGAGCCGCTCGAACAGGATCGTCGGCGCCCCTTTGTACGTCGACTGCGCAAACTCCCGATAACCGCACTTCGCCGCCACGTGAATGGACGCGGCATTGTCCGGATCGATCAAGCAGACCGTGCGTCGCGGGCCGAGATGATCCTTTACCCAGGCGAGCGTTGCGCCGACCGCCTCCGTCGCAAATCCCTGCCCGTGCGCCCAGCGGGCGAGCGCCCAGCCATGCTCCGGCGCCCCGATCAGCGACGGCGTGATCTCGCGGCGTGCCTCCATGAACCCCACCTCGCCGACGAACCGCCCCGTCCCTCGCTCGCGCGCGACCCAGTAGCCGAACCCCAGCAATGCCCAGTGTCCCACATTGCGGAGCAGCTTCGCCCACACCTCCTCGGCCGGCAGCGGCTTGCCGCCGATGTGGCGCGTCACCTCCGGGTCTGCCCACATCGCGGCACAATCGGGGAAGTCGGCGAGCCGATGCCCGTGGAGCGTGAGCCGCGCGGTCTCGATGGCGGGCGCGATGGAGAGCGATGCGGAGTGTGCTGGAGTCGGATGGGGCGCGCCGGGGTTGGACATCTCCATCGAATATCACGCCGCGCCTCGTCCCGGCGGCGGATCGACGCGGTGGAGCGCGTTTGGATCCACGGGCGCTCCGGCGATGGGCGGCCGGATGTGAGGCGTATTGGCGTCCGTCCCGTCGGTGCGATTGACAATACTTGCGTAGTCAATTATTATTCAAGAAATGGAAACGCCAACGCCCGCCCTCGCGTTCTTCTTCTCACTCGCCAAGATCGACGCCGTCATGTCCCGCCGCTTCGACGGCGCGCTGGGTGGCCTCGGCTTCACCGAGTTCGCGATCCTCTTCCAGCTGAGCCGCGCCAGGGACGAGCGGATGCGCCGCATCGACCTCGCGGAAGCCGTGGGGCTCACGGCCTCCGGCGTCACGCGGCTGCTCGCGCCCATGGAGAAGATCGGGCTCGTGAAGCGGCAGGCCAACGCCGACGACGCGCGCGTGAGCCTGGTGGCGCTGGCGGCGGGCGGACGGCGCAAGCTGGCGGAGGCGATGGAGGACGCCGAGGATCTCGCGCAGGACGCGCTGCGGTTCCTCGAGGCAAAGAGGATCAAGGAGCTGGCGGCGGTGCTCGGCCATCTCGCGGGGAACCGCCCCGGCCCGTCGGACGTCAGGACATAGGTGGCATCGGAGCGTCGTTTGCGTCGAAGGGGCGCGCCGCCTTCGGGCTCAATCGGTCAATGCGCTCAGCGCGGCTTCTCGACCAGCGTATACAGCGCGAACAAATCATTCTGGATGTCCATCGGCTCCGGCGGCTGGTCCCAGCCGAGCGTGTGGGCGAGCGCGCGCGCGTTGGCGCTGTCGTCGACATCGAAGGACTTGACCACGAAGCCCACCTTCTCGAATTGATCGCAATTGAACGGCGAGTGGCCATCGGCCCAGGGGATGTACGGTTTTCCGGGGGGCGCGGGGGCGGGACAGATGTTGTAGATCAGGAACCGGCCGCCGGGGCGGAGCGCCTCCCATACCGCGCGTACGAATCCCTCTTCGTCGACGCCCAGGTCCACCCGGCGCTGCGGCGGGAGCGGCTCCGCGGGGTGGATGAAGCCGTTCTTCAGCACGTTCTTCGAGATGATCAAATCGAATGGTCCCGCCGCCGCGGCGCGCACCGCGGAGTCGGCGGGCCATCGCCCGTCGACGAGCGCCACCCGGCCGGGCTCGAATGCGCCCTGCCGCGTCCCGTAGAGCAACGGGAGCAGGGGGTCCACGTCCACGCCCACCGCCTCCGCGCCCATCGCGGCGAACAATTGAAGATGGCCCAGATCCCCATAGCCGAAATCGAGCACCCGCCAGTTGATGAATTCGGACACTCCATTGGCGCCGAGCACCTCGAGCGGCAGCGCGTATGCCAGCGGCGATCCCCATTGTCCCGCGTATTGGAACTCCTCGTCGGCGACGAAGCGCCGGAGCGCCGCCCGATCCGACGCCGGCAGCGCGGCCGCCTCCGCCTCGTCGAACGCGCGCGTGCGATCCGGCGTGCGATAGACGATCCGCGTCTTCACCGGTGGCAGCCGCGGCGCGCCGGCGACGTAGCGTCGGGCGAGGTCGGTTCGCAGCGCGGGCGCGAGCTTGATCGCGTCGGCGCGGATGCGGGCGACGCCTTGCGTGGCAGTGCAGCCGCAGAGGAGCGCGAGGAGCGCGGCGACCGACGGACGCCGCATCGATGAGCGGGACATCGCACGATGGTACTCCGCCCGCCGCCGAGCGCGCCGCGAACGACGCCGAATCAGGGCTTGGGATGCGCCAGCAGCCACTCGCCAAGGAGGTGCGAGAACTGGGGTTGGCGATATTGCGGGGAGTGCGGGCCGCCGCGGACGGTCCACAGCTCCACGCCGCGGCAGCCATCCCATTTCTCGATCGTGGTCTCCGCACCGACGGACGGCTGCTCGTCGGAGACCAGGTCCAGCGCGGGGCGGCTCCGGTCCGCGTCGGGCGCGCAGCGATCGAAGAGGGTCCAATCGGCGACCGTGGCGTGCGCGGATTTCAGGATCGTGCTCGATTCACGGAGCGGGCCGCCCTCGTAGGTGACGATCGCGTCGTTGGTACCGTGGATCTGGAGCACGGCGACGGGATCGGTGGGCTTGCATCGCGACGCGTCCGACCACATCGCGCCCGCCGAGCTGACGATCGCCGCCACGCGGGAGGCCCGGTCGCACGCGAATCGATATGCCATGTAGCCGCCATTGGAGTGGCCCACGAGGAATACGCGCCTGGGATCGACGGGGAAGCGCGCGCTCATGTCGCTGATGACGTCGTCGAGATAGGCCACGTCGTCGACGCCCGAGTGGTAGAAGTCGCAGCACACGTCGGTGGCGTTCCAGAAGCGCTGGCGGCGGCCGAGCGGCCCTCCCTCGGTGCCGTCGGGGAACGCGGCGAGGAAGCCCATCTCATCCACCATTCGATCGACCCGGAAATAGCGCTCGATGCCCACGCCCTCACTGCCCAGGCCGTGGAGCGCGATCACGAGCGGATAACGCTTGTCGGGATCGATGTGCGCGGGCACGCGGTACGCGTAGGGTCTCGCGGCAATGCGGGGCAGCGTGGCGTTGCGGCTCGTCGAGTTCCTGGCGGACATCCATAGCAGCCAGGGCCGCCTGCCCCACGGCGAGAGCGCGACCGCGGCGACGGCGCCTGCGACGAAGAGGCACCACTTCAGGCGGGGAGCGCGCATCGGGATTGAACAATAGTGCGGAAGCGGCGACGGCGTCGACTCGACGGCGCACCGGTGTGGTCCAAATGGGGGGCCGCGACCCCGTGATAACCTGTTTGTCCACCAAGGGAGCGATCATGAGCGCGTTCACGCCCGCCGAGCTGGCTTATCTCAAGACGCAACGCCTCGGTCGCCTCGCGACCGTCAACGCCGAGGGCCAACCCCACGTGGTGCCCGTGACCTTCCGGTACAACCCCGACGAGGACGTCATCGAGATCGGCGGTCACGGCGGCTTCGCGAAGCGGAAGAAATACCGCGACGTGCAGCAGAACCCGCGCGTGGCGTTCGTCGTCGACGATGTGGCCTCGCTGCAGCCGTGGACCGTGCGCGGGATCGAGATCCGCGGCGAGGTGGAGATCCTTGCGACGGGCGGCACGGCGATCGTGCCGAGCTTCGACCCGGAGATGTTCCGCCTGCGCCCGCGGCGCGTGATCAGCTGGGGCATCGATGGGGCGATGTTCGAGCAGAAGGCGCGCAGCGTGCCCTCCGAGTAGCGCGGTCGCCTCGCGACCCCGTCGGTGAGGGAAGGTGCGTCCCCGTCTCCGTGCGCTCGACGCGGGAGGGACGATCGCGGAGAATCCTCTCCATGTGCCGCAACATCCGCGTCCTGCACCATTTCGAGCCGCCGACCACGCCCGACGAGATCCGCGCCGCGGCCCTCCAGTACATCCGCAAGGTGAGCGGGATGAACAAGCCGCCGAAGGTGGAGCACGATCTCTTCGAGCGCGCGATCGACGAGGTGGCGGCCAGCACCGAGCGACTGCTCGCCGCGTTGCCGGCGCGCGGCGTGGTTCGCACCCGCGAGGGGGAGAAGGAGAAAGCGCGGGCGCGGTGGAAGCGGCGGGAGGGGATGGGGGCTTGAGGATCCCGCAGGCGCGGTGAGCGCTCGCGGCCGCCGGTCTGCTCAGCGCGCCGGGGGCGACTTCCCGCGTCGCCGCGCCGGGCCCGCATCGGATGCGTGGCTGTCGCGCTCTCGTCGGACGCGGACGCGGCAGGGCGGGTCCAGGTAGAGGCGGCCGGCGGAGGCGTCGAGCGTGAATGCGCGGCAGGCGCCGATCAATCCATTGCCGAGCAGGCCCGCGAGATCGCCGGCGACGGGCGGATCGACGATCTTCGCGGGTACGTCGCGCGCGACAATGGGGCCTAGCGCGGCCTGCGAGAGATGCAGCTCGATCTCCACGGTCTCGCGCGAGCCCGCGCCGAAGTGCCCGCGCCGCTCCGTCGTCGGTCGCTGGCCGGGCAGTCCGTGCGCCCGGGCCCACGGCGCGTAGAGCAGGAGCCCCGCGTCGCTGCCGGTGTCGAGCTGCATGCGGGCGGCCATGCCCTCCAGATCGATCGGCACGACGATGCGCGCGTGGTCGAGCGCGATCGGGATCGCCGACGCGCCGGCGGCCGAGAGCGGCGTTCCGCTCGGCGCGAGGATCACTTCCTTCCTGTCGAGATCGATGCGAACCGCGGCGGCGAGGAAGAGCGGCAATCCGAGGAGCAGCTCGGGTCGCTCGGGCGCGAGCGCGGCGAGCTGCGGCATCGGGACGCGCGCGGCCGCAACGCCGTCGAGGGCGACGCCGCCGAGGGTGATGCCGTCGATCTCGCCCAGTCGCACGTCGATCGGCGCGGTCGAGCCGGCGGCCCGCTCGCGTCCGCCGGTCACCCGCATGGTCGCCGCGAGCGGCGCCGCCTCGTCGATCACCGCCACGCTCGCCGCCGAATCGAGGATCGCGCGCACGGCGCGTCCCCCCACGCGGGCCTCGACGATCACCTGGTCATGAAACCAGCGCAGCGGCACGCGCACGCGGCCGCTCCGGGGCCACGCGATCCGCAGCCCGGCGCCGTTCGTCGACGAGGCCGGTGCCTCCGCGCGCGCGGTCGTCGCGAGCAGCGCGCAGGCGAGGGCGAGTGCGATCGTCCTGCGGGGGAATGCGGCGCTCGCCATCGGGGTCACTCCACCGCGTATCCGCGCACCACGCCGTCGGCGCCCGCCACTACTAGCGTGCCGGACGTGGGCGCGACGCTCGCCAATCGATTCGCCCCAACGGAGAACTGCGCCACCGGGATCTCGCAGCTCCACGTGGGCTCTCCCCGCGTCGTCATCTCCCGCAGGTGCGCCGACGTCCACTCGCAATGCGTGTCGTCGCAGATCGCGAACTCGCCTTGCACGAAGATTAGCGAGCCGCGCGGCGTGCTCAACACCGACGACGCCGCGGCGCCGTGGCCCGCCAGCGCGAGCAATCGGCTCCACGTGGTCTTCCCCGTCGACGGATCGAAGCCGACCAGCGACTCGCCGGGCGTGTAGTCATTGCCGGCATCGAACGCGTAGCCCTCGCGGTCGACGAAGAGCGGCGGCACCAGCGGCATGGCCCGGATCTGGCGCGCCTGCAATTCGAAGAGCCGCTTCCCCGACACCTCGTCCCACGCCGGATACACGAAGTGCATCTTGCCGTCGCCGGTCACCAGCTCCACGCCCCACACGCGGCCCCCGCGCGCCGCGTGGAGGAAGTCGAGGTAGGGCAGCTTCGTGCGCTCCGTGCCGTCGGGCGCGAGCGCCACGCTGCCGTCGCCGGTGCGGAAGAACAGCTCGTGCGCCTCGTTCGCGACCACCTCGTTGTGCCCCGCCCACGCCCACCATCCGTCGTATCGGCGCGACCACTTCACCGCGCCCGTCGCGGCGTCGAGCGCGACGGGCATCGCCAGCCCCTGGTAGGTGGTGGAGGGCGCGTTCCCCACCACGGTGAAGAGCGTGCCGGCGCCGTCTCCGATCACGTCACCCGCCACGCTGCGGCAGCTCTTTCCCGTCGCGGGCGGGACGATCGGTGCGAGGTCGAGCGACCAGAATAGCGCGCCGTCGGCGAGCGCGCGCGACTCGAGGAATCCATCGCGCGGCCCCAGGTGATCGTCGCTGTAGCAGCCCCCGGTGCGGACCAGCCGCCCGTCGACCACCGCGACCACGCCGCCGCCGCGCACCGGCAGGTGGAATCGCATTCGACCGGCCGCGTCCACCGAGAACACGTGCCCCTCCGAGCAGTCCCACGGCGTGGCGCACTCCTGCCAGTAGAGGTCGCCGTTCTCGTCGGTGGCGAGGCCCGTGATCAGGGCGCCGGGCGTGACGGGCGCGCGCTCCCAGCGCGGCGTCGCGTGGGTATGTGTTGGTGGTTGATCGCATCGTCCCGCGCGGCACACGCCGGCATCACGGCACGGGGTGGCGAGCGCGCACTTCGCGCACTCCGTCTCCGCCACGTCGGTGCACGCGCCGGCCACGCACACGCGCGCGGTTCGACAATCGCTGAGCGTCGCGCCGCCGCACGCGGTCCCGTCGACCACGGCGCGCGTCTGGCATCGGCCCTCCGCCGCGCAGTAGGCCTCCGCGCACGGATCGCCGGAGGGTTCACAAGCCCGCGATGCGTCGCACTCCAGCTCGCCCAGCGAGGTCCTGCAGGCCGCGAGAGCGAGCGCCACGAGCAGCAACGAACGCATTCAGCCCAGTCTACTAAAGGCCGCGCGTGACCGTGATCGTCGCAGTCGGGAGCCAGCTCGCGCCCGCCGACGAGGTCAACGCTCGCGCTTCCCGCGGCGCGTGCCGCTGGCCTCGATCCGGGGAGCCCGCCGCAGCGTGGCCATGGCGCGTGCGCGGGTGGACTTCGCCGTGGAGCCGGGCCAGCGCGCGACCTCGGCGCGGCTGCGGCGCGCCCACGCGTGAACGAAGTCGGCGAAGCCGGCGAGGAAGTCGATGAGCAGGGCGCGGTGCTCCAGCCGGTCGGCGGGTGGCGGAGGCGTGCCGGCCAGGTACGCGGGCACGATCTCTCCGGCGATGCGCAGCATCCGTTCGCTCTCCGCCTCCATCGAGGCGAGCGCGCGATCGAGCTGCGCGCGCGCGCCGAAGCGGGCGAGGTAGAGGCGTACGAGGCCATCGATCTCGAGGGAGAAGTGGTCGCAGGGCGCGTCCAACCAGGCGCGGAGCGCGGCCTCCCCGCTCGGTGTGATCGAGTACACCGTCCGCTCGCGCCCGCCGCGTGGCATGTCCTCGCCGCGGACCCAGCCCAGCGCCGCGAGGCGCTTCACCTCGGCGAACACGTGGCTGCGCGCGCTCGGCCAGAAGTAGGCGTAGGTGATCCGCATGCGCGTGGCGAGGTCGTACGCCGACGCCGGCTCCGCGGCGATCAGGCCGAGGACCGCGTGCGCCGTGGTGCCCGGCGGTCTTGCTTGCATCATTGGTCTGAAATGGACTATGAATGGTCCAGAACGGACTGTCAATCGTACAGGAGGGAAGGAGGCACCGATGTCCACGTCCACCACACCGACCGCGACGCCCGATCCGATCGACGCCTGCATGGGGCGGATCCAGCGCCTCGCCCTCTCGCTCGACGCGCTGGCGGCGCTCGGCGCGGCGCTCCGCGTCCGCTCCGAGGGATTGGACGTGGCGGCGCCGGTGCGCGCGGGGCTCGACGAGGTGGACGCCCTGCTCGGCGGGAAAG
>JADMIO011113684.1_pt1 | contig 10007 bp, 8 predicted proteins | sample 8958161 | NCBI WGS metagenome assembly JADMIO01 (sample SAMN16585339, study PRJNA669376) | soil metagenome | isolation source: Crop rotation soil | place: USA: Cullars Rotation, Alabama | collected 2011
CTTCGATAGCGACAAACTGACCAGCGCCACCACGATATTCAAGGCCGCCGCGACCATCGTCGCGACATTTACGTTGAACAACCGCAGAAGATAAAATCCGGCGGCGAGGCAACCGATGACCGCCCCGACCGTGTTCGCGCCGTACAGCAGTCCGACGCGCGACCGGCCCTCGGGCGTCGCTTCGATCCACCGCGCCACGGCGGGCAGCGACGCGCCCATCAGGATCGTGGGCGGCAACAGGCAGAGCGCCGCCAACAGCGCGCGGAGCAGCATGCTCGGCAGCCCGTGTTCCGCGCCCACCGCATAAGCCCGTCCGACCAGCGGCATGACCCCGAGCACCACAAGCGCAGCCGCCGCGATCCCGAATTCCAGCAGCGCATACAGGCGCAGCGGATGCCCGCCGAAGCGCCGTACCCGCGCCAGTCCCGCGCTGCCGATGCACAGCCCGCCCATGTACGTCGCCAGCAGCACCCCCAACGAGATCGCCGTCGACCCGATGTTGAGCATCAGCATGTGGTACCAGACGATCTCGTAAATGAGCGCCGAGCACCCGCTGCCGAGGAACAACACAAGAAGGATAGGAAAATGCCGGGATGGCGCTGTCATAGTGTTTATATGAGTCCACATCATAGCTGAAAGAGGTGTTAAGCGGCGTTAAAACCGTCCGCGATACCCTAAAGATTATGGGCTTCCGTCTCGCCGTCAACTATCGTCCCAAGGGGGACCAGGAAAACGCCATCGCCGAGCTGACTCGCGGAGTCCGCGACGGTGAACAGCATCAGGTGCTGCTCGGCGTTACCGGGTCCGGCAAGACGTTCACGATGGCAAAAGTCATCGAGGCGATCGGCCGCCCGGCGCTGGTGCTGGCGCACAATAAAACGCTGGCCGCGCAGCTCTACCATGAGTTCAAAGCGTTCTTCCCAGACAATGCGGTCGAGTACTTTGTCAGCTACTACGATTATTACCAGCCGGAAGCCTACATCCCGTCGAGCGACGTTTACATCGAAAAAGAGGCGACCATCAATGACGAGCTCGACAAGCTCCGGCTAGCCGCCACCAAGTCGCTTTTCGAGCGGCGCGATTGCGTCATCGTCGCCAGCGTGAGCTGCATCTACGGTCTTGGCTCGCCCGAGGCGTACTACGGCATGCTTCTGATGCTCGAGAAAGGGCAGAAGATTTCGCGGAATCAGATCGTCGCCAAGCTGGTCGAGATCCTGTACGAGCGCAATGACGGCGATTTCCGCCGCGGCGCCTTCCGTGTCCGCGGCGATGTCATCGAGGTCTACCCTACCTACGACGATTTCGCCTACCGCATTGAGTTGTGGGGAGACGAGGTCGAGGGTCTGTCGCAGATCGACCCGCTGCTCGGGCAGGTGAAGCAGACCTACACGCGCCTGCCTATCTATCCGAAGACGCACTACGTGATGTCGGAGGAGACCAAGAGCGACGCTCGCGAGAGCATCCGCACCGAGCTCGAATGGTGGCACAAGGAATTGGAGAAACAGGGCAAGCTCATTGAGGCGCAGCGCCTCTACCAGCGCACCATGTTCGACCTCGAGATGATTAAGGAGATCGGCTACTGTCACGGCATCGAGAACTACTCGCGGCATTTTTCCGGCCGCCTCCCGGGTGAGGCGCCGCCGACCCTGCTCGACTACCTGCCGCACGATTCGCTGATGTTCCTCGACGAGAGCCACCAGACCGTGCCGCAACTGCACGGCATGTATCATGGCGACCGGTCGCGCAAGGAGGTGCTGGTGGGCCACGGCTTCCGCTTGCCGAGCGCGATGGACAATCGTCCGCTCACCTTCGATGAGTTCGAGCACCGCGTGAATCAGCTCGTGTATGTCTCCGCCACTCCCGGCCCCTACGAACTGACCAAATCCGCGGGCGTCGTAGTGGAACAGATCATCCGCCCGACCGGCCTGATCGACCCCAGCGTCGAGATCCGCCCCGTGAAGGGTCAGGTGGACGACCTGCTCGGCGAGATCCGCCGCCGCACCGAGAACAACGAGCGAGTCCTCGTCACGACGCTCACCAAGCGCATGGCCGAGGATCTCGCCGAGTACTACTCGGAGGTCGGTGTGAAGTGCAATTACCTGCACTCGGAAGTCAGCACGCTCGACCGCATCAAGATTCTGCGCGACCTGCGCCGCGGAGTGTTCGACGCGCTGATCGGCATCAACCTGCTGCGCGAGGGCCTCGATCTCCCGGAGGTCTCACTGGTCGCGATCCTCGACGCCGACAAGGAAGGCTTCCTGCGCTCCGCGGGGTCGTTGCTCCAGACCATCGGCCGCGCGGCGCGGCACATTAATGGACACGCCATCCTCTATGCCGACGTGATGACCGACAGTATGCGCAAAGCCCTCGACGAGACCGGCCGCCGCCGCCAGGTCCAGGTGGAGTACAACGAACGCAACAACATCGTGCCGCAATCGATCGTCAAGCCGATCGACATGAGCCTCGTGGCCATCGCTGAGGGGGATTATGTGACGGTGTCTCTCGAAGCCGACGAAGAGGTCGAGAACCTCACGCCCGAGCAACGCAACCGCTTCATCGGCGAGTTGGAAGAGAGGATGCGCGAGGCCGCCCGCAAGTTCGAATTCGAAAAGGCCGCCCAGCTACGCGATCGCGTGAAGTCGCTCCGCATGAGCGCGTGAGGGCCCGCGAGTTAGAATGGGGCATGGTCGATTGGCAGGAGCGGATCGCGATCAACCCGGCGGTCTGCCATGGCAAGGCATGTATTCGCGGCACGCGCGTGCTGGTATCCGTCATCCTCGACAATCTGGCCGCCGGTGTGCCGCGACACGAGATTCTCGCCAGCTACCCTTCTCTGCGCGAAGCGGACATTCAGGCGGCACTCGCGTACGCCGCTGAGCTCGCGCGTGAAGGCACTGCGGCGCTTCCACTGGAACGTACGATTTGAGATTGAAGATTGATGAAAATCTCCCGGACGAATGCGCCGAGATCTTACGCCAGGGAGGGTTCGAAGCGGATACTGTCGCCGATGAACGGCTGTCGGGGGCAGACGATGCGGCCATCGCCGTACGTTCGCAGATTGAACGCCGCGTGCTGATCACGCTCGACCTCGATTTCGCGAACATCCGCGCATACCCGCCGGCAGAGTACTCCGGGATCATCGTCGTTCGTTCAAAGAGGCAGGATAAGCACAGCGTTCTCGCTCTCATGCAGCGGATCGGCTTGGTCTTGACGAATCGCGACCCGGCAGGTGAGCTTTGGATCGTGGAGCCCGATCGCATTCGGTTCAGATAGACCTGCTACGTCCCCGCGATCAACATGCCGCCCCGCACCGCTAGTTTTCGATAGACCACTCCAGGCCCCCGGTCTTCCGAAAACCCCACCGTTCCTCGCCAGTGTAGAATGACGGTTCATGCCTGTCACCGGCAGTACCCTGATTGTTCTCACCGCCGCGTCCATTGCGTTCCTGCTGGTGCTGATTCTGGTCGTCAAGCTTCATGCGTTCCTGGCCCTGATTCTCACCGCCATGGCTCTGGGTCTCGCTGCCGGCATGCCCCCCGACAAGGTGCTCAAGTCCATCCAGACCGGCTTCGGCGAGGCGCTCGGGTTCATTGCCGTCGTGGTGGGACTCGGCGCGATGATCGGCCGCTTTCTCGAACACTCCGGCGGAGGCCGCGCTCTCGCCGACTGGCTTCTCGCAAAATTCGGCAGCGACAACGCGGCGTGGGCCATGCTCATCGCGGCCTTCCTTGTCGGCATCCCCATCTTCTTCGAAGTGGGCGTCGTCATCCTCGCGCCCCTGGTGTGGAATCTGGCGCGCGAGACCAAACGCTCCATGCTCTTCTACGGGCTCCCGATGCTCGCCGCGCTGACCGTCACGCACTCGCTCGTGCCGCCGCATCCCGCGCCCGCCGCGGCATCCCAACTCCTCGGCAGCAACCTGGGACTCACCATCCTCTACGGCATCGGGGTTGCCATTCCGATGACGGTCACGGCCGGCGTGTTTTACGGGAAGTGGATCGCCAAACGCGTCTTCATCCCCGTCCCGAAGCTTGCCGATTCGACGCTCGCCACCTCCGACGGCCAGGCTCCTCCCCCGATCCCGATCGTGATCCTGCTCCTGATCCTGCCCGTCCTTCTGATCTTCGGCGCGACCATAGCCAACCTGAGTGACGTGCCCTTTCGCGGCGCGGCCGTTTTTATGGGCCATCCCTTCACCGCGCTCGCCGTCACCGCGCTCGTCGCCATCTACTTCTTCGGCCTACGGCGCGGTGTCACGAGGGAAACGGCCGCGAAAATGGCTACCGAGTCGCTCGCGCCCATGGGCGCGCTGCTCTGCATCATGGGTGGCGGCGGCGCCTTCAAGCAGATCATCGTCGACTCCGGCGCCGGCCCCTACCTCGGCAAAGTGCTGATCACCTCGCCGATCTCCCCGCTGATTGTCGTCTACCTCGTCGCGCTCGCCATGCGTGTCGCGCAGGGCTCCGCCACCGTCGCGATCATCACCGCTGCCGGCATCGTTGCCCCCATTGTAAAAGGCCTACCCGGCTATACTCCGGAAATTCTGGTGCTCGCGCTTTGCTGCGGGGGCACCGCCTTCTCTCACGTTAACGATTCCGGCTTCTGGATGGTCAACCAGTATTTCGGCATGACGGTCCCGCAGACCCTGAAGTCGTGGACCATGATGAAGGTAATCTCCTCACTTGTAGGGATTACCATCGTGATGTCCGCTCACGCGCTGTTACGATAGCAATTGTGGAAACGCGCCTTTACGACATGGACCCGGGGCCGGACTGTCCCGAAATTGTTCGCATGATTGTTGAGATTCCGAAGAACTCCAGCAATAAATACGAATACGACGGCACACTCGGAGTTTTCCGCCTCGATCGCTCCCTCTACTCGCCCATGCACTACCCCGGCGATTACGGTTTCGTCCCCGGCACACTCGCCGAAGACGCCGATCCGCTCGACGTTCTGGTGCTCTGCGATGAGCCGAGTTTTCCCGGCGTGCTCCTCTCCGTACGCCCCGTCGGCATGCTCGAGATGGTCGATCAGTCCGAGCCGGACCAGAAGATCCTCGCCGTCCCCAACCGCAATCCGCGCTTCGACCAGATCCACACCATCGACCAGGTCTTCCCACACAACCTGCGCGAGATCGAACACTTCTTCAAGATCTACAAGGAACTCGAGAACAAGCGCACGGAGATGCTCGGCTGGCGCGGGCCCCGTGAGGCTCGCGAGTTGATCCGCAAGTGCCGCGTACGCTACCTGGAGGCGCATCGCGTCCCGGGCGACGCCGCCACGATATCATAAGGTCGTGTGGCGCAAGTGAGCGGAATGGAGTCCTCCAGCAGTCCGTCGCGCCGGAAAATCCCGTCGTGGCTCCCGCAGGCCTTGGGCTACACGACGTCTGCCATCTGCCTCCTGTGGGTCCTCCACGATTACCCGCTGCGCGAGCTGAAAATCGCCATTCGGGACCTCGACTGGAAGTGGATCGGCGTGGCTGTCGTGAGCGACCTCGTCGTCTACGTGGTCCACGGGTGGCGATGGAACACCCTGCTTACACCGGTCGTGCGGCTTGGTTTCTGGCGAACCGTGCAGGCGATCTACATCGGCCTTTTCGCCAATGAAGTGCTGCCCCTGCGCGTCGGCGAATTGATCCGCTGCTACCTGCTAACGCACTGGAACAATCTGCGCCTGTCGCTCGGCTTCGCGTCCGCCGCGGTCGAGCGCGTAATCGACGGCTTCTGGCTCCTGATCGCCTTCGTCGTCACCGCGACGCTGGTGAAAGGCATGCCGGACGACCTCACGCTGTTTGTCCAGATCATCGGTGGCCTGCTGGTGATCGGCACCATCGCCGCGATCTGGGTAGTCACCCGCAAGCGCGAGTCCCACGTCGTCGAAGCGGAAAGCCGCTACTCCGCCACCTTCCGCCACGTCGTCGAAGGCCTGCAACTGATGGGCAACCCGCGAACCCTGGCGCTCACGGTCTTCATCAGCCTGCTGTATCTCGGGCTGCAGATGTTCTCGGTGTACGCGCTGATGAGAGCTTACAAAACAGATTTCTCGTTCTGGGTCGCCGCCGGCGTGCTCACGATCGTCCGCTTCGCAACCGTAATCCCGAACGCCCCAGGCAATATCGGAGTGGTCAACATCGCGACCGTGATGGCGCTCCGCCTCTTCGACGTCCGCACCACCGACGCCAAGACGTTTTCGATCATTCTCTTCGGCTCGCTGACCCTCCCGCTACTCATAGGAGGAGCGATCGCGACGGCGCTGACCGGGGTCAATATCGGCGAGCTCCGGGAGCGAGCCAAACGCAGCGCCGACGCCGCACAATAGGGCGGGCAAAGGCAATCTCTCGCAAAGACCCAAGACACGCGTCCCCATCCGTGGCGAACAACCCCCCTGACTGAACTCCCCGCCGTCGTCCCGCTATACTAGCTCTATGTTGACGCCCACTGAGAAAATATGGCATAACGGCCGCTTCATCCGCTGGGAGGACGCTACAATTCATGTCCTTTCCCACGTCGTCAGCTACGGTAGCTCCGTTTTCGAGGGCATCCGATGCTACGACACCCCCGCCGGTCCGGCGCTTTTCCGCCTCCGCGATCACGTACGCCGCATGGTCGACTCCGCGAAGATTTACCGCATGGAGAACCTCGGCTTTTCCGCGGAGCAACTCGGAGAGGCAATGCTTGAGCTCGTACGCGTCAACAAAATGGGCGCCTGCTACATCCGCCCCATCGCCTTCCGCGGCTATGGCGAGATCGGCGTCAACCCGCTCAAAAATCCCATCGACGTCTACCTCGGCTGCTGGGAATGGGGCAAATATCTCGGCGAAGAGGCCCTCGCCGAAGGGGTCGACGTCTGCGTGTCGAGCTGGAACCGCATGGCCCCCAACACGCTGCCCGCGCTCGCCAAAGCCGGCGGCAACTACATGAACTCGCAGCTCATCAAGATGGAAGCCATCACCAACGGCTACACCGAGGGCATCGCGCTCGACACCAACGGCTACGTCAGCGAGGGCTCCGGCGAGAACATTTTCGTCGTTCGCGACGGCAAGATCCACACGCCGCCGCTTGGCGCCTCGGTCCTTCCCGGGATCACGCGCGACAGCATCCTGAAGCTGTCGGCCAGCCTCGGCATTCCCGTGGTCGAAACCATCGTCCCGCGCGAAATGCTCTACATCGCCGACGAAGTTTTCTTCTCCGGCACCGCCGCCGAGATCACGCCCATCCGCTCGATCGACCGCATCGTGATCGGAAAAGGGAAGCGGGGCCCGATTGCCGAAACACTTCAGCACGCCTTCTTTGGAGTGATTAACGGGACGCGGCCGGATGAGCACGGCTGGTTGTCGCCGGTGTACGCGGCGCAGGCCGTATAAGGGCAGGAATGCAGCGAACTGCGCGACCGCGATGACCACCTCCCCCGAGATTTGCCATCCGGCCGCGCAGCCACCTATTGGACTCTCCTTTTGTAGCGCGGCGTACCGGCGCCGCGCCAGTTCGATTTTCCCTTTTCAACAAGTTTTTCGCCGCGTCCGCACATGGACTTACGCGGAACGCATTGTGGCAAAGTTGTGAATAAAACAATCTCCTCATGACCTGTTCTGGCATCGACGTCGCCTCCGGCAAACCGCTCGAAATCTCCTTCGAGGAAGTGGTGCTCTCGCGCCGCCCGATCGACCAGCTTCCAGGCGATCTCTACCTCGCGCCCGGCTTCATCGACCTTCAAGTGAATGGCTTCACGGGCGTCGATTTCAACGACCCCACCACTTCCCACGACGAGATCGCCCGCGCCCTACGCGCTCTCTTCGCCACCGGCGTCACGCGCTTCTACCCGACGGTCATCACCGGCCCGCCCGACGCCATGGTCGCCGCGCTCCGCAATCTCGCGGCCGCCAGTGACACCCTGCCCGACGGTGACGCGATCGATGGTTTCCACGTCGAGGGCCCGCACATCTGCGCCGAGGAAGGACCTCGCGGCGCCCATCCGCGGCAATGGGTCCGCCCTCCCGACTTCGATGAGTTCCGCCGCTGGCAGGATGCTACCGGGGGCCGCGTCCGCATCGTGACGCTCTCACCGGAGTGGCCCGAGGCGCCGCGCTATATTGAACGCCTGGTCTCGGAAGGTGTAGTCGTCGCGATCGGTCACATGCAAGCCACCACCGCGCAGATCGCCGCGGCTGTCTCGGCCGGCGCGACTCTCTCCACCCACCTCGGCAACGGCGCGCACAGCAGTTTGCGCCGCCACCCGAACTACATCTGGGATCAGCTCGCCGAGGATCGCCTGATGGCGGATTTCATCGTGGACGGCATCCACATCGATGCCGCATTTCTGAAGGTCGCCCTCCGCGCCAAGACCCTTGATCGCGCGGTGCTGGTGACCGATGCGTCGGCCCCCGCGGGCGCAAGTCCCGGGCGCTATCGTTTGGGTGAGCAGGATGTGGATTTGACCGGCGACGGCCGCGTGGTGCTGGCGGGGACGGAGCGCCTCGCCGGCAGCGCGTTACGCATGGACCGCGGGATCGACAACCTCATGCGTCTCGCGGGACTTTCGTTGGCGGACGCGGTCCGCCTCGCCACCACGAATGCCGCCATAGCCGGAGCCGCGCCGGCCCGCAAACTCGGCCTCGTCCCCGGCGACCGCGCCGACTTCATCCAGTTCCGCCTCAATCCCCACGTGGAGATTGTCGCGACGTATGTCTCCGGTCGCCAGGTCTTCGCTCAGGGAGCGCCGCCGACTCCTACCGATCGGCCTTGAAATTCAGCAACACCTGCGTCTGCGCCTCGACCGCGACTCCGTTCAGCAGCGTAGGCCTGTAGACCCACGACTTGACAGCGTCGATGGCGGCCTGCCGCAGGAGTGGGTGACCCTTAACCACTTGCACCGACTTCACGTGCCCATCCGCCCCGATGACCGCCGTCACTTCGACCACTCCACCGGCGCCCGAATCGCGCGCCAGCTTCGGATACTCCGGATCCTTCCGCTTCAACAGAACGGCCTGCTGAATCTGTCCGCCGATGTTCCGCTTCTCCGCGGTCGCGACGGGCGCACTCGCCGTCGGGACGGGCGCGGACGGCGTCGACATGAGGCTACCCAGATTTACATTGCTGGAAGCCGCCGGCGCGCCTATGGCCGGGGCATCCGGCATGTCCGTCGATGCCGTCGGGTGCAGCCGCTGAGCCAGCGATTCAGCCTTGAACGGCTTCACCGCCTGAGCCAACGCGACTTTCTCCTCCTGCTCCACCGGAGCGGCGCCTGCCGGAGTCTCGCTTGCCGGAGCGCCTGGGGTATCGGTTTTCGGCGGCGCCGCCGCGGCTGCCGCCGCCTTGGCCTGCTCCGCATTTTCCGGCATCGGTGACGGCCGCGTCCGCAGCACCCGGACTGACTCGCTTAACGTTTTTGCCCGGTCGGAGCCGGAGACCTCCATGCGGAAGACCACGTCGCTCGTCACCGGCGAGTACACGATACTGCCGTTCTTCAACTGCGCCAGGTCCATCTCGACATTCTCATGCTGCGCGCCATCGGAGATCGACAGCACCGCGTGGCTCGCCGCTTTGATCGCATCGGAATCGCGATTCCACGTCAGGACGATGTCCGCTCCATTACGGTCCACCCGCAGCGACAAGGGTGACGCGTCCTGCGGCGGCGGAATGGAGCCGCCACGGCGCAGCATGCCGGACGAGAATAGTAAGCCCACCAGCAGAATCACCGACACAAGCGCGCCCAGCCCGATCCACAACATCTTGCCGGATTTTGCCTTCACTGGCTCTTCCAACTGCGCCGATGCTTCCGGCGTGCTGACACGGACAGAAGCTTCGATCGCCGGCGCTGCCATGGGAGCAACCGGAGGGACCGGCGATGCGACCTCTGGTGCGGGTGCGGGTGCGGGGGAATCGGGGAGCGGCGGAGGAGGGGCCGCGGCGACCACCGGCTCCACGGGCTCCGGCACGCTCTGTCCGACCGGAGGTAGCGCCGCCTCAGGCGCCATCTCGCGCCGGCTCGCAATCGGGACGATCTGC
>JADMIO011478784.1_pt1 | contig 10007 bp, 17 predicted proteins | sample 8958161 | NCBI WGS metagenome assembly JADMIO01 (sample SAMN16585339, study PRJNA669376) | soil metagenome | isolation source: Crop rotation soil | place: USA: Cullars Rotation, Alabama | collected 2011
GCGACCGCCGACGATAGCGCGGCGTGCTGCGGGTTCCAGTGTTGAAGTTTTCATGTGCAAGATTTCTCGCCGGTCGGCGGTTCGCTGGAGCGATTGGTTAGACGTCATTTCGGGGCGGGTTGTAAATGGTGTGATATAATCGACTGATCAAATACGGCCTGCGGCGAATCACTCGTAAAAAAACCGCCTTGTTCGAAACCTCGGGTTTCAACCTGAAGGCACATGAAGCAAATCGTAAAATCCATGGAGCGGCCACCTTGCTCAACGTGGAGTGCATGGCGCGGCATGAAGCAGGCCATGGCATGATCATCGTTTTCCGATGCGCCTTGAGCGAGCGCTCGCAAGAGCGATCGCTGCTCGGCTCTGTCATCAATCTCGGCTTTGCCGAGAATGATGTAGCCATGAAAGACGTGATCGTTGTATGCGTCGGTGTCGTGATCGTCAGTTACTCCAGGATGGACTGAGTACAGCACCATTTTGGATGGTGTATCGGCGAGCTTTTCGAGCGCGGCAACCACCCTCGGCTGCTTCGAGGGTTTGCACGCTACGACTGACAGTAGGACCAACGCGACCAACACACGCATGAGGTCTAACGAGACCGGACTTTCGGGTAGCGGGGCAGAGGGCTACAATGGAGTGGACTGGCAAGCCACGACATGGACAAAGCCCGAAGGGTAAGCGAGTCGCGCGAGTGCATCAACAAGCTGAGCGACCGATGCCGGAAGGGAGCATTGCTGAACTCTCAACTACCGTCTCTCAACCCTCAACTATTCTTCGCGCCGAGCAGCGAATGGAGCCGCAGGGATGCGAGCGACATGGATCTGTAGCCGTTAGGCCGAAAGAATAGGAATGCTTGAGTCATTCGCTCCAGCGCCTGGTTAGATGATTGGTCGTTCACAAATAGCGCCGTACCGATCTCTTGAAAGATATATAAGAGTCCCCAAATTTCTGTTCCAGATAGCGCTCCTCGCGAAGGACAACTCCATAATGCAATACCAACAGGGCGGGCAACAAAACGATTACGCCCCACCACGTCCCGATCAAAAGCGATATACCCAAGAGCAGGGTACTGACGCCGACGTAAAGAGGGTTGCGAGTGAAACGAAACGGGCCGCCGGTAACGAGAGCGGTTGTTGGTTTTAACGGACTCACATTTGTTCTTGCTTTAACCAAGGTAATTCGGCCCCAGGCTGTGCAGCCAATTCCCACCAGACAAAGGATTCCACCCAGCGCGAAAGCCACCGGCTTCATGGAAATCTGGAGAGGCCAAAACCGATGCAGCAACAGCATAACAATTAAAACCGACGCCGGAATTAGCGGCGGGAAAAACACCACCTCGGGATGGTCTCGCTCGGGATTCATCTGGAGAGAAGAAGCTCAGCGACCGCCGACGAAGCCGCGCGCGCTTCGGGTTTCAGTGTTGACGTTGTCATATGGAAAGTTTCTCGCCGGTCGACGAACACGGCGTAACGGGGACGCCGCTGTGTGGATCCCAAGCCAACAGGCCGAAAGAATGGGAATGCTTGAGTCATTCGCTGCATCGTCTGGTTAGGTCTTTCTTCACTGTGGAAGGCTTCTCGCAATGGGGCGGTTGGCTTCATCGATTGGTTAGATGCACTTCATCAGCGCTTGCGATGCATAGTGAAGGTTATGGGAAAGACCACGCTCGTGAGTGTCCCCGGGCGGCATCGCCAGTGGCGAAACCCAGCGATCGCAGCCTGATCGAGTTCGCTGCTTCCAGTGGTCAGAACGACTTCAACCGAACGAGCAACACCTGTATGCGAATCGAAAGAGATGCGAAACAAACCGCTTCCCTCTATCCCTCGGTGGCGTGCGTTCAGCGGGTAAGCCGGCTCTGGTGCCACGACCAAGTGTTTTTTGGCAAGCTCGGACCGATGCGCTATCTCGCGCAAATTCGGAGGCGGGCTAGCAGCGGAGGACATGGCGAGAGCCGCAAACCCTACGATGAGAAGAACGCCCAGCGCTTTCATCTAACGAGACCGGACTTTCGGGTAGCGGGGCAGAGGGCTACAATGGAGTGGACTGGCAAGCCACGACATGGACAAAGCCCGAAGGGTAAGCGAGTCGCGCGAGTGCATCAATAAGCTGAGCGACCGCTGACGGGAGCGAGCATTGCAAAACTCTCAACTATCATCTCTCAACCCTCAACTACTCTTCTCGCCGGTTAGCGGTTCGCTGGAGCGCTTGGTTAGGCGTATTCGGGTGATGATAATGAGACGCATGATCCCTGTGAAGCACAGCATCAAGAGACCGACAAAAAAGACCAGAAACAGGACGTGTGAGGTGAACCAAATCCAGTGGCATTCCTCAGATACAGCATATGGGAAAATGAGTTGAGGACCGAAGGGATAATAAGTGTCAGGACACGGACTGGCAGCGGGGAAGGAAGTGTAAATGACGCGGAGCGTAACCAGATACGCTGGCCACCACGGCAGCAACCATCGGCCTATTCTTGCGAGCGTGCTCATAAGCCTAACGAGACGGAGCTCAGCCACCACTGGCTGCAGCCAGATTTGCTGTGGAGTTTAATATTCAAGTCATTTGAAAGCTACTCCTCCGAACGTCCAGCGGTTGGCGGCAGCGATTGGTTAGGCGTAATCGCCTCAATCATCGATGAACTGTCTTGTATCACAGGGATGCGGCCAGCCACCGCCCCAGCACAGTAAATCCCGCATATACTTTTGGTCTGAGAGCCAATAACCCGGCCGAACTTTTCGCATAATCGTGGAAGTGATTGAACCCTTCCACATCGAGAAGTCACCGCAGATAATGTAGGCTTGAGGACGATCTTCGTGAATCGCGGGCCATGAAAGCCGACATATCGCCTCGACGCCAGGAATCAGACGCGGCGATAATATCCAAGACGGCCGCGGCTTTTTTCCCACGATCTTTTCGAGCATGTCCGCATCCATCAGTTTCACGGGCCTGACAAAGCCAAACTTATCGTTTTCCTTTAAAGCGGCATTTAGTCGCTCCACATCAATCTCAACTGGCTCGGTTGACCAAGCGGTTGCACTCGAAGTGAATTCAGGATGGAAATACAAGGCTGACTTCTCTTCACCACGCGCGAAAATGCTGGTCGGCTCGATCTGGTGCCACACATAAACCTCGCCTGATTGTGCGTGCGGCCGCAGAAAGCCAGCCCAGATGTCGTAGTCTTGTTGTGTTGGGTCGCGACCAAAAGATGGGACAGCTAGAACCAAAAACAGAAGTAAGATGTTACGCATACGCCTAACGAGAACAAGCTGAGCGACCGCTGACGAGAGCGAGGCTCGCTACGGATTGAAGTGTTGAAGTTTTCATGTGGAAAGTTTCTCGCCGGGCGGCTGCAGCATTGGTTAGACGGACAGACGAATAGCACTCTGGACTCATTAAGGATAGACGACGGCTTCTGGTCTGGAAATGGCGAAATGCTCAACCCGCCGCCAGGACGCGTGACACTGATATCCGCTATCTGGAAAGACTCCTTGGTCCAATGTGGCACCATGGGCCCGCCGATGGTTTGGCTAACGAATGGGCGTCCAATCCAGCGAGGAACCGAGGGATTAGCGAATAGTCCGGGAATATCGGCGCTCCAAATGTCCACCGCCGGCGCACGCGTCTCGGGTAACCCACGAATGGTGGCCAACTGCTGCGCGTGCAAATCGAGGGCTGCAGCAGCAAGCAAAAGCGATGCAATCTTCATTCGTCTAATGAGAATGGAGTGGACTGGCAAGCCACGACATGGACAAAGCCCGAAGGGTAAGCGAGTCGCGCGAGTGCATCAACAAGATGAGCGACGGTGGACGACAGCGCGCGTTGCTTGTTTCATAATTCTTAATTCCTAATTCTGCCTTGCTTCAGGGCGGTCCGCCGTTCGCTCCATCGCCCGGTTAGATGATTCATCGCCACCGCGGCTTCTCGATGATCTCTGCATCCCGAGCGATCGAACGACGTAGGTAAAAGTAGAGCCAAACGAAAACTGCAGCGACACCGATCGCAAGGCTGCCAAACACGTGTGCGCCATGCTCGGAAATCGCTGTCACGCTTGATGGCAACAAATAGGTATACTTATACACCTGCTGAATCGCGATGAGCGGTCCGTCGTGGAACAGCATGAAAAGACCGGGAAAGAAAAAGAGCGCGGCCACCACCAAAACCTCCCATGGATCGTTCTTTAAGGGACGCTTCTCGTCTGTAGGCTTCAACATCTAACGAGAATAAGCTCAGCCACCAGCGGCGTGGCCGAGCCTTGCTCCGAAGTTGAATGTTGAAGTCATGGAAAGCTAAACATCGGCGCGGCCGGCGGTTGGCTGCAGCGCTTGGTTAGGCCTCCTTCGGAACAGGTCACGAACCGGCGGCAAAAACATCATGGCGACGATAGCGCCGTAGAGGCCGTGCATAACGACGTGCATTGGACGGAAAATCCACGGAAAATGATAATGTACAAACTCGGCCCTCACCGGCAAGTCCGCCGCCAACAAGAGAAGAACGACGACAAGGAGGAATACCCTTGCCCATCGATGATAAAACCACAGTCCAGCCAAGGGCATAATGACCAGAACCCAGGCGATAATCAGTGCCCAGACCACGACATCGTGCGGTAGATGGGGATCGACTTGGTCAATCTGAAAGAGCTCCGCCATGAAAATAAGAAGATCACCCAAAGCTAGCAACAACAGCAGCCCGCGGAACACAGTAGATGCGCGCATGAGGTCTAACGAGAATGAAGTGAGCTACCGCCACCGAGAGCGAGCGGTGCTCGAAGTGAAAAGGTTTTGGTCATGAAAGCGTGGACACAGGCCGGGTGGCGGTTAGCTCCACTGACTGGTTAGGTCTATTAATGTTCATCAGTTGTGGGCGGACCACTGGTGACTACAACATTCGGCTCTTTTACCGAGCCCTCCTTGATGTCCCACTTCCCATTCCGCTTGCAAGCGACGAAACTTGTTTGTGTCTGATCTATGGCGTTGGCGCCAGTCTCTACGTAAACGCAATCTCTTTGTGTGGCACTGATGCGGAGCACAAACTTGTGAATGTCGCGGTTTGTCGCCTTTATCCCCTGGATGTCGGATGGGGAAAGCGACTGCGCATACGGTCCGGACACCTCGGTCGCACACGAAGTCAGCGCAAAAGCCAGCGTGACCAGACCTAAGGGGCGCATAGACCTAACGAGAACAAGCTCAGCTACCACCGGCGAGAGCGAGCTTTGCTGCGGATTTGAATGTTGAAGTCATCGAAAAGCTAAACGTCGGCACGGCCGGTGGTTGGTTGGAGCGCATGGTTAGATGCGGAGGTGCCATTCACTTGTCGCGTTTTAACGTGACGTGCGCTCCAAACTGGCTCAGTCGAACCTGGTCTGGGGCCATCGAATCGATGTGCCACATCTCGAGCCGATCAAGCGGATCACCACCCAAATCTAGCCGCCAGCGCAGATAAAGGAATTCGCCAGCACCCCACCATTTGCCGCCCTCGAAGGTGTGGTCTGCCCTGAAATGAAATTCCATGGTCGGGTCGCCGACAAAACCGACTCCAGCGGCTGGCTCATAGTCGCCTCCCCAGTTACCAACGAAAAAGCTATCGTCCGGCCCACGATAATAACGCTCGTAGCTATATACAGCAGCGGAAAACGCTACTGTAGCAAGGGCGACCGCAGTCGCGATGAACCAGCGTTGTCTCAGGGTCCAAGGATGTGAATTGGTGACAAGCATCTAACGAGACCAAGATAAGCCGCGGCCACTGGAACAAAGGTACCGCAGCAGTGCAAGGAAACTGGTCGCCAACAAGCCACTCCCAAAGCGTACGAAAGTGGCCGTTAGCTTCATCGTCTGGTTAGATGGTTCCCGTAGCATGTGCGGGAACTAGCAGTTAGGGGGATCAATGATGACTGCAATAACGAAGCTGATGAGGATGAGGGCTCCGCAACCGAGTATGATAAAACGTGATCGTGCCGCACCGTGACGTATGAGGGCGAATACAATCAAGCCAAGCGCGACAACGGTAAGCGCAAGTCCGAACCACAAACTGAAAGCTCCGTATGCCAGCATGCCCTCATATCCGAGAGGAATATTGTGCCAGAAACGAATGTCGCAGCATAGCAGAAGGGCAAACAACGCCACGATGAGGAGGTTCCGCGATATGACTGCGGTCTTCACCATCTAACGAGACAGAGCTGAGCCACCGTGACCTGAACGGACGTGAATTAGCGGAGAGAATGCTGTAATCATTAAACGGAAATTTACACGCCCGTCACGGTTGGCTCGAGCGATTAGTTAGGTCCGTCACGGGGTATGGGGCAATCGAAGCTCTTTTGATAAAGCCAAAAGTGCAGTGAAATCCGCTCGGCAGGTGTTACGTCCGCCAGGCGAATACTCTATATTCGAGCACTCGAAGCACACCTCGACCCAAGCCACCGGCTTGTTCGCAGCATCATAAAAGACGAATCCATGATGAGGATTGAAACACATCGCGTGCGTCACAAAGGGATGCTTGCCGGTGGTCGCCTTTAGAAGGCGCTGTACTTGGCTGGCGCTAAGGCGAGCACCGGCCTTGTTGATGACGGTGCGAGATAATTGGCCATCCTCGAACAGCGGGTAATACATGCGATCGCCAGTCGGCTTCACCCGATTGTAAGAATAGCCGCGCACCTCTACAAAGTGCGGAGGCCAACCCGCAGCTGCAGTCATAGCCGACGCGATCAACAGCGAAATCACGAGAGCACGCATAGACTAACGAGAACAAGATCAGCCACCGCTGATGAAAGCAAGGGTGACCTGGAATGAGTGTGTATTAATCATGGAAAGCTGAGGCTGTACGCGGTGAAGCGGTTGGCTGCATCGCCTGGTTAGACCTAAAACGTTTCAGAACGCAAGATTTCATCTGGAGCACTACTGTGGGGAATCTCTCGTTGGAAATCGATGGTAACACGGCACTGTACTCGACCCGACGCTTTCGCAGATCTCGCCCATGCGAGTATCTCCTCTTGTTTTGCATGGTCGAAAACGTTTCGAATGACCACATCAGGTAAATGGTCGTCGTCGATAGTCCACGTGGCATTAAGGGATGCGTCGTGCGCCTTGATCTCGTCGACTATGAGATGCGCCTCATGCATCGAATGCGCTTCGTAAGCTTTGCCACGCGAAATCCACGCGCTGATGGCCCACTGGCTACCGAGCCACAAAACGCACACCACTACGATTGTGGAAACTGTCCAACGGAGCACGCGCACGAGGTCTAACGAGAACAAGCTGAGCGATCGCTGCCGAGAGCGAGGGTCGCTTCGATTGAAAGGATTTTAGTCATCTGAGAGCTAAACGTAGCGCCGGGCAGCGGTTCGCTCCAGCGCTTGGTTAGGTCTTGTCATAAATTGATGGAAGCACCGTAATCCACACATGGTGAAGTCGCGCGAAGTTCATGATGTCGTCACGGATGTGGTAGTCGGGGTAGGTAATGACCTCGGATGGTGGGTTGTCGCGCCAACTTAAACTCGTCCTAGGCGGTAGAGACGCAATGTATCGCTTGAATGCGGCTACACCGATGATCGCATCGTGCGCGGCAGTCACTTCACGATCATTGCGAAGCGAGGCGCCAGGGCGCACCACGAAACGCCATTCGCCGTCAGGCGGCTTCCAACTGTAAAGCGCACCAAGGGGATGCGCCGGTGGCGGCACCGCCGAACAACCGATCAACAACGCAGCAATCGCAACAGACACAAGTCGCGCCACAGACCTAACGAGACGGAGCTCAGCCACCGCCGGCGAGAGCGAGCGTTGGTGCGGAGTTGGATGTTGATGTCATTGGAAAGCTAAATGTCGGAACGGCCGGTGGTTGGCTGAAGCGATTGGTTAGATGTTACGGCTTAACAATCATTTGAGCGCGAACACGACGGTTCATCACCGATCGCTCGCCCTTAATGTTGGTCTCGTAGATGAAAGCTTGTCCTACGTGGCGCTTAGAAAGGGCCAGACCGCCAGCTAAGTCTTCCGAACCTAACCCGTACTTCATCGAGACGCGGCCACCACGGTAATAAACCCAGTCATCGTCCTCGACTGTTGCTGTATAGACACCGGCTGGTGCCGTCACAGCGAATCCAGTGTGATGCTGAACTTCGTCCTGTAAGAGTTGAACCTTGCGACCCTGGCCAACGCTCGCATGTGCCGAGACTGGCCTAATTTCGCCGGACGATCCACAACTCGCGAAAAGTATCGCGGAGTTGAAAGCAACGATTTGGAGTGCGCGGAGTAACATCTAACGAGAACAAGCTCAGCGACCGCCGACGAAAGCACTGCATGCCTCGCAGTTTAATATGGAAGTTTTCATGTGGAAATTTTCGCGCGGGTCGGCGGTTCGCTGGAGCGATTGGTTAGATGTCTTTCGTGTGGAAATCGCGATGAGTAATCTGCCATTCGCCTCGTTTCTTGTGCAGCTCAAACCGGTCTCGCGGGGCTAAGGGATCGGACAACGATCCAACGGAAATGATGGCTTCGGAAGAATCAATCCTGACGACGCGCAAACTGAAATATATCCGGTTGGTAGGAGTGGCGCTCGGCGCGGGGGAAGGAGGTCTCATCAGTCGCTGCTGATTCGCTTCGCCGGTGGCGAGGAGAAACTTGGATAACCCAGGCGCGGCGCGGCGAATCAAGTCTACGTCCTCAGTCGGCAAGTCGACGATCATCGCTTCCAAAGGATTCGACCATTCTCGCAGCATCTGAGAAATGACAACACTTTCAGCGCTCGCGCGATCTCGAGCCGTTGGCTCAGCTCCGACAGCGGACATCCTGAACACGGCAATGCCTATCAGCGTGTATCGGATAAACATCTAACGAGACAGAGCTGAGCCACCGCTGATGGGAGTCAGCTTTGCTCCAGATTTCAATGTTGAAGTCATCATGTGAAAATTACACACGCGCTGAAGCGGTTGGCTCGAGCGATTTGTTAGGCCTTTGGGTTCTCACTTGCGGTGGTATCGCGTAGCCCATAAAGCGGCAATGTAGCTCGTCAGAATAACAGCGAAACAACACCAGATCGCAATAGGAACAGCAGGCGTGGCGACCACACCGAGATGCTGTAAACCAGTGGCGATACCCGCGCTAATCAGAGCAATCATGAAAACGGAACCGAGAGCGGGGAAGAAGCGCGGAAATGCTCTCGCGAGGAGGTAAACTGCGACGACGAGAACAACGGAAACGACAGCGCTCCACTCGCCGGATGTAATCGGGTGGTAAACTCCGCCACGTGCGGCCGCCACGCGACAGTGCAATACCATGCACAGGCACGTGGAGAGTACGATACGCATACGAGGCCTAACGAGAATAAGATCAGGTGCGGCTACCGACGCCGAGCCTTGATCGAAGTAAGTGTAAGTTAGTTATCACAAAAGGTAAACACGCGCCGGGTAGCCGTTACCTGCATCGCCTGGTTAGGTCTTCGGGCCCGGCATCATTTTGGTGTTGCCGACCACGCCCCCGTTTCCAGCCATGGGCGTCCGCCGCATTGCCATGCGCAATCCATCACCGGCCGAGTCCGTCCAGCTCTTAACCGCCGCCACTTTGTGGCCGACCGACCCTATTCCGTCGCCGTCCGAGCGTATTCCGGCGACGTCCGACTTCATTCCGGCACTTGCCGAGTCGATTCGGCCAAGTTCCGAGAGAATTCCGGCGGCAGCCAGGCCCGCCCCAAACTTCGGCGGCGTCGCGTTATTAAGGACAATCGCGTCTGGGACAACGCGACGGACGTTGTAACGTCTGCGCCGATCATTGGCGATTTTTCGTGGAGTTTCCCCGCTCCGGGTAGTTGTAATCCTCTGACTGGTCAGTCTTTTCGCTGATGCCGGAGCAAGGCGTCCCCCCGATTGTGGGTACCCGGTCGCGAGAGCATGTTGGGTATCATGAAACCCCCGGAAACGCTGATACCACTGAAACTTGAGCCTAACGATCAATTGCGGTGGTTGCGCGCGTTCGATGGATCGCGCCAATGGAAGGGCCTGAGCGATCATCGGCAGTGCCAAA
>JADMIO010871592.1_pt1 | contig 10006 bp, 14 predicted proteins | sample 8958161 | NCBI WGS metagenome assembly JADMIO01 (sample SAMN16585339, study PRJNA669376) | soil metagenome | isolation source: Crop rotation soil | place: USA: Cullars Rotation, Alabama | collected 2011
CCTTCCAGTTCCGGGTGAAGGGCCTCGGCCAGCATGAGGCGGCCGCGCTCGCCGAGCCGCTCCAGCATATCTGCGCGGCGCACGACGTCGCCTTCATCGTCAACGATGATATGGCGTTGGCGAAACGGCTCGGCGCCGACGGCGTCCATCTCGGCCAAAGCGATGGCGATCCACGCGAGGCCCGTTCCCTTCTCGGTCCCTCGGCCCAGATCGGCGTGACCTGCCACGACAGCCGCCACCTCGCCATGGAAGCGGGAGAGGCTGGGGCGGATTATGTCGCCTTCGGCGCCTTCTTCCCCACGTCCACCAAGGAAACGCACCACCGTCCCGACCCGTCCATCCTCTCCTGGTGGTCGCGCCTCTTCGAAATCCCCTGCGTCGCCATCGGCGGCATCACGCCGGAGAACGGCCGGACGCTGGTCGAGGCCGGCGCAGATTTCCTCGCCGTGTGCGGATCGGTCTGGCAGCATCCGGACGGCCATCGGGCCGCCGTGGCCGCGTTCGCGGAAATTCTTGCGCCTTAGCCGCGCTCACTCGAAGTCCGCGGCCTTGTCCCCGAGGAGGAAGCGCGGACCTGCGCCGGCGCGTGCCGCGCGATCGCCCGGATTGTAAAGAGCGCAGCGATCGAGCGAGAGACAGCCGCATCCGATACAGCCGTCGAGGAGGTCGCGCGTCCGCTCCAGCATCGCAATTCGCGCATCGAGCGTCGCCCGCAACCTTTTGCTCACCGCCTCCCAATCGCGCCGCGTCGGCGCTCGGCCATCCGGAAGCGTGGCGAGCTCTCTTTCAACTTCGGCGAGAGTGAGGCCGAGCCGTTGCGCCACCAGCGCGAAAGAAAGGCGTCGGATGTCCGAGCGCATGAAGCGGCGCTGATTGCCCTCGGTGCGGATCGACGCGACCAGCCCCCGTCCTTCGTAAAAGCGGATCGCGGAGACCGAAAGGCCGGTACGGCGCGCCAGTTCGCCGATCGACAGGAGGGGCGATAAGGCCATTGCGACAATCCTCTCAAGAAGCTTGACCTCAGCTTAGCTTGAGGTTGTACGACTCGGCAAGGAGCAGCGGATTTCCCGGCTGTCGGCAGGAGACCAGCATGGCCGAGCCTCGTATCGAGCACGTCAACGTAACCGTAAGCGACCCCGAACGGGCCGCGGGACTGATGGAAAGAATATTCGGCTGGCGTATCCGCTGGCAGGGGCCCGCGCGAGACGGCGGCCGTACCATCCATGTCGGCTCCGGCGCGACTTATATCGCGCTCTATACCGCCCGTGACGCCGCTTACAGCGCCGGCGATTTCGCCAAGGGTCGGCCGCTCAACCATATTGGCGTGGAAGTCGAAGATCTCGACGGCACCGAGGCTCGCGTGGTCGAGGCCGGGCTCACTCCCTTTTCGCATGGCGATTACGAGCCTGGGCGCCGCTTCTATTTCCTGGATCCGGACGGAATCGAATATGAAGTGGTCAGCTATCGATCGGCGGCTTGATCCGAGCGGACGTTATCGCATTAGCGCAGCGCCTGTCCCACCATCCCCCGCAGCGTCAGCGCGTCGTGGATGGCGTGGCCGTGTATGTCGTTGTTGAAATAGCACCAGACGTCGCGGCCGGCTTTGGCCTGCTGGACGATCCAGTCGGTCCAGGCGAGCAAAGCCTTGTCTGTGTAGCGGCCCCAATATTTGCCGACGCCACCGTGGAAGCGGACATAGGCGATCGGCCCGGCGGCCCAACGAGGCGTTGCCAGGCCCGGCATGTCGTGGGCGCAGAAGGAGACTCCGTGCTCGTCGAGCAAGGCGAGGATCTCTTCGGTCAGCCAACTCGGCTCGCGAAACTCGAACACATGGATGAGGTCGCGGGGCAGGAGCGGAAAGAATTCCTTGAGCCGCTCGGGGTTGGCGCGGAAGCGCGGCGGCAGTTGGTAGAGGATCGGCCCCAGCGTCTCTTCCAGATGCCGGGTCGGCGTCAGGAAGCGCTGCATCGGCTCGGCGCACTCCTTGAGCTTTTTTGCCTGGGTGATGAAGCGGTTCGCCTTGACCGCGTAGGAGAAACCGGGCGGCGCCTGCTCGCGCCACGCATCGAACGTCTCCGCCTTGGGCAGGCGGTAGAAGCTGTTGTTGATCTCGACCGTGTCGAAGGTCGCCGCATAATGGGCGAACCACGCTTTTTGCGGCATCTTCTCGGGATAGAAGAGGCCGCGCCAATGGGCATAGATCCAGCCCGAGCAGCCGATGCGGACGGTTCCAATCATTGACGCATCGAAACGGAACGGTGCGGGAATAAGTTGCGTTGGGCCGGCATGGACCGGCTGAAACTGATCTGTGTTATCGTCGCGACCGCTTTGATCAGCGCCGCGCTCACCAGTGCCTATTGGCTCGTGGCCTTCAATCATGGCCATGTCGCCGCGCCGCACCAGGCGCCGGCCAATGCCCCCGTGCCCGTCGCGGCAGCGCCCGCGCCGGCGGCCACGGCGCCGCTCGTCCATGGGCCGACCGGCCTCGTCCTGCCCGTCATCGGGGTGAAGAAGGAAGATCTGGTCGACACCTACGACGCCGCCCGCGCGAACGGCCGCGTCCACGATGCGACCGACATCATGGCGCCGCGCGGCACCCTCGTCGTCGCGGCGTCGCCGGGCACGGTCGAGAAGCTGTTCTTCAGCCATGGCGGCGGTGGCATCACCGCTTACGTCCGCTCGCCCGACACCAAGTGGCAATATTATTACGCCCATCTCGATGCGTACGCACCGGGCCTGCACGAGGGGCAGGTCGTGAAGCAGGGCGATCCGATCGGCCGCGTCGGCTCGACCGGCGATGCCAGCCCGAACGCGCCCCACCTCCATTTCGCCATCAACCGCATGGATCCTGGCCAGCGCTGGTGGCAGGGCTCGCCGATCAATCCCTACCCGCTGCTTGCGGGGAAGAAATAGACCGTCACCCCACGCCGTCATTGCGAGCGCAGCGAAGCAATCCAGGACCGCGCAGGTCTGGATTGCCGCGTCGCTTCGCTCCTCGCAATGACGGGAAAGGGGCGGGCTGGCGGGCATGACGTTGAAAGCTACGATCCGAGCCGCTAAGGCCCCCGCGGCTCTTTTCCACTTTCTCCCGAGAGACAGACATGAAGATCAGCGGCGTGGACATCCGTCCCGGCAACATCATCGAATATGAAGGCGGCATCTGGCGCGCCGTGAAAATCCAGCACACCCAGCCGGGCAAGGGCGGCGCCTACATGCAGGTCGAGATGAAGAACCTCATCGACGGCCGCAAGAACAACGTCCGCTTCCGCTCCGCCGAGACGGTCGAGCGCGTCCGCCTCGACACCAAGGATTTCCAGTATCTCTATGCCGAGGGCGACATGCTCGTCTTCATGGACAAGGACACGTACGAGCAGGTCCACCTGCCGCGCGACCTGATCGGCGATCCCGCCGCCTTCCTGCAGGACGGCATGGACGTCGTCATGGAACTGTACGAGGACCGGCCGATCTCGGTGCAGCTGCCCGACCAGATCGAGGCGACCATCGTCGAGGCCGACGCGGTCGTGAAGGGGCAGACCGCCTCCTCCAGCTACAAGCCCGCCATCCTCGACAATGGCGTCCGCGTCATGGTCCCGCCGCACATCAGCGCCGGAACCCGGATCGTCGTCGACGTTTACGAGCAGACCTATGTGAGGCGGGCCGAGTAGCTCCCTCAAGGAAGACAGATGGTTTCCCATTCCGGCCTGATTACCGTAATGCAGAAGGCGGCGCGCAAGGCGGCGCCGCGGCTTCGGCGCGACTTCAACGAGGTCGAGCAGCTGCAGGTCAGCCGCAAGGGCCCAGCGGACTTCGTCTCGATGGCGGACCGGCAGGCAGAGAAGACGATCGTCGAGGAATTGCGCCACGCCCGCCCGGACTGGCGACTGACGCTCGAGGAAGGCGGCGAGATCGAGGGCGATCCCGGCAAGCCGCGCTGGATCGTCGACCCGCTCGACGGCACCACCAACTTCCTCCACGGCCTGCCCCATTTCGCAATCTCGATCGCGGTCGAGGATCCGCGCGGGGCGCAGGGCAAGCCGGAGATCACCCAGGCGCTCGTCTACCAGCCGCTGACCGACGAGAGCTTCTGGGCGGAGAAGGGCAGGGGCAGCTGGCTCAACGAAAGGCGCCTCCGCGTCTCCGCCCGCCGCGATCTCGCCGATGCGCTCATCGCGACCGGCGTTCCGTTCAAGGGCCATGGCGACCAGGGCCGCTTCCAGAAGATCCTCGACGCCGTCGCGCCCGAAGTGGCCGGCATCCGCCGCTACGGCTCGGCCGCGCTCGACCTCGCCTGGGTCGCGGCCGGCCGTTACGACGGCTTCTGGGAGGAGGATCTCAACTTCTGGGACATCGCCGCCGGCATCCTCCTCGTCCGCGAGGCAGGCGGGTTCGTGACCGATTTCCGCGGCTCGGACGCGGCCTTGGCCAAAGGGCAGGTGCTCGCGGCCAACGACCAGCTGCACTCGAAGCTGCACAAGCTGGTGGCGGGGTCGCTGAGGGGCTGACGGAACCCGCGCGATTTCCACGCTTTGGCCTCTCCGCCAGCCTTGCCTCGCGCGGGGGCCGGTCCTAGAAGCCGCGCAACTTTCGTTCTGGAGTCTGCTCGATGGCGTCTGTCGCCGCCGGTTATCTTCCCATCCTGCTGTTCCTCGTGGTGGCCCTGGGCCTGTCGCTCTCCTTCGTGACGCTGCCGATGATCGTCGCGAAGCTGACCGGCGCGTCCAATCCCTATCCGGACAAGCTCGCCGAATATGAATGCGGCTTCCCGGCCTTCGAGGACAGCCGCGCCGAGTTCGACGTCCGCTTCTACCTCGTCGCCATCCTCTTCATCGTCTTCGACCTCGAGGCTGCCTTCCTGTTCCCGTGGGCAGTGGCGCTGAAGCATATCGGCCTCGTCGGCTGGGGCTCGATGATGCTGTTCCTGCTCGAGCTCGCCTTGGGCCTCGTCTACGCCTGGAAGAAGGGAGCGCTCGAATGGGAGTGATCCTCGATCCCCGGCACGAAAATGAGCGGCCGGCCGACCTCCAGCGGCCCGATCCGCGCTTCTTCGAGCACATTCAGGGCGAAGTGGGGGACAAGGGCTTCCTCGTCACCTCGACCGAGGATCTGTTTCAGTGGGCCCGCACCGGCTCGCTCTGGTGGATGACCTTCGGCTTGGCCTGCTGCGCGGTGGAGATGATCCACGCCAACATGCCGCGCTACGATCTCGAGCGGTTCGGCGTCGCCCCGCGCGCCAGCCCCCGCCAGTCCGACGTGATGATCGTCGCCGGCACGCTCTGCAACAAGATGGCCCCGGCGCTGAGGCGGGTCTACGACCAGATGTCGGAGCCACGCTACGTCATCTCGATGGGCAGCTGCGCCAATGGCGGCGGCTATTATCACTATAGCTATTCGGTGGTGCGCGGCTGCGACCGGATCGTGCCGGTCGACATCTATATCCCCGGCTGCCCGCCGACCGCCGAGGCCCTGCTCTACGGCGTGATGCAGCTGCAGCGGAAGATCCGCCGCGTCGGCACGATCGAGCGGTGAGGCTTATTAACATGCGCCTGTTCCCGTTCGTGTCGAGCGAAGTCGAGACACCCTTTCGAGCGAAGCCGAGAATTTTGGTCTCGGCTTCGCTCGACCTGACCCCTCGACTTCGCTCGGGGCGAACGGAGTGGGAGGGCGCTGGTGAATAACTCCGCTCCCCGCATCCCCGCGCGCGAGGGGATTATCGACGAGGTGAAGGCCGCGATCGGCGGCGCGCTCATCGAGGCGAAGGATGCCGTCGGCGAGGTATCGCTGACGGTGAAGCGCGAGAGCGTCGTCGACGCCTGCCGGACCCTCCGCGACCGCTTCGACTATCAGCAGCTGATGGAGATTGCCGGCGTTGACTATCCGCAGCGGCCGGAGCGGTTCGAGATCGTCTACCACCTCTTGTCGGTGACGAAGAACCACAGGATCCGCGTCACCGTCTCGACCGACGAGGACAATGCAGTCCCCTCCGTCACCGGCATCTGGCCCGTCGCCGGCTGGCTCGAACGCGAGGTGTTCGACCTTTACGGCGTCATCTTCGAGGGCAATGACGACCTGCGCCGTATCCTCACCGATTACGGCTTCCGCGGCCACCCGTTCCGCAAGGACTTCCCGCTCACCGGCTATGTCGAGCTGCGTTACTCGGAGGAGCAGAAGCGCGTCGTCTACGAGCCGGTGCGCCTGCCGCAGGACTTCCGCCCGTTCGACTTCCTGAGCCCTTGGGAAGGCGCGCAATATGTCCTCGCGGGCGACGAGAAGGCCTCTCCCGAGGCGCCTGGCGCCCCGACGCCGCTCAAGGCCGAGGAGATCAAGAAATGACCCTCGCCACGTCCGAGATGAGCCACGAAGAGCAGGTCGCCCGCTCCGGCGCGACCGAGGCGAAGATCGCCAATTACACGATCAATTTCGGTCCCCAGCACCCGGCCGCGCACGGCGTGCTGCGCCTCGTCCTCGAGCTGGACGGCGAGATCGTCGAGCGGGTCGATCCCCATGTCGGCCTGCTCCACCGCGGCACCGAGAAGCTCTGCGAATACAAGACCTACATCCAGTCGGTCCCCTACATGGACAGGCTCGATTACGTCTCTCCCATGTGCATGGAGCACAGCTACGTCCTCGCCATCGAGAAGCTCCTCGATCTCGAAGTGCCGACGCGGGCCCAGTATCTGCGCGTCTTTTTCGCCGAACTGACGCGTATCTCGAACCACCTGCTCAACATCGGCAGCCACATCATGGACGTCGGCGCGATGACGCCGAACCTGTGGCTGTTCGAGCCGCGCGAAGACATCATGAACTTCTACGAGCGGGCGTCCGGCGCGCGGATGCACGCAAATTATTTCCGCCCCGGCGGCGTCCATCAGGACGTTCCCCAGGCCCTGCTCGACGACATCGGCGAGTGGATGGGGACGAAGCTCCATCGCCTGTTCGAGGATTCGCTGAGCCTCGTCGTCGACAACCGCATCTTCAAGCAGCGCAACGTCGACATCAGCCCGGTCTCCAAGGAGGATGCGCTCGCCTGGGGCTTCTCCGGGCCGATGATCCGCGCCTCGGGCATCCCCTGGGACATCCGCAAGGCGCAGCCCTACGACGTCTATGACCGCGTCGAATTCGACGTGCCGATCGGCACCCGCGGCGATTGCTACGACCGGCTGATGGTCCGCGCCGAGGAGGTCCGCCAGTCGGTGCGGATCATGCGCCAGTGCCTCGACCAGATGCCGCAGGGCCCGATCGCCAGCCTCGACCGCAAGGTGGTGCCGCCCAAGCGCGCCGAGATGAAGCAGTCGATGGAAGCGCTCATCCACCACTTCAAGCTCTACACCGAAGGCTTCCACGTCCCGGCCGGCGAGGTCTACGTGGCGACCGAGAGCCCGAAGGGCGAGTTCGGCATCTACCTCGTCTCCGACGGCTCCAATAAGCCCTATCGCGTCAAGATCCGCCCGACCGGCTTCAGCCACCTCCAGGCGATGGACTTCATGACCAAGGGCCACATGCTCGCCGACGTCACCGCCATCCTCGGCTCCCTCGACATCGTCTTCGGGGAGATCGACCGGTGAGGGTGCGAAGCATCATTACGTTCTTGGCCATTGCCGGAATCGCGGCGGATGCTGCTTACGCCGCTCCATATGCCATCATAGATGGTGTCTATGCTGATTATAATCGGCATGTCGTGATTGCAATTCCTGCGGCTACGAAACAGCTTGCCACCAAATGTGGGCCAAAATTCCAGTCACCGCTTCCACCTCAGAGGGATGCGGAGATCGCCAGATTGGCAGCATCAAGGCTACTGAGCCAGCACCCAAGTCGATCTGGTCGTGATAATATTGATCTCGTATTTGTATCTTCGCCGTCAGAGTCAGATCCGCCATACTTGCCTGAACAGATCAAACAAAGATTGTCCGGCTCGACCATCGATCGTGTAGAGCCCATGTTGCTAGAGGCAGGGGTAAGCTGGGTATTGGTCTGGTTTAAGCAAGCTAATAGTCACCATAATGGCCTTCTTCCAGCAGTGGCAGAAGTGGTGAACGGCAAAGTCATGCAGATCACATTCAATGACGCCGGATTCGTTCCGATTACATACAACCTAAACGGATGCACCAATGGCTGACATCCTACCCAACAGCGTCCCCGACATCGACGAGATCCGCGCCCGCTGGGGGTCCTTCGCCTGGGCGAAGGCGAACGAGAAGACGGCAAAGACGATCGTCGGCCGCTACCCGCCGGGGCGGCAGCACAGCGCGATCATTCCCTTGCTCGATCTCGCCCAGCGGCAGGTCGGCGAGGAGACGAGCACGCAGGGATGGCTGCCCATCCCGGTGATCGAATATGTCGCCGCCTATCTCTCCATGCCCTATATGCGGGCCTACGAGGTCGCGACCTTCTACACGATGTTCAACCCGGCGCCGGTCGGCCGCTACCATGTCCAGGTCTGCGGCACGACGCCCTGCTGGCTGCGCGGCTCGGACGACGTCTTCGCCGCCTGTATCGCCAAGGGGATGAAGAAGGGCCAGACCACCGCGGACGGCCTCTTCACCCTCTCCGAGGTCGAGTGCCTCGGCGCCTGTGCCAACGCGCCGATGGTCCAGATCAACGACGATAATTACGAGGATCTGACGTTCGAGACCACAACCGCCATCCTCGACGCGCTCGCCAAAGGCGAGGTGCCGAAGCCCGGCCCGCAGATCGACCGGCAGACGAGCGCCCCCGAGGGCGGCCCGACCAGCCTCAAGGAAATGGCGACCGAGAATCACGATTACCGGCCGCAATGGGGCCAGGAGGCGCAGGCATGATCCTCTCCGTCATTCCCGCGAAGGCGGGAATCCAGGAAGCGTTACTGCCCGGCACGGCCTTCGTCTGGATCCCCGCCTTCGCGGGGATGACGAGAGAAAAGCTGGAGATGCAGGCATGAAATCGTTCGGCTCTCTCGCGGTCGCCATCCTCGTCGGCATCCTCGTCCTCTGGCTGCTGATCAAGCTGGTCTTCTTCACCTTCAAGCTGATCGGCCTCGCCATCGCCGTGGCGGTGGTCGCGGCGGTCTTCTTCGGCGTGCGCAAGATGATCGAGGGTCCGCGCTGATGCTCGACGACAAGGACCGGATCTTCACCAACCTCTACGGCTTCCAGGATTGGGGGCTGAAGGGCGCGATGGCGCGCGGGGACTGGGACGACACGGCGGGACTGATGGCGCGCGGCCAGGACGTCATCATCGACGAGATCAAGGCGTCGGGCCTGCGCGGCCGCGGCGGCGCCGGCTTCCCGACCGGCATGAAGTGGAGCTTCATGCCCAAGGAGCCGAAGCCCGGCAAACCCAACTTCCTCGTCATCAATGCCGACGAATCCGAGCCCGGCTCGTGCAAGGACCGCGAGATCATCCGTCACGATCCGCACAAGCTCATCGAAGGTGCGCTGATCGCCGGCTTCGCGATGCGCGCGCGGGCGGCCTATATCTACATCCGCGGGGAGTTCATCCGCGAATCCCAGACGCTCGAGGCCGCCGTCCAGCAGGCTTACGATGCCGGCCTGCTCGGCAAGAATGCGGCCAAGTCCGGCTACGATTTCGACCTCTTCGTCCATCGCGGCGCCGGCGCCTACATTTGCGGCGAAGAGACGGCGATGCTCGAAAGCCTCGAAGGCAAGAAGGGCATGCCGCGCCTGAAGCCGCCATTCCCGGCCGGCGCTGGCCTCTACGGCTGCCCGACGACGGTCAACAACGTCGAGTCGATCGCCGTCGTCCCGACCATCCTCCGCCGCGGCGCGAGCTGGTTCAAGAGCATCGGCCGCGAGAAGAATGAGGGCACAAAGCTCTTCCAGATCTCCGGCCACGTGAACAGGCCGTGCGTCGTGGAGGAAGCGATGTCGGTGCCGTTCCGCGAGCTGATCGAGCGCCACGCCGGCGGCATACGGGGCGGCTGGGACAATCTCCTCGCCGTCATTCCCGGCGGCTCGTCGGTGCCGCTCGTGCCCGCCGCCGAGATCATCGACGCGCCGATGGATTTCGACGC
>JADMIO011302057.1_pt1 | contig 10005 bp, 11 predicted proteins | sample 8958161 | NCBI WGS metagenome assembly JADMIO01 (sample SAMN16585339, study PRJNA669376) | soil metagenome | isolation source: Crop rotation soil | place: USA: Cullars Rotation, Alabama | collected 2011
ATCGACGAATGGCACGCTCTTAGCCCGCAAAACCGAAACCGGGCTGACCACCGCTGCCGCATTGGGTGAGTGCGGTGTGCGTTCATTGAATATCTCGCTCGACACCCTGGATCGACATCGTTATGCGCAAATTACCGGCCGCGACCTACACCCCGATGTGTTGGAAGGCATTGCCGCAGCGATGTCGACCGGCTTCCGCCAGATCAAACTGAACACCGTGTTGATGCGCGGCCGGAACGAGGATCAGCTTCTGCCATTAATAGAGTTTGCGGCCGATCGGAAATTAATCCTCCGATTTATCGAATTGATGCCGGTAAGCACGTCCGAGGTGTTAAGCGAAAAAAACTTCATTTCGGTAGGGGAGGCCAAGCGGCTGATCGAATCCCGCTACGGCGCGCTGATTCCGGAGCCGGGTTTTCGGACTAACGGGCCGGCATCGTATTTCCAAATACCGGGACGAAATCAACGGATTGGATTCATTGGCGCGATGACGAATCTGCATTTTTGCGAGAGCTGCAACAAACTTCGCCTCACCTGCGATGGCAAACTTCGCCCGTGTCTTGGCAGCGCGCTCGAGTTCGACATTTTGACCCCGTTGCGGGCCGGCGCGACCGATGAGGAGTTGCGGCAATTTTTCCTTGATGTGGTCGATCGAAAGCCGCAGCAGCACGATTTTCGGGAAAATTACCAGCCTGGCCGCAAGATGATCGCGATCGGAGGGTGAGCAATTATACGTGATGGAGTAGTGGAGTAATGGAGCGGCTTACCCATATCGCCAGCGACGGCTCAGCCAGAATGGTCGATGTATCGGCCAAACCGATGTCGCTCCGAACAGCGGTCGCATCCGGTAAGATTTCGCTGCGCGCCGAAACGCTCGCGCTCATCCAGCGCAACCAGATTGCAAAGGGCAACGTAATCGCAACTGCTCGCGTCGCCGGGATTCAGGCAGCGAAAAAAACGGCCGATTTAATTCCATTGTGTCATACCCTTCCGCTTAGCAATGTGGAGGTGGACATCGCTGCCGATCATGAAAAGATCGACGTAAGTTGCACTGTTTCGACAGTCGCTCAAACCGGAGTGGAGATGGAAGCGTTAACCGGGGTAACGATTGCACTTCTCACCGTTTACGATATGTGCAAGGCGGTGGATAAAGAAATGCAGATCTTTGACGTCCGGCTGCTCAAAAAGACGAAAGCGCCACATTAAGACCGGCTTCCTTTCGCCAGCCTAATTTCAAAATTTCCCGAATGCGGCTTCTCCTTGTTGGCCTAACCGGCTTGCTGGTGATTAACGCATTCACCGCCGCCGCCCAAGACCAACTTAAACCGCTCGAGCCACTCAAGCTCGATGACCGGCCGTTTTCCCAATTACTTCAGGATTCAAATCGCGGACTCGAGAAACCGTCAAGTCCTTCATCACAAACACAAAAAAGGCAATCGTTAGCCGCAAACCAGCGGAAAGCTCAATATGAAGAAAACGCCGCCTTCTGGCGGGGGCAGATCGATCAATCGCCGGGGACAGCCTATTACTACCGACGCTTGCTTTATGCGCTGCGAGTAATTGGCCGACGCGACGAAATACCGGATGTGGCCAATCGGCTCCTCCAGATCGAACCGGTTGATGGCTACGCCCTTTCGATGCTCGGCAGATGTTTCTACGAGCAGAGCCATTTCGACAAAGCGGTTCAATATTTGGAACCGAGCGCATGGTACAATCCGAGCGATTTCCAAACCCAACGCGAGTTAGGCTATTCTTTCTATCATTTGCGACAATATCGTGAAGCGGCAGTGCCGCTTCAACGCGCGGTCGATCTGCACCCTCACGATTTCGCTGCCAATTACTGGTTAGGCTGGTGCTTAATCCGGGCGGGTAAGATGAGCGATGCAGTCGATCCGCTGGTCGAGGCCGCTCGGCTGCGACCCGATGATTATTGGGCAAACCATGCCTGCGGTTGGGCTCTTCTCCGAGCCGGCCGATATCACGAAGCCATCGACCATCTGGAGAAAGCAATGACGTTGCGTAAGGACGCTCAACAGACGAAGGCCCTCCTATTCACCGCCTACCTCGCTACCGGTGAGTTCAACAAGGCCTCAGCGTTATTTCCGATTTTCGTCACTATCATGGCGGTGGTCCTCACTGCCGGATACATCGTTGGCTTGATCCCGTTGTTGTTTTTCTCGTTCAGGCGCAGCTCTAAACATTATCCTAACATCCTGTTATCGATTGGCTGGCTGGCCGTGTTCATTGAAGGACAGATCGCATTCATTTTCCTTCTCGCTCAACTGCCCTGGCTGTCCTGGATTGCAAATGCGCTCGGCGCCGTTCTGCTCTCGGGATTGCCTTTGTTGGTCGCGGCATTTGGATTCATGCACCAACGCTGGGGACAACCTTTCAGGTGGCCGCTCCGGCTCGGCGGCCCGATTGTTCTAATCACTTCGTTTTTTCTTTTACTCGGAACTTACTTGCTGAATTTCCTGCTGGTGCATCCGGCCCGATCCACCCAGCCGCTACAAAACACCGTCCCCATTTTCAAGGAGGCGTTGCACCATAGTCCTTGGATCAGTTACCTGATCATTGCCATCGCCATCCCGACAATCGAAGAGGTCCTATTCCGCGGCCTTTTATTTGGATCGATTCGGCGATGGCTCGCGCCGGTTTGGTCTGTTCTTCTGGTTGCCGCAATTTTCGCGGCGTTTCATTTACAACCGGCAGCCTTTGTTCAGTTGTTCCTGCTCGGGTGTCTTCTCGGTTGGGCTCGATCTCGCACCGGATCAGTGGCGTTACCGATTCTGTTGCATATCTTTAACAATTCACTCGCAGTCCTCGGATTGTTGAGCGGAAAAGTTTGAGCCATGCAAATTCAAGTCGGCATTATCACGGTTTCAGACCGAGCCAGCGCCGGAGACTACCAGGATTTGGGCGGGCCAGGATTGAAGAAAGTCGCACAAGATTCGGGCTGGCAGGTTCTGGCCGAAGCGATCGTGCCCGACGAGATGAAGCGCATCCAGCAGACAATTCGCTCGTTTGCGGCGCAGGGCTGCGGATTAATTCTAACTACCGGAGGAACGGGTATTGCCGCGCGCGATGTAACACCGGAAGCGATTCGCGAAGTAATGCGGGTTGAACTCCCAGGTTTCGGCGAAGTGATGCGAGCCCAATCAATGAAAATGACGCCCAACGCGATTTTATCGCGCAATCTCGCTGCAGTCGTCGACGGAGCGCTGGTGATTGCATTACCGGGAAAACCGAGTGGCGCAGTGGAATGCCTCGGATTTGTCAAAGGGGCGATTCCGCATGGCGTGGCTTTAGCGCAGCGAAAACCGACCTCCTGTTAGGAATTCAATGGTGCTGTAGACGCTTCGCTGTGCGAAGCGCGACACCTCGTTCTGATTGCGGTTCCGTTTAACGCGTCGCACAGAGTGCGACGTCTACAAACAACGTCAGATCGTCACGACCGTGATTTCGGGCGGACAATTCCAACGCAGCGGGATCGTTGACAACGTCCCTACGCCGGAGCTGACATAGAGAGGGCCGAACCGGGTTGAGAATTGGCCCAGGTCGTAAGCACCAACGCCGGTTGGGATAATTAACGGTCCATAAAATGGCAGCCGAATTTGTCCTCCATGTGAATGGCCGGACAAAATCAAATCGAAATTCTGTCCCAGCGTGTCGGCCATGGCCGGATAATGGCTGAGCAGAACCCGGCGGCCAGCTCGAGGAGGTTGAAAGGCATGAATGCCGGTCCACGCCATCCCGTGAATTTCGAGATCGTGTTGAGGCAACACAATGCCGCGGTCGACTAACCAGTCTCCGCCGGTTGCGCGAAACCCCTTGGCGATTTCCGGGAACGAAGCGCCGCTCCAGTAATCGTGATTACCCGGCGCTCCGTATACCGGTGCCTGAATCTGGCGAATGAAGCTCAGAGCCTCCGGTACATATTCGTTATGTTCGATGAGGTCACCGGTGAAGCATACGAATTCTGGTTTCAGCGCGTTGATGGCTCGGACAACCTGGGCCGCATAATGAGCGTCGCCGCGGTAATGCAGATCACTAAAATTCACAAACCGACAGCGACCCGAGCCGGTCGTTAAATGTCTCACCTGCAACCTTCTCGGTTCGATCACAGAGACGTCCAGCCCGGCGATCGCCGGCAACGAAAGACCAGCAATTTGAAGAAATCTACGGCGGCTGATGTTCGGCATTTTCCGTAATCCGAAGCATAACACATTCTTGATGCCGCGCTGCGATTGGGGGGAGGAACTGTAGACGTTTCGCTCTGCGAAATGCGTCCTCGTCTCGTTCCACGCGCCTCGCATCGCTCAGAGAGCGACGTCTACAATTCTGTTAAGTGGCATGGCTAATCCGGGAATATCAACAGCCGCATCAGGCGTTTGCCGGTGTCACTCAGATGCGCGCCATGTCCACGGCCGCTAACATCGCCCCGGGTTAGATATGAACAGTCGACTGACGTGCTTTTGACCCAGACAATTTTCGGTTCTGCCACTGCATTTGGGCTAGCTTCGATTTTCACCGGCACACCCGACCCGGCAAACGACACCAGCCAGGATTGCGTTGTCAGTCCGGCTGGCTTGGCCACAAGCCAAGGGTAATTTTTCGGAAGTTCAAAGTGAGACGAGCGCGGCAATGCCACGGTGTAAACCGCGGGCTCGGCAAGGACGAATTTCGCCACAGACATTGTCGGATCGGCTCGCAACGCCAGAAACAGCCGCGCAATGTCGAGTCCGGCAAGATTCAATCCGTTATAAATCCCATGGTGGTTCACCTCGTTAGGAAAAAACGTCCGGTGCCAGTCATCAAAGTGATGATTCAGCAAAAGATTCAACTCGAGATGAACATGAGCACGGTTCTTGTCGATCCCGTTGCCGGTATAGCCCATTTGGCCGATCGCCTGCCCGCGTCCAACTGCGTTACCGGGTCGAACCCCAATCTCGCGAAGGTGACCGTAGACACTGTAATACTTCGAGCCATCCCACTCATGCTCGATCACGATGTACTTGCCGTAATTCGAATAGCTGGCCACCAGGCTGGTGTGCACCACTTTTCCGGCAGCGATCGCACGCACTTCATCCAGCGGTTCGCCCTGAGCGTCACGTCGGACTGGACGAATATCGATGCCCTCATGAAATCGGGTGTAGACAATTCCGTCATTCGTTTCAATTGGGTCGCGCACGAATCCATATCGTCCTCCTTCCCATGGCGTCGATTTCACGCCTTTGTAGTCGCGTTCGACGTATTGATAAAATTCTGGGCCGCCGCCGTGAAACAGGGCGTCGTTATCGGTGGGGAGAACGAGATCCAGGTGTTGTGATTGTCCAAAGGCCGCGACTTGTGCCGACAGCATGGTCGCAATCATCAGACCTAACCATCGCGCGTTCTGATTCTGGGGAGCACAGGCTGCTGGCCTGTTGGTCTCGACAGCGTGCCGAGACGGGCGCACGGAGTTTGTCAGATCAATCACGTATGCAAGGATGTTGCCGCCAACTGCAGGCTGGCACCCTGCGCTCGCCCGAACAATAGCGCGCGATTGGTTATCCATCTCCAAATTGGATCGTTATGATTTCATTCATCGCCGTTTCTTCTCTCCCATCATCTTAAAATCTTTTTTCATAAGGGCGATGTCGACTGACGTTAGGCCGGAAGGAATGTACAATTGACCATCAGTGACTCGCTTGTCGATTTGCAACTCGGTAATCGCCCGGCCATTGATGAACACGAACAAATAGCCGCCCCGGCGTTCCACGCTGAGAGCATCCAAAGCGACCCGCCCGTGTTCGTCGAGTTGAAACAGCACTGCGAATTGTCCATTGCCTAACGGATATGGATAAAAAGCCTGGACGTCATTCTCGGTGATTCGGGCGACCTTCTCGATCGCAACTTCTTTTCCAGAAAGCTTTGCCCGGACCGAGGTTGAAAATACCTCGGTGTCAGCCGGATTTGCTTCGGTGTGAACGCGCAACATGCAGTGACGGTTTTTTGCGAAAACAAAGCCGGCTGCCAGAAAGAACAGGAGCAAAATCGCCCAAAGCCGGTTCATGGCGGATTGATAAAGGGTTTGACAGGATTTGCAACGTTTGCTGTTTAACCCGGCCGATGAAATGCGGGTTCGTAGTGATCGTGATGATGTTGCTGGGGACAGGACCGCTGGTTTCCCAGGATGCCAACCCTGCGACCGAATCGCCCGACGCGAGTCCGAAGCGCAACTGGTTTGGCCGCATGTTTCACCCGTCACATTTGCCCCAATATAAGGATCCGAAACTGCGGGGCCTGGAGATGCAGGTTCAACTCAGCCCCCAACCGCTAAAACTTTCCGAGACCCGGCAGATGGAGGTCAAAGTCATTCTAACCAATCGCGGTAAACATCCGGTTGAGCTGGATTTCCCAACCGATCAGCGCGTCGAAATTTATCTACGAAATTCGGCGGAAGCGATCCTGACGAAATGGTCGGATAATCATGCTGTGACCGAAAAGCAGGAGACGATCCTGATCAACCCGGACGAACACGTCGAGTACGTCCAACCCATCGCTACGCGCGAACTCACTCCCGAGAAGGTGTTCATTGTGGAGGTTTTTTTTCCGAACTATCCCGAGCTGCGCATCCGCCAAAAGTTTCTCACCCAACCGTAGCCGCACCGGAATGATGAAGTAATGGAGTCAGCGCAATAGAGTGATGGTCGGAGACCTTTCCATTACTCCCATGCTGTTTTCCGATTACCACAGCCATCCGCAGGGGCACCGGGTTCAACCCTATTCCCAAGCTTTGCTGCAACCTTGGGCAGATTCTGCCCGCGCCATCGGCCTGCGCGATTTCGCGTTCACCGATCACGATCGCTACCACGAAGGGGTCAATTTCGACGAGATAGATCGCTTGCGGGAGAAAAATCCAAATTTGAAAATTCGGGCCGGTATCGAGCTGGATAACGACCCGGTTCATTCCGCAGCGGGCCGCAAATGGGTGGAACAGAACTGGCAGAAGCTCGACTTCGTGTTGGGTTCAGTCCATTTCCTGGAGCAGGATTCGATGTTCGACAGCATTCCCAGCGGTGCATCACAGTTCGAAGGCCAGGACATCGATGCGATCTATGCCGATTATTTGGAACGGGTCCGCGAAATCGCTGCGACCGGCCTGGTCGATTGTCTGGCTCATCTTGACCTGATCAAGATTCACGGACACCGGCCGCACGGTTCTATTGAATCGTTAGTCGGCGAAACTCTCGATTTCATTAAAGCGCGTGACTTGGCGATCGAGCTATCGACTGCGGGTTGGCGCAAGCCGGTGAACGAGGTCTATCCGAGTGATCAAATAATCCGGCTGGCGATGAAGAAAGGAATTCTGTTTACGACAGCGTCGGACGCCCACTCGCACGTGCAGTTAGGCGAGAATTTTGATCGATTAGCCGAGATGATGAGGGAGATCGGAATTCGCGAAGTCTGTGTTTACCAACAGCACAAACGGATTGTTCGAAGCCTGTAGACGTTTCGCTACCCTGGATATGTCCTATCGTCGGCGTAGACGTCTGCGAAACGCTATGCTCGGGTTGTATGCCCGGCCTGCGCCGCGTCACGACGCAGCGACGGCTACAGATTTGCCGCCTCGGCTAAAGGCCAGGCATGCCCGGTATCCTTAACCCACCGGTGATCTTCGCCATTTCTGATTCGGCTACTGCTTTGCCTTGTTCGATGGCGCTTTTGACTCCGCTTAGCACTACTTCTTCCAAAAATTCAACGTCGTTAGGATCCACAATCTCCTTGTCGATTTTGATCGAGACCACTTCTCCGGCACCGTTAGCGACGACTTTGACCTTCCCGCCGCCGGCCTCTACTTCCACCGTTTTCTCGGCCAGCTCCGATTGCGTTTTCGCCATCTGTTCCTGCATCTTCTGCGCCTGCTTCATCAATTTGTTTAGATTCATGGCGTCGCTTGGTTTAATGGTTGAGTCGTTGAAATTTGACCGGTTCGATGGCTAAATCGCTAAATCGTAAATTCTCTTTCAGGATCGAATCTCGCCTTTAAACATTTCGAGTGCTTCCTGGATCAGCGGGTCATCTCTGAACTCCTGTGCTCGCGCGGACCCCGACGCGCTTGGCTTGTGAATCTCGAGCCCCTCGCGCGCTTCCAGTTTCAGACTCCAATCCCGCCCGCTGATTTCCTTTAACAAATTTTCAAGTTGCCGGCGATTGCTCGTGGTGGCGAGAGTTTCAATGGCCGATTTTTCTGCTGGCGGATAACCGACAGTGAAGTGACGTCCCTCAGCGCCGGCAACGGCCACGGAATCAACCAGGGTGCGAAGAAATCCGCGAGCCGGAATTCTGGCGCAAACTTGCTCCCATATCTGACCCGGATCAGACGCGGTCGCAGATTCCGCCGCGGGAACATCTTTCGTCGGCGCCGAATCCTTTTCTGATTTGGAAGATTTCGGCGGCGCCATCGCATTGCCGGGTTTGGTGCCGAGAGCAGGATTAACCGCCGCGACCTTACCGGTGGATTTCCCTCCACCGGGATTACCGGTCCGGGCCGGACTGGCAATTCCGGATACAGTTTTCCCGTCACGCAACGCATTTAGATTCTCGATCACCTCATTCAGGGTAACCTGGTTCAGGGTCTGAATCGCTTTGATCAGGGCTACTTCGAAATGAAGCTTCTTGTTAGGCGCCCATTTCATTCGCGCCTCGGCCTCAGCAAATCCGTCGATCAATTCCAGTAATCGATCCGTCTCCACGACTTCGGCCTGGGCTGACAGCGATTTCTGCACATCGGCGTTCACATCGTCGCTCAACGCATCGGGTTTAACTTTGAAAACGAGCAGGTCACGCAGATAGGCGATCAGATCCGACATCAACTTCATCATGTCTTTACCGGACTCGCATTGATCGTGCAGAAGTTGAACCGCATCGGCGGTGGCCCCGTGCAAAATTCTGTCGGTAAGACCGGCGACGGTGTGTTGACTGGTGAATCCGAACACGTTTAACACGTCAGATTCCAAGATCTGTTCACCGCAGAAGGCTACCAGTTGGTCCAGCATCGACTCGGCATCGCGCAAGCCGCCTTCGGCTCCGCGGGCAATGGCGTTGGCGGCAGCCGGTTCAAGCGTAATTTTCTCCTTCCCCGCGATGAATTGAAGATGTTGCGCAATCAAGTTGGTCGGGATGCGATGCAGATCGAATCGCTGGCAGCGGCTCAAAATCGTCGGCAACACTTTTTGCGGTTCGGTAGTGGCAAAGATGAACTTTACGTGTGGCGGCGGTTCTTCGAGGGTTTTGAGGAGCGCATTAAACGCGGCTGAGGAAAGCATGTGCACTTCGTCGATGAGGTAGATTTTGTAACGTCCTTTCGCCGGAGCGTAGCGAACGTTGTCCCGCAGCTCGCGCACGTCTTCTACGCTGTTATTGCTGGCGCCGTCGATCTCGATGACGTCGAGACTGTTGCCGGCCGCGATCTCGCGGCAGTTATCGCATACTCCGCAGGGAGTAATCGTCGGCCCATGGATACAGTTGAGCGACTTGGCCAGAATTCGGGCGGTCGACGTCTTACCCACACCGCGGGGACCGACAAACAAATACGCGTGCGCCAGACGATTCTGGGTCACCGCGTTTTTCAACGTCTGGGACACATGGGTTTGGCCAACGAGATCGTCGAATGTCTGCGGCCGGTATTTCCGCGCGAAAACCTGGTAACTCACTGCCGGAATCTAAAGGCTCCGCTTCGCTTCGCCACGTTAAAAAGGTTAAAAGCGTTAAACAGTTACATTGAGACGGTTTGAACAGGTCATGAGCAGGATGAAAAAAGGGAACCCCGCCGGTTTCCCAGCGGGGTTCTTTATCACAACCGAATTATTCGGTCATTTCCATGCAGCAGCCGCCGATCGGGCAGCAGGATCCGCCGCCGCAGCAATCGTCCTCGGTGGGCGCAACCGGTGTTGCCGCGGTCAGGCCCATCAGCGCTGCAAGAATGAGTATGTATTTCATGACTCCTCCTGTTGAGTTTCG
>JADMIO011678528.1_pt1 | contig 10005 bp, 7 predicted proteins | sample 8958161 | NCBI WGS metagenome assembly JADMIO01 (sample SAMN16585339, study PRJNA669376) | soil metagenome | isolation source: Crop rotation soil | place: USA: Cullars Rotation, Alabama | collected 2011
TATGGTGAAAGTTGGAACCTCTTACGTGCCGATCAGATTAAAACGAAAGGCCCAGTCTTTCGACTGAGCCTTTCGTTTTATTTGACCATGTTGGTATGATTTAAATTAATACGACTCACTATAGGGTCAGTGCGGCCGCGACTTCAAGTCACGTGAATTCCAAGCTTCGGATCCCACTGTGCTGGAAAGCGCGGACGTTGCCGTCGTCGTCCCCCAGGAACTCCTGGGTGGAGACCGAGTAGACGCGCTCGCCGCCCTCTTCGTGCGCCGAGGACACGCGGAAGATCATCGGGTACGTCGGCCAGGGCTGGTTCCCGGGACGGTCCTCACCGGGCCGGGGCATGATCTCCAGCTGCGTGACCGACGCGGGCTTGTGGCGGTGTGCGGTGCCCAGGCAGTCGGCACCGGTGTCGCCGCCGCCGATGATCACGACGTGCTTGCCGGTCGCCACGATCTGGTCCTCGACGTCCTCGCCGAGCGACGCGCGGTTCGACTGCGGGAGGAAGTCCATCGCCTGGTGGATGCCGCCGAGCTCACGACCGGTGATCGGCAGGTCGCGGGCCACCGTCGCGCCGATCGCGAGCACGACGGCGTCGAACCGCTCGACCAGCTGAGGACCGGTGATGTCCGACCCGACGTCGACACCGGAGCGGAAGACAGTCCCCTCGCGCCGCATCTGGTCCAGGCGCCGGTCGACGTGCTTCTTCTCCATCTTGAACTCGGGGATCCCGTAGCGCATCAGCCCACCGGGCTTGTCGGCCCGCTCGTAGACCGCCACCGTGTGGCCGGCGCGGGTCAGCTGCTGCGCGGCCGCGAGTCCGGCCGGGCCGGAGCCGATGACGGCGACGGTCTTGCCGCTGAGCCACTCCGGCGGCTGGGGCCGCACCATGCCCGACTCGATGGCCCGGTCGGCGATCGAGACCTCGACGTTCTTGATCGTCACCGCGGGCTGGTTGATGCCGAGCACGCAGGAGGTCTCGCACGGAGCCGGGCACAGCCTGCCGGTGAACTCCGGGAAGTTGTTCGTCGCGTGGAGCCGCTCGATGGCGCCGTCCCAGTCGTCGCGCCAGACCAGGTCGTTCCACTCGGGGATCAGGTTGCCCAGCGGGCAGCCCTGGTGGCAGAACGGGATGCCGCAGTCCATGCAGCGCCCGGCCTGCTCGGTGATGATCGGCAGCAGGGCACGGCCCGCCCCTTCGGGGTAGACCTCCTGCCAGTCGTTCACCCGCTCTTCGACGGGGCGTCGCTCCGCGACCTCACGCCCGTTCTTGAGGAAGCCCTTGGGGTCAGCCATGGAGCGCCTCCATCATCTTCGAGGCGGTCTCGTCGTCGGAGAGACCCTCTTCCTCGGCCTTCTCCTTCGCGGCGAGCACCCGCTTGAAGTCGGTCGGCATGACCTCCGTGAAGCGCCGTACGGCGGCGGGCCAGTCGTCGAGGAGCTCCCGCGCGACCGCGGAGTCGGTCTCCCCGAGGTGACGCCGCACCAGCGCCTCGAGCTCGTCGGCCGCATCACCGCCGACCTCGTCGAGCTCCACGAGCTCCTTGTTGACCAGGCTCTCGTCGAGGTCGAGCACGAACGCGACGCCTCCGGACATGCCGGCGGCGAAGTTGCGGCCGGTAGGACCGATCACGACGACCCGTCCGCCGGTCATGTACTCGCAACCGTGGTCGCCGACACCTTCGACGACTGCCGTCACACCGGAGTTGCGGACGCAGAAGCGCTCGCCGACCTGGCCCCGCAGGAAGATCTCGCCGGCGGTCGCGCCGTACGCGATGACGTTGCCGGCGATGATCTGCTTCTCGGCCTCGAAGGTGGCGGCCCGGTCCGGGCGCACCACGATCCGCCCACCGGAGAGTCCCTTGCCGAGGTAGTCGTTCGCGTCGCCCTCGAGCCGCAACGTCATGCCACGCGGCACGAACGCTCCGAAGGACTGTCCGGCCGACCCCGTGAACGTGATGTCGATGGTGCCGTCGGGCAGCCCGTCACCCTTGTAGCGCTTGGTGACCTCGTGACCGAGGATCGTGCCCACCGTGCGGTTGACGTTGCGGATCTGCACCTGCGCGCGCACCGGCTCGCCGTTGTCCAGGGCGTCCTTCGCCAGCTTCACGAGCTCGTTGTCCAAGGCCTTCTCGAGGCCGTGGTCCTGCCTCTTGGTGTTGTGGCGCGCCGCGCCCTCCGGGAGCTCGGGCACGTGCAGGATCGGCGACAGGTCGAGGCCGGCGGCCTTCCAGTGGTCCACGGCACTGGTCACGTCGAGCGCCTCGGCGTGGCCGATCGCCTCGTCCAGCGAACGGAAGCCCAGCTCGGCCAGCAGCTCGCGGACCTCCTCGGCGATGAACTCGAAGTAGTTGACGACGAACTCGGGCTTGCCGGAGTAGCGCTTGCGGAGCACCGGGTTCTGCGTCGCGACGCCGACCGGACAGGTGTCGAGGTGACACACCCGCATCATGATGCAGCCCGACACCACCAGCGGCGCCGTGGCGAAGCCGAACTCCTCGGCGCCGAGAAGCGCCGCGATGACCACGTCGCGGCCGGTCTTGAGCTGGCCGTCCGTCTGCACGACGATGCGGTCGCGCAGACCGTTCAGGAGCAGGGTCTGCTGCGTCTCCGCGAGCCCCAGCTCCCACGGCCCACCGGCGTGCTTGAGGGACGTCAGCGGTGCGGCACCGGTGCCACCGTCGTGACCCGAGATCAGCACCACGTCGGCGTGCGTCTTGGAGACACCTGCGGCGACCGTGCCGACACCGACCTCGGCGACCAGCTTGACGTGCACCCGCGCCTGCGGGTTGGAGTTCTTCAGGTCGTGGATCAGCTGGGCGAGATCCTCGATCGAGTAGATGTCGTGGTGCGGCGGCGGCGAGATGAGCCCGACGCCGGGCGTCGAGTACCGGGTGGTCGCGATCCAGGGATAGACCTTGTTGCCCGGCAGCTGACCGCCCTCGCCGGGCTTCGCGCCCTGGGCCATCTTGATCTGCAGGTCGTCGGCGTTGGTGAGGTACTCCGACGTCACGCCGAACCGCCCCGACGCCACCTGCTTGATGGCGCTGCGCCGCTCCGGGTCGTGCAGCCGGTCGCTGTCCTCGCCGCCCTCACCGGTGTTGGAGCGGCCGCCGAGCCGGTTCATCGCGATCGCGAGGGTCTCGTGCGCCTCGCCGCTGATGGAGCCGTAGGACATCGCGCCCGTCGAGAAGCGCTTGACGATCTCCGAGACCGGCTCGACCTCGTCGATCGGCACCGGGCTCCGCCCGGTCACCGACTCCTCCTTGAAGCCGAACAAGCCGCGCAGCGTCATCAGTCGCTTGGCCTGCTCGTCGACGCGCGAGGTGTACTTCTTGAAGATGTCGTAGCGACCGGTGCGGGTGGAGTGCTGCAGCCGGAAGACCGTCTCGGGGTCGAACAGGTGCGGCTCGCCCTCGCGGCGCCACTGGTACTCGCCGCCGATCTGGAGCGCGCGGTGTGCCGGCGGCAGGCCGTCGACCGGGTACGCCACCCGGTGGCGGCGCGCGACCTCCTCGGCGATGGTCGAGATCTCGACCCCGCCGAGCTTGCTGGTGGTGCCGGTGAAGTAGCGGTCGACGAGCGGCTGCGAGAGCCCGATGGCCTCGAAGATCTGCGCGCCGGTGTACGACGCGACGGTGGAGACGCCCATCTTGCTCATCACCTTGAGCACGCCCTTGCCGAGCGCCTTCTGCAGGTTCTTCACGGCCTGCCCGGGCTCGGCGTCCACGTAGTAGCGGTCGCGGGCGAGGTCCTCGACCGTCTCCATGGCGAGGTAGGGGTTCACGGCGGCGGACCCGTAGCCGATCAGCAGTGCGACGTGGTGCACCTCGCGCACGTCACCCGCCTCGATCACCAGGCCGACCTGGGTGCGGGTCTTCTCACGCACCAGGTGGTGGTGCACCGCGCCGGTCATCAGCAGCGACGGGATCGGCGCCAGCTCGGCGGTGGAGTGGCGGTCCGAGAGCACGATGATGCGGGCGCCGTCGGCAATCGCCTGCGAGACCTCTTCGCAGATCTCGTCGATGCGCTGGGCCATCGCGGCGCCGCCGCCCTCGACCGGGTAGAGCCCGCGGGACACGTGGGTGGCGTAGCCGGGCAGGTCGCCGTCGCGGTTGATGTGCCGGATCTTGGTGAGCTCGTCGTTGGTGATCACCGGGAACGGCAGCACCAGCTGGCGGCACGACGCCGGGGTCGGCTCCAGCAGGTTCGACTCGGGGCCGATGGTGCCGGAGAGCGAGGTGACCAGCTCCTCGCGGATCGCGTCCAGCGGCGGGTTGGTGACCTGCGCGAACAGCTGCGCGAAGTAGTCGAACAGCAGCCGCGGTCGCTCGGACAGCGCCGCGATCGGGGTGTCGGTGCCCATCGAGCCGATGGGCTCGGCACCGGTGCGGGCCATCGGCGTGAGGAGGATCCGCTTCTCCTCCTCGGTGTAGCCGAAGATCTGCTGACGCCGGGTGACCGAGGCGTGCGTGTGCACGACGTGCTCGCGGTCGGGAAGGTCCTCGAACCGGAGGATGCCGGCGTGCAGCCACTCGTCGTACGGGTGCTCGGCGGCCAGCTCGCCCTTGATCTCCTCGTCCTCGATGATGCGGTGCTCGGAGGTGTCGACGAGGAACATGCGACCGGGCTGCAGCCGCCCCTTGCGTACGACGGACGCCTGGTCGATGTCGAGGACGCCGACCTCCGACGCGAGCACGACCAGGCCGTCGTCGGTGACCCAATAGCGGGAGGGGCGCAGGCCGTTGCGGTCGAGGACCGCCCCGACCTGCGTGCCGTCGGTGAACGCGACGCATGCGGGGCCGTCCCAGGGCTCCATCATCGACGCGTGGAACTCGTAGAACGCGCGACGTGCGGGATCCATGTCGGCGTGGTTCTCCCACGCCTCGGGGATCATCATCAGCACCGAGTGCGGCAGCGTGCGGCCGCCGAGGTGCAGCAGCTCGAGCACCTCGTCGAACGACGCGGAGTCCGAGGCGCCGGGACTGCAGACCGGGAAGAGCCGCTCGAGGTCACCGGGGATGAGGTCGCTCGACAGCAGCGCCTCGCGGGCCCGCATCCAGTTGCGGTTGCCCATCACGGTGTTGATCTCGCCGTTGTGGGCGATGAAGCGGAACGGGTGCGACAGCGGCCAGCTCGGGAACGTGTTCGTCGAGAACCGCGAGTGCACCAGCGCCACCGCCGACGCGACCCGCTCGTCGACGAGGTCCGGGTAGAAGTGGTCGAGCTGGTCGGTGGTGAGCATGCCCTTGTAGGCGATGGTGCGCGACGACAGCGACGGGAAGTAGACGTCGGTCTCTCGCTCCGCACGCTTGCGCAGGCAGTACGCGAGCCGCTCCAGCGCCATGCCCATCAGCCGCCCGCTGGCGGCAGCGACGAACAGCTGGCTGAACGCGGGCATCACCGAGATCGCGGTGGCACCGAGCGACGACGGGTCGGTGGGGACGTCGCGCCAGCCGAGGACGGAGAGGCCCTCCTCGGCGGCGATCTCCTCGATGCGGCGACGGGTCTTGCCGACCTGGTCGTCGTCACCGGGCAGGAACGCCGTGCCGACGGCGTACGCGCGCGCGGGGGGCAGCTCGAAGTCGACGACCTCGCGGAGGAAGCCGTCGGGGATGCCGAGCAGGATGCCGGCGCCGTCGCCGGAGTCGGGCTCGGCGCCGGTCGCACCCCGGTGCTCGAGGTTGCGGAGCGCCCGGATCGCCTTGGCGACGATGTCGTGGCTGGGCTCTCCGGTCAGCGTCGCGACGAACGCGACACCGCAGGCGTCGTGCTCGTGGCGTCCGTCGTAGAGGCCTTGGGGCGGCGGGAACGCTTGCATGCGGCGATCCTCCCGTCGTCTCGGCACCGGGCATTCACGCTGGGGAGGCGCGCCGGGTGTGGGGGGCAACCTGTCGAACTTCGTGGCAGCAAGGGACGACTCTGGCCCGTGCGGGACTCAAAATGCTACATGAGGGTAACCGGCCGCAACTCCGCCAGCGGACCGGTCTCACGTCGCGTCCGGCGCGGCTCTCCCCCGCCCCGTACGACGCCCGCTCAGCCGGCGACTATCCCCCCGATGAGCAGCCCGAACGCGTAGGTGATCGCCGCGGACACGCCACCGAGCAGCACCTGCCGCAGACCGCCGTACCACCAGGGCCGGACCGTCACCTGCGCGACCACGGCGCCGCAGACGAACAGGGCCAGCAGGGTCAGGGCCACGGCGGGCAGCAGGCTGGTGCTGCCGAGCAGGTAGGGCAGCAGCGGGACCAGCGCCCCGACCGCGAAGGACATGAAGGAGGAGGCTGCGGCGAGCCGCGGGGAGGCGAGGTCGCGGGGGTCGACGCCCAGCTCCTCACGCGCGTGCACGCTGACCGCCCGCTCCACGTCGGCGTGGATCTGACGGGCCACCTCGCCCGCCAGCTTGGGGTCGAGGCCCTTCTCGACGTACATCTCCGCGAGCTCGGCGGCCTCGCCGAGTGGGTTGCGGATGATCTCGCGCCGCTCCTTGTCGATCTCGCGCGCCGCCGCCTCCGACTGGCTCGCGACCGAGATGTACTCGCCGGTGGCCATCGAGAACGCACCACCGACCAGTCCGGCCACGCCGGCGAGCACCACGGTCGTGCTGTCGCCGACGTGCTGGGTGCCGCCTGCCATGCCCGCGATCAGGGCGACGTTGGAGACCAGGCCGTCCATCGCCCCGAACACCGCGGGGCGGAGCCAGCCACCGGTCACGTCGGGGTGCTCGTGACCGATCTCCGGCACCTCGGGAACATCGGGACTGACGGCGGTCATGACAGCGAAACTAGCCAAACCTGCCGGCTATTTCATCGAAGGTCAGGCTCACCTGACCTGCCGGGACCCGGTGGTCTGCCCTTGTCCGGCTCGGTCTCCGGCTCGGTCCCGCCCTCGGGGTCCGCCTCGTCCGTGTCGTGCGCGTCGTCCATGTCGTCCGTGCCGTCCGTCGCGCCGGCCCCGACCGCTCTCGCGGGTGTGGCATCCGGGCCGCGGCCGTCGCGCCACACCGATGTCTCCCGGCCGGGACGGAGCCGGCCCATCACCACGAAGTACACCGCCGCACCGAGGAACAGCACGATCGAGGTCCAGACGTTCAGCCGCAGCCCGAACACGTCGTTGGCCTCGACGGTGTCGATGCGGAGCGCCTCGATCCAGCCGCGCCCGGCGGTGTAGGCCATCACGTACAGCGCGAACGCCCGGCCGTGCCCGAGCCGGAACCGGCGGTCCGCCCAGATCACCAGGCCCGCGGTGCCGAGGTCCCAGAAGAACTCGTAGAGGTACGTCGGGTGGAAGGTCTCGTAGCTCTCGTAGCCCGGCACCCGGTGTGCCTCGTCGATCTTCAGGCCCCAGGGCAGCGTGGTCGGCTTGCCGTAGAGCTCCTGGTTGAACCAGTTGCCCCAGCGGCCGATCGCCTGCGCGAGGACGATGCCCGGAGCGAGCGCGTCGGCGAACGGCGGGAGCTTGACGCCCAGCCGACGGCAGCCGATCCACGCGCCGACACCACCGAGCGCGATCGCACCCCAGATGCCGAGCCCGCCCTGCCAAACGTAGAGCGCGGCCACCGGGTCGCCGTCGCTGCCGAAGTAGCGGGCCGGGTCGGTGATGACGTGGTAGAGCCGACCGCCGACGAGACCGAACGGCACCGCCCAGATGGCGATGTCGGAGACCTGCCCGCGGACGCCGCCGCGGGCCGGGAACCGTCGCTCACCCACCCAGATCGCGACGACGACGCCGAGGATGATGCACAGCGCGTAGCCGCGGATGGGCAGGCCACCGAGGTGCCACACGCCTTCGCTGGGGCTCGGGATGAACTGCGGGACCAGTGGCGTGGGGCTCATCCTGCGTGCACCTTGCCGGCCAGGATCGCGTTGATGTCGTCGGCCAATCCGTCGGGGGTGGTCCCCTGGGTCCATACGTACGGCGCCTTGCCGTCGGGACGCAGGCCGATCACGTTCGTGCCGTGCGTGACGTCGTAGCCGCCGGAGGCCAGCCGGGGGCCCTTCTCGATCGGCAGGTCGAACGCCTTGCCGGCATTCTCTATCGCGCCGATCTGCCCGGTGAGGGCATCGAACTTCGGGTCGAACCTGTCGACGTAGGCGCGCAGCACCTTCGCGGTGTCGCGCTTCGGGTCGGTGGTCACGAAGACCATGTCGACCTTGGCGCGCTGCGCGGAGTCGAGCCGCACGAGGCCCGAGGCGATGTTCGCCATCACGACCTGGCAGATGTCCGGGCAGTGGGTGTAGCCGAAGAACACCAGCGTCAGTGGTTTCGTGGGGCTGGTCGCGAGGTCGTAGGAGTCGCCGGCGGTGTCCTCCAGCGGCACCCGCGCGGCGGCGTACGGCTTGGGCAGCACGATGCCGTTCAGGCCGTCGTGGTCCTGGACGCTGACCCCGGAGACGGGGCTGTCGCGGTCGTCCGCCGACGATCCGGCGCAACCGGCGAGCGGCAGCAGCGCCAGGGCGGCGGCCGCGGCGAGCAGTCGGCGGCTAGGCACGGCGGCGCACCCCGTCGGCGAGGTCGCGGGTGAGTGCGGCCAGGGACGCCAGCCCGGCCTTGCGGTCGCTGCCGGCGTCGAGCAGCGTGCGGACCAGCGCCGAGCCGACGATGACGCCGTCGGCGAACGCCGCCACCTCTGCGGCCTGGTCGCCGTTGGAGACGCCGATGCCGACGCCCACGGGAAGGTCGGTCACCGCGCGGGTGCGCTCGACCAGCGGACCCGCAAGGGCGCTCGAGGACTTGCGTGCGCCGGTGACCCCCATGACGGCAGCGGCGTAGACGAAGCCGCGGCACGCGTCGGTGGTCATGCGCAGTCGTTCCTCGGTCGACGAAGGCGCCACCAGGAAGACCTTGTCCAGGTCGTGCTCGTCGGCCACAGTGATCCAGGCCGCCGCCTCGTCGGGCACGAGATCGGGGGTGATCAGGCCGGCGCCGCCGGCGTTCGCGAGGTCCTTGGCGAACCGGTCGACGCCGTAGCGCTCGACGGGGTTCCAGTAGGTCATCACCAGGGCGGGCACACCGGTCGCGGCCACCGCCTCGACGGTGCGGATCACGTCGGCGGTGCGGGTGCCGGCCTCCAGCGCCTGCTGGGCGGCGGCCTGGATGGTGGGGCCGTCCATGACGGGGTCGCTGTAGGGAAGCCCGATCTCGATGACGTCGCAGCCGGAGTCCACCAGCGTGCGCAGTCCCTCGATGCCACCGGGCACGTCCGGAAAGCCGGCCGGCAGGTAGCCGACCAGCGCGGCCCGGTTCTCCGCCTTCGCCGTCGCGAACGCTGCTGCGGCTCTGCTCACTCGGTCGAGTCTCCGTCGGGCACGCCGGCGTCGTCGTCGGGTCTGGTCTCCCCCAGCCCGAACCAGTCGATCGCGGTGCCCATGTCCTTGTCGCCCCGGCCGGAGAGGTTCACCAGGATCGTCGAGCCGGGCTGCTCCTTGGCCAGCTGCATGGCTCCTGCCACCGCGTGGGCCGACTCGATCGCCGGGATGATGCCCTCGGTGCGCGAGAGCAGCGCGAAGGCGTCCATGGCCTCGGCGTCTGTGACGGGTCGGTACGTCGCGCGACCGGTCTCGGCGAGGTGGGCGTGCTGCGGGCCGACGCCCGGGTAGTCCAGGCCCGCCGAGATGGAGTGGGACTCGCGGGTCTGGCCGTCCTCGTCCTGGAGCACGAACGTGCGGGCGCCGTGGAGCACACCGAACTCGTGCGCGTAGATGGTCGCGGCGTGCCGCATGGTGTCGACCCCGTCGCCGGCCGCCTCGCAGCCGACCAGCTGCACGCCGTCATCGTCGAGGAAGCCGGCGAACAGCCCGATCGCGTTGGAGCCGCCACCGACGCAGGCGACCGCGGCGTCGGGGAGCGACCCCTTTCCAGCACATTGGGATCCTAAGCTTAGAATTCCACGTGGACAAGTTGTCGCGGCCGCTTCTATAGTGTCACCTAAATACTAGTGACTCCAGCGTAACTGGACTGGCCACAGTTAGGCCGCAAATGTAATCACACTGGCTCACCTTCGGGTG
>JADMIO010812981.1_pt1 | contig 10004 bp, 10 predicted proteins | sample 8958161 | NCBI WGS metagenome assembly JADMIO01 (sample SAMN16585339, study PRJNA669376) | soil metagenome | isolation source: Crop rotation soil | place: USA: Cullars Rotation, Alabama | collected 2011
CTTTCCCTCTTTAAGCGCCTCCTGCAGAGCCGGAATGGCTGGCTCCCCCATCTTCACCAGAGCTTCCGCAGCCCTCACCAGAGCTTCCGCAGCCCTCAAGCGCACATAGCGGTCTTCATTTTTGAGCGCCTCCTGCAAAGCCGGCATGGCAACGGCATCTCCGATTTCTACCAGAGCAACTGCAGCACTCAAGCGCACATAGCGGTCGTCATCTTTGAGCGCCTCCTGCAAAGCCGGCATGGCTGGCTCCCCCATCTTCACCAGAGCTTCCGCAGCACTCAAGCGCACAGACCAATCTTCATCTTTGAGCGCTTCCTGCAGAGCCGGCATGGCAACGGCATCTCCGATTTCTCCCAGAGTAATCGCAGCCCTAAAGCGCACACGCTGGTCTCCATCTTTGAGCACCTCCTGCAATGCAGGAAGGGCACAGTAATCTCGGAACTTAAGATGGATAAATTGGATGGCATTTGATGCAGATTGACGCAGGAAGTGCATTGAACACGCAAAGGAAACAAATTTATGCCAATCTTTTCCTACAATGGATTGAGCTTCTTGCGGCTGAATTACTGCCTTAGGCGCCCAGCTCTCCGCCCACATCTGTGCGGCAATCTTAGCGAGTGCCGTGCGGGTCATCTGCTCATCAAAGGGCAGCGCCCGCTTAAGAGATTCATGAGCAAATCGCTGGCGAATGTAAAAATCAAAGATCGTATTGGCCGTCAGGGATGTGGTGTCCAGACGCACTTCGCCTTTGTCCTCGCCCACGGCCAAGCTGAGCAGGGACAGAAGGAGGGGGGTGCGCGCTAATTCCAATAGGTTAGAGTCTCTCTCCAACGCTTCCCATAATTGGAATTGGTTGCGCGTTTGTAAAAAGTCACCTATCTGTTTCGGCTCCAGCGGTAAGAGTGTCACCGCTCCTTGCAAGGCTGCCTTTTCTCCAATCTGTTCATAATCCAATTCCCGGCAGGAGATGACAACCTGTGCTCCGGGCAACTGCTCCTCAACGGCCTGGAGGAATTTCAGGCGAGGATCATACTTCTCGCCGTCTGGTTTCTCTCTATCCACAGGACGCTCGCCGCCCAGTTCATCCAAGCCGTCGAAGATGTATAACAGCGGCTGGTTTTGGAGACGAATATCCCCGAACTCGGCAAGGAGGGGAACTTGCGCCCATTGGGGCAAGGGCATCTGATGGTCCCACCGATGGATGCTGGCAAAAATAGGAATGGGCTTAGCGGGGTCGTTCAGTCGCGCCTGGGCTGCCGAGCACGCAAATTGCAAGAGCGTGGTCGTCTTGCCCGCTCCCGGAACACCTAACAGCAAGACACGGTTTTCCAGGTGCTCGAAGGCGGACGGAAAGTTATCGAAGACACGGCTCTCGCCAGAACCAACCGGCGCCCGGTGTATCCCGGGTTGCAAGGGAGAGAGCGTGATATAGCGCAGTATCTTGGGCGGCGGCTGGACGGCATCCGAGGTGTCGCGTGCCGAGAGGGACAGCATCTCCTTAATGGTGGCCTGCATCTCCTCCAGGAAAGTGCGCACATACTTCCGAATGGCTGTCTCGGATTTTTGGCCCACCGTGCCTGGCGCACTGGCCGGTGGGCCGAATAAGGGTCTGGCTTCACCCCGGTGATGCCAAAGATGAGGTGTTCGAGAGATTCCTCGAAGGACGCTTCATCTCGGAAATCCACTCTGTGCCGGCCAGCAAGAAAGCCGGGCATGGATGCGTTTCTTAAGAGCACGGGAATGAGGCGCAGCGGTTGTTCCTGCTCCTGGGCCAACGCCAATGCCCGGCTATATTCTTCGCGCACCCAGCCCGATGCCATCGCTTCTGGCGAGACGATCAAAGCCACCGTTTTGCTGTCCTCTAATCCCGCTTCGAGCGCACCCACAAACAGATCGCCAGGACGGATTTCGTCGCGATCAAGCCACACTTTGAGACCTCGTGCTGCGAGGGCATCCTTGAGGCGGCTACACCACGCCTTATCTTTGCTGTTGTGGCTCAAGAACACGTCGAATGGTTTCTGGGGGGGCATGTTCCATCTCCCGCGTCCGTTCTTGCAAAGCGGACTTCCAAATGAAATGATACTCGCTGAAATCGGCGGCGGCATCTTGAGAGAAAGTCTGCGAGAGTTTTTAGCACGACAAAGAACGTTATCCGTTCGGGGGGCCGGAGCGCCTCACTGCCGCCCCTCAGACCGCCGCCTTTGACTGTGGCAAGCCACCACTCAACGAATTTCTGCAACCCTACGCCCTCACCAATGACCGCGACGGCGCAGTAGACTTTCAAAGCGTCACGCCATGAAGCCCGCCCTGCAACGGCTGCTCGTCTGGACGCGGTGCCCTCCTCGCCGCGCCCGGGGCCCGCGTTTGCCCGGCTTACCCGAAGAATGTCGTTGCCCCTGCCATCGGGCAGGCGTCGTGATTTTGCATCCTATCGAATGCTGCCGGCCCTGTTTGCACTGCGGTCGCCGCATCGCCACCGCGTTTTACGAGGTGCACGTTGCGAGGTGCGGCATCAGTGGAGACATGGCTTCCGTTGGCAACTCCCCACCATGAGACCGTGGCAAAAAACCGCGCTGACGATGCTTGCCGGCGTAGTGGGCGGCGCGTTGGGGATGCTCACCGTTTGGTCGTGGTTTTTCTTCGCGGCACTTTTTAGGTTTTCGCCGGGATTATTTTGGCTGGGAGCCGCGTTTTCCCTTTCCCTTCCGGGCGGTGCCGTTGGCGCAATGATAGCCGGCTGGTGGATGGGACGTTATTTCGAGAAACAGGAAGATTCGCCTCCGATGCCGCGTTTTCGCGACCGCAAACAGGGCGGGATGCGCACCCAACTGATTCGCTATCTCGTTTGGCTGTTGGGACGGGGGCTTGTTGCCTGCTATATTTTGCTGCTCGGCCTCATGGGCCATCCGCTTCTTCCCGGATAGCAACCACAGCAGCGAGGTCTTCCAAAGTCAAGGGGCTTGCACCGCGGAATTGGCTCCGCTCATGTCGGGCAGCGTGGCGCGTTTGCTCAGGTAAAACCAGCCCCAGACGATGAGCGACAGAACCGCGAAGACTACGGCTACCTTCAGCACGTCGCGCTCCAACGAGTCGGTCGGCTTGAGTTGCCGCCTGCGCTCCTCCGGCGAGATGCGCTCATCGGTTCCAGCACCATCAGGTCTCATACGCCGCTCATTTTATCATGCTTCGCGCCGGCCATCGCCTACGAGAGTCGAACCAACTTCTCCATCAGGTGGTCGAGCGCCGCATCCAGGTCGGCGCAGACCCCGGAGTGGACAGGCGAAACCTGAATGACCGTGCTGCGCGGCGCCACCAGCCAGTGGAAGCGCGCGCTAGGCGGCATCTGGCCCATCGGCCCGGCCTGCGCGCCGCCCGCGCAAATCACCGGTATGGTGTCGAGGTAATCCACAACGGCTTCGATGTCCAGCTCCGGCGCGAAGGCGGCCAGACGCTGGCGATCCACTTCGATGCGCGCTTTGAGGAACTCCTGCGTGGCGCAGAAGAGCACCACGCCGACGTTGAGGAACTCTTCGCGCTCGACTCGTGGCACGACACGGATCACGGCGTAATCAAACGTGGCGAGATCGGACATGGGCCACCTCCTCTTGCGCCTCCAGGACGAAGTCTCGCGGCGCTTCCAGGCGCCGCATGAGATAGGTGACGTAGGCCGCGCGGTGTTCCCTGGCGGAGCCAAAGAGCGGCTCGTCGCCGAGCCAATCCTCTGGAATCAGCTCAACGATGTCGGCAATCACCTGGCGCGTCAGGCGCGGCGCCAGCACGGCGTCGGCCTGCGCGATGGCTTCCGCGATGGCACCGGCGAACGGCAGCAGCACGTGCTCTTTGATTTGCGGAAAAGGGCGCCGGCTTTTCTCCAGATAACCGTCCCAACTGTGATGAAAATAGAGCGAGGCGCCGTGGTCAATCAACCAGAGGCGTTGGTGCCAGACCAGCATGTTGGTGTTGCGCGCGGTGCGGTCCACGTTGGTCATCAGGGCGTCGAGCCAGACGATGCCGGGCGCCAGGTCGGGCATGTCCAGCACGGGTTTTTTCACCAGAGGGTCGAAGGTGATCGAGCCGGGCAGATAATCGAGCGCGAGATTGAGTCCGGCGCTGGCTTTGATAAGGTCGCGGATTTCCGAATCGGGTTCGTTGCGTCCCAGCACCGGATCGAGATTTATGAATACGATCTCCGGCACGGGCAGGTCCAGTGCCCGCGCGATCTCACCCGTGAGCAGCTCGGCGATGAGCGCCCTGTGGCCCTGCCCCGCCCCGCGAAACTTCAAGACGTAGGTGCCGTCGTCGTCCGCCTCGACGATGGCGGGCAGCGAGCCGCCTTCGCGCAGCGGCGTCACGTAGCGGGTGGCGGTCACCGTTCGTAAATTGATTGCGCTCATGCCTTCGTCCATGCCTTCCTGAGTATCGCAACGATTCTCGATTTGTGTGAAATCGCACCTTGCGCGTCTTGCCAGAGGGCGGCGTTCGGCGTAGCCTTTTCTTATGGCGAAATTCACCAGTTACTACGGGCGTTACGTGCTCGGCGCCCTCGAAAACAACGCCCTCGTGCTCAAATACCTGCTGCGCAACGTGCCGGTTGACTCGCCCAAATGGGACGCACGGCCCGTGCCCGACCGCTTCACGCTGCGCGAGATCGTGGCGCATCTGCTCGATTTCGACATGGTCAACCGCGAGCGCTTCGAGCGCATGATCCGCGAGGAATCGCCCGACCTGCCCAACTGGGACGAAGAGGAAGCCGCCCGCCACTACGTCAACCGTCATCCGGGCCACGACCTGGAACACCTGCTCGAATCGCGCCGCTCGCTGGCGGTGTGGCTCGAGGGCCTGTGCGACCACAAATGGAAGCGCACCGGCACGCGCCCCGGCGCCGGCACCTTCAACATCAAGGAAGGCGTCGCCCTGATCCTGGGCCACGACGCCTATCACCTACAGCAAGTCAGCGAGTGGCTCACACTCCTCAAAAAAGAAGGCATGACCAAGTAGCAACAACGGCGCCGAGGACAATTCCCCGGCGCCGTTGCGCTTACACCGCGCCACACTCATCAAACGCCCTGCACGCGCGCCGGACGGCGGGCCACGGTGACGTCGTAATCGCTGGTCTTGCCGTTTTGCCAGATGCTCAGCGTCAGCTTGCTGCCCGGCGCCAGGTCCGCCACGAAATTGCGAAGCTGTCCCGGCGATTCGACGGCGGTGCCGTTGGCCTTGAGGATCACGTCGCGCGGCTGCTGCGACCACGGCAAACTTCCCGCCGGGCCGCGCGTGTAGATGCCCGTCACTAAGACGCCGCGCGCCTCGCCGAGGCCCAGACGCACGGCCACGTCGTCCGTCAGCGGATCAACCACCAGCCCGATCCAGCCGCGCGTCACGCGCCCTCCGGCGAGAAGCTGATCGCTGATGCGCCGCGCCAGGTTCGACGGAATCGCCAGCCCAATGCCCTGATTGCCGCCCTCCTGGCCCTGCGAAGTCATGATGGCGGTGTTGATGCCGATGAGGTCGCCATCCAAATCCACCAGCGCGCCGCCGGAGTTGCCGGGGTTGATGGCGGCGTCGGTCTGCAAAAAGTCTTCGTAGCTCGAAATGCCGAGGTCCCGCCGCCCTTTCGCCGAGATGATGCCCTGCGTCACCGTCGAGGATAGGTTGAAAGGGCTGCCGACGGCCAGCACGATGTCGCCGACCTGCAGCTTGCCGCTGTCGGCCCACTGCGCCACCGGCAGGTTCTTGCCCTGGATTCTCAGCACGGCGACGTCGGTCGGCGGGTCCACGCCGACCAGTTGCGCCGGAAAGCGCCGCTTGTCGCTGAGCGTGACGACGATGGAATCGGCGCTCTCGACGACGTGGTTGTTGGTGACGATGGTGCCGTCGGCGTTGACGATGACGCCGCTGCCCACGCTTTGCAGTTGGCGGTCGGGTTCGCGCAGCAGCGGCCCGAAATCGCCGCCGAAAAAGTCGAAGAACGGATCGCGCACGACGCGCCCCGGCACCACGCGGCGCGCTGTGATGTTGACCACGGCAGGCGTCACGCGCCGCGCGATGTCGGCGTAAGTCGCCTGCAGGTTCTTGAGTTCTCCGATGTTGCGCGTGGTTTGCGCGCTGGCGGGCGGCTCGATGCCGCCGGAGGGTGCCGCGCCGTGGCGCGCGCAGGCGCCGAGAAAAAGACCGAGGCCCAGCGCGCCGGTCACCGGCCAGAAAAGATGTTTGCGTTTCATGTTACTCGTTGCTGGTTGCTCGTTGCTGGTTGCTCGTTGCCGATTGCTCGTTGCTTGTTACTGGTTTGCGTGAAACGAGTAACGAGCAACAAGTAACCAGCAACGAGCAAAGTATACCGGCTGGCGGAACGGCATTTGCGCCAGGATAAACCGGCGTCGCCGTTTGCAAGCGACGTTAAAAATCGAGAACTGAGGGAGGAAAATTCATGCCGCACACCGTTCCGCCGTTGCCGTATGACTACAGCGCGCTCGAGGCCGCCATTGACGAGCAGACCATGCACCTGCACCACGACAAGCACCATCAGGCCTACGTGGACAAGCTCAACGGCGCCATCGAGAAGCATCCCGAACTCGAAGGCAAATCCGCCGAAGAGTTGATCAAAGACCTGAACGCGATTCCCGAAGACATTCGCACCGTGGTGCGCAACAATGGGGGTGGCCACGTCAACCACACGATGTTCTGGGAGATCATGGGGCCGAGTGGCGGTGGCGAGCCGACCGGCGCCATCGGCGACGCGATCACAGAAGCCTTCGGCTCGTTCGAGGACTTCAAGAAGCAGTTCAACGAAGCGGGCGTGGGCCGCTTCGGCAGTGGCTGGGTCTGGCTGGTGAAGGCGGGCGGCGCGCTGAAGATCGTCAGCACCGCCAACCAGGACAACCCTCTCAGCGACGGGCAGTATCCGATTCTGGGCAACGACGTGTGGGAGCACGCCTACTATCTGCGCTATCAGAATCAACGTCCGAAATACCTCGAAGCGTGGTGGAACGTCGTCAACTGGGACGCCGTGAACGATCGCTTCGCCAGCGCCGGTTAAAACCCGCTGATACCGCAAAACGCCCGCTTCCGTAAAATGAGAAGCGGGCGTTTTGTTGGCAGCGACTAGTGAGGGTTGGTGAGCAACCGTGAGTCACAAGCTACGCCGGGCGACAAGTGTTACGGCGGACACGCCCGAAATACGCGCGGCTGCGATCCTGCGCGATCTGCAAAGCGGCGATATGAAAACGCGCAGTGCGGCGATTCTGACGTTCGCCCGAACCGACGCCCGAACGCGCGATTTAGTCGAGCAACCTGCCCTGCGCGCCGTCGCGGATTACCAGGGCGAAGAAGACGACTTCTCCGACTGGCGGGCGCTCGACCGCGAGCCGTTTCACTTTCCCGAAGAAACAGAAGAATCTTCAAAGGTGCACCGGTGAGAAAAGTCAAAGCGACCGCAGATGCATTCTCGGTAGTGGCTCGAAGAGGTGAGTTTTCAGAGTGTCGGCCCAATGGCATTTCAGTGAGGGGTAGCCCTGCAAAGAGCGGCTACGCCCCTCACCCTAACCCTCTCCCCTCCGGGGCGAGGGAATCGGCGCAAGACGCCGCTACCCGTTTCAGACGAGAGGAAGCGCAGAGGTTGGTTCCCTCGCCCCGGAGGGGGAGAGGGTTAGGGTGAGGGGCGATGAGCCGCGCAGCGGCTCTGTGGCTCCCTTCACTTATTGGCCCTCCTCACCCAATTGAACCACCATCACTTTCTCAATTCTCGATTAAACTGGTGAGAAGAAGCTGGATTGATGAGGTGAAACCAAAGGTGACGAATCTGACGGTGACTTTAGACGACGAGGTGTTGCATCAAGCGGCGGCTTACGCGGCGGAGCGCAATACTACGGTCGCCTCGCTGGTGGAAGATTATTTGGCTCATCTGGCGCGGCGCCGCAGCCAGGATGCCGCGGCGGTCGCCGCCGAATTAGCGGCGCTTTTCAAGGCGCACGCCCGGCCTATCGGCACGACATCGTGGACGCGCGATGAACTCCATGAGCGTTGAATACTTCCTCGACACCAATATTCTTGTTTACGCTCACGGTATTGCGCCCCAGCCTTTCTCAATTCTTCATTCTCAATTCTCAATTCTCGACATGGGCGAACCAGTTTTTTTAATCGGCCCCGCCGCCGAAGTCGGCGCGCTTTTAGGCCAGTGGCAAGCGGACGCTTTGCGCGAGCGCATCGCGCGCACGCTGCGCCGCGCTGAAAAAGCCGGGCTTCAGGGCGCGCTGCACGAGCGTGCCGACGCCATCGGAAGCGCATTCGAACGCGCGGCGCCGCACTGGCTCGACGAGGCGCGCGCTCTGGCGCAAAGCGCCGGAATCGAACCCTGGCACCTGCTCGGCATCAACTGCCTGCCGCCGGATTTTTGGGGCAAGGAATACGAACCGGCGCCGCTGCGCGATGCCGTCACCGGCGAGATCGTTTCGGCCTTCGAGGCGCAGGGCTACGAGCCGCTGCTCGGCGGCGATTGCACCAGCTTTTTCGCGCTCGGCGAGGCTACCATCGCCGGCGAAACGCTGTTCCATAAAAGCCGCGACGAGCGCGACGAGGTGCAATGCCTCTACATCAAGCAAACCGATGGCTGTTTTCGCTTCGTGGGCGGCGGCGACATCGGCAACCTCGGCGTGGCGCACCTGCACACCGAAAACTACTGGGCCGGCGCCAACAACACCGGCTCGCCCGTGCCGCCTGAAGAATACGAAGACGGCGTGCTGAACGACTGCCACGTGCTGCGTTATCTCGCCGAAAAGTGCGAATCGCTGGGCGACATCGTGCCGGCGCTCGACGATTTAATCGGTCGCAAGCTGCTGGGCGGTGGCGGCTATCGTTACGGCATGATTTTTCTCTTTGCCGACGCCGCGCGCGGCCTCATCGTCGAGGCGACCTCGCGCCGCCTGGCGCACCGCTGGTTCGGCGAGGGAGACATGGTGGTGCGCGCCAATCACTTCTTGCTGCCGGAGATGCAGGACTATGCGCTGGCGCCGCATCCGGGCAGCGTCCTGCGCTACGAGCACGCCGTGGCGTTGTGGGAAGCCGCCGAAGGCCACGCCGGCATTTCGACGTGCGGCGAAATCGCCCGCGACCGCGAAAACGCGCCGCATGCCATTTGCCGCAATCCCTCAGACGCACTCGGCAGCGCCACCGTCTCGACTTCGACGGCCACCATCAGCCCGCACGACGACCGCCGCTGCGCCACGCACTTTCGCAACTGCCATCCCAGCTATACGCCGGCGGTCATCCTCACCCCGCTGGATCGCGTCACCGATTCCGACTTGCTCTCCGGCGCGCACAACCAGGAATGGCGCTTCTATCGCGGCTGGGCTTAGTGCTTGAAAAAGAATAACTTGCCATTTTGGCAAAAAATGGCGGGCAAAAAATAAGAAACAGAGCGATGCTCCTCCTCTGCTGCTCCTCTTGGTGTGGCCGCCTGCCTTCTCCAGCGCCTCACTGCGCTGCGACTCCAGTAAGCCAGCAAGCAGGTTTAACCACCGCCTTGAGAACCATTTTTTGCCGCCCATTTTTTGCCAGAATGGGAATTTTTCTTTTCCAGTCCTTTAGCTCAAAACCCTGCCGTGGTTCTCCGTTTGTGTTATCTTTCACCGCAACCTCTACCTTCTTCTTACAGCCTTAATCAACGCGAGTGGATTTTATGAGAAGCGATCTCCGCCACCTTCCGAAGCCTGACGGTTTTCGACCGCTCCTGGCGCTGACCGCTCTGGCACTGAGCGCCGGCCTCGCCCGCACCGCCGGCCCGGTCGCCGGAGCGGTGCCAGGCGACAGCACGGCGCCGGCAAGCACGCTCGAGGTGCCGGCGAACAGCGCCGTTTATGCCGCGGCGCCCACGACAGCCGGCGGCACGGCCAGCGATGATACCGCCGTCGCCGGCGTGACCTGCCGCCTCTATCGCTATGCGACCAATGGCAACGCGGCGGGCTTCTGGAACGGCGATAAGAACGCTCCGGCGTTCGAGGCGATTTATA
>JADMIO010909401.1_pt1 | contig 10004 bp, 6 predicted proteins | sample 8958161 | NCBI WGS metagenome assembly JADMIO01 (sample SAMN16585339, study PRJNA669376) | soil metagenome | isolation source: Crop rotation soil | place: USA: Cullars Rotation, Alabama | collected 2011
ATTACAGGTATATGGTTACAGCCTTGAGGATGATTTGACCGGCAAGTTTGAATTTGTGTATAAAGACGGTAAGCCATTTTTAAAAGTGCTGGATACTACAATAAAGCGGGTAGCCCCCACAACACCTGTAGCCAAACCTGCTTATATGCAGGGCACACCGGCTGTTGCTAAAATCTCTGTTCCTGAAGTGGCGGTAGCTGAAGAACCGGCGCCCACGAAAAGACTGGGTGTTGTTTTTAATTTCAATGCCAATACCTACCCATATTTTTTAATTGATGCTATACAGGGCGATTATAATAACGACACAAAAAAGTTTGTTGGCAAAACAGAAAAGCTCGACCTCACTAAATATGTAAATACTGAACCATTTAGTGAAGAGGATAAAATGCTTTTACAACAGGTAAGAAAATTACAATCTTCAGAGATCAACAAATATCTCAACAGGAATTCACCCTTTAGTGGTATTTGGGAAAATATTATTCATACAGATGGGGATGACCTGCCGGAAGAAACAAAAGCATTGATGGCTGAATACCTGCATCCAAAATTGAAAAAACTATTTGAAGAGCAGGCTGACAATGATTTTATATTCTACCTGCCGGAAAAGAAATCATTTAAAACAGAAAACTTACAGGAAGTAAGTTTAAGTGATTCATTTTTATCGCCACAGTTTAAGATCACTTCCCAGGCTGATCATTTTGAATTGCAGTGCAGGTTTAAAATAAATGGTGCAGAACAACCTGTTGCAGATAATGAATGTAACAGCAGCATCTTGTTTTTATATAATCATATTTTTTATCTCTGGCAAAAGCCGGAAGATTCTTTGCAGGCTGAAAAATTTATCAAGAAAGGAAATATAAAACTCAGCAAAGAAAACTGGGCAGCACAGATGCAGCGTACCATCCTGCCACTTACAAGAGATTATAACGTAGAATTTGATAAATCTTTAATAAAGGAAATTAAGAGCGGTGAACCCGAAGTAAAATTATTACTCCAGGAAAAAGGAGAATACCTGGTGTTTCAGCCGGTGTTTAGTTATAAGGGCTTCGAAACAAGAGCCAACGATAAAGAAACGATCATTTTACCTGAAGGAGATAAAATATTGATCATCCATCGTAATAAGGAAACAGAACAAAAATTCATTGCTTCACTTGAATCGCTCCATTCTCATTTCATCAAACCGCAGGAAGGCAACAGCCTTATCCTGAAAGGAACAGATGTGTTACGCAACAACTGGTTTTTCCTGTTTGTTGATGCAATGAAGGAATCGAAGGTTCCTGTATACGGTTTTGACGCATTACGCAATTTCCGTTTTAACACAGCAAGGCCATCAACGCATATTCATGTAAGCAGTGGGCTTGATTGGTTTGATGCAAAGGTGGAAATAGATTTTGAAGGCCAACGGGTAGGTATAGCCGATATTAAAAAAGCGTTATCAGCCAAGCAGTCGTTTGTACAATTAAGTGATGGTACTTTAGGCATATTACCAGACGAATGGTTGCAGCGCTATTCATTGTTGTTTAAAGTAGGTGATGGAAGAACGGATAAACTACGGTTATCAAAGTATCACATGAGCGTGATCGATGAGCTGTATGAAAACCGCGATGTGACTGAATTGAGTTTTAATCTTGATGAAAAGTTCGAACGCCTGAGAGAATTTAAAAATATACCGGACATTCAGCCGCCAACAGAACTGAAAGAAGTGCTTCGGCCTTATCAAACCGCCGGCTATCAATGGCTGGGTTATTTGAATGACGTGGGCTGGGGTGGAATACTGGCAGATGATATGGGTTTGGGTAAAACAGTACAGGCGCTCACTATGCTGCAGCATTACTGTGAAAAGAACGGAGGCCTGAAAGCGATAGTTATTTGCCCGACCACACTTATTTACAACTGGGAAAATGAAATAAAAAAATTTACTCCTGTGCTTACCCGGCAAATACACCATGGAAGCCTTCGTACAAGGGATGTGGAACAACTGCAATCTGCAAATATCATCATTACTACCTATGGCACATTGCGAAGTGATATACAGGTGTTGATGAAGATCAATTACGATTATATCATTCTTGATGAAAGCCAGGCAATAAAAAACCCGGCGTCAAAAGTTACAAGAGCTGCCGGTTTGCTGAATGGCAGGAATCGTTTGTGCATGAGCGGTACACCGTTGCAGAATAACACGTTTGATATTTTTGCCCAGATGAATTTTCTTAACCCGGGTTTGCTTGGCAGCATGGAATTTTTCAGGAACGAATTTGCAACACCCATTGATAAGTTTGGTGAACATGAGCAGAAGGATCATTTGCGCAAACTGTTATATCCATTTATACTAAGAAGAACAAAAGAACAAGTAGCCAAAGACCTTCCTGAAAAAACTGAAACAATTTTGTTCTGTGAAATGGATAAAGAGCAACGTGTGATATATGATGCCTACAGGAACAGTTACAGGGACAAGATCATGGGTACAATAGATCAGCAGGGTATTGATAAAAGCCAGTTAACTATTTTACAGGGCCTGATGAAACTTCGTCAGATATGCGACAGCCCGGCTATTTTGAATGAAGAAGAAAAATACCCTAACCATAGTATTAAGCTGGATGAGTTAACAAGAGAGATCACTGAGAATATTGGCGAACATAAAGCATTGGTGTTCTCACAATTTTTAGGAATGCTTGGCTTGATACGGGAAAAGTTGCAGGAGGAAGGAATAGCTTATGAATATTTTGATGGAAGTACCGGTATCAACGACAGGCAGAAAGCAATTGATAATTTCCAGAATAATGATAACTGCCGTGTATTCCTCATTTCATTAAAAGCAGGCGGTGTTGGTTTGAACCTTACTGCTGCAGACTACGTTTACATTGTTGATCCGTGGTGGAACCCGGCAGTAGAACAACAGGCTATCGACCGGACACACCGTATTGGGCAAACAAAAAACATTTTTGCATACCGGATGATCTGTATTGATACTATCGAAGATAAAATTTTGCAACTGCAGGAACGCAAGAAAAAGTTAGCTAGCGAACTGATAAGTGATGACGCTAATTTTGTTAAGTCGCTGACAAAAGCGGATGTAGAATACCTGTTCAGTTAAAACATAGCTTTTACCATGAAAAGTCTTTTTGATAAACCTGCTTATGAAGAAATAATGGGCAGGCTTGATAAACTTACTGCCCAATCAAACCGCCAATGGGGTAAAATGAGTGCGGCACAAATGCTGGCACATTGTAAAGAAGCATTTAAAGTGCCATTGAGTGAAAAATCTCCACCAAAGATCTTCCCTATGAACCTGATTGGGTGGATGATGAAAAGCAAATTATATAATGACAGTGCCTGGAAAAGAAACCTGCCCACTGCCCCCAATTTCAAAATAAAAGATGAAAGGGTTTTTGAACATGAGAAGCAAGCGCTAACGATGCTTGTAAATAAATTTCATCAATCAAGCCCCGGTTCCGTCGGAAAAATTATACACCCCGTTTTTGGAAAATTTACGGGCGAGCAATGGGGAATGGCAATGTATAAACATTTAGACCATCACTTGAGTCAGTTTAGTGTATAATATTGTGCCTGTTATTTATTGATGCACACACAATACCGGCAGGTGCGTATGATATAACAGGTCCTTGGAATGGCTGCGGTTAAACATTTTTTGAAGTGTTGTATGTTTTTTTGGGATCACAACAATCCAGTCCAGCCCTTTTTCATCCGCATATTTATTCAATCCTTCTGTTACGCTTTCGCTGTCAATGCTGTCAAATACGGGAGTGATATCACGGAACAAGTTCTTAGCAATTATGCTTCCGTCCATTACCTCATCATCCACGTGCACATCATTGTGGTCAACATTTAAAATATACAGATCAGCATCAAAATCTTTTACTACTTTTTTAAGCAGACCCACTGGTGTTGTTTCTTCTATTTTTTTATAATCGCAGGCAAAACCAATTTTTAAGACTGGAGTAAAAGATGCTTTTGGCGGTATCACCAGCACAGGATAATTCAAATCATGAATAGTGCGGATAGTATTGCTGCCAACGATGAGTTTGGCAAGCGCATCTTTCCCGGAAATACCCATGATGATCAGGTCTGGCTGTATATCGTCGCAAAATGCAACCAGGCCTTCTGCCAGTGGTATCATTTGAGCTCTCGTATTAAAATTTACTTTGCTTCTTAGGTTATCCTGTACTTTCTGCTTGAATAGTTGCAACTCTTCTTCAGCAGCGATTTGCGACTCTGCGGTATTGAACAAAGGCCAGGTGACTTCGCCAAAACCTACGGGCATCTCGTAAGAATGGTACAGCCATATTTCTGCACCATAAAAAATGGCAAGATTACCTGCAAATTCAGCAGCATTAACGGATGTGGAAGAAAAATCTACTGGTACAATTAACTTCTTCATGATATGAAAATTTAAGGTGATGAAATTTGATCACCGCATTCAATACATGTGATTGAAGCCAGGTTTAAACCAGCCTGTCATATTTAAAGAGCAGCGACCAGGGTTAGTTAGCCATCAACAAAATAAAAAATTTTATTAATAATTAAAAGAGAAAACGACTTTATTTGGTCCTCAAAATAGCGGCTATGCGGAAGCGGTATTATAGCTTTAAAAGTCTTTCAGCAGCCTGGTCAAGTGTTGTTTCTGTTTTTGCAAAACAAAAACGGAGTACTTTATTGTTAACTTCAGTTTTGTAGAAAACAGATACCGGTATTGCAGTTACACCGTATTCTTTGGTAAGCCTTACAGCAAAATCGCTTTCACTCTCATTACTTATATCATCATACCTGTACAGTTGAAAATAGCTACCGTAACTGGGCAGGGCACTGAATCTTGTATTCTGCATTAACTGCTGAAAGTAATCTCTTTTTTTCTGTACCATATTTCCTAGTTGCAGGTAATGTTGCGGCTGCTGGATAAAGCCAGCCAGCGCATGCTGCACAGGGTGGTTACAGCTAAAGCAGTTGAACTGGTGTACTTTTCTGTATTCATTCATCAATGTCGCAGGAGCAATACAGTATCCCAGTTTCCAGCCGGTGCAATTGTAGGTTTTACCAAAGGAAAAACAAACAAAACTGCGTTCAAACAGGTCGGGATACCGCAAAACGCTTTCATGCTGTATGCCGTCAAATATCAGGTGTTCATATACTTCGTCGCTTAAAATAAAAATATCTGTCCCTTTTACTAATGCCCTTAACTGTTCAATATCATGGTTGCTTAGCACACTTCCTGTGGGGTTATGTGGTGTATTAAGCATTATCATTCTTGTTTTAGCGGTAACTTTTTTCCTCACCAGTTCCCAGTCAATTGAATAATCGGGAAATTGAAGCGGGATGAGTACCGGTTTGGCACCATTCACTTCAATGTTAGGTAAATAACTATCAAATGCCGGTTCAAAAACTATTACTTCATCACCCGGTTGCAATACTGTTGTTAGCGCTGTATATATAGCATAAGTGCCTCCCGGGGTAATAGTAATTTCTGAATCGGGGTTAATAACTGTACTGTAAAGTGTTTGAACCTTTTGGGCTATCCTTTCCCGTAATAGCGGAAGCCCTGCCATGTGGCTGTATTGATTATGGCCTTTTTTCATTGCGTCATTTACCAGGGCTATCAACTCCTCATTCATCATAAAGTCGGGAAAGCCCTGCCCGAGATTAATGGAATTATGCTTTATTGCCAACGCCGTCATAGTGGTAAAGATGGTAGTGCCGATGTGGGGGAGTTTGCTTTGAATTACCGGGCTCAAAATATGATCAGTTTAATCTGTAAAATAAATTAAAAAGCAATAAGATCATACAGATAAAGAAACAGACGGCTTTTGTTTTTTAATAAGCAGGGAAACAAAAGGAACTTCTATAATTAAATTGTAACGGAGAAGAATAAAGATCAGTGGGAATAACCAGGCTATTTTGGAAAGTATCCCGGTTGTAATATGAAAGTTTGCCGCTTTTTGAGCCGGTATTTCATTAAGGGTGCCGGTAACGGCTGTTTGATGTTTACCAAATTGATAGTTGAGATCAGTAAAAATATCTTTATTGTAATACTGTTTCAGGTTATCATTCCGGTGTTTCCAGCTTGATAACATACGTTGTTCTTTTGAAATATTCGGCTCCATGTTCGTATCAAAAAAATACCATTCATTATTTATTAGAACCTCAATGGCATAATGATGCGGAAACCCAAGACTTCGGTAGGTTATTTTCTTATCTCTTAACACGGCCATCATTACCAGCGCCTGTTGCGAACAGGCGGCGTTGGGATGCTGTATAATTTTTTCAGGCTGCACCTTGCAGGCATAATCTTCTTTTATGTATCTGCCTGCTAAAGCGGTTACCCAGTTTTCCTTTAATGTAAAATGAGAAAAGCCATGATAAAAACGTTGTTCAACAACAGAATCCAGCAATTCAACATATTCATAACCTGTAAGGGAGACCTTTCTTTGTTTGGCAAGGCTGTCAATGTGCTTTTCAAGCTGACCAATACTGTTAATAAAGGAAAGTTTTGGATCAAACTTTTCCTTCCCGTTGTAATGTGGGGATGTATTTATATCCGTATCGAAAAGATTAGGTAAGAAAAGCGCCAGCGTTATTATTGACAGTATCAGCTTTTGCATGATTGATGTGCATTATGAAATAACAATCTTAAATGTGCAGGAATAACGAAAAGAAAGGCAAAAAAGTATGGCTGTTCCATCATTTGGAACTGAACGCCGGGGGAGACAGAATGCAATAAATTAGATTCCTTTCGCTTCTTTAAGCATGTAAGAAGAGAAGGAAGTAACATTTACATTAAGGTTATCGAGGACGAACAAGATAACTGCGGCAATCATGATAAAGGGCGTAAGACAAAAGTAATAAGCCCTCCGGATTATGTTCATAAATTGGCTCACAAAGGATTGCTTTAATGATTAGGGTATCTATATAACGCCGGTAAGTTATTGTTAGTATGTGTTTTACCTTAATTACACAGGTAACCCAATGGTTGTTTTTTACACAGACCCCCCAAAAAAGATATAAACCGCAAACGTTTTAAAGAAATTTATCGCCTTTTTGTTTTCTTACTTCTGCCACGTATTCTTTTATGGCCTGCTCCTTATCTTTTCTGCAGATGAGCAGTACGTCCTGGGTATCCACAACGATGAAATCATCAAGACCCTGCAGCAATATCAGTTTATCATTATCTGCATGTACCATGTTTTTGGTGGCATCTATGATCATTACATTATTTCCTGCCACCGCATTGTCAAAATAGTCTTTATGAAGGTTATCATAAGCGCTGGCCCAGGTACCCAGATCACTCCAGCCAAATGAAGAGGGGATGATATAAACATTATCGGCTTTTTCCATCACACCATAATCGATAGAAATATTGGTGCATTGAGGATATATCCTTTCAATAGCTTCTGCTTCGGCTGCTGTATTAAAGTAATTTTTTTCTGCGTCAAACACATCATGCATTTCCGGTAAAAACTTTTCAAATGCCTGGATGATGTTTTTTACCTGCCACACAAATATGCCGGCGTTCCATAAAAAGTCGCCACTTAATAAAAAGGTCTGCGCCAGTTCCTTATCCGGTTTTTCGGTAAATGTCTTTACTTTATATACATTCTCACTTACAGATTGCTGTTCATACTGAATATAACCATACCCGGTATTGGGGTTGGTTGGTTTTATACCAAGTGTTACCAATCCCTTTATGTGTTCTGTAAAATCAAGCGCTTTTATGCAAACATCTCTGAATGCTTCGGGTTGTAAGATAACGTGATCAGCAGGCGCACAGATAATATTTGCATCAGGGTTTAGTTGTCTTAATTTATAAGAAATATAAGCTATGCAGGGAGCAGTGTTTTTCCGGGAAGGTTCACTTAAAATATTTTCAATGGGTAGTTCTGGTAATTGTTCAGCCACAATATCTTTATATTGTTCAGAGGTAACAACATAAATATTTTCTGCGGGAATAAAAAGGGCGAACCTGTCAAAAGTAGCTTGTATAAGTGTACGGCCGGTATTTAAAATATCCAAGAACTGTTTGGGAAAATCTGTACGGCTCATTGGCCAAAACCTGCTGCCAATACCACCAGCCATTATTGCCACGTAGTGATTCTTATTCATATTCCAAGTGTTTTTTATTGCCGCAGTTATAAAACAGTAACAGTTATATCACTCTCTCTTTATGAAATAACAAAGCAATCTTCTGGCAATAACGGGCGCAAACCTACTTTAAAACATTTACAACACAAAAGGTTTGTATAAGGCAATAAAACTATTTCAGTTTTTGAAAAAAAGATGTAACTTAAACAAACCAATAACAACTGCATTTTGTACAGCAGTTATATTAAGTTAACTTTGGCGGCTCTAAAATTTTTTAAATCCGTTAAAGTGGTTATCCCGATCACGACTATTTATTTTGAGGTAAGAAAGTTATGGCAACCGTAAAAGCGAAAAAAACGGCAGCGGCTGAAAAGACAGTGAAGGCAAAGCCCGTAAAAAAAGCAACAGCAAAAGCTGATGATAAAAAACAAGATGGTGGCCTTACAGCCCACCTGCAGCAGTATTTTGGATTTGACTCTTTTAAAGACCAGCAGGAAGCGATCATCGAAAATTTATTAAACGGCGTAGATACATTTGTGATAATGCCCACCGGCGGAGGTAAAAGTTTATGTTACCAGTTGCCGGCGCTTATCAGCGAAGGTTGCGCCATTATTGTTTCTCCATTAATAGCATTAATGAAGAACCAGGTAGACCTGGTTAGGGGTTACAGCAGCAGTGATGATGTGGCGCATTTTTTAAACAGCACACTCAACAAAGGACAACAAAAAGTTGTAAAGGATGATCTGCTTTCCGGCAAAACAAAAATGCTGTATGTGGCGCCTGAAACATTAACCAAGGAAGACAACATTGAATTTTTTAAAGACCTCAACATTTCTTTTTTTGCCGTGGATGAGGCACACTGTATTTCTGAGTGGGGACATGACTTCAGGCCCGAATACCGCCGGCTGAGAGAAATGATGGAAATGATAAAACCGCAGGCAGCAATGATTGCCTTAACGGCAACAGCTACTCCCAAAGTGCAGAGTGATATTCTCCGTAATCTTGGTTTGCGGGAGCCCAAAATTTTTATTTCTTCTTTTAACAGGGCCAATCTTTATTACGAAATACTACCAAAGATCCAAAAAGATCAAACTGTAAAAAGCATTGTTCGTTTTGTTACGCAGAACAAAGGCAAAAGCGGAATCATATATACCCTTAACCGCAAAACCACCGAAGAGCTTGCAGAAATGCTGATGGCTAACGGTATTAAAGCTGTTGCTTATCATGCAGGACTTGAAAGTAAACTGAGGGCAGATAGACAGGACCAGTTTTTAAATGAAGATGTACAGGTGATCGTTGCCACCATAGCATTTGGAATGGGTATCGATAAGCCGGATATCAGGTTTGTAATTCATTATAACATTCCCAAATCAATCGAAAACTATTACCAGGAAACAGGGCGGGCAGGAAGAGACGGAATGGAAGGGAAATGCCTGCTTTACTATTCACATAAGGATGTTGCCAAACTGGAACACCTTATGAGAGATAAGCCTTTGAGTGAAAGAGAGGTTGGGGCGCAGTTGATAAATGAAATGGTAGCCTATTCAGAAGGCGCTGTTTGCAGAAGAAAAATTTTACTTAATTATTTTGGTGAGGAGTATGATACCAAACGTTGCACAAACATGTGCGACAATTGTAATAATCCAAAAGAACAGATCGAGGCAAAAACTGAAACACAACAGGCACTGAAGGTAATTCGTGGGTTGGATGAACAGTTCACAATGGATTACCTGATGCATATACTGAGGGGCAAGCCAAATACACAGGTTAAGATGTTTCGTCATGACGAACGTGATTTTTTTGGAATTGGAAAAGAGAAAGACGAACATTTCTGGAACTCATTAATGAGGCAAATGATCCTTGAAGGGCTGATAAAAAAAGATATTGAAGAATACGGGGTACTGAAGATCACA
>JADMIO011718107.1_pt1 | contig 10004 bp, 7 predicted proteins | sample 8958161 | NCBI WGS metagenome assembly JADMIO01 (sample SAMN16585339, study PRJNA669376) | soil metagenome | isolation source: Crop rotation soil | place: USA: Cullars Rotation, Alabama | collected 2011
GGGCCGGCTAAAGCCGGCCCCTACGTACGTGGGGGCCAGCTTCAGCTGGCCCACACAGCTCCACGACGAGGCGCTCGAGGAGAATCTTCGGGTCGCCGCCCGAGGACTTGATCGCCTCGTCGGTCCGGAACACCGCGTCAATCGCGTCCTTCAGCCGCGCCCGCGGCATCTTTTCCGCGACCCACCGGAGCTGTCCCATCAGGAAGAACGGCTGCGCGCCGCCATCAAGGGCGAGCGCCAGTTCGCGCAGCGCCCCGGCGGCGTCGTTGCGGTCGATGGCGTTGGCAATGCCGAAGTTCGTCGCTTCCGCGGTCGCCGCGACGACCTGCTTCACGTCCTCGGCTGTGATCTTCGACTGCCCCATCGCGTAGAGCGCGACCCGCTCGAGCCCGCTGCGCAGGCGGACGATGTCGACGCCGGCGCGCTCGACGAGCGTGCGGACGGCCGCCGGGTCGAGCGGCACCTTGTCGCGTTCCGCGCGCGCTTTCACCCAGCGCTCCGCATCCGCGGCATCCGCAATCGTCCCGCAGTCGACGACCTGCGCCTCCTTCATCAGGAGCGTGACGATGCGGCGCCGCCTGTCCAGGGGACCACAGACGAGCACGACCGTCGCATGGTTCGGCGGCTTCCTCACGAACGCTTCGAGGCGCTCCTGCTCGGCCTCGGCGGCCTTGCCTTCGCGCTTCGGGATCAGCAGCCGCTCCGCATCGAAGACGATGACAATACGGCGCGGCGCCATCATCGGCAGCGTGGCCGCCGCGTCAGCGAGGTCGTCGGCCTTGATCTCGCCGCCGAACAGCCGGTCGACGCTGAAGGCGCGCAGCCCCTCGTCAACCATCTCGGTGAACTCGGTGGCGACCGCCGACTTTTCGCTGTCGTCGTCGCCGATGAGCAGGTAGAGCGGGCCTGTGTCCCCGGCCGCGATCTGTTTCTTCAAGGTCGCGCGCGTGACGGCGGGCATGCGCTAGAAGGCTTCGACGATGGCGGTGACGACGGAGCGCGCGACGTCGGTGGCCATGCGATCGAAGGCGCTGCGCTGCTGATCGACGAACGAAGATGCGTCGATCGCGTTTCCGGCGGTGGAGGTCAGGTCGTACTCACCGGTGAACGAGAGCGCATCGTTCGCCCACAGCGACTTGTTGATGCGCGCGTCCACGAAATCCACCTTCATGGTCATGACGAATTGATAGCGTGACGCAAGCTGGCCGGTCGTCAGGCCGATCGGCGAGAGCGTGATCGACACGATTTCCGCGTTGAGCACGGCATCCGCGTCGCCCACCTCCGGCACGACGCGATATTTACCGCGGCCGATGAACTCGTTGCGAATCCTCTCGGTCAGGATCTGCTCGACGTCGAAGTAGGTCGTCCGGTTCACCAGCTGCGGGATGCCGACGATGCGAATGTCGGTCGGCAGAAACGATCCGCGCCCCGCCAGCGCGTATCCGCACCCTGCGGACACGACGGCGCATGCGAGTGCGACGACCAGGAGAACCCGTCTAATCACGTGAACCTTCTGAACCACCTGAACCTTCTGAACCTACTGAACCCTAGACAACCAGGGAAACCAGTCGACCCTTGGCGACGACGACCTTCTTCACCTGCTTTCCGCTCAGGTGCGCGATGACGGCCGGGTCGGCCAATGCCATCTCTTCGAGCTCCTTCTCGGACGACTCAGCCGGAACTGTCAGGCGGCTGCGGACCTTGCCGTTCACCTGCACGGGGATGACGATCTCTTCGGCTTTGGCGACCTCCGCGTTGAATTCCGGCCAGGTGGCCTTCATCAATCCTTCGCGATGGCCGAGCCGCTCCCACAGTTCTTCGCACGTATGCGGCGCGAACGGCGACAGCATGCGCACCAGCGCTTCGATCGCTTCACCAGCCACCGCGACGGACTGTGGCCGCGCCCCTTCGGCTTCGCCGAACGCGTAGAGATCGTTGACCAGCTCCATCATCGCCGAGACCGCTGTGTTGAGCTGCTGACGCTGCTCGATATCGACGGTGACCCGGCGAATCGTGTCGTGCGTCTTGCGGCGGACGGCCTTCTCCGCGGCTGTCAGGCTACCAGGATCCTGGATTCCAGGTCCCGAATCCGACGCGATCGACGGCCGCCACTGATCCACGAGACGCCAGACGCGCGCGAGGAAGCTCGCAATTCCGCGGAGGCCGGAATCGGTCCACTCGACCTGGTTTTCCGGCGGCGCGACAAACATCACGTACAGCCGGAGCGCGTCGGCGCCGAACTTCTCCAGCATCGTGTCCGGATCGACGACGTTCCCCTTCGACTTCGACATCACGGCGCCGTCCTTCAGCACCATCCCCTGCGTGAGGAGCTGGGTGAACGGCTCGCTGTGGTCAACCATGCCGAGATCGCGGAACACGCGCGCGAAGAAGCGCGAGTAGATCAAGTGCAGGATCGCGTGCTCGACGCCGCCACTGTAGAAATCGACCGGCAGCCAGTACTTCACCTTCGCCGGGTCGAACGCCTGCTTGTCGTCCCGCGGATCGGCGAAGCGGTAGAAGTACCAGGACGAGTCCACGAAGGTGTCCATCGTGTCGGTCTCGCGTCGCGCGGGACCGCCGCACCTGGGGCACGCCACGTTGACGAACTCGGGCACCTGCGCCAGCGGCGAATCGCCGCGTCCCGAAAAGTGCGTGACCTTCGGCAGCTCGACGGGGAGCTGGTCGTCGGGCACCGGCACGATCCCGTCTTTCTCGCAGTAGATCATCGGGATCGGCGTGCCCCAGTAGCGCTGGCGCGAGATGCCCCAGTCCTTCAACCGGTACTGCACGGTCCCCTCGCCGATGCCGCGCTCCCTGGCAAACGCAATCATGCGGCGCTGTGCCTCTTCCGACGGCAGGTTCGAGAACTCCCCCGACTCGGTCGTCCGGCCGTACGCATCCGCCGCCTCCGGCATGGTGGCGGCGTCGGGCGCGGGACCGTCTTCGGGGACGATCACGATCTTGATCGGCAGGTTGAACTTGCGGGCGAACTCGAAGTCGCGCTGGTCGTGCGCCGGCACGGCCATCACGGCACCGGTGCCGTAATCGCCGAGCACGAAGTTCGCGACCCAGATCGGGACCGGCTGCTTGGTAAACGGGTTGATCGCGCGGAAACCGGTGTCGAAGCCCTGCTTCTCAATCTCGCCGCTGATGCGGGCGGCGCGATCCTGCGTGCGAAACGTCTGTGCCTGCTTGCGGAACGCCGCGGGATCCTTCGTCTTGTCCGCAAGCGTCCCCACGAGTGGATGCTCGGGCCCGAGCAGCACGAACGTGGCGCCGAAGATGGTGTCGATGCGCGTCGTGAAGACTTCGATGTCGGTCGAGCCGCCTTCCATCGGAAACTTGACGCGGGCGCCTTCCGACCGCCCAATCCAGTTCTGCTGCATCGTCAGAACCTTCTCGGGCCACATCTTCAACTCGACGGTCGCGTCGAGCAATTCATCGGCGTAGGCGGTAATGCGGAAGAACCACTGCTCGAGATCGCGCGTCTCGACGGGCGTGCCGCAGCGCCAGCAGCCGCCGTCAACCACCTGCTCGTTGGCGAGCACGGTCTGGTCTTTCGGGCACCAGTTCACCGAGGAGCGGCGCCGGTACGCGAGGTTCCGCTCGAACATCCTGATGAACAGCCACTGGTTCCATTTGTAGTACTCAGGATCGCACGTGGCGAGCTCGCGTTCCCACGCGTAGCTGATGCCGAGCCGCTGCAGCTGTCCTTTCATGTGAGCGATATTCGCGCGCGTGGACTCTTCCGGGTGGATGCCGCTCTTGATGGCGGCGTTCTCGGCCGGCAGGCCGAACGCATCCCAGCCAAACGGGTGGAGCACGTTGTAGCCGCGCATCCGCTTGGTGCGCGCCATGACGTCGCCGATGATGTAGTTGCGGACGTGGCCGACGTGCGCGTGCCCGGAGGGATACGCGAACATCTCCAGGCAGTAATACTTCGGCCTGGACGGATCTTCCGTCACCTCGAATGCGCGCGTGGACGCCCAGCGCGCCTGCCATTTCCGGTCGAGCTCTTGCGGATGGTAGTCAGTCATCTATGCGCACGTACGTCGGGCGGGTCCCGCGGCGCGACCGGCGCGAGCGCGCCGCGGACCCGCCTCAGCCTCAATTTTGATTATAGCTGCCAGTAACGGCGCAGCCCTGGAAGCGCCGCCGCGATCGCGGCATGGCCTCGCGGCGCCGAGCCTTCGGGTCCGCGAGAGTCGGCGAGCGAGCGCTCCCCGTTCAGCACGGGAATGACCGCGCGCAGGCTGCTGGCAAACCCGCCAAGGTCGTATCCGCCTTCAGTGACGGCGACGACACGGCCGGCGCAGCACTCGTCAGCAACGGCGCGGATCGCCGCCGTCAATCGCGCGAATGCCTCCGCGGTCAGCCGCACGCCACCGAGCGGATCGTCGGCCAGCGCATCGAAGCCCGCGGAGATCAGAATCAGCTCCGGTCGAAACTGCCGCAGCACGGGCAACGCGATGGTGCTGTAGGCGAGCTCGTAATCGCCGTCGGTCGCGCCGGCGTCCATCGGCAGATTCACCGTGAACCCGGCGCCGGCGCCGGTGCCCGTCTCCGTTGCCGCGCCGGTTCCCGGGTAGTAGGGGTACTGATGCGACGAGATGAACAGCACCGACGGATCGTCGTAGAAGCTCCACTGCGTGCCGTTGCCGTGATGCACGTCGTAGTCGACGATCGCCACGCGCTCCAGTCCGCGCGCCCGCGCGTGCGCCGCGGCGACCGCGATGCTGTTGAAGAGACAGAACCCCATCGCGCGGTTCCGTTCGGCATGATGGCCCGGCGGCCGCACCATCGCCAGCGCACGGCGTCCGCTCCCGCCGAGCACATGCTCGACACTCTCGATCGCGGCGCCAGCCGCCAGCAGCGCCACGTCGTAGGACTCGGGTGACGTGAAGGTGTCGGCGTCGAGTGCCGTCGCCCTGCCGGCGGTTTCCGAGATGAGCGAGATGTACTCGCGGTCGTGCACGCGGGCGAGCTCCTCCTCGGTTGCCGCGCGGGGCTCGCGGACGTCTCCGCCGCGCTGACGGAATTCGGACGCCACCACCTGCATGACCTCGGCGCGTTCGAAGCGCTCGGGATGACCGGGCGGATTGAGATGATCCGCGAAGCGAGAGGAGGTGAAGATGGTCAGACTCATTTACCGCACCATTTCGAGCGCTCGATCTTCGAGGGCCCGCAATCGGAATTCGAGCGTCTGGCGTGACGAGTCGAGCTGTTGGTCCGTCGCCTCGGCCGGCACGTCGATCGGCTCGCCGACGACGAGCGCCACCGTGCTGAACGGCTTCGGAATCTGTGTCCGGTCCCAGCTGTTCGCGGTCCAGTGCGACGAGGCCTCCAGGTGAAACGGCAGCACGGGATTGCCCGTCGCTCGCGCCAGCCAGACGGCGCCGGGTTGCGCGACGCGAGCGGGACCGCGCGGACCGTCGAGCGTGAAGCCCGCGGGCCTGCCCCGCTCCATGTCACGAACCAGCTTCAGCATGGCCTTGAGCCCGCCGCGCGACGAAGACCCGCGCGCCGTGCCGAAGCCGAAACGCTCGATGATGCGCGCAATCCACTCCCCGTCGAAGTTCTCGCTCGTGATGACGACAATGCCGCGGCGGCGGAAGTAGTAGGTCGCGGGAAGGATCCGCCCGTGCCAGAAGGCCATCACGGGCTGGCGGCCCGACGCCACGATCGCGTCGTAATGCTGAAGCCCCTCGACACGCCATCGAAGCGTGTGGCCAAGCGCGTTGATGAGCGGATATCCGAGCCCGGCGATCGCCGCGACCTGCGCGCGCTTGGACCACGACGAGCGCCAGTCCTGCAACGAGGCAGCCTTCACCACCACGGGCCACGGAGACACGGAGGCACGGAGAAAACAATATTAACTCCGTGCCTTCGTGCCCCCGTGGCTCGTGATCACATTCCGTTGTACTGCGGACCGCCTCCACCTTCCGGCGGCACCCACGTGATGACCTGATACGGATCCATGATGTCGCACGTCTTGCAGTGCACGCAGTTCGACGCGTTGATCTGCAGCCGCGGCGTCCCGTCCGCGTCGTGCGTGATTTCGTAGACGTTGGCCGGACAGAACCTGATGCAGGGGTGCCCGTACTCCGGACCGCAGATCGAGCTGCAGACGTCCGTGTGCACGAGCAGATGCGGCGGCTGATCCTCATCGTGCGCCGTGCCCGAGAAGTGCACGTTGGTGACCTTGTCGAACGTCAGCCGGCGATCGATCGCGGTGGCGTTGCTGGCCGTTTGCCATGCCCTGCTGCCCGACCCGTAGTACCACGCCAGTGTCTTCATCCGCTCGTGGCCCGGGTGCCCACCCAGGTCCTCCGGCGTCCAGCCGTGCGTCGCGACGGCGAGCCCCGCGAACGCAAGCCCCGGAAACAGCCCGTAGCCGAACGCCTGGTGGACGTTGCGCACCGGATACAGCTCGTCTTTCACCGGGCTAGCGTCGATACGGCGCTTGTATGCCTCGAGCGCCGCGGACGACGTGTCCCCGGCACGCACCGCATCGAAGGCGGTCTCGGCGGCCAGCATCCCGGTCCGCATCGCGAGGTGAATCCCTTTCAGGCGCATCGAGTTGAGAAAGCCGCCCGCGTCCCCGGCAATCAGCGCGCCGTCCATACACACGCGCGGAATCGTGTTCCAGCCGCCTTCCGGCAGCGCCTTGGCGCCATAGCGAATCATGTTTCCGCCGGCGAGCAGCTCCGTGACGAACGGATGCTGCTTGAAGCGGTTGAACGCCATGTGGGGATCGAAGAGCGGATCCTTGTAGTCGAGTCCGACAACAAAGCCGAGCGACAGCAGGCCGTCCGGCATCGCGTAGATGAACGCGCCACCGAACTCCTCGTGCTTCAGCGGATAGCCCAGCGTGTGGATCACCGTGCCCGGCTTCAGCCGATCGCGCGGAATTTCCCACAACTCCTTCAGGCCGAGCGCGAACTGCGGCGGATGCTTCGCGTCGGCGAGCGGAAGCCGGCGCATCAGCTCTTTCGTCAGGTTGCCGCGAACACCGTCGCAGAAGATGGTCACCTTCGCGAGGATGTCTACCCCCGGCTCGAACGTGCTCTTCTGCTCGCCGTGCTTGCCGATGCCGCGGTCACCGGTGCGAACGCCAGTGACGCGGGCGCCATCCATCAGGACGTCCTGCCCCGCAAATCCGGTGAAGAAATCGATGCCGGTCGCTTCCACCAGGCCGGTCAGCCAGCGGACGAACTGGTTGAGCGAAATGATGTAGTTGCCGTGGTTCTTGAGCGGTGGCGGGATTATCGGCAGTGAGAGCTTCGACGACTGGGTGAGGAAGAGGACGTCCTCGTCGTGCACTTCAGCGGCAAGCGGAGCGCCCTTCGCCTTGAAATCCGGCACGAGGTCGCGGAGCGCGGACGGATCGAGGACGGCGCCCGACAGCATGTGCGCACCAGCCTCACGCGCCTTCTCGAGAACGGCGATGGTCAGCGGCTCGCCGCCCTTCTCCTGCTGGAGCTGCGCGAGACGAAGGGCGGCGGAGAGTCCGGCCGGGCCGCCTCCGACGATCAGGATGTCTACGTCTAGCGTTTCGCGCTGCATACGATGGCCACGAAGATCACCAGGTCGAATCAGCCACAAAGGCCGCAAAGACTAATTTTTTCAGATCACAAAGATCACAGAGACAACAACATGGTGAAAATTGTGTTCTTTGTGGCCGACTCGTCTTCGTGATCGTTGTGGCGACGTCAGTCGACGTCGCCACCGCGTTGCTTTCTGACCGCCGCCACCTCGCGTCGCTCGTCGCCGTTCGGATCGTTGACGACCGTGCACTCGTTGTTGAAGACCATCGTCGCGCGCTTCGTCGTGTCGAACGCCGGCCACTCGGGCAGCAGGCCTTTGACGTTTGGATTGCCGGTGCGCGCGAAGCTGGTCCAGGCGGCGCTCATCCGGTCCTGCAGCACGTAGCGGTCCTGCCGCGCGCCGGTCATCGCGGTGGCCAGGTCGACGTTCTCGAACACGAACGGGATATCGAGCGTGTGGTAGGCCTTGAGCTTCCCGTCGTGCACCGGCGAACGCCACGTGAAGTAATACATGTACACCGGCGCCTGCCTCGCATCGGCTTTCCGTTCGGCGACGTTCAGCATGCCGCTCCTGACGGTGTTGTCGGACGCGAGGATCAGGTGAATGTCCACGTTGGGGATGCCGGGCCTTGCCTTGCGGTAGGCGGCAATGAGCCGATCGGCTTCGGCATCGGAAATGCCCCGGACGTCCTGTTTCACCTGCGTCTTGAGCGCCGCCTCGTCGATGTCGTCGATGACAGCACCCCGCGTCCACGCGACTTCCGTTTCCATCGAACCGCACAGCAGCGGCACGCTCGCGGACAACGGCGAGGCGACGGGCTCGAAGGGCCCCGCGGGCAGGTTCCTGCCGTCGACGACAGGCGAGAAGTTCAAACCGCGAATCGCGCCGAGAAGCATGTCCGGGGGCATCTTGTGCAGATCGGCGATCCGATCGGGCTTCAGGTTCACGCGTTCGAGCAACGTCTGCGCGGTACGCGTGGCGGCAGCACGCGGCGTTCCGCTCACGTTCGATCCGCTCTGCGCGATGGCCTTGTGGAAGAGACCCTTGGCCGCGGGCATCCCCATCAACGTGCAGACCTTCCCGCCACCGCCCGACTGGCCAAAGATCGTCACGTTGCCGGGATCGCCGCCGAATGCCCCGATGTTGTCGCGCACCCATTCGAGCGCCTGGACGATGTCGAGCATGCCGGCGTTGCCGGAATCGGCGTACTTTTCACCGCCGAGGTCGCCGAGGTACAGGTGGCCGAACAGATTGAGCCGGTGATTCAGCGTGACGACGACCACGTCGCGACGGCGCGCGAGGTTCGCGCCGTCGTAGATGATGAAGCTGCCCGACGCCTGTGAGTAGCCGCCGCCATGCAGCCAGACCATGACGGGCCGGCGGCCGCTCCCGAGCGCCGGCGTCCAGACATTCAGCCGCAGGCAGTCTTCGCCGGCCGGCTCGCGCCGATCCACGGCCGCCACTTCGGAAATCAGCCCGGACGGACCCTGCGGTGAACGTGGTCCGTACTCGACGCATTCGCGAACGCTGGTCCACGGCTGCGGCTTTCGCGGCGCCATGAACCGCGCGTCGCCGGCGGTGGTACGGAATCCCGTAGAACGCATCGATCCTGTCGCGGACCAGGCCGCGAACCGGACCGGATGTCGTCTTCGCGATCCCGCTTGGCGCGGCGCCGCGCACGTCCTGGGCCACCAGGTGGCCCCAGGGATCGAGCGCGATACCTGCGCCAATCAGCGCACTCGACGTGAGAAACGCCCGGCGTTCCATGGACCTCTCCTACGACTTTTCGAGTTCAGCGACGATGGCGGGCGCGATCTCGAACAGGTCGCCGACGATGCCGTAGTCGGCGACTTCGAAGATCGGCGCTTCCGCGTCCTTGTTGATGGCGACGATCGTGCGCGAGCCTTTCATGCCGACCAGGTGCTGGATGGCGCCGGAGATGCCGAGCGCCACGTAGAGCTTCGGCGCGACGGTCTGTCCGGAGCTGCCGATCTGCCGTTCCATCGGGAGCCATCCGTTGTCGCAAATGGGCCGCGACGCCGCGACCTCGGCGCCCATCGCCCTGGCAAGCCTCTCGGCGAGCGGGATGTGCTCCTGCGACTTGATGCCGCGGCCGACGGCGACGATGCGCTCGGCCTGACCGAGATCGACCGCCTGCTTCGCTTCGCGGAAGGGCGCCTCGGGCTTCTGGCGAATCGCGGTGGCATCGATCTGCACGTCAACCTTCTTGACCGCCGCCGAGCCGCCCTTCTGCGCGGCATCGGCGCGAAACGCACCGATCTGAATCGTGATGAGGGCCGGTGCGCCGCCCTGCGGCTTCACCTGGGCCGCGAGCTTTCCCTGGAACATCGGCCTGACGAAGCTGGCATCCCCGCCGGTGCCGTTGATGCCCGTGACGTCGGTGATGATCGGCTTGCGAAGGCGTGCGGCGAGCAGCGGCGCGAAATCCCGCGTCT
>JADMIO010796674.1_pt1 | contig 10003 bp, 7 predicted proteins | sample 8958161 | NCBI WGS metagenome assembly JADMIO01 (sample SAMN16585339, study PRJNA669376) | soil metagenome | isolation source: Crop rotation soil | place: USA: Cullars Rotation, Alabama | collected 2011
CTTTCCCGGGACCGCCACCTGGGCGCTCGCCAAGGGGGTCAAGCGGCTGGTGCGCCGGGGGCGGCCGGCCGCAGTCGGGCCGGTCCACGTGCGCGGGCAGGCGCAATCGGGTGACGGTTTCGTCTCCGGCCACGCCGCCGTCTCGGTGGCGCTCGCGGCCGGCGCGATGCGGGTGTTCCGGGAGCTCGACCCGGTGCTCGCGATCCTCGCGTCGACCGTCGGCGTGTCGCGGATGTACGTGGGCGCGCACCTCCCGCTGGACGTGCTCGGCGGCGCGGCCCTCGGCCTCATGGTCGACGCGGCGGTGGAGATCGCCTGGCCCGGTTGAGTCCCGGGCAGCCCGGCGGCGGGCGTGGTAGCAAGCCGCCGTGGACGCCTCCGTGCTGGCCGTGACCTCCGCCGCCGAGGTCGTGCTCAGCATCGCGGTCTCCGCGCTCATCGCGTTCATCTCGACCGCCATCTCGTTGCGCCTGCTCGGCATCCGCCGGGGCTGGCCTGCCGCGCTGCTGGCCGGCCTGCTCGGGTGGGGCACCGGGCTGCTCGTCGCACTCGGGCTGAACGGCTGGGACTGGAGCACCGATGACCTCGTCGTCACGACGCTGGCGATCGGGATCCCGGCCACGATGGGCGTCGCCGTCGCACTCGACCTGCTCGCCCGCCCCGGCTCGCTCGCCAGCGCCGACACCGCCGGGTTGCTCGTGGCGCCCCGTCCCATCAGCACCGTCCGGACGCGCATCGAGGTCTTCCTCCGGTACCGGGAGCTCATGCGGATCGCCCGCCGAGAAGGCTTCGGTCCGTTCTCGACCCAGGGCCGCGCCGAGCACGCCGACGAGGCGGTCGGGGTCCGGATCCGTCACGTGCTCGAGCAGGCCGGCGGCGTCTACATCAAGCTCGGCCAGATCGCCGCGACGCGCGTCGACCTCGTGCCGCCCGAAATCTGCGACGCGCTGGCCGAGCTCCAGAACCGGGTGGAGCCCGAGCCGACCGAGATCATCCGCCCGGCGATCGAGGCCGAGATCGGCGGCGACGTGTCGACGGTGTTCGCCGACTTCGAGTGGGAGCCGCTCGCCGCCGCGTCGATCGGCCAGACCCACCGGGCAACGCTGCTCACCGGCGAAGCGGTCGTGGTGAAGATCCAACGGCCCGGCATCCACAAGGTCATGGAGCGGGACCTCGCCGCGCTGACGCTCCTCGCCGGCTTCTTGCAGCGCAACACCGCGATCGGTCAGAACCTCCGCACCGGCGAGCTGCTCGCGGAGTTCGCGCGCGGCCTCCGTCAGGAGCTCGACTTCCGGCGCGAGGCCGACGCGATGGACGAGATGACGTCGTTGCTCGGTCCCGGCGCGGACGTGCGCGTGCCGATCGTGTACCGGTCGCTCTGCACCCGGCGGCTGCTCGTGCAGGAACGCTTCGAGGGCTTCACCCTCGCGGACACCGGCGCGCTGGCCGCGTCCGGGCTCGACCGGCACCGGCTCGGCGAGGCCCTCCTGCGCTGCTCGCTGGACCAGGTGCTGCGGGCCGGCCTGTTCCACGCCGACCCGCATCCGGGGAACATCTTCGTGTTCGTGGACGGCCAGCTCGGCCTCATCGACTTCGGTGCCGTCGGCCGCCTCGATCCGATCCAGCAGGCCGCGGTCCGGGACATGCTCGTCGCGCTGGCGACCCGCGACGTCGGGCTGCTGCGCGACGGCATCGAGCGTGTCGTCGACGTCAGCGAGACCGGCCCACCGGATCAGCTCGAACGGGAGCTCGGACGCTTCGTGGCCGAGAACGTCCGTGCCAACGGCGCCGTGTCGCCCACCGCGTTCCAGGACCTCATCACCCTGCTCGCCCAGACCGGGATCCACCTCCCCGGCGATCTCGTCGTCCTGTCGCGGGCGATGGGCACGCTCGACGGCACGCTGCGGGTCATCTCGCCGGACCTCAGCCTCGTCGGCACCGCGTCGAAGCTCATGTCGTCCACCGAGTCGCCGGTCATCGATCGCGACGAGCTGGTCAAGGACGAGCTGCTGGCGGTGTTGCCGCAGCTCCGCCGCCTGCCCGACCGCGTCGACCGGGTGCTCTCGCTGACCGGCCGCGGCGAGCTGCGCATCCGCAGCGTGGTGGACGAGGACAGCTCGCGGATCCTGCGGACCCTCGCGAACCGGGCGCTGCTCGTCCTCGTCGGCGCGGCGTTCCTCGTCGTCGCCGCGTTGCTGCTCACCGCGGGCGACCCGGGCCCGCTCGTGTCGGGTGGGACCGGGCTCTTCGAGATCTTCGGTTACGGCGGATTGCTCGCGGGAATGGTCCTGTTGCTACGCGTCGTGGCCGCGGTCGCGCGGGACGGCACCACCTAAACCCTCCGTTGTCTCGTTGAGTCGGCGTTGAGGGTGAAATGACGCGTCTCTGAGCAGACTCGCCCGCGGGCCGGCGGAACCGCCGGAAGCGAGGGGGAACAGATCGTGCGCACTCGACTGCTCGGAGTCGTTCTCGCGGGTTCGCTCGCATTCTCGGGTGCGGTGTTCGCCGCGCCCCCGGCCGCGGTGGCGGCCCCGGTGCCGAAGTGCTCGTTCAACAACGGAGCGCTCCCCATCGTGATGAACGTGAACCCGGGGAGCATCATCAAGGTCGCGTGCACCGGGCTCACGCCGACGAACCCGTACCTCGTGCTGCAGGCGAGCCTGCTCATCGGCATCGATCCCGAGGCCAAGGCGCTGCTCAGCGGCGGGTCCGGGCTCTCGCCGGCGCTCTTCACCGCCGCGCTCGCCGCGCTGCCCAAGATCAACCCCAACTCGATCACGACGAAGATCTCGGACGGTCAGGGCAAGCTGAACTTCGACTACACCGTCCCGACCTCGCAGGCCCCGGACCCGAACGCGGTCTGCCCGCCCACCAGGACCCAGTTCAACTCCGGTCTGATCGGCTGCGCGCTCGCGATGGTCGACCTCCTCACCCAGAAGCCGGTCGGGGCCGGGAGCGCGGTGCTCGAGTACACCGGCTTCCCCTTCCTGCCCCCGTCGCCGACCCTCGCCCTCTCGGCGAAGAAGGTGGTGCGGGGCCAGACCGTCGTCGTGCGCGACGCCCCCGGCACGACCAGCTACTGGTGGCTCTCCACGCTCGCCGCGCTGAACAACCTGCTCACCGGCGGCACCAGCCAGCCGAAGGTCGTGGTCGGCCTCGGCCCGCTGCGGAAGCCGTTCATCGCGACGTCGAACGTCCTCGCCAACCCGGCGAGCTACAGCAACAACACGTTCACGCCGCCCAAGCTCTCGGGCAGCTTCAAGGTCCCGACCAGCCTCATCGGGGGCAAGCGGGTCCAGGTGAAGGTCGTCCAGAACATGCTCGGGATCAGCCTCAGCAACGTGGCCTTCGGCAAGATCAAGATCACGGGCTAGTCGGGTCGCTCCGGGCTCCGCACTTCGTGCCCGCTCCGCCCTGCGCTCCTGCAGCATCGGGAATTCGGAGCGCCGAGTGCCCGTTGGCCCCTTGGTCAGGGGCCCGTGGTCGGAGGCGCCCCGGAAACTTATGATCCGGGGTGGTGCGCGGGGACGAAGAGGGGTCGTGGTGCAGACCCAGGGGACGAGCGCGCCGGCAGGGGGTGCCCGAGTGACGACGGAGCTTCCGAGCATGGCCTGGGAGCAGCGCACCCGGACCCGGCTGATCGCCGGGGACGAGGGCGCGCTCGGCGAGTGCTACGACCAGTACGCGTCGTTCGTCTACGGCCTGGCGCTGCGGGTCGTCCGTGATGCCAAGGCGGCGGAGGACCTGACCCAGGACGTCTTCCTCTGCCTCTGGGAGCGGCCCGCGCTGTTCGACCCCGACAAGGGCGCGCTGCGGACCTGGCTCGGCACGCTGGCCCACCGGCGGGCCGTCGACCACGTCCGCCGTGAGGAGGCCCGGCGCCGCCGCGACGACGTCGCGATGACGAAGCTGCACCCGACCCCCGACGTCGAGGAGATGGCGCTGGCGCTGGTCACCGCGGAGCGGGTGCGCGAGGCGCTCGACGAGCTGCCGCCCGAGCAGCGCCGCGCGATCGAGCTCGCCTACTTCGACGGCAAGACCTACCGCGAGGTCGCCGAGATCATGGGCATCCCCGAGGGCACCGCGAAGTCCCGCCTCCGGCTGGCGCTGAAACGCATCGCCGGAACCCTGGAATCGGCGGGCGTGAGAGAGAAGTCATGACGACCGAACGAAAGCCGAGAGTCGGAGGGTGGAGCGGGCCCGAAGTGCGGCGCCCGGAGCGACCCCGAGCGGCGGAGCAGAACCGATGAGCGACCACGTGGACGACCTCATGGCGGCGTACGCCCTCAACGCGGTCGAGCCGACCGAGGCGGAGCAGGTCGAGCGGCGCCTCGCCGCCGACCCCGCGGCCCGCGCCGAGTTCACCCGGTTGTCGACCGCGGCCGCTTGGATCGGCGCGACCGAGGCGCTGGCGCCACCCGCGCGGCTGCGCACCAACCTGCTGGCGGCCGCCCGCGCCCGGAGCGCGCGGCGCCCGGTCGACGGAACCATCGATCTCCTGCGTGACCTCACGGACCGGTTCGACGAGGTGGCGCGCGATCTCGAGCCCGCCGACCTCGGAGCGTCGACCGCCAACGGGTTGAGCGTGCGCGACCTGCTCATCCACCTCGCCGCGATGGAGAGCATGGTCGCGGCGTCGGTGACCGGGAGCGAGCCGCCGGTGGTGCCCGACGTCGAGATCGAGGCGCGGACCGCGGCGTTCGTCGAGGTGTTCGCGCTCCGCCCGCTCGACGAGGTGCGCAGCCTCTGGCGCGAGTCGGTCGACACGATCCTGGACTGGGCGCGCTCGGGCGCGACGGAGGGCTACGTCCCCTGGTTCGGCCAGGACGTCTCGCGCGACGTGATCCTGGCGATCCGCGCGTTCGAGACGTGGATCCACACCGACGACATCCGCCGTGCGCTCGGCCACCCGCTGGAGCCGCCGCGCCCGTCGCAACTGCGGCTCATGGCGGAGTTCTCGATGGTGAGCCTGCCGACCTGGCTGGCGCTCGCCGATCGCGCCCACCCGGGTCGGGTGGCGCGGATGGTGCTCACGGGCGCCGGCGGCGGGAGCTGGACCGTCCCGCTCGGGCCGGGAGAAGCCGACCAAGACGCCACGCCCGACGTGACCGTCGAGGTGGACGTCGTCGACTGGTGCCACCGGGTCGGCGAGCGGGTCACGGCCGAGGCGATCGCGGTTCGCGTGTCGGGTGACCGGCTGCTGGCCGCCGACATCCTCGAGTCGGCGTCGGTGCTCGCAACGCTCTGACGCCTACTGCTCGGGCGCGCCCAGCAGGAACTCGAGCGTGGTCCAGTCGTCGATGCCGCATCCGTCGTTGCGCGCGATGTCGACGTCGACCGGCTCGCCGTCGACCGTCCCTTCGATGTGCGCGGTCTGCGGCCCGCCGTAGATCTCGGTGCAGATCCGGTCCGGGTCGGCGCCGACGAGGTCGAAGACGTCCGGGACGTCGGCGAGCTGCCGGCAGACCTGCGGCGCCGTCGTCACGAAGATCCCCTTCCCCGAGACGAGCGCGAGCTGGTCCTCGCCGGGGGTCCCCGCGACGTTCTCGCCGCAGTCGACCTCGCCGGAGAACGGGACCTCGGTCGGCGCCGCCGGGTCGCCGCCGGTCTTCGTCGCGACGCCGGTGACCGTCAGCTTCGTCTCGCCGCCGCCCGCCGCCCGGGTGCTCGTCGTCGAGACGGTGTCGGGACCGTCGTCGCCGTCGCTGCAGGCCGTGAGCGCGACGAGGACGAGGGCGGGGATCGCGATCGATCGGATGCGGAGCATGGGACCATCGTGCCCGCCGGGAGCGCGGGAACGCGGTCATTGGCGCCGAGGTTCAGGGCGTGACCATGCCGCCGTCGATGATGAGGACCTGGCCGGTCATGAAGCTGGAGGCGTCGCTGCCGAGGTAGAGGGCGCCGTCAGCCAGCTCCTCGGGCGTGGCCATGCGCTTGATGAGTGCGGCGTCGACCATGCGCTGCTGGGACGCCTCGTCGTTGTTGCGGACCATGTCGGTGTCGGTGGTGCCGGGGGCCAGCGCGTTGACCCGGATGCCGGCGGCGGCGAACTCGGACGCCATGGCGCGGGTCATCGTGATCATCCCGGCCTTGGCCGCGCAGTACATCGAGACGTACGTACCGTGGGTGAACGCGCCGGCGGTGATGACGTTGATGACCGCGGCGTGCTCGCTCGCCAGCAGGTGCGGCAACGCGTACTGGAACAGGAACAGCGGCCCGCGCAGGTTGACGAAGTTCGACTTCTCCCAGGCTTCCTCGGTGATCTGCCCGATGGGCAGGCCGAGGGCATTGGCCGCGTTGTTGACGACGATGTCGATGCCACCGAACTCGTCGACCGTCGCCGCCACGAGGTGCTCGAGGTCCGGGAGCTTGCCGGCGTGGGCGGGCACGGCCAGCGCCTGCCCGCCGGAGTCGCGGATGGCGCCGGCGACGGCCTCGCACGCGTCGGCCTTCCGGCTGGCGATCACCACCTTGGCGCCGGCCGCGGCGTAGGTCTCGGCGATCGCCTTGCCGATGCCGCGGCTGCCGCCGGTGATGATGGCGACCCGGTCGGTCAGGTCGTACTGGTCGAGGATCTGCTGGCGTGAGCGCATCGGCGCACGTTACCGGCCTGCTTGAATCACCCTTCGTGGGTGCCCCGACCAAGCTGATGGAGCTCAGCGCGGCGCGAGCGCGTCGCATCGCGCTGGGCGCGCAGGGGTTCGGCCTCCCGCGTCCGAACGGCCGCGTCGACCGGCGCCACGTCCGTCGCGTCTTCGAGCACGTCGGCATCATCCAGATCGATTCGGTCAACGTGCTCGTCCGTTCGCAGGAGCTCCCGCTCTTCGCCCGCCTCGGCCCGCACCGCCGCGATCTCCTGACCGGGATGGTGAACGACGGCGAGCTGTTCGAGTACTGGGGGCACGAGGCGTCGCTCCTGCCGATCGAGCTGTTCCCGTTGCTGCGCTGGCGCATGGAGGCCGCCGGCGCGAAGGCCGCGGGGTGGAACGGCCTCATCGCGCTGGCCAAGGAGCGACCGGACTACGTCGAGGCCGTGTACGAGGAGGTCGCGCAGCGCGGCGTCATGTCCGCGGCGGAGCTCGACGACCCGGGCGCGAAGTCGGGGCCGTGGTGGGGCTGGCGCCACGGCAAGCAGGCGCTCGAGTACCTGTTCTGGTGCGGACGGGTCTCGGCCCGGCGGCGGTCGAACTTCGAGCGGGTCTACGACCTCACCGAGCGCCTCATCCCGGCCGAGATCATGGCGACCCCGTCCATGACCGAGGCCGAGGGGCAGAAGGGATTGCTGCTCCGGGCCGCGCGGGCTCAGGGTGTCGCCACCGCGAAGGACCTCGCCGACTACTTCCGGATCAACGTCCCGAAGGCCCGGGGGCTGGTGGCCGAGCTGGCGGCCGCCGGCGAGCTGATCCCGGCGCGGGTCGAGGGCTGGAAGGACCCGGCGTTCCTTCATCCGGACGCGCGCACGCCGCGGCGTATCGACGCCCGCGCGCTCCTCTCGCCCTTCGACTCGTTGATCTGGGAGCGACCGCGGACCGAGCGGCTGTTCGACTTCCGATACCGGATCGAGATCTACACGCCCGCGCCCAAGCGGGTGTACGGCTACTACGTGCTGCCGTTCCTGCTCGGCGACGAGCTCGTCGCCCGGGTCGATCTCAAGTCGGAACGGGCGGACGGGGCATTGCGGGTCCGGGGCGCGTTCGCCGAGCCCTTGCGAGACCCGGACGAGATCGCCGGGCCCCTCGCGGAGGAGCTCGCGCTCATGGCCGGCTGGCTCGGCCTCGAGCGGGTGGTGGTCGACCGTCGCGGCGACCTCGCGCCGGCGTTGCGCGCCAAGGTCTGACCCGCGCGCGTCAAGCGCGCGTCAATGGTGTGGCCCGCGCGCGGTCCTGTCCGTACAGTGCGGGGTGCAAGACGTCGCCCGAGAGGAGCAGGCATGGGCATCGTCGAGATCGTCGTCATCATCGGGATCGTCGCGTTCGTCCTGGTGGTGATCTTCAAGTCGGTCCACCTCATCGGACCGACGCAGGTGGGACTGGTGAACAAGCGGTTCGCGGCCCGCCGCCTCCCCGAGGACAACCCGATCGCGTTCCGGCACGAGGCGGGGTACCAGGCCGAGCTGCTGATGCCGGGGCTGCGGATCAAGCTGTGGCCGGTCTTCGCGGTCCAGAAGTTCCCGTGGGTCCAGGTCCCCGCGGGCGAGGTCGGTGTCGTGATCGCCCAGGTCGGCGCGGAGCTGCCCATCGGCGCGAAGAGCGGCGTCTACCAGGACGCCTTCGGCAACTTCTCCGGCCTGCGCCGGTTCATCGAGCTCGGCGGCCAGAAGGGCGTGCAGCGCCCGGTGCTGCCTCCCGGCACCCTGATGCCGGTCCACCCGGTGGCGTTCCTCGTCCTGACGCCGCAACAGGTCTACGGGCTGCCGGTGGCACCCGATCTCGTCGCCGCGGCGAAGGCGACCGGGGGCACGCTGACCCCGGTCTCCCTCGGGCTCGACCCCCAGCAGCTGCGCGTGATGGTCATCGCGCCGCAGGGCCCGGTCGACACCGTCGGCATCGTCACGGTGCTCGAAGGCGAACCGCTGCACTCCGGCGACATCGCGAGCCGCCTCGGTGGATACGACGACATCGCCGCGATGGAGGCGTCGGACGACGACCAGCTCCAGACCGACGCCAAGATCATCGAGGTCCTGCTCGGCTCGAAGAACACGCTGCACAACAACTACCAGGACTTCCAGGCGTTCCTCGAGCACGGCGGCCGCATCGGCCTCCAGCACGACCCGCTGCTGTACGGCGCGTACCTGCTGAACCCGTTCCTCGTGCAGGTGGAGCTCGTCCCGATGCTCGTCGTGAACCAGGGCGAGGTCGCGGTCATCAAGGCGTTCGTGGGCCTGCCCACCCTCGACACGTCGGGCACCGAGTTCAAGTTCGGCTCGATCGTCCACCCCGGGCACCGCGGCATCTGGCAGGAGCCGTTGCGGACGGGCAAGTACCCGATCAACCCGCGTTGCTACGCGGCGGAGATCGTGCCGACCTCGATCCTGACGCTCAACTGGTCACAGGAGACGAGCGCGTCACACAACCTCGACGCCCAGCTCGCCCCGATCGACGCGAAGAGCCGGGAGGGCTTCGTCTTCTCGATCGAGCTGCAGGTCCAGATCCACGTGCCCGACACGAAGGCGCCGAAGGTGATCTCGATGGTCGGCACGATGCTGAACCTCGTCAACGAGGTGCTGCAGTCCGCGGTGGGGAACCACTTCCGCAACACGCTGCAGGACCAGCCCGCGGTGACGTTCATCGAGACCCGCATGCAGGTCCAGGTCTCCGCGCTCGAGCACGTGACCGAGTACCTGCAGCTCTACGAGGTCGAGACGAAGGGCGTGTACATCCAGAACGTCCACTTCCCCGCGGAGCTGGTCGAGGTCCTCACCAAGCGGGAGATCGCCAACCAGGAGAAGGCGACGTACGAGGAGATGCAGCGCGCCCAGACGTCGCGCATCGAGATGGAGAAGGCGAAGGGCACCGCCGACATGCAGGGCGCCCTGGCCACCGCGCAGGTGAGCGTCGAGATCGAGCAGAACCGGGCGAACGCCCGTCAGGCGGAGGCGCAGGGCGAGGCGGCGTACGTCGAGCTCACCGGCCGGGCCGAGGCCACCCGCGTGGAGGCGATCGGTCTGGCCGAGGCGAAGGCCACCGAGGCGCTGGGCGTCGCGCGGGCCACCGGCTTCGAGGCGCAGAAGGAAGCGCTCGGCGAGGGCGCGACCGCGCTCGTCGCGGTGGCGAACGCGGTTTCGGAGGGCCACATCGCCGTGGTGCCCGAGGTGCTCGTGACGGGAGGCGGCGGCAGCATCGAGGGACTCGCGGCCACGCTCATGCGCACCTTCGGTGGCAACGGCTCGGGCAACGGTGCCCGCGGCCTCGCGGCGGCGACGACGCCGCCCCCGCCACCGGCCGCGGCGCCGGACGACGCGCCACCTCCGGCCGCCGACATCGAGGTGGCGGACGAGGAAGCG